>Ga0228664_1000587_pt1 | contig 21225 bp, 32 predicted proteins | sample 78DmetaG_FD_183029 | JGI IMG/M metagenome (GOLD analysis project Ga0228664, IMG submission 183029) | Seawater microbial communities from Monterey Bay, California, United States - 78D | ecosystem: Environmental > Aquatic > Marine > Coastal | place: USA: California | collected 2016-09-26 | reverse complement strand
CATTAGTGGACGAATGGGCAGAGGCTTGGAGTTATTACTTAATTAAAGCAAGTGCAGATTTGGCCATTGATAAAGGAAACATCGATGGTATATATGAAACAAAATACGGCGATGGAATTACTCCTAATCAAACATACAAGCAAGAATTAGATGAGCTAGTACCTCACACTGAACGTATGGATTGGGATGGATTGCGTAAACAACTTAAAGCAACAGGTATTCGTAACAGTACACTAATGGCACTTATGCCTGCTGAAACATCAGCACAAATTAGCAACAGTACTAACGGAGTAGAACCACCACGTGCATTTGTTAGTGTTAAGCAAAGTAAACACGGAGTACTAAAGCAAGTGGTTCCTGGTTATCCACGCTTAAAGAACAAATATGACCTACTGTGGGACCAGCGTAGTCCAGAAGGTTATTTAAAAATTATGGCAGTATTGCAAAAGTATATCGATCAAGGTATCAGTGTTAATACAAGCTACAACCCAGAATTCTATGAAGAAGAAAAGATACCAATGAGTGTCATGTTACAACATCTTGTAATGTTCTACAAGTATGGTGGTAAGCAATTGTATTACTTTAATACATTTGACGGACAAGGCGAAATTGATTTTGATAAGAAAAGTAAAGAAGAACTATTAGGAAGAGATAGTTTTGAATCAGACGGCGAATATGACGACTACTGTGATAGTTGCACAATTTAAGGAAACACATGAATGACAATTTTAAACACAACAAATGAAAAATACCATACTGAATGTAATGCATTTCTAGATGGCCAATTAGGCTTTCAACGATATGATACTGTAAAGTATAAACAGTTTGATAAACTAACTGACAAACAGTTGGGATTCTTTTGGCGCCCCGAAGAAGTAGATGTTAGTAAAGATTCTCAGGATTTTAAAAATCTTACTGAGCATGAACAACACATTTTTACTGCTAATTTGAAAAGGCAAATCTTATTAGACAGTGTACAAGGCAGAGCACCAGTAGAAGCATTTGGACCTATTGTAAGTTTACCAGAACTAGAAAACTGGATTATGACTTGGACATTTAGTGAAACAATTCACTCACGCAGTTATACACATATTATCCGTAACATTTATTCTAATCCTACTGTAGTATTTGATGAGCTAATGGACAGTAAGGAAATTACAGATTGCGGTGATGATATTTCAAAATATTATGACGAGCTTATTGAACTATCACAGTATTATCAATTGCTAGGCGTAGGTAAACACAAAGTAAATGGTAAAACAGTTGAAGTAGATGAATATGAATTAAAGAAAAAGATTTGGTTAACATTGAATAGTGTTAACATTTTAGAAGGAATTCGTTTCTATGTAAGTTTCGCATGCTCTTGGGCATTTGCAGAACTTAAAAAGATGGAAGGCAATGCTAAGATTATTAAGTTTATTGCCCGTGACGAAAACGTACACTTAGCAAGTACACAGTACTTGTTATCAAAAGTGTTAACAAAAGAAGACCCAGACTTTGTAAAGATTGCAGAGGAATGTAAAGACGAAGTAACACAAATGTTCGTTGATGCAGTTGAACAAGAAAAAGAATGGGCAAACTATTTGTTTAAGGATGGATCAATGATTGGTCTTAATGCACAGTTGTTGAGCGATTACATTGAATGGATTTGTTGTAAGCGTATGATAGCACTTGGTATGAAATGTCCTTATACAACTTCACAAGCAAACCCATTGCCGTGGACACAAAAATGGATTAGTGGAGCAGAAGTGCAAGTAGCACCACAAGAGACAGAGATTAGTTCTTATATTATTGGTGGTGTGAAAAAAGATGTAAGTGAAGATACATTTTCAGGGATGAGTTTATGATTACAATTTATGGAAAAACACAATGCGGTTATTGTGACGCCGCTAAAAGGTTATGCGAGTCTAGAGGTTTAGATTTTGAATACAAGCAGTTAGATAAAGATTTCACAAGAGAAGTTATGGTAGAAGAGTTTCCAACTGCCAGAACATTCCCACAGATCGTTGTTAGTGGTAACAAAATAGGTGGGTACGATCAATTAGTCAAGTACATTGAAGATACAAATTACAATGGTACTGGACATTCATTATAAAGGATAATATATGTTAATAGAAGCACAGTACAAAGTAGGTGATGTTGTAAGTATCAAACTTTCTTCAGGTGAAGAAATGATTGCACGTTTTGAAGATGAAAACGAAGATGTAGTTACAGTTGCTAAGCCTTATATTTTAATTGCGGCGCAAAATGGAATGGCATTAGCACCATACATGTTTACAATTGCACCTGATACTAAAGTAAAACTAAAGATAAATAATGTTATATGCATAGTTAAGTCGGCAAAAGATGCTAGCGATATGTATATTAAACAAAGTACAGGAATAGCAATAGCAAGTGCCACAGGTTCATAGAAATGGAGACTCACGTAGTTGCGGTGCAAGTACAAATGCATCAAACAACTCAAACGTGTTTGTAAATACTCAACCAATCAGCGTTAATGCTGATCCAAATAGTCATGGCGGCGGCGGCCTAAACGCAGCATGTAATGATGTATTTGTTGGTGGAATATTAGTTGTCCTTAACGGCAACGGAGCAGCACCAGATTCATTATGCCCATTGCCGGGTGGTCCGCATTGTAGTCCTTCAGCTACTTCTGGTAGTCCAAATGTACACATAGGATCTTGATATGAGTGATTTTACAGGACCATTAAAAGATGCAAGTGACTATCTTAATTCAACTAAATTAGATATACCTACCGGTAAGTTTGATGTTGATACCGAAACAGGTACTGTAACACCTCAAACACAATCATACAGCTTAAAAGAAATCATATGTAGTTTGTTAGCAGGTAATGGTATAAAGTTACCTAACCTACAAATATGTTTAAAAGTAAATATAGGTAGATTAATACCTGAAATACCTGCAGGCTTAGAAGATTTACAAAATGCATTAAAAGAGGCAGAAGCAGCACTAGACGAATTTATTGCACATACTAATATTGACAATGCACTAGAAAGACTAAATGCTGCAGTAGCAGAATTTGCCGCAATCGCAAATATGATTAATTTCTGTGGAACACCAGTAGTACCACGTGCTATTCCAAATGTATTAAAAGATTCAATGGGTAGTTTTACAGGTGCAGGCAAAGATATACTCGATACACTAGGAACTATGGCAGATAGCGATATAGGTGGATGCATTGGCAGTGATGGAAAATTTACACCAGATTTATTTACAGGTGGTCTATTAGCACAGTTAGGTGCTAACATTAATAACTTACTTGGAATGCCTGCTTCATTAAAAAATAGTATTATTAGTGATCTAAATGCATTTAGTTCAGACATAAAAAACTTAATAAAGTTTGAAAATAACTTTGGCAGTGGTTCTACTGTAGCATCTGGTGGTAGTATATTTGCACCGAGCAATAGAGTACACACAGGTGTAGGTGTAGCAGTTGACATGGATAATATGACATTAGCAAAGAGTCAACAATATGCAAGTAATTTGCAAGCATTGTTTAATAGTTTAAAGGGATACCCAGTAGACGATCAAGGACGTCATATTTTTCATTATTTACTAGAACCGGAAATGTTAGCAAAATTAACAAATGATGGAGATCCAACAGTTCCTCTAGCAGATAGAGAGCCAATCTACGATCATTGTAATAGAGTAATAGGATATTCAGATCGCACTATACAAGCAGTGCAACAAAGTAGTTCAGGTGGGCCAAAAGAAAGTATAACACAACCAGGAATAACTGGATTATCAGAAAGTGGAACTATAGTTTCATCATCACCAATAACTACAACTAATTTAAGTGTTTCAAATCCTATTATAAAAACAGTGCCTAGCTCGTCAATAGGAAAAAATGGCGATAAAAAAGGTGATATTGCAACAGATGGTAATTACATATATATAGCTAACGCAGATTATGATGGAACTACTAATATCTGGCTAAGAGCCGCCTTGTCTACCTGGTAATACCAAATAAAGGTAACACACATGAAGATAGAAATAATAACTGATGATCATCTTTCATTATTAAAACGTTTCTGTGATAATGCAAAAGAATTAAAATATATAAACAATAGTAGTTTGCAAGCCATGAAATACGAATGGTGTAAAGAACAAGGCGAGTATTTTTGTGCTATTGTTAACAATGAAATTGTAGCAGTAGCAGGATGTCATCCGTTACCCGAAGTGGGCCCAAATGCATGGCGTATAATGTTTAGAGGGTGCGAATTACCACACAATGATAACTTTAAGGGATTAGGTAAAGGCGACTGGAATAGTATTACACAACGTGAAATGATTCCAAAATTTATTGAATGGTGTCCTAGTGATGAGTTATACTTAACAACTAACATTGATCACGAACATTCAAATGGCAAAGCATCACGTAATCATAGACTAATGGGTTTACTTGCAAAGCAAGGAATACTTGACAAGCATTCAGACATTGTGTTATACTATACACTGCAAACAGTATGGAAGCTGAATATACAAGAGTATACAAAAAGAAGAAATAGATTGAGAGGGAACTATGTGGTTCAATCGTAAGCATCTAAAAGATGCAAAATATAAAGCAAATGTAGAACATTTAAATGGAATTGTTGGATACCTTTGGCATTTCAAACTTGCCATTATGGAGTTTTTCTTCCTAGTATTTGTTTGCATTGGGAGTTTGATACATGCAATTTTTCCTTGGGTACTTGATTTTAAATTACTCGAGTGGAGACTTAATAGGTTAAAAACTCTTAAGAAAAAACTACCAGACGACCCACAATTAAAAAAGGTGCATTTTGATGACTAACGTATTAGATTTAATAGCATATAGAGATGGCGAATATAAGCCATTAAGAGAAATTGGTCCAAGTATATTGGACTTTGGATTTATACATTGTGATGCTACATATGATGTTATGCCTGTTTATAACGGCAACGCATTTTGTTATGATAGACATTCAACGAGATTTGAAAACAGTGCAAAGCGATATGGACTAGAGCTACCAGATGTAGACAGATTAGCTATTGTTAAAGAACTTAAAAAACTAAATGATGTTACAAATGCATTTGTTTGGTTTCTTGTATGGCGTGGAGCTCCTCCAAGTGGCAATCCACGAGATATTGCAAACTGTCCAATACATTTTGCTATGTATATTAAGCCTAGTTATCCTATCGCAAATAACCCAATTGTAAATTTACACTTAGATACAAATACAAACAGAGTAAGTGATGATTACTATGGACAAGAATATAAAAATATGGCATGGCTAGACTTAACAATGAGTCAACGCAATAAACCAACAGATGCAGATACAACTATTCTAGTAGATGTAGATGGGCATGTTACAGAAGGTCCAGGATTTAATGTAGGCATTGTTAAAAACAAAGTCATTTACACAGCAGACAAAAATGTTCTAAAAGGTATTACAATGACAGTAGTAGAAGACATTGCACGAAACCACGGTATTATGTTTTGTAGACTACCAATATCACAAGAAGAATTTAATAATGCAGATGAAGTTTTTATAACAAGTTCAAGTGGTGGAGTTACTGCAACACAAAAGTCTGGACCTATTACACAAAAACTAATGACTGAATATGAAAAAATGAAAGAAGTTTATGGAACCGTATTATAAATTAATACCTTATATGATATCAGATGATACTAAGGAGCAATTGTTAGAAATAGCATATGCACCAGAGGCATTTGTAGACATAAGTTATAAAATAAGTTTCTTTAAACTTCCTAGTACCATACAAAAGTTTAACACTACTGGACTAAATTGTGTATGTCAAATGTTGAGAGTAACAGAATCTGGAAGTAAAATACACAAAGACAAAAATAGATATAACGAATACGAAAATTTATATATGCCAAGACAAACTGTTATTAGTTTTCCATTAACCAACAACGGTGGCAAGACACATTTTTACGACGATGACGAAAACTTTGTATGTGATATAAATTATGATAACCAAGGTGCTATATTAAACACTGGAGGATATAATCATAACGTTCATTTTACAGAAGACAATGATACTAGACTAGTATTTCAACTTTGTTTTGAAGAACAATTTAGTGAAGTGTGCGATATTTACGAAAACAACCTAAAAGGAATGATGCTATGAAAAAACTTATTATAGTTGGTGGCGGTTCTGCTTCTTGGGCTTCTGCTTATCAAATATTACGCAGTGAATCTGTTGATGAAATACAAGTCATTCATAGCGGCACAGTTCCTATCATAGGAACAGGCGAAGGAGCTACAGGCTCATTGGATGATATTATACTTAAAGGCGATCATAAAGATTTTTTAGAAAAAACTAATTCTACAGTTAAGTTAGGAATATTATTTGAGAACTGGCAAGGTGTAGGAACTAAGTTTAACAAGTATGTAGATGCATGGCATTATGATGCTAGAAGAAATCCCGAGCACTCGCCAAACAAAGATATCGACATTATGTACAAAATATTAGAAGATAATATAGATGTAGACGATGTAAGTATTAATGCATTTTTAATGAAACATGAATTACAAGACTTTACAGAAGTTAAAAGACATACATTTCATTTTGATGGCAGGAATGTAGGACAATTTTTTAGAGACAAGTGTTTAGAAAGTACTAAAGTTACTAGCACAGTTGATACTATTATTGATGTTGAAGTTAATAATGGAAAAATAATAAGTTTACACGGAGAAAAAGATTCATACACAGCAGACTTTTATGTAGACTCAACAGGCTTTAGGCGTTTGTTTGCAGATTTTGTTGAACATGAATTTGAACCTTATGAAGAATGGTTAGATATTAATGCTGCAGTTCCATTTTTACTTCCTGCAAAGAAACAAGCGTATACAGTTTCAAGAGCAATGGAAAGTGGATGGATGTGGGAAGTTCCAAAAACAAATAATTGTGGATCAGGATATAATTACAGTACAAAGCATGCATCATCTGATGAAGTAATTGCTGAAGCACAAAAGTATCTTGGACATGATGTTGAACCAATTAAAGTAGTAGAGTACACAAGTGGATGTTATAAGAAAACAGCAGGTGTAAATTATGCTTTTATTGGATTAAGTGCAGGATTTATCGAACCACTAGAAGCAACTGCATTACATTGTAGTATTTACAGTGCCGAAGAATTGATAAAAGTATTTAAAAAACAAAAGACAATAGATCAGTATAATAAATACGTTCATGAGATGGTAACTGACTTCAGAGATTTTACTATATTACATTATCGATCAGCAACACGAAATGACACAAAATTTTGGCAAGATCAGAAAAAGAAACCTATTCCAGAGAAACTAAAAGAGCAAATGGAAATATTTAAAAACGGAAGTTTAGAATGCTTGTATAAAACAACACATATATACTTTATGTTCCAAACAGCACTTGGGTTTAATTTTATCAATAAACCAAAAGTATTTGATTACGATAAAACTGTTAAAATTCCAACACTGGATGCAATACAACGAATAAAAGATAAACATAATTTAGGATAAGAAAATGAAAATTAAAAATGATATTAAATTAGACTTTAGTGATGTTCTCATTGAACCATTAGCTAGTAGTAAAACACTTACACGAAAAAGTGTAGATATTGAAATTGATTGGCTTGGTGCAAAAGCAACGCCAGTGTGTGTTTCAAATATGCTTAGTACAGGAACATATAAAATTGCAAATATCCTTACTCCTATGAGAGTGTTTACATTTATACATAAAGAATATACAGCAGAAGAACATTTAGAAGAACTTGGTAAAATGGAAGATAGAAAATATATTGCAATTACAAGTGGTGTACAAAAGTGGGACTTAGAAAAAACAATTGAAGTCGTTACAAAGTTTCCAGATATTGGATTAATTAATGTTGACATTGCTAATGTATATGCTAATGTAGATGGTATAGTTAACACAGTTAAAACTTACAGAGATTTATTCCCTCACATTAAAATTTCAGCAGGTAACATTGCTACTCCTGAACTTGTTTCCAAACTACACGAAGCTGGTGCAGACTTATTAAAAGTTGGAGTTGGAAGTGGTGCAGCATGTAGAACAAGATCAGAAGTAGGTGTAGGAGTTCCGCAGTTAAGTGCAATTATGAATGTAGCATCAGCAGCCAGAGTACACAACATGGGAGTTATTTCCGATGGCGGTTGTGTTACTGCAGGTGATGTTGCAAAAGCAATAGGGGCCGGAGCATTTATGGTGATGGTAGGCGGCATGGTTTCTAAGTCAGAAGAATGTGATAATATTGTTGAAATTGACGGAAAGAAATATGTAAACTTTTATGGATTAGGAAGTACAACAATGTACAACCGCACAAATCCAACAGAACAAGAGTATAGACCCAACGAAGGAAGAGACTTAATGATACCTGCAAAAGGGTCTATTGTAAGCGTTATAAAGCAGATACAGGGTGGTTTACGCAGTGTATGTACATATGTGGGTGCAGACAATATAAAAGACGTTTATAATCGTACAACCTTTGTAAGAGTTAATAACCAGATTAATAATAGTTTAGCTAAGTACGAACAATGATAGATTACAAATATATGCTTACACATGGAGCTGAAATAAGCTCTAGTGGAACTACAGGCCCTGCCAAAGTAGTACATAGAACACCAGACAATCTAAAAGCATGTATTGAAGTGGCATTAGATGCCCAGGATATTTCTAAAAAATCAAAGATACTTACAGTTACACGTATGACACATGCAGGAGGATTATTAACACAAACATTGCCTGCATACAGTATTGGTGCAGAATTTAAAGTACAACAATTTAATGCATTTACTTTTTTAAAAGACTTTGCAAATTATACACATACATTTTTGGCCCCAGCACAGATGTACGCATTAATGAATACTAAAGGATTTGCTGATTGCGATCTTACTGGTAAACGCATTTTAGGTGGAAGTGATCGTGTGACATGGGAAATGATTGAAGCATTTGTAAGCAAGGGTGCTATTGTGCAACCCAATTGGGGGATGAGCGAAATAGGGCCTATTACTATTAATGCAGTATTTGATAGTATGGAATCAATACAAAAAGTACAAGAACAATCAGAATATCTTATACATAGAACTCCACCTAGTGATTTTACTATATTAGGTAACAATTATTACTGTGATTGGAAGATAGTAGGCGGTGAATTACATGTAAAAGGCCCAACATGTGTACATAATGACTGGTTTGCAACAAAAGACATGATTGGAATAGATGTTTACTATAATATGTACTATTTTGGTAGAAAACAAGACATTTCGGTTGACAGAACCGCATCTTACTAGTATAGTAGTACTTAATAAGCGTAAACCCTTATTATAAAACAATTAAATATATTAACATGGTAAAAAAATGAGAGCAACAGAATACAAGGATGGAATAAAGCGTATTAAAGCTAAAATTGAAGTTCCTATGAGTGAACTTGATGTAGGCAATTATATACTAAGTGCTCTTACAAGCAACGCAGTTAATTTGACACAGATACAAAGACTCAATAAGCGTGAATTATTACAATTAGCGAAAAATGAAGTTAAAGAAAAAGGTATTAAATCTATTTCATTAGAATCTGTAGACAACGACACTAATGTTATTGTAAGAAACTATATAAAGCAAATGTTTCCAGAACTACAATAATGGGACATGATTATTACGACAAAGATGCAATCTTTAAATCGTATATGAAAGATTTAGCTTTTGAAGAAAACTTAGATTTAGATCCTCCAATTGAGGAAGGAACTCTAGGACACGACATTTTTGACAAAGTGATAATAGTACACGAACAAGTCACTGAGTGATAAATAAAGTAAGTAGTTAATACTATGCCGGTATAGCTCAGTTGGTAGAGCAACTGATTTGTAATCAGTAGGTCGAGTGTTCGAATCATTCTACCGGCACCATATAAAAAGAGAATATAAAATACGAGAGAGAGGCACAGGACGCCCAACTGTAACAAGTTGTAATCGGAAATACAAATAGACAGAATAAAAAAGAAAGAAATATAAATGAAACTTAGAAATGAGATGTTAAAGACAGCTATACAACACGCAGACAGTGAAATTCAATTACATAAAATGAATGTTGAAGTATATTTAACTAATCCTGCAGGTATAGGCGAACACAGTGATGTAATGGAAGCTATTCAAGTTGAACTTGATAAGATGTCTACTGCACACGATCGCAAAGAAATGCTTACTAAGTATTTTGATCAGGGGGTATAGCTCAGATGGGAGAGCGTCTGGTTTGCAACCAGAAGGTCAGCAGTTCGATCCTGCTTACCTCCACCAATAACACAGACCCAGCCTCAGTGCTGGGTTTTTATTAATTAAGGAATAATTCATGGACATAGCAGTATACCAAAATAATACAGGAAGTGCGCCAGCAGTACATTGGTGGCTTTCACAAGAAATTAATATAGGCCCAAAATTATATAATTTTGATACTGGGTATTGCAGACCAACAGGACATCACGTTGGTGCTATTGTTATAGAAGATGAAGAAGCTGAGTATAATAAATTACATACTCAATCATTGGCATTACTGGAACAGGAACAACAAGGCATCATTGACGTAATGTCTCCATTTAATAATGTAAAAAACAAATATGATTTTTTTCTTTGGAGTAATTACACAAGTAATTTAACAAATCCAGATAATATTATTAAAGCAGATAAGACGATACTAGTTGATAATAGTTTAGAAGAACAATTATTTTTTTACATAAGTCAATATGCATTTGTACGTTTAGAATTTGAAGATGATGTTATACAACAAACACAATCCTGGGCAACCCAACACAATCATGAACAGTGGAAAGAAATTTGGTATAATAAATATCATGATATTTTCTTACAAGCATACAAAGATAAAAAATTAAAGTATATGTGGCAATTAAATTTTGCACATCATGATTTAATGGATCAATTAGAAAAAGGCAAGGATGACATAACTTTAATTAATGCAGATGACCATGAAAGATTATTTGAAGTTAAAAAGCAAGAAGAAGATTTTACTGACACACTTTTTGCATACGCTAATGCAGAAATAGATCACATTGTAGTAGGTGATAATTGGTTTGAAAAATACAATGACATACTTGACTATACTGGCATACTAGAAACATTTAGATTAAAGAAATATGTATTAGACTATACGAGATTATATAAACGACGAAAGCAACTGTATTTTGATAAATTTTCAAAATATTTATAAAGATTATTCCTTCTTAGCTCAGTTGGTAGAGCAATTGACTGTTAATCAATTTGTCGCTGGTTCGAGCCCAGCAGAAGGAGCCAAATTTGGAAACAAATATTTAATAAATACTACAAAGGAAATTAAATTATGAATAGAAATATAGCTAGAGGTTTAATTGTAATAGGAATGCTAATGTTAGGATTTCTTTTTGCAACCACAAGTTCTTCTGCAGAAAGAAAGTCTACAGGAAAAGAAGTTGATATGGTCGTTTACGACTTTGAAATAACCAGAGTAATTGATGGAGATACTGTAGCCTTTAGAGCAGACTTTTTGCCAGAGCCACTTAAACAAGAATTAAGTATTCGTGTTTATGGAGTTGACACACCCGAAAAGAGTTGGAGAGCAGAATGTGACTCAGAAGCGGCATGGGGTGAACAAGCAAGCCAATTTACAAAAGATCAATTAAATAATGCTAATACCATACAAGTAGCCATTTATAAATGGGACAAGTTTGGTGGGCGTGTTTTAGGAGATATTATTATTGATGGAAATAGTTTAAGATATATGCTTATTGAAAATGGATTTGCAAGAGAGTATTACGGTGACAAAAAAGAATCTTGGTGTTGACAAACATTAAAAATTCGTTTATAATGTATTTCATGTTCCCTTCGTCTATCGGTTAGGACATCAGGTTTTCATCCTGAAAAGAGGAGTTCGATTCTCCTAGGGAATACCATTAATTTAAAGGAAATATAATTGAACATAACAGGTGATAATGTAAAGTGTTATCTAGTTACACATTGTCAAGGATATTATGGCAATATGTTTATGTGGTTGTTTAATCTACATAATGGATTTCTTGATGCACCATTAAGAGCTAGAAAAACTATAGCAGATAATACAAAAGAATATCACATAACTGATAACACATTAGGTCATTTTCATCTTCGACCAGATGATTATCATAAATGGTATTTAGATACTACAACGTGGGATCAGCACATACAATCTATACTACATCAACAAGACACTATTGATTGGCGTCCAAAAAAACACTTTGAAAAATTAATTGTTAAGCCAGGAACCCATGCACCGCAACAATTATTAAAACAACCTAATTTATTAAATATAAATCCAGAATTAATTTTTAATTTAACTGTTAATGCAGATAATATAGATTTCTTACAAAAATTAGAAAAGCGTGTCAGTGTATTATCTACTCGAATTACAGAAAAAGATTACATATATGAACAACATAGTGTTTCTACAAAAGCTGTAGAAAAATTAAAAAAATATCATACTGTAATAAACATTGACATAGATAAATTATTGTTTAAATTTGATGATGATGAATATAATAAAGTATTGAGCTACTTAGGTACTGAACCTATTTTGTTTTGGAAAAGAAAGTTAAAGTATGGAATGGAATTAATAAATGAGTAATGTAGAGTGTCACTTGCTTATGCATACAGCGTGTATGAATGGTAACTTTTTGTTATGGTTTATGTCACAGCACGATGGTTTTTTACACTCTGATATATTTCCTAGGAATACATTAATAGATAAATTTTGGGGAGACAAGTCCGAGGACCCTTTGCACTTTGCAGTAGAAGATCATAACTTATGGAAAGGTGCTATAGGTAAGTCAGCAAATACAGAACATGCAAATGAAAAGAAACACAGTTGGCAAGATCATGTAGATATGTATAAGTCAGATCAAGAATACACTAAGATAGCAGTAAAACCTAATCTTGTACATAATATAAAGCATGCAGTAAAGGGAGATATAATAGAACAGTTAATGAGTACAGTAACACCAAAATGTTTATATCTACCAGATGTTGAAGATCAAGTACACTTTGAAAAAATTCTAAAAAGAGCAAATCTACTAAGACCTTATGGCATGGATAGAAACAAACATTTATTAAAAAACAATTTAGAAGGCCAACGTGAGAATATGGAATTATTAAAAACATGTTGCCCAGTACATGTAATTGATATTGGTAAATTATTATTTGATTACGATGAAGAAGAGTACGAAAAGTTAGTTATAATACTAGGGTCGGATAAAATAAATAATTGGAAAGAATTAATAAAATCAAACATAGAATTGGTTTATACATAAGAGAATATAATGGCAGCACATAAAGAAACAGTATTATCAGTAACACATTACACAGACACATTATTTCATATTACAACTACTCGAGATAGTAGTGTAAGGTTTAGAGATGGTGAGTTTATGATGATTGGATTAGACAATTGGTCAGAAAAACTACAAAAGAATAAACCCATAATGAGAGCTTATTCAGTAGCAAGTCCAAACCATCAAGAAACACTAGAATTTTATAGTATCAAAGTACAAGACGGTCCACTTACAAGTAAATTGCAACATGTAAAAGTAGGTGATGAGATACTAATTAATCCAAAGGCTGTAGGCACTCTAGTACACGCAAATTTGAAGCCTGGACGCAATCTGTACTTATTGGCTACCGGAACAGGAATCGCCCCTTTTATGAGTATTATACGCGGCGTAGACACATACGAACACTACGATAATGTTATTGTAGTATGGGGTACAAGAATAGAAAAAGAATTAGCATTTAAAGACCTTATAGATAATTTAAACGAAGATGAAATATACAGTCAAGTCACAGAAGGCAAACTTAGAACATATTTTACTTGCACACGTGAAGATTATGAAAATACAGGCCGTGTAACAACTGCAATGTATAATGGCGATGTTCAAAAGAAATTGGGACTAGCTGACTTATCACCTTTACATGATAGAGTAATGATATGTGGATCAATGCCAATGAATGCAGAATTAATTGAATACTTAAAAGGCGAAGGATTTACAGAAGGCGACAGTAAAACACCCGGTGAGTATGTAGTAGAAAGAGCATTTGTAGGGTGAGAACAGACGCACAAAAGAAAGCAATAACTGACAGGTACGAAAGTGCTACAGTACATAAAAATATTGTAAATCAAGGTTTTATTGATTACTTACTTAATCAATTTCATAACACAGAACACATAGAAAAGAACACAGGACCTGTGGTTATGAATTATAGTCCAGATAGGAATGGACCACAGGAATGGTTTACTCCAGTACAACGATTTGTTGATAACTTGATTGGTGAAAGCCTAGTATGGGGTAGTAACATATTTCGAGTAGAAAGACCACATATTATCCATAATGATGATTATCACGAAAAAGTATATGACATATTTAAAACAGTTGTAATACCATTAGAAATTTCAAAGCCAACTAATTTTGTAGTATTTGATCAGTACTATTTAGATGGACCAGTTAAGTGTTTTAGAGGATATGAAAATGTGCCAGAAACATATTATAATAAAATTTTAACTGATTATAGCGATATTGTTGGATACACAGATAAGCCATTTAATAAACAAATTTATAATGAATATCTAACTCACGTACCATATGATGCATTACATGGATTAACAGTTGAGTCTATTGTAAGATGGCAACCAGGTGATGCTATTACATTTGACATGGGTAAATTACATTCAGCAGTAGACTTTATTTCACATGGTATAGATTATAAAATTGGATACAGTATTTTTACGGCTAAATACTAATAAGTAAAAAGTATACTTGGCCCGGTAAAATGTTGAGAGTTTTACCATAGGACAGTGCTAGCGGACATATTTTTTATGTAATACTAAAAGGAGTTTTGTATGTCAGACTTATTTGGTCACAATAGTGGAGATAAAAAATTCATTATTAATATTAGCGATCTTTACGATGAGAAAGAACGCAAACAAAAAGAATTAGAATTCTATCAATCAGAGCTTGAAAAACTGATGCTTAGGTTGGGAATGTTACAACATGAAATAGGTGTAACAGAAACTATTATTAATATGATAGAAGGTGAATATTTAGTAGATCTTAAAGAGGCTATTAAAAAGAGACAAATAATAAAAGGAATAAAATGAACACATTATATTTAATATGTAGTCATAGTTGTTTAAGTCAAATGGAAATTCCATACTTGTTGAACAATAGCCCAATGCTACACGGCGAGAGTCAAGCAGGAGAACATTGGGCATCATATGAACTAGATGGAAAAGAAATAGATCACGAACCGGGTTCGTTGGGAAAGATTCGTGTACATGATGATTATTGGAATATCTCAGATAAAGATAGACAATGGTATAATTATGATGTAAGAAATACTATGGAAATATCTGTAGAACAATTAGATGGGTTATTAAATTTAATTGAAAATAAAAGTATATCAGTTCTGCTACACGCACAAAATTATAAAGATATTTGGAAGTGGAGTAGAGGATTGCCGGTATTACTAGTAAGAACAAGAATGGACGAATGGGACGGTAATATTGTCAGTTGGGCCGCTCGTGAATATAATTACTTAATGGAAGATGACAGAAATGCAAATTATAGTAATGATAATCATAGCTGGCCAGGAGTAGACAAAATTGTAGACGAGTTTATATCAAAGAAAAAACTTAATAATAATATTGATGATGCTGAAGGAGATATTGTTTTAGATCAAAGCCAATGGTCAACTCTTAGTGGATTAGATACCTTATGGGATACTGTTGGAATTGATAAACCAGACCAAAATTGGATACATCAGTATTATGAAGACTTTCAAAATCACCAAGAATTAAACAAAGAACTAGCAAAGGAACTAACAGATGCCTACATTTCAAGACACCAATAATGTAGTATTATTTAATGATCCTATAAAGATTTATTTGTTTAAGGACGAACAACTTGTAAAAGTGTCATTTAAGATATCTGATTATGTAGTGACTAACAGAGATATTACACAAGAGTCATTTGAACACATATTAGAAAATTATAATGTAGGCGATGGTGTGCAAGGGATTGAGATGCACGACAATGGTAAGATTTGGTGGTATCATAGTAAATTTGGTCCTCGTCCAGAATGTATTCCTGCAGATATGGTATGCATTAATTTTAACAGATTTAGTTTTAGAATTTCATCAGATGAAATGAACAGAATTAAAGAAAACTACTATCATCAAAAGAACAACAAAATGCATTGGGATTAACCATGCGTGATTCATTACATAATTTTAAAAAAGAAAATAAGCAAATATGTGTAGGTTGGCTTTTACAAGAAAACCCAAATACATTTATTGACGGCTTTTCGCAAAACCTTGCTGAGTACTATTATGTTTCATTGGATATATTTGGTATAAAGCAATATATTGCAAATAGCATAGATGATTTACAAAAGCAATCACAGGACTATAAGCAAATATTAATTATTAAGCAAGGTATAGTGTTTCGTGACTTAGCAGGATTTATAAAAAAAACAGCAAATGAAAATAATGCAGTAATACATGCAAGCAATTATGCAAATGATATTATAGATTTTAATATAAACAATACAAATAATATGTCTGAACTAACAGATATGTTAAATCTACAAGTGAGCTTTGTGGCTAATACAGAACGTTTTATGTACAAGCCTACACCTAATCAAAAATTTACTAAGTTAATAACAAGTTCAGGCGGACTTAATCCAGTACTTTATCCATGGTCATTAAATATGACAAATAGTGCTACAGTTGATGTAGTAGATTTAAGTAATATTGCATTAGTAAATGCAAAGCGTTGGGTTAATGAGTGGGACGGTAAAGATTGCATAACTTTTGCTAATATGCTACTTGATTCAACTTCAGTTGATGGTCTTACATTTATAACAAGAGGCGGAGCTCATAAACACCGTATGCAAGAATTAGTCAATCAACAAGATGGTTTTGAAGATTGGTTTAATAATACATTGCCATATATTAATTATAATTACAGAAAACACGATTTTTTTAATAGTATAGAAAACGATAAACTTGTAGAAAGTGTAAAAAACAATGTAGGCAACGTTTATATACATCTAAGTAACATATATCACTATCAACCTACAGCATTCTATTATAACCTAAAAAGTAGAATATCTATGCAAAATAGCCTAATAAACAAGCTAAAAGAGGCTAATTTAGGTAAAAAAGTAATGATTACCTATATTGATGCACAGCATAGGCTACCACCGGCACCTATTTGGGTAGATGACATAGAAACCCCAGAAATACTAGAAAAATACAATATTTTCCCCTGGCAACAGTAAAATAATTAAAAAAACTTATAAACCCTTGTACAGCAAGGGTTTTTTCTTGACTAAAAAGGTTGACAACCAAGACATCTTACTGTATACTATAAGTATATTAAATAAAAAAAGGAATGAACAATATGGCATATGTATCACAAGAAATGAAAAAAGCACTTACACCAGCTATTAAGGCAGTACTAAAAAAGCACCGTGTTAAAGCATCAATTAGTGTTAACAATCATTCAACACTTTGCGTAAACATCAAAGAAGGTGCTATTGACTTCATTGGTGAACAGAATAAAAAGAATATGGAAATTTGTAGACAACGCGGTATGCCGTTTGTAGAAAGCGATGGTTATATTCAAGTTAATGAATACTACCCAGAAACATACGGTGATGGTGCTGACTTTCTAGTAGAACTAGTAGATGCTATGAAAGGCCCAGATTACTTTAACGATGATGATGCAATGACTGATTACTTTAGTCGTTCACATTATACAAGCATTAATGTTGGTAAGTGGAACAAGCCATATGTTTATAATGCTTTTACAGGACTTTAATTTAGGAGAATAATATGAAAACAGTAATAAAATTTAATGAAGTAACAAACATAGAACTAGGTGGCGTTGATATGAACGACTACCCAGATTTCTGTGATGCATATGTAGAAAGTGCAGAAAAGTTAGATGGAACACCACTAACTGATGTTGAACTAGAAGCGTTCAGCGAATTAGACGAAACAGCATCTTATATAAATGAGAATGCGTACGAAAGTTTATTTTAAAAAAAGGTTGACAAGTAAGACATCTTACTGTATACTATAAGTATAAACAATAAAAACTTAACTACTGGAGAATGAATATGAATTTAGACTATGATGTAAATGAATTAAAAACAATTGTCGCTCAAGCCAAAAAGGCAGCATATGAGGCCGCTAGTGATTATCTTGTTGAAAAACTAGATGGTAAAGACAATTATCCTTGTGGATTTGCTTGGGTTAACATTCATGGTATTAAAGGTAATACTAAATTAGGTCGTGCAATGAAACAAGCTGGTGTTAAACAAGATTACACTAAAGCATTTCAAATTTATAACCCTTCAGGTGTTAGTGTGCAAAACGTAGATGTAAAAGAAGCTGGCGCCGAAGCAGCGGCAGACGTATTTACAAGTTACGGTTTTAAAGCATATGCTGGTTCGAGGTTAGACTAAGTTGGACCAAGCAACTATAGAATTGTACGAACACAGAATTGATAATTGTGTTCGTACTGCAAAACAAACACCCAAAGACAGTTGGGCATATAATTTTTGGATGACAACTGCCGGAACACTTTTAAGAAAACTAACTAGGAGTACAAATGAAAAACATAATTAAATTACCAACTCTTTTTAAGCGTGATACAACTGGCAAGATTCGTATGTGGGAAGTTGAATACGGAGATGGAACAGAGGGTGCAGGTACAAGAACTATTAGTGGTTTAGTTGATGGACAAAAAGTCATCAGTGAATGGAATCTAAGTACTCCAAAAAATGTTGGTAAAGTAAATGAAACTACAAGTTTAAGTCAAGCACAGGCCGAAGCCCAAGCATTATGGGACAAGCGTTCTGAAAAAGAGTATTTTGAAAACGTAGGGGACGTTGACTCTTATGAACAATTTAAGCCAATGCTTGCACATGATTATACTAAGCGTCCACAAAGTGAAGGTTGGAGTCAACCTAAACTAGATGGAATTCGTTGTGTAGTTGATAGTAGAGGTATGTGGACACGTGCTGGTAAACCCATTACAAGTTGTCCTCATATTTGGGAATCACTAAAAGGTTATATGGAACAAAATCCACATCACATTTTAGATGGCGAACTTTACAATCATGAACTAAAAGCAAACTTCAATAAAATTACAAGTTTGGTTCGTAAGTTAAAAAGCACACCAGAAGATATGGCTGAAGCAAAAACACTGGTTGAATATCATGTTTATGATATGTATGACAAATCAGCACCAGATATGAAGTTTACTAATCGTGTTAAACAAGCATATTGGACAAATAACGATTATGTAAAAATTGTAAAAACTGATTACTGTGAATCACAAGATCAACTAGATGCATTGTACAGTGAATATATGGAACAAGGCTATGAAGGTCAAATGGTGCGTAATGATGCAACATATGACAACAAGCGTAGCAAGAATCTTCTAAAGCGTAAAGAGTTTAAAACTGAAGAATTTGATGTTATCCAAGTACTAGAAGGTAAAGGTAATTGGAGTGGATATGCTAAACGATTCATCTTGCGTGACAAAGAAGGTAAAGAGTTTGGATCAGGTGTTCGTGGACAACAAGCACAATTAAAAGAATTGTGGGAGATGTTAAACACTGCTAAAGGAATGCCAAATTGGGCTACTTGCAGATACTTTGATTTAACACCAGACGGTGTTCCTAGGTTTCCAGTAATTATTGATTACGGCCACGGAACAAGACAAGATTAATTTAAATTAATTTCTAAGCCATTGGAAACGCAGGATTCTTTCTTGCGTTTTCTGGTTGACAACCAAGACATCTTAGTATATATTAGTAGTATAAGTTAAACAAACAGAAAGATTACAACATGTCAACTGATTTACGCAATGTACCAAATTTAGATTCAACAACTGAATTAACTCAAACTCGTTTTTGGGGCGGACAGGATCGCAAGCAGTGTGTACAGATAACACAGAAAAAACCTCGTGGGTTTGAAAAGCCTCATACTGGAACTGGATTTTTTAACCACATAGATTTGACTCGTGAACAAGCTCGTGAATTGGCTGTTGAATTAATGTTGTTTGCAGAAGGTCGAGAAGTTGAAGAATTTGAAGGAGTATAAATTATGAAAACATTTACATTTGAAAATCATTTAGGTGATATATTTACTGCAAAAGCAGAAAACGGACTTGATGTTATGGAAGATGCAAACAAGGCTATATTGTGGTCAAACTGGAAAGACGGAATGTGGCAACAAGTAACTGATACAAAATTTGTTTGGATTTTGGGTAACTTTTTTGATTAAATAGGTTGACAAGTAAGACATCTTACTGTATACTGTAAGTATAGTTAATAAAAAACAGGAGTTAAAAATGAAAAACGAAATCCAAACATTGATCCAAAAATGTAAAGTAGATTATACAAAGTTTGTTACTGCTAGTGATCGTGGAACACCAGATCCAGATAGTTACTTTGGTAAAACACTTGCTAACTTTGAAAATAGTTTTACTATTAAAGAAGGTAAAAAGTATATTAAGATTATACGTGATAATGGCGTATGGGGCTTTATTGTTAAAGAAGATGGTCCTAAGTTTAAAAAAGGTGATATCCTTAAAGCTGCAGGTTGGAATGCACCAGCAACAAATGCCGCACGTGGTAACATTTTTGAAGACTTTAGTGTTGCTTGGACTGGCCCACATTACTTAAAATAAGGAAATGAAAATGGACGTTATTCAAAAAGCAGATTTGTTCGCTAGTGTGGCTCATGCTGCAATTGGACAAAAACGCAAATACAGTGGAGTGGACTATATAGTTCACCCACGCAGAGTATCTAAAATGGTTGCTGATTATGAAGGCACAGAAGAAATGATAGCGGCCGCATTGTTGCATGATGTGTTGGAAGATACATATGTAACCAGTGAAATGATTGCTGAAGAGTTTGGTTGGAAGATCCATAAGTTGGTTGTTGAGCTTACTGATGTTAGCAAGCCAGAAGATGGAAACCGTGCAAAGCGTAAGGCAATTGATGCAGAGCGTTTGAGTCAATCAAGTAGAGAAGCACAGATTGTTAAACTTGCAGATCTCATAGACAACAGCGATGACATTGAAGCAAATGATCCAAGTTTTGCTAAAGTGTTTTTAAAAGAAAAAGCACACCTT
>Ga0228664_1000580_pt1 | contig 21302 bp, 21 predicted proteins | sample 78DmetaG_FD_183029 | JGI IMG/M metagenome (GOLD analysis project Ga0228664, IMG submission 183029) | Seawater microbial communities from Monterey Bay, California, United States - 78D | ecosystem: Environmental > Aquatic > Marine > Coastal | place: USA: California | collected 2016-09-26 | reverse complement strand
GTGCTTCTTTATTATAACGATTTATTTAAAATCTGTTCTTGCTGAACTAGGGAATGAAATATAGGCAGTCTAGATGCGTGACTAATCATCTCTAGGTGCTGTTCGTGGTGGCAGTCACTACCGATAAAATCTATAACTTTATCATTTATTAATCTGTCTGCAACTTTTTTAACCTCAGGACCATAAGCTCCCGTTATGGACCCAATATTTAATTGAAGTTTTACTCCTCTATTAATCATTTCTTCAATTTTATCATAATCTTTATGCCAGTATACATAACGTTCTACATGTGCGAGAACAGGTGAAACTCCCTTTTCTCTCATTTTCCAAATAGTTTCGTTTAATCTAGGTGGTTCATCAAAAAAAGATAGTTCAAAAAGAAGATACTTTTCAGATCCAAAGGTAAGTAAATTGTTTTTCTCTAATAAGTCTTCAAACTCTGGTTCCAAATTGTATTCTGCAGCAGCTTCGATTTCAATATTTAAGTTATTTTTTATTATTTCTTCTTTTACTTTATCCAAACCAGAAAGTATTATTTCTGGTGTATTTTTATAATAATCACTCATTATATGTGGAGTAGTTATTACTTTTTTATATCCTAAATCAATAAATTTTTTAAGCAATATTATTGTGGTCTCCATATTAGGTGATCCATCGTCTATACCAGGAATTAAATGAGAGTGAATATCATTCCCCAAAAAGCTTAAATCTATAGGCTCAATAGTTAATTCTTTTTTAGGAAAAATACGACTTAATAAACCCATTAATTATAATGTTGATGGTAATAGTTTTGATAAGATCCACTTGTGACATCATCCAACCATTCTTTGTTATTTAAATACCAATCTACTGTATTGGCAAGACCTTGTTCAAAGCTTACAGATGGGGTAAATCCTAACTCATTTTGAATTTTTGTAGCATCAATAGCATATCTTAAATCGTGTCCAGCTCTATCTTTAACATAAGTTATAAGTTTTCTTGAATCTCCCTTAGGATTGGAAAGTCTATCATCCATAATATCGCACAAAAGATTAACTAAGTCTATGTTCTTCCACTCATTATGACCGCCAATATTATAAGTTTCGCCGATTCTTCCGTTATGAAAAATTAAATCTATAGCATTGGCATGGTCTTCTACCCAAAGCCAATCTCTTACATTTTCACCCTTTCCATAAATTGGAAGAGATTTTTTATTTTGAATGTTATTTATAATTAAGGGAATTAGTTTTTCTGGAAACTGGTGAGAACCATAATTATTGCTGCAATTTGAAATTTTAATTGGCAAACCATAAGTATGGCCATATGCTCTAACAAGATGATCTGAGCTTGCTTTGGAGGCAGAATAAGGACTTCTTGGATCGTAAGAAGTAGTCTCATAAAAAAAACCTGTTTCTCCTAAGGAACCATAAACTTCATCGGTAGAAATGTGATAAAAACATTTATTTTCAAAACTTTTCCAATTTTTTCTACAAGCATTTAATAAATTTAATGTCCCAATTACATTGGTAGTCACAAATTCACCAGGATTTGAAATAGATCGGTCTACATGAGATTCAGCAGCTAAATGAATTACCCCATCAAATAAATATTTCTCAAATAAAATTTGAATTGCATCCTCATTATTAATATCAATATTTTCAAATTTATAATTGGATTTTTTTTCAATATCCTTTAGATTATTTAAGTTCCCTGCATAGGTTAATTTATCTAAATTTACTATCAAATAATCAGGATATTGATTAATCATTTTTCTAACCACATGAGAGCCAATAAAGCCAGCACCGCCAGTAATAAGTATGATTTTTTTATAATCCATTACAATGTCCAATAATTTAGTTTTTGAATTTTATTTCTAAAAACACCTTTTAAATCTACTAAAATGCCTTTTTCTGAGAGAATAGAAGCAAAGTAATTTTCATCTAAAAGATTGTATTCTTGATGATTTACTGCAACAATTACAGAGTGGTAAATACCACTTGTTTTAGCGACTAAATCAAAACCATACTCTTCCATTAATTCATCAGAATTCGCATGAGGATCAACAACTTCTACATGACAAGAAAAAGATTTTAATTCGTTGATTACATCTACTACTTTAGAGTTCCTTATATCTGAAACATCTTCCTTAAAAGTGGCTCCCATAACTAAAACTCTAGCTTCTTGCATTGGAGTCCCAGACGCAATGATTTTTTTAGCAACTGTTCTGCCAACATAAGCGCCCATAGAATCGTTAACTGCTCTTCCAGAGTTTATTATTTGAGCATGGTAACCAAGTTCCTTGGCTTTATGAGTGAGATAATATGGATCAACACCTATACAATGACCACCTACAAGCCCAGGTCTAAAATTTAAAAAATTCCATTTAGTTCCTGCAGCTTCTAAAACTTCGTAAGTATTTATATTCATTCTATTGAATATCACAGAGAGCTCATTAATCAAAGCAATATTTACATCTCTTTGTGTATTTTCAATAATTTTAGCAGCCTCTGCTACTTTTATAGACGATGCTCTGTGTACACCAGCAGAAACTACTAATTCATAGGTTTTGGCAATTTCTTCTGAAGAAACTTCATCACATCCAGAAGATACTTTTACAATACTTGAAAGAGTATGAACTTTATCTCCTGGATTAATTCTCTCGGGTGAATAACCAACTTTAAAGTCCTTAATAAACTTTAAACCACTTAATTTTTCTAAAACGGGAATGCAATCTTCTTCTGTACATCCTGGGTATACTGTAGATTCATAAACCACATAATCTCCTTTTTTAAGAACCTTGCCAACCGTTTCACTTGCTGATATTAATGGCTTAATATTGGGTTCTTTACTTTGATCAATTGGTGTTGGTACAGCGACTATAAAAAACTTAGCTTCTTTTAAATCTTCAATTGAATGAGTAAACTCAATTGAACAATTGTCAAAATCACTTGAAACCAACTCGTTACTAGGATCAATTTTATTTTTCATCATAGACACCCTATCAGGATTAATATCAAAACCTATAACATTAGTTATTTTGGCAAATTCTAACGCTATTGGAAGACCCACATAACCTAACCCAACAACAGCAATTTTTTCTTCTTTAGTAATTAATTTATCGTAAATTTTCATTTTTGATTATCTCTAAGTTTATAAATTTTTTCTATAATTTCTACTACTTTTAAACCTTCTAATACATTGGTAGTTGCTACATTTTTCCCTCTTAATGTCTCTACAACATTTTCAATAATATAATGGTGGTTTGCTGCACTTCCTTTATAAGGACCATAATCATTTGGAGGGTTAGATGGTGCAAGTTTGGGCATTTTGTAATCTTTAATATTACAATATTCAATTTCGTTCATATACTGACCTCCAATCTTAATACTTCCTTTGCTTCCAATTACTGTTATACTGCTCTCCAAATTAGAGTTCCAAACTGCTGTAGAATAGTTCAAACAGCCCATACCTCCGTTTGTGAAATCAAAAGAAACTATTCCTGAGTCCTCAAAATCTGTAGATTCTTGATGGGTAAAGTCTTCAAATTTCCCTTGAATATTTTCTATATCTCCAAACAACCAATACATGATATCTATGAAATGTGAAAATTGAGTAAAAAGAGTACCACCATCCATATCTTGGGTTCCTTTCCATCCTCCTTTTTTATAATACCTATCGTCTCTATTCCAAAAACAGTTTACTTGAACCATAAATATTTCACCTAATTTTTTTGTTTCAATGATTTCTTTGAGCCATTCGCTTGGTGGAGAATATCTATTTTGCATTACAGCAAAGACATGTTTGTTTCTTTGAAGGGCATTAAAAACCACTTTTTCACAATTGGCTACAGTTAGTCCAATTGGTTTTTCAATTACAACGTGTTTGTCATGTTTCAAAACAGATATAGAAATATCAGAATGTGATCCATTTGGCGTACAAACACAAACAACGTCTATTTCTTGATGTGACTTAAGCATTTTTAGGTAATCATTGTAAAACGGAACATTATAAGGTTCTAATGCTAAACTTTCTTTAGGTAAAATATCGCAAATAGCAGAAAGTTCACAATTTTCATTTCTCAATACCATCTCAGCATGTCTTTTTCCAATATGACCAGCCCCAATTATTCCAAACTTAATTTTTTCCATTATTTAATTTCTTTTACAAATTCATTTTTTAATTCGTAAGACTTTAACGACTCTGGGCATTTAGCTTTTCCAGAAATAAAATCTAATCTATGTCCATACTCACTGACCCATCCAATTTGTTTGCCAGGGTTTCCAACTATTAATGCATAGGGCTTAACTGACTTAGAAACCACAGTTCCTGCACCAATTAGCGCATATTCACCAATAGTATTTCCACAAATAATTGTAGCATTTGCACCAATTGAAGCTCCTTTCTTTACCAAAGTTTTTACATAACTATCTCTTCTAATAATAGCACTTCTAGGATTTAGAATATTTGTAAAAACCATAGATGGACCTAAAAATACATTATCCTCACATACTACTCCTGTATAGATTGACACATTATTTTGAACTTTTACATTATTGCCTAATTCTACGTAAGGAGAAACCACTACGTTTTGTCCTATATTACAACTTATTCCAATAATTGAATTACTCATAATATGGCTGAAATGCCAAATCTTTGATTCATCACCAATTTTTACATTTTCATCAATTACTGCTGTAGGATGTGCGAAATAATTCATTAATAGTTATTATAAGATTCAAAATTTTGATGATCTTTCTTATTTAATTCCTCAACTGAAAGACTACAAAAGTAATCATAAGTTAATTTCAAACCCTCACTTCTTTGAATTTTAGGCTCCCAGTCTAATATATTCTTAGCCAAATCTATATCTGGTTTTCTTTTTAAAGGATCATTTTCAGGTAATTCTTTGAATATTATATTTTGATTTTTGCCAGTTAAATTTACAATTTCATTGGCAAAATCTTTAATGGTAATTTCGTTGGGATTTCCAATGTTAATCGGATAATTATAATCACTATGTAAAAGCCTATAGATTCCTTCGATCAAATCATCTACATAGCAAAAAGATCTAGTTTGAGAACCATCTCCAAAAATAGTCAAATCCTCATTTCTTAAAGATTGACCTATAAATGCTGGCAAAACTCTACCATCATTCAACCTCATTCTAGGGCCGTAAGAATTAAAAATTCTTACAATCTTAGTATCCAAATTGTGAAATCTATGATAAGCCATGGTAATAGCTTCTTGAAATCTTTTAGCCTCATCATAAACACCTCTTGGTCCAATTGGATTTACATTTCCAAAATAGCTTTCATTTTGAGGGTGAACAAGCGGATCTCCATAAACTTCACTAGTAGAAGCAACTAAAATAGTAGCATTTTTAGCTTTTGCTAACCCTAATAAATTATGAGTTCCTAGTGAACCTACTTTTAAAGTTTGGATAGGTATTTTTAAATAATCTATAGGACTTGCAGGAGATGCAAAATGAAGAATATAGTCTAAATCCCCATTAATTTGAACATATTTTGATACATCGTGCTCAATAAACTCAAAATTATTATGGTTTGTAAATAAGTCAATATTTTTTAAAGAACCAGTGATGAAATTATCCATGCCTATTACAAAAAAGTTTTCATTTAAAAACCTTTCGCAAAGATGAGAACCTAAAAACCCAGCTGCTCCAGTTATTAATACTCTTTTCATTTATTTAGATTATTAATTACTTTTCTGCCTACACTTTGATAATAAAAATTTCTGTTCTCCATGGACTCTAAGGAATATAAATTTCTTCCATCAAATATTATTGGGCTTTTCATTAAGGAATGCATCAAGTTAAAATCGGGATTTCTAAAAGCAGACCATTCAGTTGCAATTAATAATGCATCTACATCTTTTAAAGCATCTAAACTATTATTAGAATATTGGATTTTATCTCCAACTAGATCTTTAACATTATCCATTGCTTCAGGGTCATAGGAGACAATTTCTGCACCAAAATCAGTTAATTCTTTGATAATGGATAAAGACGGAGCTTCTCTTATATCGTCCGTCTCAGGTTTAAAAGCAAGTCCCCACAATGCAAATCTTTTACCTGTTAAGTCCTCTCCAAAATAAGATTTAACTTTCTTAACTAAGCTCATTTTCTGGATGTCGTTAACTTTCATTACCGCATCTATTATTTGAAATTGATAATTTTCAATTTGCCCTGCTTTTTTTAATGCTTTAACGTCTTTTGGAAAACAACTTCCTCCATAACCTATTCCAGGAAATAAAAATCTTTTACCAATTCTAGAATCTGTACCCATTCCTTTTCTAACCATATCCACATCTGCACCAATCATTTCGCAATAATTAGCAATCTCGTTCATGAAAGTAATTTTTGTAGCGAGAAAAGAATTGGAAGCATATTTGGTAAGCTCGGCTGATTTTTCATCCATAAATAGTATAGGATTTCCTTGTCTAACAAATGGCTGGTATAGTTCCTCCATTAGTTTCTTTGCTTTTTCGCTACTTGTTCCAACCACTACTCTTTCTGGTTTCATAAAATCCTGTACTGCAAATCCTTCTCTTAAAAATTCAGGATTTGAAACTACGTCAAAATCTACATTGGAATTTTCTTTAATTACTTTCGTAACTTTTTCAGCTGTGCCAACAGGAACAGTACTTTTATCAATAATTACTTTATAATTCTTAATAATCTTTCCAAGGTCTTTGGCTACCGAAAGAATATAGCTTAGGTCTGCAGAACCGTCATCTCCAGGTGGGGTTGGAAGAGCCAAAAATATCAACTTTGCATCTTTTATTGCATCTTCCAATTGAGTTGTAAAAAATAATCTTTTTTGAGCAATATTCCTTTGGAAAAAATTATCTAAATGTGGTTCATAAATAGGAATTTTTCCGTTTTGCAATTTATGGACTTTTTGTTCATCAATATCTACACAGGTAACAGTGTTTCCAGTTTCTGCTAAACAAGTTCCTGTTACAAGACCTACATATCCAGTACCAATTACAGCTATTTTCATTATTTATTATTTATTTAAAAAATTAGAAATATTTTCAATTATATAGTCTTGTTGTAAGGTAGAGAGTTCTGTATGCATTGGCAATGAAAATACTCTAGATGAAAGCCAATTAGTAATTTCCATATTTCCATGAGAATTGGGGATTTTAGAAAACATTTTTTGCTTATGGGCAGGAACTGGATAATAAACCATTGCAGGAATATTTTTATCTGCTAAATATTTGATTAATTCATCTCTTACTATTGTGTCATCTAGCTTTAATGTATATTGATGAAATACATGATTAGAATCTAAATTTCTAAAAGGAAGTGTTAGTTGGTCTAAACCAATTAAATTTTGATCGTAATAATTTGCAGCTTTTTGACGGTTTAAAATATATTTATCAAGTTCTTTGAGTTTAATTCTTAGTACAGCAGCTTGAATGTTATCTAGTCTTGAGTTACATCCAACTATATCGTGGTAATATCTTTTGCTCTGGCCATGATTGGCTATCATTCGAAGTTTTTCTGCTAGCTCATCATCATTTGTCATCATTGCCCCACCATCTCCAAAGCATCCTAAATTTTTTGATGGGAAAAAACTAGTACATCCGATATTTCCTATGGTTCCCGTTTTCTGAGGTTGGTCAAATCCTAAATAATCGCTACCTATTGCCTGCGCATTATCTTCAATTACAAAAAGATTGTATTTCTTGGCCAAACTCATAATAGACTTCATGTCAGAAGACTGTCCGAAAAGATGAACAGGAACGATGGCTTTGGTTTTATTAGTTATTGCCTTTTCCACTTCATCAATAGAAATATTAAAATTTTCGGGGTCACAATCTACAAAGACAGGTTTCAACCCTAAAAGCCCTATTACTTCAGTAGTAGCTATGTAAGTGAAAGATGGAGTTATTATCTCATCTCCTGGCTTTAGGTCAAGGGCCATCATGGATATTTGAAGCGCATCTGTTCCATTTGCACAAGTAATAACATGTTTTACATCAAGGTAAGCAGCTAATTCATTTTGAAAAGATTTAACATGTTCTCCATTTATAAATTGTGTAGAACTCAAAACATCATCTATAGCTTGATCTACTTGAGTCTTTATCTTCTCATACTGACCTTTAAGGTCAACCATTTGAATATTTAAATTGTTTTCACTCATCTCTATAAATTAACAATTGCGAATATAACTATATCCTAGATTTATGGCAATTCTTATATTTGATTTTTCAAATTAATATTTCTTTAAGTTGTCTCTGTTAAATAAAGTACTGTCCGTTTTAATAATTTCAATGTTACCATTGTTCAATGCAATTGGTCAAAGAAATAAAGATTCTGTTATTTATTTCCCTTTTATCAGAGTTAGTCTTGCTGTGCAATCTCCACAAGGAGATTTTGCTGATAACTACGGGACAAACTCTAATATTGGACTTTCTCTTGGCTTGAAAAATAAAAGTAATCAAACCGTTGAATTAAACTACAATTTTATTCATAGTGCAAATGTTAAAAACACAAGCGTCTTAGATCACTTAATAAATGATCAAGGATGGATTATTAACCAGTATGGTGAAGAAAATCTATATCTAATGTATCACAGAGGAGGATTAATTAGTTTAGATGTTGGAAAAGTCTTTAATCTTATTGGACCAAATCCAAATTCTGGAATTTTCCTAAAAGGAGGTATTGGATCTATGTATCACAAAATAAGAATTGAAAATCAGGAAAATCTAATTCCTCAACTTAAAAAGGAATATTTAAAATACTATGACAGACTCACAGTTGGGGTATTACTAAAACAATACATTGGCTACCAAAACATGAGCAATAACAAACTTATAAACTTTACAATTGGTATAGAGATAATAGAAGGGTTTAACAGAGGCATGAGAGATTATCAAATTGATTTAATGGGCCCTTATACTGATAATAAATTTGATGTATATCTTGGACTAAGGGCAGGATGGTTTTTCCCAGTTTTAAGAAAGGATCCTAACGAATTTTACTACAATTAAAATGGGGTTATTTCATTATCAAATTGCTATTGCGCTATTGTCTATTTACCTAAAAACTTCTTCTTTTTTTGGTAATATTAAATCCAAAAAATTAATAAAAGGCCAAAAAAATTGGAAAAAAAACTTATCTTATTTAAGTTCAGAAAAAAAAATATTTTGGATTCATGCCGCCTCTCACGGAGAGGCAATTATGGCAAATTCTATAGTTAAAAAAATATTAAATCATAAAAACAACCAAGTGGTAATGTCGTTTTTTAGTCCCTCTGGATATGATAACTATAATTTTGAAAATGAAAATTTTCATAAATTTTATTTGCCTTTTGATAAAAAAAGAAATTCAAAAAAAATTATTGATTTTATAAATCCAAGTATTTTAATTTTTGTAAAGTATGATCTTTGGCTCAATTTAATAAGAGAATGTAATAATAGAAAAATCCCAACTTTGGTATTTTCTTCTAAATTTAGAAACAACCAATGGTATTTTAATAAATTAGGAAAGTCCGCAAAAAAAATACTTCAGTCCATGAGTTTAATATTAACTGCAGATCATTCGTCTAAAGAAATATTAGAAGAAAATGGATTTTCCAATTTTAAATATTCTGGAGATACTAGATTTGACAACTTTAATGATGTAGAACCAAATTTGATTTTAGATATTAGGTCTCCATGTGTTATTTTAGGTTCTTCATGGGAAAAGGAAGAAAAAATGGTTGCGGAAATAATTGAGAAGATGGACAATGTTAATTGGATAATAACTCCCCATGAGATAAAAGAGAATAAAATATTAAAAACAAAAAAATTATTTGGAAATGAAGCTTTATTGTACTCTGAAATTGATTTAAACAAACCGATACCTAAAATTTTAATTGTTGATCAAGTTGGAATTCTTGCAGATCTTTACAACTATAGCGATATTGCCTTTATTGGTGGAGGATACTCAGGAAAACTACATAACATCTTAGAAGCAGCAGCAAAAGGGAACTTTCTTTTATTTGGCCCCAATATTGGCAAATATCCAGAAGCTAACTTAATGCTTAAAGAAGAGATTGCAGAGACTATCCACGATTCTAAAGAGCTAAAAAATATAATTTTAAAGTTACTTGAAAATAAATCAGAACTAGAGAAAAAAAAGGAAAAAGCTAGACAAATAATTAAAGAGAATACAGGTGCTACTAAAATCATTTGGAATGAAATTCAAAAATTGTGGTAACTACTCTACTATTTCTGCATCTTCAAGAATATAATTTAATTGGTAAATATCATCCACATTTAATTTTAAAGTGCCCTTATAAGTAATTACTTGGTCCATTCTTAAACCTTCGTATTTTTTAATCATTTGAATCTCCATTACTGATTCGGGACCAGCCTGACCGCAAAAGAAACAAGAGCTATATGGATTGGCAGAAAGCACATAGTAATCTTGAACTATATCGACCGGAATAATAAAGCCCCTAATTTGAACTTCTTTGCCGTCCATTTCTTTTACTGATTCCGAAAACTTTGGCACCATATAATAGGCCTGAAATTCTTCAGACCATATCTCATCAAACTCTACATTTTTCAAAAGCTCCCATGTAATAATATTTTGACTAAAAATATTACCAATAAAAAATAAAAAAATGGTGGTTGCTAAAATTATTTTATTTCTCATATTTTATTTTTTAATGTCTTTGATATATCCAACCTGTAGGCTGCTATTGCAGGAAATATTGCCGCAATCATTCCAATAAGTATTGTCACAAAAAGCAAAACTAGTTCTAAGCCATCAAATACCAAACCTGAAAATTGATAATTGTACTTAAGATTTAAAAATCTAGCCATAATTCCCATAATTGAATGTCCCAATATCAGTCCTGAAATACTGCCAATTAAGCCGATAAAGAAACCTTCTAAAATTATAGAAATAAAGATTAATCTTACACTGGCTCCTCCAACTCTCATCATAGATATTTCATATTTTCTGTCTTTCATCGAATTTAATAACGTAACAACAATACTAAAAAGAGAAAGCCCAAAAATAAATAGTGACAATACGTAAATAACGTTAACAGCAGGTTCTATAAGATCTAAAAGTTGTTTGATTTCAATAGCTGGTTCTGCCCCCATCAATGCATTTTTTTGATTGACAATTCCTGGAATTGAAAATTTTGCTCTAGGTGAATTGTAATTTACTAAAACTGCTGTTACTTCTCTGTTATTTTCAGAAACTTCGGTTTTGTGATCATGAGAATGATGGTCGTGTTCTTCAGCTGTTTTTAAATCAAAAGAACCTTTTTTATCATTGTGAGGGTGAACTTGCCAAACACTTTCTAATGACGTTATTATTAATTGATCAATAATTTCTCCTGTTGGTGAAAGAATACCTACAACACGATACGGGAAATCCTCATGATCGTGGGTTGATTCTTCTATTCCATGGCTACCATTGAAAGAGTCACCAATCTCTAATTTTAATTTCGCTGCAACATTGGCACCAATTACCACTTCTAAAGGTTTATTAAAAATATTTCCTTTCGAAATTGATCCATTATATAACTGATTGATGAAATTAGAATTTGTTCCAATTATTCTATATTTTTTATAAGAATCTCCGAGTGAAATTGGTATTGCACTTTTCACAAAAGGATGTTTGAAGAGAAAATCAACTTCCTTAAGTTTTATATTTCCGTTGGGATAATCTATATGAAATACGTTACACAATACAGACTGAAGTCTGCTACCTTTAGACCCAACAACTAAATCTATCTTATTTGCATTTTCATTAAACTTAGATTTCATTTGTTTCATGGTAAGCATGGATAAAACAATTACCATTATTGATGAACAGAGCAAAACTACAGAAAGGCCACTTGAAAGAGGTCTAGTTATAATATTTCTCCAAGCTAACTTAAAAATCATTTAAACTTATTTGATTGGGGAACTTATCTTTTATTCTTTTATCGTGAGTTACTATTACAAGTGTAGTGTTGTTTTCCTGAGATAAATTGGTTAATAAATCAACCACATTGTTACATGAGTTGTCGTCCAGAGCAGAAGTTGGCTCATCTGCAAAAATGATAGAAGGTTGATTTACCAATGCCCTAATTATTGAAATCCTTTGTTTCTCACCTTCACTTAGATTTTGAATTGAAGCGTTTTTTAAATGGTTTAACTTCACTTTTTTTAAAAGCATATCAATTTTGGATTGATTTACCTTGGAAGACATATATTGTGAAAACTTTAAATTGTCATTAACTGAAAGAGACTTTATAAAATGAGGGGTTTGAAATACAAACCCAATTTGTTGCCCTCGAAAATTATCTCTTTTATTATTCGAAAGACTAAAAAGATCTGTATCGTTTACCAAGACATTACCAGTTTGAGGAGACAATAGTCCTCCTAAAATATTAAGTAAGCTTGTTTTACCTGAGCCACTTTTTCCAATGATTAGCAACTGGCCACCATAATCCAAATTTATATTTGGGAATTTAATGTCTATTTCGCCATATTTTACAGAAATATTATTTGTACGTATCAATTCTTTTTGATTTAATCCAATAATATAATCCAACACCTACTAAAGGTATACTTAAATATTGCCCCATGGTCAATAACGAACTATTTTCTAATGTTTGGTGTTCTTTAAAGAATTCAACAAAAAATCTAGAAGCGAATAAAAGTGTTAGAAATGCACCAAATAACTTTCCAGAATATAGGTGCCAATCTCTTTTCCAATAGCCCCAAAATAAAAAACAAAAAATAAGCCAGTAGGAGATTGCCTCATATAATTGAGTAGGAATTCTTGGGATAATATAAATAGGTAAAATTAATTCATTGGTAGAGCTAACTACAAAATCATTTTTATCAATAGAGGAGAAAAAATCTGCATCTGAATCAATTGATTTAAAATTAAATGCATTAGAGAAAGCTTCACAGTAATAAGGATTCATTTTTTTATTGCCAAGCGGAACACTTACCCTTAATTGAGAATACTTAATATCGTTTATTGTTGTATCTAACGAAGTTTTATTCAAATGAATTTTTTCGCTTTCTACACTAAAAAAACTTGCTATTTGATTCTTTGCTTTATACTCGTAAAAAAAACCTGATTCACTTTCAGTTCTTACTCCAACAATTTCAGAATTCATTAAATTTCCAACTCTAATGAATCCTGCAGCTAAAGCAACTGCAACCACCAATTTATCCATGGTCCACATGGTTTTTTTATGGGTGACCTTTTTAGAGAAAATCCACATGGAAATTATTAATGCAACGGCAGCTCCGTGACTTGCCAATCCACCTTTCCAAACCATTAAAATTTCGGAAATATTTTCTAAATAATATTTGGGTTCGTAAAAAATAACGTGTCCAAGTCTTGCTCCTAGGATAGTACCTAAAACTGTATATACTAGTAGCTTATCCATCCACTGCTCAGGTGCAGATTCGTTGTCAAACATTTTTTTCACTATTTGAAATCCTATTATGAATGAAAGTGCAAAAAATAAACTGTAGTATCTAAGGGTAATAAAACCGTCATAAAGTGCAGGATCAACGTTCCAAGATATATACAAATAAAAATTACTGATCATTTTACAAATTTAATACTAATGAAGTGATTTAAGCAATAATCTGTTGGGTAATCAAAAGAGTATAACTAATTTTACCACATGAAAGTAGAACAAATTTATACTAGTTGTCTATCTCAAGGTGCTTATTTTATTGAAAGTAACGGAGAAGCTGCTGTAATAGATCCATTAAGAGAAATTTCTGATTATATAAAGTTGGCAGAACATTCCAACTCCAAAATTAAATATGTTTTTGAAACTCATTTTCATGCAGATTTTATAAGCGGTCATTTAACCCTTGCCAATAAAACTGGTGCAAAAATAGTTTACGGTCCACAAGCAGATCCTAACTTCGAATCAATCATAGCGGAAGACAAACAGGTATTTAAAATTGGAGATGTTACCATAACTGCAATTCATACCCCTGGTCACACTTTAGAAAGTACATCCTACATTCTAAAAGATGAAAATGGAAAAGAACACTGTATTTTCACTGGAGATACTTTATTTTTAGGAGATGTTGGTATTCCAGATGTTGCTCAACGATATATGGGCGTTTCTAAAGAAGAATTAGCTGGCATTCTATACGAATCTGTAAATAATAGGATAAAACCACTTCCTAATGACATATTAGTATATCCAGGCCATGGAGCAGGTTCTGCATGTGGTAAAAATATGATGAAGGAAACAGTAGATACATTAGAGAATCAAAAAAAAATAAATTACGCTTTAAATGGATCATTTTCTAAAGAAGGTTTTGTCAAAGAATTGACAGATAATTTACCAGAACCTCCAACCTATTTCCCATCAAATGTAAAACTAAACCAAGAAGGTTATTTAGATTTTGATAAAGTTTTAGAAAGAGGATTAATCCCACTAGATTTGGAAAAATTTATCTTTTTATCTTCTCAAGAAAATACAATAATTCTAGATGTAAGAAATCAAAATATTTTTAAAAATGGTTTTATTCCTGGCTCAATATTTATTGGTTTGAATGGTGGATTTGCTCCTTGGGTTGGAGCTGTTTTAAAGGATATTAATATCAAAATATTATTGGTTTGTGAAGAAGGTCAAGCAAAAGAAGCAATTATGAGATTATCAAGAGTAGGTTTTGACAACTGCCTTGGTTACCTAGATGGAGGGTTTAAGACATGGAAAAATTCAAGTAATCCTATTGACACAATAGATTCTAAAAGTGCAAAGGAATTTGAAAAATCTATTAATGAAAGCACTCATATATTAGACGTTAGACAAATCGGAGAAAGAAATAATGGATATTTAAAAAACTCAGAACATATACCACTTGCTACAATAGATTCTGAAAATAAATCCTTAAATAAATCTTCGAAATATTATATCCATTGTGCAGGTGGCTACAGAAGTATGATAGCATGTTCTATTTTAAAGAAAAACGGATTTGATAACACCATTGATGTTGAAGGTGGATTCGGTTCTATTTCTAATAATACTTCCTTAGAAATTTTACAAAAATAAAGAGAATTGGCTACTTTTCAAGAAATAATAAAGGGGGAAAAACCCGTACTGGTTGATTTTCATGCAGATTGGTGCAGCCCATGTAAAATGATGAATCCAATATTAAAATCAATTAAAAAACATTTTGGAGATGACATTAAAATTCTAAAAATAAATGTTGACAAAAATGAAAAAGTTGCTGGAAAATTTCAAGTAAGAGGAATTCCAACTTTCATTTTATTTAAGGAAGGTGAGATAAAATGGAGAAAATCTGGTGTAATTGAAGAGAAAGAATTTATTGGAACTATAAAATCAAATATTTAATAAATCTCTTTCTTTCCATTTTACTTTATACTTTGTGGCTTGCAAGAAAATTATTAAAAAAAGTATCAATGGATATAATAAAAACATAGGCAAAGAGTATTGCCACAATTTACTTTCTTTGTAAAAAATAGATACAGTAATTAAAACCAATAAATCAGGCAATAGTTTTAATAATAAGAGTAAAAAAAACAACCACTGAAATTTAAAAATACTTAAAAGTATAAGTGGAATTATTATAAGGTTACATATAATAACTAGTAACCCAACTAATTTAGTAGTTAACAATCCATTCATCTTCATTTTTCCCGACCATCTTAACGATCTTTCTACCATATCTTGAATGTCTTTAGACCCTTGTGTTTCGATAAATAAATTAGTGTTGAATAAAGTTTTAATAGATCTTTTATTTGATGAAAAACTATTAAGTAAAAACATATCGTCACCAGATGAAATATTAAAATTTGAATTGAATGGCATTAATTCATTATAGGATTTTCTTCTAAAGATCAAACCTGCGCCATTAGCTAAAATTGGAATTCCTATATTGGCCATACCAATGGATATTACACTCATGCTATAAGATAAAATTCTAGACCAAACAATTCCATTTTTTTCAACCACTGATGTTAAATACAAATCATGATTTAGGTCTATACTCTTTTTTATTGAAGAAAAGAAAACATCTTTAAATGATATATCAGCATCCATAATCATTACAAATTCAGAAGAGCTTTTTTGCACACCTAAATCTATTGCTCTTTTTTTTCCATGGTATTCATCTAAAAAAAGAGATTCACATTTAATATCTTGTTTTGAAATCCAATTATTAATTTTTTCTCTAGTTAAATCTGTTGAATGATCGTCTACAAATATTATTTTACTAACGGCTGAAATATCTTTTTGACTCTCTAAAGAAGTTAATAAATTATGAATTCTATATTCTTCATTTCTATAAGGAATAATTAATGTTATAAAAGAATTTAACTCAATAATTCCCGATGATTTATCAGTTTTTAGAAACCCAATTATAGAGATGAAGATTAAAAAAAGGTATAATATGAATAATCCAGATATAATTACCATTTTGTAGTCTCGGAAGTAAACAATATGCCAGCACCAATCAAAGCCGAAAATGCAACATTTACTAACCATACCAAGAAGGAAACTAAAGCAAACTTTATTCCAAGAGCACTTCCTCCAAGAATAAAGATCGACAACGCTTCTCTAGTCCCTAGGTTTCCTGGTGCAAACGATGGTAGGAAGGTAACTGTTCCAAATAAAAGACCAACTAGAATTATTACTTCTATAAAATCTATAGAGATACTCAATCCTTTGAATAGAATATAATACTGAAAAATAAAAATCCAATATCTAGACATTGCAAAAAATAAAACTCTTATTTTTTGATTGGAGTTAATACTAGTTAAATGATCAGTAGAGATATTGAAATATTTAATCAATTTTAATTTATTTATTAGTGGGTACCAATTATTATTAAATATAATATAGCTTGTAAGAAATAATAGAAATGAGTAAAAATACACCACTAATAAAAAATAATATTTTAGCTCTAAAAGAAATTGGGTTTTAAAAAAATACAAATATAAAAATGAACAAAAAGCCATTATTATAGTAATAAAAAGCTGAAAAAAATTTCCAGAAATAGTTGAAATTGTCACCTGTTGAGCTTTGTCTTTAAGAATCCAATTTCTTCCAATAAAATTACCTAATCTTTTAGGGGTTACAATTGCAGTTAAATTTCCAACATATATGGATTTTAATACTTGATTAAAGGATAGATTTTTAGAATCAGGTAAAAGGAAATAAAACTTTAATGCTTCAAGGGTCCAATTGACGAACTGTAGGAGAAAAATTAATATAAAATATGGTATAATGGTAGTAGAAAAATCTTTGGCAATTAAGGATATTAGATTTTTTTGACTTTCAATACTTATTAATATGTATGCAATTGCAAAAACAAAAACCAATAATGAAATAAAAAAAGTATTTTTAGAATAGTATTTTGAACCACTTAAGTAAAAATCCTTGAAAGACTTCGATAAAATAATTTTAGGTATAGATCCTGGCACTAATATTCTTGGTTATGGGTTAATAGGTATTACAAATAAAAAAATGACTTTGATAAGTACTGGAGTTGTGAGAATGTCTAAACTTGAAAATCATCAGTTGAAGCTAAAAAAAATATTTGAGAGCATCACACATTTAATTGAAGAATACTATCCAGATGAAGTTGCTGTAGAAGCTCCTTTTTTCGGAAAAAATGTACAATCTATGCTAAAACTTGGAAGAGCTCAGGGGGTCGCCATGGCTGCTAGCCTTGTAAAAGGACTTCCTATTGAAGAATATTCACCAAGAAAAGTAAAGCAGTCAATTACAGGCAACGGAGCTTCAAGTAAAGATCAAGTTGCAAAAATGATTCAAACAGTTTTGAAATTAAAAACACTTCCCAAGGAATTGGATGCAACCGATGGGATTGCTGTTGCTATTTGCCACTATTTTCAAAATACACAAGAAAAAACTAGTAACTATAATGGGTGGAAAGATTTTTTAAAAAACAATCCTAAAAGATCTAGTTAGAATCTAAGATTTTATTAGTAGTTTTTTCAAAATCTTCCTTAGAAAGATTTTTTCTTAAATTTTGAAAATTCATATCAGAAATTTCATTAATTGGAATTAAATGAATATGTGCATGTGGAACTTCTAAACCCACAACAGCTATTCCAATTCTTTCACATTTAATTGCATTTTCAATTTTTTTAGCAACTATTTTAGAAAAAATAAATAGTTCAGATAAAATATCATCTGGCAAATCATATATATAATCAATTTGATTTTTCGGAACTACCAGTGTATGTCCTTCTTGCAATGGGTTAACATCGAGAAATGCTATAAAATTAGCATCTTCTGCAATTTTATAACAAGGAATAATACCTTTAATTATTTTAGTAAAAATAGAATCTTCCATTAACGCTGTATAGAAACTATTTCAAATTTCATAATTCCTGCAGGTGTATTAATATCTGCAATTTGACCAACTTCTTTACCCAGTAAGCCTTTTCCAATAGGTGAATCAACAGAAATTTTACCCGCCTTTATATCTGCTTCATTTTCAGCAACTAAAGTATATGTCATTTCCATAGAATTCTTAATATTCTTTATTTTTACTGTAGAGAGTATAAATACTTTACTATTGTCAATTTCGCTGTCGTCAATTAACCTTGCATTAGCTAATTTATTTTTAAGTTTTGAGATTCTAGCTTCTAGCATGCCCTGAGCTTCTTTAGCAGCATCGTATTCTGCATTTTCTGAAAGATCTCCTTTATCTCTTGCTTCTGCAATTTGTTGAGAAATTTTAGGTCTTTCGACAGACTCCAAATTTTTGATTTCGTTCTTTAAATTACTTAAACCTTCTTCTGTGTAATAACTAATTTCTGACATAGGGTGAATTTTTGACAAAAAAATCCGCCATCAGCGGATAATAAATATTTATACAAATATAAAAAATTACTCTAAAAACTATCTAAATCTGGTGGTCTTATCACCCCAAACCATTTCAATACCTTTTCACATACTCCAGGTACATTGATATGTATCAAATAAACACCACTCGCTATTGGTATACCTGCAAAATTCTTTAAATCCCAATCTATAGACGTAACTGGGCTATCCTTACTATATGACCTAACCAACGTACCGCTTACTGTATATATATTCACAGTACATACATCCGGTAAATTCACAATCTTTACCACATTATCCAACTTGTCAAACTCATAATTAGAATACGCATAATATGGATTTGGTACCACATTTAATATTTCACACGCCTCTAACGCTGCTGAGTCACTATTAGTAGTCACCGCAATATCATCCGTACTAAACTCATACAGTGGATTCCAACTGTTTTCTGAACCACTAGTATTTGAAGGATTAGACGTACCATTGTCTCTTATACCGTCTCCATTACCATCCTTAGTATTCATATACTGATACTGACTCGCCACTCTTAATTTTACCCGTACATCTGTCGCTATAAACGAACTAGGATCTGTTGGTGCTACACCCAAATACTGCGTATTATATTCTCCATTCAATATAGGATATCCTACCCAAGCACATGACTTCCATATCTTCAACATATCTGGCCTGAAACTTGACTTCTGAAACTTATCCATGAAAAATTCACCATGGTCATATCCAACCATACTACCAGGATCATCCGTTGCACTGTACTTTGCTGAGTTTCTAAAAACATATATGAAATGCTTCCCTCCTCCAACATAATCTCCAAACCCTCCAAATCCTAACTGCTCCGAAGCAGATGGATTAAACATCATGTCATTACCGCCATGGTTACCCAACCAACTGTCTTCTCCAAAAGCCATATTCAACCTCTCACCAGTAGTTACATCTATTGCATACCCAGGAAACCAGCCCATACCATAACCACAAATATAATTTGGATCATTTGGATCATTAGATACCTCAGGATTACTAACACTTCCAGGATTTGTCGATGGATTACCTTCCTTATCTACCGAAGGCTTCCACTTTGGATATTGCTTATATACTCTTGCTACAGACGTACCATTACCATACTTATTACCCATAGACTGATTTACTTGTCCAGACTGATCCCACGACAAAGAAGGATTGTCCTGAGTCTCTAAAACAGGACATCTAGTCCACTTGCTCTTATCTGCTGTAATTACTACATCTATAGACGGTAGATACTTTAAATCTGATTGATCTCTTGTCGTAGCCAATGTCATTTGAGCATTGTCATCCGGTGCAACTTGTGGTGTCTCATATGCATTATCTGCCCAATCACCTCCTGCAGTTACAGGCTGGTGGTTACAATCACCTGCTGCAACCAACCTGTATGGTGCCCATACTCCTTCAATCACCTTCTCATACACTTCTGCATCGTCAACCCCTATAAAATCATTGTATATATAAGGATCGTCACACTTACTAGAATAAGCAGCATAATCTTGACTCTCCTCAGATGTCCCTGAACGTATCCAGTTTCTTGGTGAAGATCCATCCTGATCTGGCACACCAGTAATCCACTGCTTCGAAGAGTCTGCAAACTCTACACTAGAAAATAACAACTCTGGAAAATTCTTACCTATCGACGCATCGTAAGGATTGTAATATTCAATATTTACCGACAAACCCCACTGTGGTATTAACTGCTCATTACCAACAGTTATACTCTGAATAGATATAACAGTATCGCTCTGACCTTCATAATTCCTTACCAACATCCAATACGATTCATCTAAATCTACTGTGTCCTGAGGATTTACCCAAAGCTGATAATCTCCTTTTTGTACATTCAAAGGATCTATTATCTTAACCGCAACAGGACCTTTCCCGTTCTTATAAGTAACTCGTTTTGGATAAATATTAGACAATATATCGGCCTCACTCTCAGGCGTTAGCTCTACCAAATTATAGCCATTACCTCTACCCTCTACCCTTGTAATCTGTGGACCACTTCCATAGGCTGCCAACTGTATCGTTCCACCAGCTTCAGAACTAGGAATATGAGGAATGCCAACATAAGACGTAATCGCTCCCCCACTAACTGTCTTTCTCCCTGCCTTATAGGGCAACTGCTGACCACCTAAAGCACTATTAGAAGGATCATACGGCTGGTAATTATTATAACCATAGGAAAGAACCATGAAATAATATTTCTTATGGTTGATTAACCTTACATCACCCTGAGCAAATGCATCATTCAACACCTGAAAAGAATGCTGTATACCATCGTCAGCTCCATTTACCATAGAAGTAGGTACTGCCGCTAATAAATCTTCATCAAAATTGAAATTAACCAACTGACCAACTCCATCCTTAATATCGCACTGGGCTATCAACCTAGCCTGATTTGGATCAGTAAGTTCAGATGGACCAACACTAACATCTTTA
>Ga0228664_1000573_pt1 | contig 21494 bp, 19 predicted proteins | sample 78DmetaG_FD_183029 | JGI IMG/M metagenome (GOLD analysis project Ga0228664, IMG submission 183029) | Seawater microbial communities from Monterey Bay, California, United States - 78D | ecosystem: Environmental > Aquatic > Marine > Coastal | place: USA: California | collected 2016-09-26 | reverse complement strand
AGTAATGCAAGAATTAAAAGATAAAGTGAGTTACGCAGTAGGATTGAGTATTGCGGAAAGTTTAAAAAGCCAACAACTAGGTGGATTGGATCTAGATTTGTTAAAAGATGGTATTCAAGATATTTTCGAGCAAAGAGAGCTCAAAATAAATCCACAAGAAGCAAATGGCTTAATTCAATCCTATTTGGAGGAGGCGAATTCTGCAGCTTTCGGGGAAAATAAAGAAAAAGGGATTGCCTTTTTAGAAGAAAATAAAAACAAAGAAGGTATAAGCATCACGGCATCAGGTCTTCAATATGAAATCATCCAAGAAGGATCGGGTAATAAACCAAGTGCTACGGACAACGTAACTGTTCATTATCATGGGACGCTCATTGATGGCACTGTTTTCGACAGCTCTACTGAAAGAGGTACCCCAGCAAGCTTTGGTGTAAATCAAGTAATTCCTGGCTGGACTGAGGCACTTCAACTTATGAGTGTTGGAGCAAAGTTCAAACTTTACATCCCTCAGGAACTCGCCTATGGTGCAAATCCGCATCCAGGTGGACCAATACAACCATATAGCGCGTTAATTTTTGATGTAGAATTGATCGAAATCAAATGAAAGGTCTAACTGTATTATTTTTTGGCCTATTTGTTTTTGGATGCAATGATGACGCAAGGGATTCAAGTCAACCAAAAGGATCAAAAAACTCATCTAATATTGAATATAAAAAAAGTCAATTAAAACTGGCCTCTAAAAAGGATAGTATTTCCTATATTCTCGGCCTTGAAATGTCCAAACCATTCATAACGGATACGGTGTTTTCAAAATTGAACAAAACACTAATCACAAAAGGTTTTAATGATGACGTTAAAAGCTATTCAGTTGACAGCTGCATGATGATCGTACAATCATACATGTCCTCAATTGAACTTAGACAAGACGCAAGCTTTGCAAATCAATGCGCCCAGAGTGTAGGTAGATTAAATAGAAGTGAGATTCAAAAAACTTTTACAGACCTCGAAGCGACTGAGATTATTGATATGAGTACCGTTCAATTAGGGTTTAATGATGGGCTTTCACTTAAAAATGTATTTAACAATGATACAAACAGTGTTAAAATATTGTTTGCTTCTTTGAAAACACAAATGGACGAAAAGTATAAAAAATCGATTCAAGCGTATGAAAAAGAAGGCGTTGATTTTCTAAAGAAAAATGAGAATAAAAAAGGAGTAAAACAAACATTCTCTGGGCTTCAATATAAGGTTTTAAAAAAGGGGAATGGTAAAAAGCCTTCTGCCTCATCAAGGGTGAAGGTTCATTACAAAGGAACCTTAATTTCGGGAGAAACTTTCGATAGTTCATATGAGCGTGGCGTGCCCGCCGAATTTGGACTCAGTCAAGTCATTCCAGGTTGGACAGAAGGGTTACAACTGATGTCTGTTGGTTCCAAATTTGAATTTTTCATACCCCAGGAGCTCGCCTACGGTGCAAATCCGCAGCCGGGTGGTATCATAAAACCATATAGTCTTCTTATATTTGAAGTAGAACTTTTGGAAATACTGAACCCATGATAAAACTATTTTCTGCGTTTTCAATAATCGTCATTTTATTTAGCTGTAACGAACAGATTGAATTAAGTGGAGATTTTAAAGAAACAGCTATTGTCTATGGACTTTTAGACCATAGTGATTCAATGCATTATGTAAAAATCACTAGAGCATTTATCGGTCCTGGAAACGCAGTTGATATAGCACAAATTGAGGACTCAAGCTACTTTAATTCTGTTTATGCTACAATTGAAGAATTAGAAGGTGGAACGGTCACAAGAACATGGGTTCTAAGTGATACCATTATTGAAAATAAAGATACAAATGGTGTCTTTTTTGCACCGACTCAAAAGGTTTATTATTTTAAAACGCTACCTACCACGATTTCTACTTCCGGAGCATTTGGTACCGTACAAACTTCTCCTAACCCACAACTGAGCTCATTAAATCCAAATGCACAATATAGACTGAACGCAGATATTAATAATGGATTGTTTCGCGTTTCAGCAACCACAGATCTTGTGAATGGATTAACTACAAATGCTACTTCACAAAACTTCACCTTTAAGTTTGCCTCGAACCCGGGTGAATACAAAGCACAAAGTGTTACCATTTCAAATACTGGAAATGCACATGTCGTTAATGCTAAAATTGGAATTAATATTGCCGAATATATTGGAGAAGACGCAGTGTCACAGACGATAGATTGGACCATTGGGGAAAATGACGTAATGCCAAATTCTTCCATAACTTTCTCTGCACAGGGAGAAACATTTTACAACCGCGTAATTGATAATGTAACAAATGATGCGCTAATAGACCAAAGAAACTTTTTAGGTTTTGAAGTGGTCATGACTGGTGGGTCTGAAGATTTGTACAACTACATAACAGTAAACCAACCATCCAGCTCATTAGCACAAACAAAACCAACCTACACAAACCTTGAGGTAACTAATGATTACAGGGTTATAGGTATTTTTTCTTCGATTCAAACAATAAAAACATTCAGACCGTTTTATGTTTCACCTCAGCAAGCTTTCATTCGTGCAATCGATAAGAAAAGTACCCAAGAGCTATGTGAAGGTCCTATAACTGGTCTATTGCAATTCTGTTCAAAGCACCCAGCAGATAATGTGGTTGGGAATGAAGAGAGTTTTGCATGTGATTAACAAACAAACGCATATTTAATGTCAAATCGGCGTACACTATTTGCTGATGTGATTTTGCCCGTTCCTATCCATAGGGCATTCACTTACCGGATTCCATTCGAAATGAATGATAATGTCGCCGTTGGTTTGAGAGTTATTGTTCCTTTTGGAAAAAATAAACTTTATACGGCTATAGTTGTAAATGTTCACGAAAAAGTCCCAAACAATTACCAATCAAAGTATATTGAAGCCGTTCTCGATCACGCTCCAATAATAACTGCACTACAACTCCAATTCTGGAAATGGGTAGCTCAATACTACATTGCTGCAATTGGTGAAGTTATGAATGCAGCGCTACCTGCAAATTTCAAGCTTGGAAGCGAAACGAATATTCAATTACACCCTGAGTTTGATGAAGCAGTTGATACTTTAGATAATAGAGATCAAGAAATTGTAGAGTACCTTGAAACAAAAGGTTCTTGTAATCTCAAAGAACTTTCAGAATTTCTATCAATTAAGACAGTACAACCTATCATAAAATCGCTCATTGAACAAAAAGTTCTTATTTCAAAGGAGGAAATCAAGCAAAGGTATGCTGCAAAGACCGCAATCTGTTACCAGCTAAAAGATGATTTTCAGATTGAGCATAATTTAAATATCATTTTAAATGAATTAGAGCAAAATTTAAGAGATGCAAAGCAATTTAATGCACTGATAGAGCTTATAAAAGCAGCACACGACGAAGGTGGTTACTATCCAGTTGAAAAAAGAATACTCATTGAAAAAGGTGTAAGTGCATCGGCACTATCAACACTCGAAAAGAAAGGTATTTTGATTGCAGAACGATTTCAAATTGACCGTATTCATCTCAACAAAGGAACACTCTCGAATTTTAAAGAACTAACTGCGGCACAATCCGAAGCATTAGCTGGGCTTAAAACCTCCATGAATGAAAACAAAGTCACTTTGCTACACGGTGTTACAGGGTCCGGTAAAACGGAGCTATACGTGCAACTCATCCAAGACCAACTTGATTTGGGTAAGCAAGTATTATTTCTTCTACCGGAAATAGCATTAACAACACAACTTATTCAGCGATTATCGGCATACTTTGGCGAGAAAATAGGTGTGTACCATTCTAAATTTAATCAAAATGAACGTGTAGAAATATGGAATAAAGTACTTAACGATGATCAGCATGAATTTAGAATTATACTCGGTGCGAGATCATCTGTATTTCTGCCTTTTCAAAATTTAGGATTAATAATTGTTGATGAAGAACATGAAGGCTCATTTAAACAATATGATCCGTCCCCTAGATATAATGGTCGAGATGCAGCAATCGTTCTTGGAAGAATGCATGAGGCAAAGGTCATTCTCGGTACCGCAACTCCATCATTAGAAACCTATACCAATGCGAAGCAAGGAAAATTTGGTTTAGTAAATCTAAAAGAACGTTACAAGGGTTTATTAATGCCCGAGGTATGTTATGCAGATCTAAAAAGAGAACGCAAGCTCAAAAGTATGCATTCACATTTCTCCAATTATCTATTGGAAGAGATGCGGTCTGTTTTAGAGAAAGGAGAACAAGTCATCCTATTTCAAAATAGAAGAGGATACACACCACTTTGGTCATGTGAAATATGTAATTGGACACCGAAATGCAATCATTGTGATGTTTCATTGACCTATCACAAATCTGCAAATCTCTTAAAATGTCATTATTGTGGATATTCTACGAACCCAGTAGGCTCTTGCCCATCATGTGGTAGCAATCGACTCAATATGATTGGATTTGGAACTGAAAAAATAGAGGATGAGCTTGGAATTATATTTCCCGATCATGTTATAAAGAGGCTTGATCTAGATACAACACGTTCCAAAAACGCTTATGAAAAAATATTAAATGACTTCGATAAAGGTTTAATAGATATTCTAATCGGAACCCAAATGGTTACTAAAGGATTAGACTTTGACAATGTTTTCTTAGTTGGGATTCTTGATGCAGATATGTTATTAAATAGACCCGACTTTAGAGCTTATGAACGTTCTTATCAGCTGATGTCACAGGTAGCAGGACGAGCAGGAAGGCAAGGAAAACAGGGAAAAGTTATCGTTCAGACTGGTGATCCAGATCATTGGGTGCTTCAGCTTGTGGGTAAACACGACTATGTTCAATTTTATGAAAATGAAATCATAGAAAGGAAAAATTATCATTACCCCCCGTTTTATAAACTGATTGCAATTACGCTTAAACATGAAAACTTAAATACACTGGATGCAGCAGCAGAAAACCTTGCTGAATTGTTTAAGACTGTATTTAAGGAAAGAGTTATTGGCCCTGAGTATCCTATTGTTCAGAAAATCAGGAATAAATTTTTAAAAACAATAAAAATAAAAATTGAAAAAGAGGCTCCAGATTTAAAGGTTAAACAGAAAATTAAGGAGCTAATTGATACATTCTACAGTAACACAGACAATAAAAAGGTCCGCGTTGTAATAGATGTCGATCCCCTATAGTCTATCCTAAATAAGATTTAAGAATAACATTCTTGGTAGTGTGCTTTAATCGACGAATGGCCTTTTCTTTAATTTGTCTAACACGTTCTCTTGTTAAATCAAAACGGTCACCTATTTCTTCCAAAGAAAGTGGCATTTTACCCTCTAAACCGTAGAACATACTTACAACCTGACTTTCACGTGGTGTAAGTGTTTTCAGGGATTGTCGTATGTCACTTCTTAGTGACTCTAGCACTAAATTTGACTCTGGACTCGGAAGCGAATCTTTACTGCCCATTACGTCATACATACTAGAGGAGGAATCATCTCCCTCAACTAAAGGCGCATCCATAGAAATATGTCTTCCGTTCTGTGATAAGGATTGTTTTACCTCTTGAGGCGTGCAATCCAGGATCTCTGCTAATTCATCAGCTGAAGGTGGTCTTTCAAGTTTTTGTTCAAGCTCTGAAAATGCGCGATTTATTTTATTGATGTTACCGATCTTATTTAATGGCAGCCTAACAATTCTTGCTTGTTCCGCCAATGCCTGAAGTATAGATTGTCTAATCCACCATACGGCATAAGAGATAAACTTAAAACCTCTTGTTTCATCAAAACGCTCTGCTGCCTTAATTAATCCGAGATTTCCTTCATTGATTAAATCAGACAATGTTAGTCCTTGATTTTGATATTGTTTGGATACTGAAACAACAAAACGCAAATTGGCCTTGGTCAAACGTTCTAAAGCTTGACGGTCACCTGCTTTAATTCTCTTCGCTAATTCCACCTCTTCATCTGCAGATATTAAATCTACTCTTCCTATCTCTTGGAGATACTTATCAAGTGAGGCTGTCTCACGATTGGTGACTTGTTTTGCAATTTTTAATTGTCTCATGTGTTATCGCATTTATACCTAAGACGATGAAATCTCGGTAAGGTTGGATGTTTTTTACTATTTTTTTTCAAAAAGGTTCTAAAAAATTCAAAAAAAATACGTATCAAAAAAAATTAAAGGCTATGAAATTAATGCTGAGAGCGTATCTTTAAAATCTCTTTTCAAAGCATTAAAGGGCATATCAGCGATGTTTTTTCCGAAACGAAATGAGTCTATTGACGAAAAAAGAACTTGAATGTTTTTAAGATTTTCCTGACTTATATGATTGTTAAGCAACAAATAAATTTCATTTCTGGAAAGCTTCAAGCTATCTTGAGAGAGAACGAAAGAACAATAATTAAATAAACAATGTTCCATTTTCACCAAGGAAGTTGAAATTTCAAGCTTAGGGTTTAAAGCTTCGGATATACCCATTTTAATGTCTTGTTTTTTAGGTACCAAAAATTCTTTTGTCCTTAAATTAGATTGCTTCTTTCGTTTTCTTTTAAATAAACCAAAAAGTAAAAGTGATGTGAGTAATAAAACTGATATATATTCTATTAAGTTGTTCCAAGGCTCTTTTTGCTCAGAGACATCTTCTTTAACCAAATCCGTCTTCCGAATTGAACCATTCGCTATCCTTTTAGAGGTATCCTTGCTACTTGCCGGAATGACGAGGTTAGAATTTATATCCATCCTATCGGACTCCAAAGTAACATAAGAATCCGTTACTGGATTGAAATAAGATACCATGTTGGAAGGTATTACAATGGGTTGCTCAATTAAAACGCGAATGGGATAGGTAAAAATTACAGAGCCTTCATAACCTGATTCACAGAGTGTAAATTTCTTAGTTTTAATTGGATCAGAATAAAGCTCTAATCCTGCAGGTAGCATTATTTCAGGAGCGGTTGCATGCTGAAGGTTACCTACACCTTTTATATTCATCGTCAGGGATATTATAGTATTTGACTTTGCGAGAGTATCCGAAATTGAAGATGAAATCTCAAATGAACCAACCAATCCTGAAAATCCTTCAGGCTGATTTTTTTTAGGAAGCTCCAAAACTTTAACAGTCTTTGGCTCAGAACGTACAACATAATTACCATATCCCGACAGAACCATTTCAAATGACGAGATATTCATCGTGCCAATTTCTTGAGGAAATATCACTTTCTCTTCAAATAACAACTCTAAATATTGCTGACCATCAAGGTCTTTAGGCTCCCAGTCAAGCTCTTTCTTAGGCCTATACTTAAATGACTCTACCTTTTGATCAATAGAATATGGATTATAATTTCGAATACTCGAAAATTCCTTTTTAGAATAGACCCGTGATTTTACAAAAACAGACTGACCTCTGTAAATTTTTTCAGCCGAGCAATATGTTTCTGCAAAAACAGGAGGTTTTGCAGTTGAAGGTTTTACATTTCGTTTTTGAATTTGCAAGGCATCGTCAACATCCCCAACTGATACTTTAAACATCTTAGATGCATACTTTTTATTTTTTGCCAATACATATACCGGGCCCATATTAAAGACTCCAGGGGCCTTGAAAAAGCCAGATAAGGTCCTGTAATAAATAGTATTGCTTCGACCGTTAATGAATTCCTGACGCATACCACTCATGGTATTCATTCCTGACTGAAATGTATCGGGGAATTTCAATTCAAAATTACTTCCGATTGACGAGGTCATTTGCACAGTAATATACTCACCAACTTTAGGCTGAAGATTAGAAATTTCTAGTCTTACCTTTTGCCCAAGAACAAATGAACAGCAACCATAAATAATACTTAATATGTAGAACATCCTAATCATCACCAATCTTTACTCTTTTTTGATGAATGACTTCGTTTCTCTTCAATTCTCCTTTTTGTTTCTGCCTCTTTTCGCAATAGCTGATTAAGTATTTGTTTCTTTTGCTGCGCTTCAAAAGAATATTCTTTTTCAGGCATGTTCATTTTGGATTCCTCCTGTGACTTTTCTTTATTTGATTTAGAAGCATCCTTTTTTCGATCTTGCTTATTTTTATCAGCCGATTTTTTGATTCGGAGGGCTTTAGACAGGTTGGACTTTGTTTCAAGATCCGTTCCATTCAGTTTGATACTTGTCTTATAATGTTCAATTGCATCTTCGACCTTCCCTGCCTTCAAATATGCATTTCCAATATTGTGATAAATTGCTGATTGCTGAATTGGATTTTTAAGGTCTTTCGCTGCTAATTGATAATACTCAATAGCATCATCATATGCCTCTATTCTGTAGGCGGCTTGAGCGAGTTCTATATTTAAATTTTCTTCAATCGATTCCGTTTTGAACTTATCATCTCTTATAGCTGCTGCTCTTTTGTAGGTTTGAAATGACTGTTCAAAATCTTTTGACTTATATTTTAATTGGGCATCAGAAACAGTATCCATAAAAGATTGAGCACCTATTTCGGTATTGAATATTAAGCCAAGAATAAAAACAAACCATTTCATCTCCGTTCCTTTAAGAATAAGGGCAATAACAAATAGATAACAATAGCAAAGAGTGAAATCACTAATGGAATTACAAATAACCTGCGCTCAATCTTTACCTTCAAATTTCGTGAATCCCTTGTGGAGTTAAGGTTAATTTCTGTTAATATTGCCTCTGGTGATGGATAAGCATCCGTTAGATGAAACCAGCTACCGTTGCTTTTTTCTGCTATGTTTTTTACGAGGGAAAGATTTACCCTTGACAAGATTACATTTCCTGATTCATCCAACCGAATCTGTTTATTTCCCCCCTCCAATATTGGCCCTCCAGTTTCTGTTCCTATAGCTGCAGCGATCAGTTTTATATCATCATTTACTAAGGAATCAATAAATGTATTGTAGGCCTCTTGGTGATTCTCACCGTCAGTTAATAATAGAACACTATTTTTTTGTCCTTTTCTATTGAAAGAACGCCTAGCATTGTCAAGCGCACTGCCAATATTGGTCCCTTGATTGCTAAAATAGGAGGTGTTTACCTCAGATACCATTAGTTTAAATCGATTGTAATCCCTAGTCAATGGTAGTTGCACTATGGAATTATCGGCAAAAACACACAATCCTATGCGATGACCTGACAACTTATTTGTTAATGATTTTAAGACATTTCTCGCAGTCTCTAATCTACTTTGATTTTGAACGTCTTTTACATCCATTGATCTCGACAGGTCTAGACATACCATGATATCTCCTGCCTCAGTCACAACTTGTTTTTGTTCAATTCCCTTAACAGGATCTGAAAGTGCCAGCACAATGGCAATAAAAGAAAGCTTTAAAGCAAAAAACTTCAAGATAAAATAAACAACTTGACGATGATTCCCCACTACAAAATTAGTATTTCCGTATATGCCTATTAGAAGATTTAACCCGGAAAAAAAGAAATAATAGGCAGGTATGAGAAGAAGAAATAAATACAGTGCAGAACTGTTATAAAAAATCAATCCTTGCAATTTAAAAAACAAGATACATATAAGAATAGTAGCTGATATCAAGATATCAATCCCCAGTATTCTTAATAAGAAGCCATTTTGTTTACCCGGACTATTCATGGACTTTAAATAAAATTAAATCGGAGATTAATAAAAAAACTAGCAAGATAATAAGTAGAGATAAGAGGTTTTTAGGTATAGGTATAGATGCTTTAATATCCGTCGAATCTTTTATTCTTTTTTTCTCAATCTTATCAATTTCAGTCAAAATATCTTTCAAAGATTCTGAATTTGTCGCTCTAAAATACTTTGCTTTTGTTAGCTCAGCTATATTCTTTAAAATAGCTTCATCGATTTCCACAGGAGCGTAAAATTTCCCTATACCGAAAAGAGAATTACCCGGCATAGGAGCCATTCCATTAGTACCTACACCAATAGTATACACCCTAATATTTTCGCTTTTTGCCAAATTCGCTGCATCCTCCGGAGACAAATCCCCACTATTGTTTGTTCCATCCGTCAATAGAATAATAGCTTTAGATTCTGTGCTATCCCCTTTCATTTGAGCGACGGCTGTACCTAGACCAATACCGATAGCTGTACCCGGTAATAGATCATTGCCGTTGGCTTTTCTGAGTTGAGTAAGTAAAAGATTATGATCAATGGTACGAGGACAAACCGTGTAAGCCTCTCCTGAATAAGTCACTAAGCCGATTCGATCTCCTTTCCTTGAATTAACAAATTTTTCTATTACATTTTTAGCGGCACTCAGACGGTTTGGCTCAAGGTCCATTGCTTGCATAGATTCAGAGACATCAAGAACAAAATTCACCTCGATACCGTTTCTATTTAAAGTATCGCCGTTGTTGAAGTCTGTCCATGAAAAGGGTCTCGAAATTGCAATAACCAAAAGAATAAATACCATTACTTTTAAGGCCAATAAAAACAACCTCAGCCTTCTCACGAATGAAGATTCTATCTTCTGTTGTACTTTGATTGATTGCGTATACTTTATTCCAGATGTTTTTAATCTTTCAGAACGAAGCAGAAAAAATATTAGAAAAGGAACGGCACATAGTAGAAGCAACAATTGCGGCTCTAAAAAATCATACCCTGTATAACCAAGCCAATTAATCATCGACCTCCTCTTTAATTGGCGTAGTTGTTTCAATAATTGTCAAAACCCTTGCTTTCATCTTTAAAATGGATGCTTCTTCTATTTTAGAATCTGCAAATTTGATATAATCTGAAGCTAACAAAAGTGATACTATTTCATTTTTAGTTGTGGATTCAATAGGTAATTGATTCAATAATATCTTGGCTTGACTGGTTGTTTTTTCAAGAAAGGAAAGCTCATATCTAAGTGTTAAATATTGGCGAAGAATAAAAGAAAAGCGCACAAAATGTTCTTGAATTTGATCGTTTTTCCATAGCTTTTTATCGAATAACTGTTCAATATCAGATTTGGCTTGCTCATCACAGGTCATAGAAATCAGAAGGGGCTTTTGAGCGTAAAGAAATTTTCGCACACCAAAAATGATGAATAACCCAAGGAATAATACAATCAAAAAATAAAAAAGATAGCTCGTCTCATTAGCCTCTCGGTCTTTCGACCAATTATAGAAGGTTTCTTTAATATCAAAAAGTTCACCACCTTCATGCTCCTCATAATAAGAAACGTTAATATAAACCTGTTGAGAAAGTATTTTCTCACCTCTATAATCATAATTAAATCCAATTAAGCGTAGTTCACATGAATCCCATGCAATAACCTCAAAAATTCTTTGAGGAATTGAAATACCCTGCTTTGAAATAACACTATCTCGAAATGATAAAATCTCGATAAAATCACAGGGCTTATTATTTAAAGACGTATCTGATGAAAGAAATTGAGCCGGGTAATAATTACCACCAGAAATGGGTTTTGGTACTACCTTAAGATTAGGAAATGTACATTTTATTGAAAACGCATCACCAACTAAAGGCGCTTTATTTGAGACAGAGACTTCAACTACAGACTGAGCATTTATGTTAAAGCACAAAGAGGTAAAAAGATATAAATACCAAATCCTCATCTAATCAGACCATTTAGTTTTTTAAAAACATCCTCATTATTAGACACCTCCAAATAATGCATTCTAGACTTCCGGCATTCATTCTTCCAAAATAATTTATTCGCTTCAAAATATTTTTCATGTAAATCACGCTTTCTTTTAGAAAACCCGTTATGCCAAGTGGCTAGACCTGTCTCATTATTAACAAGCTTATAAAAACCAAATCTCGGCATTGATATTTCTCCTTCATCACCAACATTTATAATGTAAACACGATTGTTCTTTTTTGTTTTAACTAGTGCCTCTCTCTGAACTTCAGGTTGGTCAAAATGAAAGTCGCTCAAAATGAACAAACGAAACTTTTTTAATCTTGCAGACCTAAGAAAACTCAAGGCATTTAATAAGTTCGATGATTTTTCAGGACTTTCCCAATGCATAAGTTTTGTGGCAATCGCCCAAATATTTTTTAAACCTACTTGAGGTTCGAAATAACACTCGACACGGTCTGAAAAAAATATAGCACCTACTCGATCTTTATTCAAAGCACAGGAGAAGCCTATAGTGGCAAGGAGTTCGGTAACGATATCCTTTTTCGTTTTAAGCTTACTTCCATAATCTAAAGACTTTGAAACATCTATCATCAAAAGATTAACTTGCTCTCTTTCTTCTTCAAACACCTTTACATGAGGCTTATTATATCTAGCAGTGACATTCCAATCTATAAAACGTGTTTCATCACCAAATTGATATTCCCGCACTTCATTAAAGCTCATTCCAAACCCTTTAAATGAGCTAGACACCTCTCCTAACCGCTTTTGATTAGACAAGTTTTGCGTTTGAAATTGAATGCGACGCACAGAACGAATGAGCTCCTTTAAATTCAAGGGACTTCGACGTATTGAATGATTTTATCAATAATATCATCTGCAGAAATGGAATCCATTTCAGCTTCGTATGAAACGCCAATTCTATGATTTAAAACCGGAACTGCCATCAATTTGACATCCTCGGGAATTACAAACGCACGTCCTTCCATAAATGCTCTGGCCTTTGCAACTAAAGCAAGACTTATCCCACCTCTAGGAGAGGCTCCAAATGTAAGATATGGCTTCAGCGGCTCAAGTGCTTTTAATTTTGGAGAGCGCGTCTGATGTATAATATCCACAATATATTTCTCTATTTTCTCATCAAGATAAACTTGCTTTACCAGGGCTTTAAGCCTAAGAATATCTTTTTTTGAAATTATTTTCTGTAATGGTTTTAAGGGTTCTGGTTTAATTTGAGAACGGATGATTGCTTGTTCCTCAATTGAAGAGGGGTAACCAACCTTTATTTTCATTAAAAATCGATCTTTTTGAGCTTCTGGCAATACATATGTCCCTTCCTGTTCAATGGGGTTTTGAGTAGCCATAACAAGAAATGGCTCAGGAAGCTTAAAAGTCTTTTCACCAATCGTAACTTGCCCCTCTTGCATGGCTTCAAGCAAAGCACTTTGAACTTTTGCAGGTGCCCTATTTATTTCATCTGCCAATAAAAAAGAGGAAAAAATAGGCCCTTTCCTAACGGTAAAGGCATCTGATTTTTGTTGATAAATCATCGTTCCCGTAACATCTGCGGGTAACAAGTCAGGCGTAAATTGTATACGTCCAAAATCCAAATTCATAGTTTCTGAAAGTGACCGAACAGCTAAAGTTTTTGCCAAACCTGGCATTCCTTCTAATAGGACATGACCTTCGGTTAGTAAGGCAATGATAAGGGCATCGATCATCGCGGTCTGACCAATTACAACATTACTTACTTCAGCTCGCAGTTGATCCAATAAAATTTTTTCTAATGCAATCTCAGCATTTAATTTTCTCAAATGTTCCGACGGATTGTTGGCTTGTTCATCTTGTGGTGCATTGGCTTCGATCATAGGACTATTTCGTTAAGTAACAAAAATCCGAAACATTGAATTTTATGAATTGTATTTCATGTTAATTCTTGTTAATCTTGTGTAAGTGAAATCACAAAAAAATAGAAAATGTCTGGAGTGCGAAGAGCAGCTTCTAGGTCGTAAGGACCAAAAGTTCTGTGCAGATTATTGCCGGAACACCTATAACAATCGTTTAAACGAAGATGTGAATTCGACAGTACGTAAAATAAATAGCATCCTAAGAAAAAATAGAAGAATACTCGCTAAATTAAATCCAAATGGTAAAAAAACGGTGCATCTGATTCAATTGGCTGAATTAGGTTTCAATTTCCACTACTATACCAATAGCTACAGTACAAAAAAAGGACATCAGTATTTCTTCTGCTATGACATGGGGTATCGATCTGTTGAAAATCAGGAGTTTTTATTGGTACATAAACAAGAATATGTCTCCTAAGAATAGACTTTAAAAATGGTTTTAAGCAATCAAATTTATAAAGGTGCAGAAGGCAGGGAAAGTCTCATTGACCTGGAAATACCTGAGTCGTTTAATGGTGAAATTGTCATTTTTATACATGGTTTTATGGGATTTAAAAACTGGGGGGCATGGCACCTTGTCCAAGAATATTTTATTCAACAGCATTATGGCTTTTGTAAATTAAACACCTCACACAACGGGGGAACGATAAATAATGGAATTGACTTTCCTGATGCTGATTCCTTTAAAAACAACACCTATTCTAAAGAAATCGAGGACCTAAAATGTGCCGTAAAATGGATTGATTTAAACTTGTCTCATTGGAAAGGACATCTCATCGGACATTCAAAAGGCGGAGCCATTGCGTTAATCGCAGGAGCACAAATAAGCAAAATTTCTTCTGTATCGACATGGGCATCAATTGCCTCAATTAATGAAAGGTTTCCGAGAGATTCAGCGTTAAACGAATGGAGGAAGAATGGTGTACGTTACATTAAAAATGGCAGAACCAAACAAGATTTACCACAAGGTTTTGATTTATATGAAGATTTCAAGAGGAATGAAAAAGCATACGATCTCGAACGAGTATGCCGGAATTATATTAAACCTGTTTTCGTCGCTCACGGAATAAATGATACCTCAGTATCAATTGATAATGGTAAAAGACTTGCCAAATGGTTAAAACAAGAGCTTCATGTAATTGCAAATGCTGATCATGTTTTTCAAAGCAAACACCCTTGGGAGAGTTCAGATTTACCAGTTCAACTTAAAGCCCTTTCTGAAAAAACGATAAGCTTCTTAAAAACAATTCAAGAAAACAAATAATTACCATGAATACGGTATTTGATTTCCAGCTTTATCGTTTTTCCTTTGCAATTATTCTATTTGCTTTTACTTTTGACCCAAAGTTCATCCACTATGAATGTTAAAATTATTTACGGCTCAGATACCGGAAATACAGATTATGTCATTGAGACTTATTTGTTGAATGAGTTAAGCATTCATTTTAACGAGGTAAACCATGTAAACATTTATAATATTGAGGCAGCTGATTGGTTAGATGACGTTTTGTTCATTATAGGTGTCCCCACGTGGTATGATGGAGAGCTTCAGAGCGATTGGGATTCGTACCTCGATGAATTCAAAAAATTAGACTTTAAGGGTAAAACCTTCGCAATGTTTGGACTTGGAGATCAAATAGGATACGGGGAGTATTTTGTAGATGGCATAGGTATTTTAGCTGAAATCATCCTAAAAAATGGAGGAGAAATAATTGGTTTCTGGCCAACAGACGACTATAAATTTTCAGCATCAAAAGCACTTGTGAATGATCACCAATTCTATGGATTAGCCATTGATGAAGACAATGAAGATGAACGAACCTATGACCGCGTAAAGTCTTGGGTCGCACTTCTCGATAAAATCTGTAAGGGTTAAGCTTAATTTTTAACAAAAAAAAAGCCCGGCTAAAGCCGGACTTTTTCTGGGTGGAAGATGGGTCTCGAACCCACGACCCTCGGTACCACAAACCGATGCTCTAACCAACTGAGCTACAACCACCATTTCGTGGCGACAAATATAATAAATTCTTATCATAAAAATTAATCAAAATAAATGCGCTTGAAAATCGTTATGGTCTTAACTTTACGAACTTGAAAGCAAAAATCCTCATTTTATTTCTATTGCTTGCATTATATCAACATGCGCAGGACAAGACCATAAAAGGATTTTGTATTGATGTCAAAGGTAAACCGATTGAAAATGTGTTTATTAAGGTTAATACAAAACCTGTTCAAAATGCCTACTCTGATAATGATGGAATGTATATGTTCAATGTAATTGTTGGAGATTCTATTCAGCTGGTATATCAAGCCAATGAAATTATTAAAAAGAAAAATATTTTTATTGACGAAAACATGCGTCAATTTCCCGATATCAGCTTTTCTATTCAGCAACAAGAAGGTGTTGATGTAATTCAAGATCGTGAAACTCCCTTTGAATTAGAGACACTTCCAGTTATTGATGCCCAAAGAATCACTGGAAGTGTAGAAAAAGGCTTAGTGCTCACCACAGCTGCAACTTCAAATAATGAGCTCACCTCTAACTATAATGTACGCGGTGGGAATTATGATGAAAACCTTGTATATGTTAATGGATTTCTTGTCTATCGACCTTTCTTAACAAGAAGTGGTCAGCAAGAGGGAATGAGCTTTATTCATTCAGCGCTCGTCAAATCTGTTCGATTTTCTGCAGGAGGATTTGATGCTCAGTATGGTGACAAGCTCAGCTCTGTTCTGGATATCTCATACAAGGACCCTAATGCTTTTAAAGCTTCATTAATGGTATCATTATTAGGTATTGAAGCCCATGCGGAACAAAAATTAAATGAACGATTTAGCTACATAGCTGGCGCACGATATCGTTCGAATGGTTATTTCTTAAATTCATTGCCCACAAAGGGCGCATATAACCCAGTTTTCGCAGATGGACAAATAGCTACCAAAACTAAGATTTCTGAAACTTTAAGTTTCAATACACTTCTGCATTATTCCTCAAACAACTACAGATTTAGCCCACAAACATCCCAAACTGATTTTGGAACGGCAAACGAAGCATATTCATTTACTATTTATTTCGACGGGCAGGAACAAACTAAATTCCAAACAATGATGGGGGGCGTATCATTGAATTGGAAACCCAGTGACAAAACCAAACTAGACCTATATGCAACTGCATTTCAAACTACTGAAAGAGAGTATTTTGATATACAAGGGCAATACTTTATTAACGAATTAGAGACCGATCCTTCAAAAGAAGAATTCGGTGATTCTATCGCCGTTTTGGGAATAGGCACATTTTTAAACCATGCAAGAAATAAATTAGATGCCACGATCATTAATATTTATCATAATGGAGAACAAGTTTTCTACAATGGTTTTATTGATGACCAGAGGCAAAAATATAGAAACAGAACCCTCAAATGGGGCATATCCTTTCAAGCGGATGAATTTAATGACGTATTAAGTGAATGGCGCTTAATTGACTCAGCGGGTTACAGTATTCCTCAGAACAACTCAAATGAAATTGAATTGTTTGAAACGATAAAAGGTGATCTTTCATTGAGTAATCAAAGATATACCGGCTTTCTTCAGCTCAATTCAATTTGGGCTAAAACGAAAAAAAATGTGCTGATTAAACGCTCATATAAAACCGGACTCCACGGTGAAAAAGAAAAAAAATGGTTTAGTGAAACGGTAAAGGAGGCAAGTTCCAAACTAGCCCTAAGAATAGGAACTCGAGGAGGTTACACAACCATAAATGATGAATTTTATGTCACACCTCGAGTGGCATTGGTTTATTATCCGAGTGCATTTGTTGTTCAAAATAACAAATTAAAAAAACGGAATATTTCATACAGGTTATCTTCAGGAATGTATTATCAACCACCTTTCTACCGAGAATTTAGGTATTTCGATGGGACTTTAAGAACAAATGTAAAATCTCAAAAGTCTGTGCATGTTGTTGCAGGAACTGATTTTTATTTCAATATGTGGCAAAGGGAATTACCATTTAAATTCAGTGGAGAAATTTATTATAAACACCTATGGGATGTCAATCCATACCAAATTGAAAATGTTAGAACCCGCTATTATGCCGAAAACAATGCTGTCGCTTATGCATATGGTTTAGATGTTAACGTGCATGGGGAGTTTGTTGAAGGAATTGAATCTTTTTTTAAACTTGGTTTACTTTCAACTAAAGAAGACATACTAGATGATCAGTACACTGAATACTATAATGAATCTGGAGAACGGATCATTTTTGGTTTTAGCGATGATCAAGTAGTGGTGGATAGTGCCGTAATCTACCCAGGGTTCATTCCGCGGCCTACAGACCAGCTTTTTAATTTTGGTGCGCTTGTTCAAGATCAAATGCCCGGACTAGAGAGCTTCACGGTACAAATGGGTATGCAGTTTGGAACTAGACTCCCTTACGGTCCGCCCGACCCTACCCGTTATAAAGATACATTGAGAATGAAGTCTTATTTCAGAGTTGATTTAGGAATGTCCTATGATTTTCTGGGCAACGCAAAGAAAGATTCTTTTTGGAAAAAGAACTTTAGCCAAGCCCTTCTATCTTTGGAGATTTTTAATCTACTTGGTATAAACAATGTGCTTTCTAAACAATGGATTCAAGACGTTGGGGGTCGTTTTTATAGCATTCCAAATTACCTTACACAACGGAGGTTTAATCTTAAAATGATCGTTCGGTTTTAGTTTTCAGTATTCGGGGTAAATAGAAATCTATTTGGCGATACGATATTCATTTTAACCGCATACATTACAATTCCCGCAGTGTTTTTTACACCGAGCTTTGCCATTATATTCTTTCTGTGAGTATTTACCGTATGACTGCTCAGGAATAATATTTCTGCTATCTTATTATTGGTATTCCCTTCCGCCACCAATTTGATAATTTCATTTTCGCGTTCACTTAAAACGATCGCTTCGCAAGTAAATGAGTCAAAATCTAAATCATTGACGTTTATTTCTGCTTTCTGAATCGTATCCAATATTTGACCACAGAAAAACTTATTGCCTCTGCGTGTCTCAGTCACCGCATTGACAATCTCAGTCAAATCGCAATCTTTTTTCACATAGCTATTGACACCAAGTCTTAAAGCATCTACCAGTATTTGAGCATTCTGTTCGGGAGTGATTGCGATAAAACGAACAGCGGGCTTCATACGCTGAACTTTTGATATAATATCAATATTAAATCCTTCAGCCGTAAAATCAATGAGCACTATTGATGTATCAAACGCCATAACCTGCTCAATTAAATCATCATTATTGGTAACCTCACCAACAATAGGTAAATCAGTCTGCGTTGATATAATTGAACGCAAACCAGCTCGCACTAAATCATTACTGTCCGCAAGAACGATTCCCATCTTATTTAGATTTATTCTAAACAAAAATACATAAACAATTGAAAACTTGATTTTATTTTTAGAAAACATTAAAATATAATTTACCCTCAAATAAAACTTCAGATATGATTACATTTGAGGCACTATGAATACAGAGGTTGGAAAGGATTTAGAAAAAGTCAAAGTTCTTTTAGATAATGCATCTACCGTGGCAATCCCAACGGAAACTGTTTATGGTTTAGCTGCAAACGGTAGAAATCCAGAAGCCATATCAAAAATATATCTTGCAAAGCAAAGACCCCTATCAAATCCTTTAATACTTCATTATAAAGATGCAAAAGCAGCTTTTAATGATGTTTTGAATGTTCCCAAAAATGCCAAAATACTTGCAGAAAAATTTTGGCCAGGTCCGCTTACAATGCTTCTAGAAAAGAAATCACTTGTCCCTGATGCGGTAACCGCAGGAAAACCCAGAGTCGCAGTCCGTGTACCTGCGCATAAAACTTGTCAACAATTGCTTCAAAAATTATCATACCCTGTTGCAGCCCCAAGTGCCAATATTTATGGTAGAATATCTCCAACATGTGTTGACCACGTTAAAGATCAATTAAATACAAGAATACCTTACATTTTAGATGGAGGTCCTTGTTCAAAAGGAATAGAATCTACGATAATTGGCTTTGATCAAGAAAAAATAATGATTTATAGATTAGGTAGTGTAACAATTGAAGATATTCTATCATGTACTAATGCTGAAGTATTTTATGTAGAATCAGACGCTCAAATAGAGAAAGCACCCATAACGAGTGGAATGGTCAAGCATCACTATGCTCCTAATACTCCCATGTTCCCGTCCGAAGATTTAAATACGTCATTCGATTTATCGAATTGTGGATATATTGGTTTTGATGTGCTTCATCCTGATTTTCCTGCCTCAAATCAATTTCTTTTAGATGAAACCGGGCTAATTGATGCTGCTGCTAGCCAACTATACCGTGCATTTCATATTATGGATGCTAAACGTTTCAAGCACTTATATATTACATGGCTACCTGACAAAGGAATTGGAAGGTCAATTAATGATAGAATCAAAAGAGCCATTCAAAAAAATAAGCCATAAAAAAAGCCCTAAAAAGGGCTTTTCAATATAATACAATTATTAATTATTTCATGTGACGACCGTGACGGTTCTTAAATTTGTCAATTCTACCAGCCGTATCAACAAACTGAGCTACTCCGGTAAAGAATGGATGTGACTTATGAGAAATATCAAGCTTCACAAGAGGATAATCATTTCCATCTTCCCACTTTATGGTTTCCTTAGTAGGAGCGCAAGAAGGGCACAAAAATGCATAATCGTTTGACATATCTTTAAAGACTACTAGTCTATAATCGTCTGGGTGAATTTCTTTTTTCATAATAGAAGTTTCAAAAATGGAATGCAAAAATATGAATTTCTTTTCTAATAACATCAAAGAATAACGTTAAATATTTTGTGGCTTGTTTGAACATTGAAAAGGTGATAAGTCTTTTATTAAGACATGAGCGCATTTAGTTCATTTATTATTTTTGATAAAAGACGTTATGAGATTTAATGCGCCTATTCCTATACAGAAAATTGCAGGTCAAATAAACAGAGTGTTTATTGGACCTGTAAATCACATGGTGATGGGGATAAGTGAGTTAAATGTAGCAACCCAAGGAGACTTAATATTTGTTGACCATCCTAAATACTTCGATAAAGCGATTCAGTCTAAAGCACAAACCATAATTATCAATGCGCGCATAGAAGCTCCTGAAGGAAAAGCTATTATTATTTCAGATGAGCCTTTTAAAGATTACAATGAGCTTTGTAAAACCTATTTCCCAGCGGCACCCCTAAATGGCAAAATCAATCAACAGATTCATAGCACAGTCATCATCGGAAATAATGTTGCTCTGGGCAACAATATCAAAATTGGACAAAATGTACAAATAATGCCAGGTGCTGTTATTATGGATAATGTAACTATTGGTTCTAATGTTATCATAGGACCAAATGCTGTAATTGGCCACCATGCATTTTATTACAATGGATCAAACGAAAAGCACACAAGAATGCACACCATGGGAGGTGTAACGATTCATGATAATGTAGAAATAGGGGCAAATTCAACAATTGATTCAGGAGTGTCCTCGAATACTGAAATAGGTAATGGTACCAAAATTGACAATCTAGTTCAAATTGGCCATGATACTATAGTGGGCAAACATTGTATAATTGCCGCAGGATCAGCTATTGCAGGATGTGTTACGATAAAAAATCATGTCACGATATGGGGACAGGTCGGCTGTACTAGTAAAGTTACGATTCATAATCATGTAGTGGTCTTGGCTCAATCAGGAGTTTCTAAAGATTTAGAAGAAGGGAAAACATACTTTGGTACGCCTTGCATTGAGGCAAAACAAAAATTTAGAGAATTAGCTGTACTACGGAACCTTTCTAAGCCCATTGAAAAATAATTATGTACACCACGAGAGAACAAGATTTAGTTTATCAAAATGAGGTCAAAGAGATCAAGCTCGGTTCTTTGTTGGAAATTACAAATGCCATAAACGAAAATGCACCCGTT
>Ga0228664_1000566_pt1 | contig 21711 bp, 14 predicted proteins | sample 78DmetaG_FD_183029 | JGI IMG/M metagenome (GOLD analysis project Ga0228664, IMG submission 183029) | Seawater microbial communities from Monterey Bay, California, United States - 78D | ecosystem: Environmental > Aquatic > Marine > Coastal | place: USA: California | collected 2016-09-26 | reverse complement strand
AACTTCACCGCCATCGGCTTCGCCTCGGCCATCGAGACCCTGCGCATGGCCGGCCTGGCCGCCAGACGACCGCTGTACCGTACCCTGCTTATCGCCGCCGGCAATGAGCCGGTGCCGGCCAGCAACGGCATGCGCGTGCTGGCGGACACCAGCTTCGAGCAGGCGCCACCGCTGGACGCCCTGTTCGTCGTCGGCGCCAACCCGATCCCGCAGAAGTACGACCGGACGCTGCTCGCATGGCTACGCCGGCTGGCCGAACAGGGCGTGCCGCTGGGCGGCATCTGCACCGGCAGCCACCTGCTGGCCTGCGCCGGCCTGCTCAAGGGTTATCGCTGCACCCTGCACTGGGAAGACATCGAGCAGGTCAAGGAGAAGTTCCCGGGAATCATCATCTCCAACCAGCTGTACGAGCTGGATCGCGATCGCTACACCTGCTCGGGCGGCACCGCCGCGATGGACATGACCCTGCAGTTGGTCAGCCGCGAGCCCGACGGCGCCGAGATCGCCAGCCGCGCCGCCGAGCTGATGCTGTGCGACCGGGTGCGCAGCGCCCGCGACCAGCAGCGCATCCCGTTGCGGCAGAAGATCGGCAACGCCCAGCCCAAGCTGAGCCAGATCGTGGCGATCATGGAGTCGAATCTGGAGGAACCGCTGGAACTGGAGGAGCTGGCGCAGCTCAACGAGGTGTCGGTGCGCCAGCTGGAGCGGTTGTTCCACAAGTACCTGGGGCGCAAGCCCAGCCAGTACTACCTGGAGCTGCGGCTGAACCGGGCGCGCGAGCTGCTGCTGCGCAGCGATGCCCAGGTGCGCGACGTCGCCCTGGCTTGCGGCTTCGCCTCGCCGGCGCACTTTTCCAAGTGCTACAGCCGCCAGTTCGGCCTGTCGCCGCGCGGCGAGCGCAAGCAGAGCCCCTTGGGCTGAGCGCTGCTGCACAACGCTCGCGGCCCCCCGGAGACCGTCTCGCCAGGGCGCTTGCCGTCTTCACCACAGCTGAGCGCCCTCCTCCGCGCAGCAGGCTCACACGTTGAAACGACCCAGCAACTGATCCTGTTGGACCACCTGCTCGACCATCAGCCCACATTGCCGGACCTGCTGTTGAGCGCCGGCGGCGACCAGCTGGCTGATGTCGCGGATGTTGCAGGTATTGCGGTTGATCTCCTCGGTAGTGGCGCTCTGCTGCTCGGCCGCGGCGGCGATCTGCAGGTTCATGTCGCTGATCCGGGCGATCGCCTCACCAACACTCTCGAGCAGCCGATTGGCGTCGCCGGCATCTTCGGCGGTCCAGATGGCGCTGTCGCGACTCTGCCGCATGCGCGCCTCCACCTCCTTCACCCCGCTCTGGAGATGGTCGATCATCTGGCGGATCTCCTCGGTCGATTGCTGGGTACGCGAGGCCAGCGAGCGAACCTCGTCAGCCACCACGGCAAAACCTCGCCCAGACTCCCCGGCACGGGCCGCCTCGATTGCCGCGTTGAGGGCCAGCAGGTTGGTCTGCTCGGCAATACTGACGATCACCGCAAGAATCGACTCGATGTCGTGGCTGAGCCCGACCAGCCGATTGATTGCCTGGCCGGTGTCATCCATATCGGCGGCCAACTGCTTGATCGCCCGGCTGGTGCGCGCAACCACGACGAGGCCGCTTGCGGTTTCCAGGTTGGCGCCGGTCGCCGTCTGGGCGGCGGCCTGGGCGTTGCGCGCAACCTCCTCGGCAGTGGACGCCATTTCCTGCATCGCCGTGGCCAGTTGGTCGAGCTCCTGCAATTGCGCCTGCAAACGCTCGGCGGACACCTCGGCTTCGTTGCAGGTCAGGGCAGTACTGGCACGCACCCGCTGCGAGCCACCGACCATCTCGCCGATCAAACCCTGCAGGTACTGCAGAAAGCCGTTGAACTCGCGCGAGACCAGGGCGATCTCATCGCTACCGCTGGCCGGCAGACGACGCGTGAGATCGCCCTGACCGCTGTTGACCTCGCGCAAAGAAGCCCTGAGCCGATCGAGGGGCTCGAGCAGCCGCCTCATCAACAACCCCAGCAGCACCAGGCTGACAACCACCCCGAGCAGGGTGCCGAGCACGGCACGTTGACTGAGGGCATCGACCTCGGCCATGACCAAGCGCTTGTCCAACACCACACCGATGTACCAATCCATATCCGCAAGATCGCTCAGGGGCGTGAAGGAAAGCAGCAGCCGCCCATCGTCACAGGCCTCCTGCAGCCCCTTGTCCAGCGGAGGTGTCTGGCCGTCGAACAGGTCGCTGTAGGCCTTGCCGTTCATGCGGGTATCAGGGTGGGAAATGATGGTGCCACTGCGGCTCAACAGGAAGGCATAACCAGCCCCGTTGAAATCCAGGGTGTTGATCGCGTCGGCCACCGTCTGCAAGCGGATGTCGCCACCGAATGCTCCCTTGAACGCCCCGACGTCGCTGAACCGAGCCACTGCAGATATCAGGACCTCACCGGTCCCGGCTACCGCGTAGGGTTCGGTTAGCACGGCTCGCGAGGCGTCCCGGGCCTGCGCATACCAGGGCCGCTGGCGGGCGCCCCAATCGGCGGGAGGATGCCAACCCGGATCGTTGCTGAGAGCTCGCCCTCCGGTCGCCTCCAGCCCGCCGAACATGGAGAGAAACTGCTCCTTGAGCACGACTGATGCGAAAACCTGTTCTATCTGCGACTCGCTGAAATTGAGATCTATCTGCTGCGCAGCCATGTCGATCAGTTGCAACTTGGCGTTCAGCCAGGCCTCGATCCGGCGCGCCAGCGCCGTGCTCGATTCGTTGATGCTGGTTTCGACCTGCTGGCGCAAGGTGCCGCGCACCTGGCTGATCAGAATCAGCGACAACAGGCTGGTGGTCAACAGCAGAACCAATGCTGCGGCTAACGCCACCTTGGTGCTGATCCTCATCGTGTTCGAACTCCTGTAGAAACCTTGGGCCCGCCACCGGCGGGCTACGGATAGCAAAAGGCCACGGACTCCAGAAAGACCGTGGCCTTGCTCAACAGAGCAGGACTCAGAGCCCGCGCTGCAACACCGGCAGTCGGCTGCGGGTCAGGACGGATACCGTCACGTAGCAGAGCGACGAGACCAGGCAACCGAGCAACGGTCCTTCCACCCAGCCGATATCGGTGCTCAGCAACAGACCGCCGCTGGTGAAGAAGCCGACCAGCATGGCCGTCAGCGCGCCGGCGACGTTGCCACGCCAGAAGGTGGAGATGAACACCGGGCCGATCATCGCCGCCAGCAGGGTGCCGGAGCCGAGGATGCCGAGCCAGGACAGCATGAACGGCGGCGCGTACATCATCATCAGCAAGCCGAGCAGCCCCAGCGCCACCACCGCGACACGGTTGACGATCAGCGCACGCGGCGAATCTGTCTCGGCATGCTTGTTCAGTGCCAGGCGCAGGTCGTGCGAGGTCGCCGAGGCCACGGTATGCAGCATGGAGTTGGCGGTGGACTTCATGGCGAAGATGATGAACAGGGTGATCAAGCCCTGCAGCGCCGGGTGCATGAAGGTCTGCAGGTACATCGGCATGGCGTTGTCAGGATCGGCCAGCTGCGGGCCGAAGGCGCGCATGTACAGGCCGACGATGGGGATCAGGCTGAGCAGGCCGCCGAGAATGGCCACGTAGATCCCGACCTTGTGCATCTTCACCTTGGGCCGGAAGGCCAGAAAGCGGATGGCCATATAGGGCAACACCGCGGCGAACAGGAAGGCATAGGGCAGCACCAGAAACACCGAAGCCTTGCTCGCGCCGTAGGGCGCCGCGGTGACCGGGTTGAGCAGGTTCGGGTCGATACCGTTGAGGTTGGCCTCCCACAGCCCCAGGTCGACGCTGGTGAACATCTGCAGCATGATCACCACCGCGGCCAGGGCCATGCCGCAGACCATCACGGTGTCGGTCCAGGCCACCGCAGCCAGGCCGCCGAGCATGGTGTAGAGGATGATCACCGAGATCATCAGCCAGGCGCTGCTGGTCATATCGATGTTCAGCCAGGACGCGCCGAGCATGCCCACCGCCTTGATCTGGCTGACCAGAAAGACCATCAGCAGGACGATGGTCATGACCGCCGCCACCCCCTGCAGCAGGCGCCCGCCGGCGCCGCCGCCATGGATCTGGCCGATGTACTCGGGGATGGTGTTGCTGCCCATGCACAGGGCGCGCTTCTGCATGTGATTGGCGAAGAACAGCACGGCGATCATCATCGCCGGGGCGAAGAAGAAGTTACCCAGCAACTCGATGGCGCCGAACTCGTAGGCCACCGCCGGCGAGCCCATAAAGCCCCAGCCGCTGAAGCCGGTGGCGACTATGGTGCTGGCGCCGACGAAGGCGCCCAGGCTTCGGCCGGCGAGCAGAAAGCCGCCTTCGTCGCTGTCCCTGACTTTGCGCGAGGAGAGAAAACCTATTCCGATCATTACCGCGAAGGTGACGACCAGCAGAGCCCAGTTGAACAGTTCATAGAAGTCCATTGCGCTTACTCCGCCGGTCGGGAGGTTTCGTGGGCGGCACGGCACACATAGGTGGCGGCCGCGATCAGGAACATGAGGATGTTTAGCGCTACGAAGAGCGTGAGTACCCAGGAGCTCATAGATGAGGCCTCTTGTTGTCGTTATGGGTACCCCCACAAGTGGGGGCTAGGGGCAAGGGCCGATCGCGCTGCGCGATCAGTGCCACTCAGCTGGCCGGCGCGGGAACCGCAGCCTCGGCATGCAGGGCCTTGGTCAGGCTCAGGCACATCAGCAGCATGATCAGCGAGAACGGCAGGGCGCCGGCGATAGCCGCGGTCTGCAGGGTGGCCAGCGAGGCAGTGCCGCCGGCGAACAGTAGCACACCGGCCACCACCCCCTGCTGCGCGCCCCAGAACACCCGATGGCGCTTGGCCGGGTGAATGCCGCCGTGGGACATGATGGTGGTCAGCACCAAGGTGGCGGAGTCGGCCGAGGTGATGAAGTAGGTGGCCACCAGCAGGGTGCCCAGCCATAGCGCCAGGGTGCCGAGGCCCTCGAGCGCCATGCTGTCCACGGTGGCGAAGAAGGCGCTGGCGACGTCCTGGGATACCGCGGCGGCGACGCCACCCTGATCGAACAGCTCGTGGCTCATGGCGGTACCGCCGAATGCGGCGATCCACACGAAGGTCATCAGCGATGGCACCAGAATCACCCCGAGGATGAACTCACGGATGGTCCGCCCGCGGGAAACCCGGGCGATGAACACGCCGACGAAGGGCGCCCAGGACAGCCACCAGCCCCAGTAGAACACCGTCCACCAGCCCTGCCAGCTGGATTTCCAGCCTTCCCAGGCGCCCGGATCCTGGCGGTTGGCGTCCATCCAGAAGCTCATTTCGATGAAGTGCGCCAGGTAATCGCCGGTGGCGTCGACCAGCGACATGATCAGGTAGCGGCTCGGCCCCCAGATGAAGAAGAACAGGATCAGCACGAAGCTCAACCAGATGTTCAACTCGCTGAGCCGCTTGATTCCGCGGGTCACGCCGGACACCGCCGACAGCACGGCGACCAGAGTGATACCGCCGATCAGGCTGAGCTGCACCAGGATCGAGCTGTCCAGGCCGAGCAGACGGCTGAGCCCGGCATTGATCTGCTGCGCACCGAGGCCCAGCGAGGTGGCGACGCCGAAGATGGTGGCGAGGATTGCCAGGATATCCACCGCATGGCCGAGCGGGCCGTCCATCAGCCGGCCGAACAGCGGGCGCAGGGTGGAGCGTATGGTCAGCGGCAGGTTCTTGCGGAAGGCGGCGTAGGCCAACGCCAGGGCGACGATGCAGTAGATCGACCAGGCATGCAGGCCCCAGTGGAAGAAGGTGATGCGCATGGCGCTTTCCGCCGTCGCGGCGTTCATGCTGCCGTCGCTGAAAGGGTTGCCCTGCAGGTGGAACATCGGCTCGGCGATGCTCCAGAAGATCAGGCCGATGCCCTGTCCGGCGGAGAACACCATGGCGAACCAGGAGAAGTAGCCAAACTCGGGCCGCTCGTCCTGGCGGCCCAGGCGGATGCGCCCGAAGCGGCTGCAGGCCAGCCAGGCGTTGAAGAACAGGAACAACGCGGCGATCAGTACGTAGTACCAGGTGAAGTAGTAGGTGATGCCGCTGCGCACCCGGTCGAACAGCAGCGCCGCCTGTTCCTGGAACAGCAGCAGGCCGACCACTACCGCCACGATCACCAGCAGCGAGCCGAGGGTAACCACGGGGTTGAGACCCTTGAGCCAGGCGCTCTCGGAGATGTCCACGCGGGCCTCCTGTGGCGGCCCGACGAAGGTTGATGCGGGTTCCGCCACGCATTGGTGCGCTTTCATAATGCTAGCCTCTCGATCATTCTTGTCATTGTCGGAATCAGTGGGCGAAGTCATGCGGATGTCGCGTCTGCGTCGTCAGGGGGCGTTCTCGAACGCCTCGCCGACCGCCTTGGCGATACCCTCTACGCACACCTCGAGAATCAGCTCGCCCTTCTCGCGGCTGGCGCCGCGCGCCGAGGACAGGGTGCCGGGTGCCGGGGTGCGCGAAGGATCGATGGGGTAGAGGTCGTAAGGCGGGAAGGTCGCCGGCGGGTGATCCACCACGCGGCTCATGTCCACTCGCTGCGGGTAGAGGGCGAGCATCAGCGAGGTTTCGAAGACGCCGCCATGCTCGATATCCCAGCCAAGGAAACCGTCCGGGTAGAGCTGGGCGATCACCTGCGGGTCCTTGACGAAGTCCCAGTAGGACAGCAGCACCACACGAAAATCGTCGATGCCGGCGTAGCGCAGCTCGCGCAGGCCGAGGTCGATGCCTTCGACCAGGAACATGGCGTTCTCGTAGTGACCGTTCATCAGCACCAGGCGGCGTACGCCGTGGCGCCCGAGCTCGCGGATGATGTCCAGCACCGTGTGGCTGAGGGTGGCCCCGTCCAGGCTGGTGGTGCCGGGGAAATGGTTGCCGCCGCCGGACTTCTGCTGCGACTTGTAGCCGTACGGCAGAGCCGGCAGCACCAGGCCACCGATACGCTGGGCGACGCGCTGGCTGACCGCGGTGGGCAGCAGCACGTCGACGTCCATGCACAGGTGGTGACCGTGCTGCTCCAGGGCGCCGACCGGCAGGAACAGCACGCGCTGGCCGTCGGCCACCAGGGCTTCGTATTCCTTCCAGCTCAGTTCGCCGACGAACACGCTGTCATTCATTAAGTGACCTCCTGGTCACCTGCTGGCGGCAGGCGACCCGAATGGGGCCGTGCCCGGCAAGGGCACGGCGGTGGCAGAGACTATTTGCGGATGATGTTGCGCTCCGGGCCGTAGGGGAACTTGGTGATGTTCTCCGCGCCCTGCTCGTTGACGATCAGGATGTCGTGTTCGCGATAGCCGCCGGCGCCGGGCAGGCCCTCGGGCAGCATGATCATCGGCTCCATCGACACCACCATACCCGGTTCCAGTACGGTGTCGATGTCCTCGCGCAGCTCCAGGCCGGCCTCGCGGCCGTAGTAGTGGCTGAGGGTGCCGAAGGAGTGGCCGTAGCCGAAGGTGCGGTACTGCAGCAGGTCGTGGCTGAGGAAGATCTCGTTGAGTTCCTTGGCGATGTCGCTGCAGCGTGCGCCGGGCTTGATCAGCTTGAGGCCGGCCTCGTGCACCTCGACGTTGGCCAGCCACAGGCGCAGGTGGTCGTCGGAGCAGTGGTCGAGGAACAGGGTGCGCTCCAGCGCGGTGTAGTAGCCGGCGATCATCGGGAAGCAGTTGAGGCTGAGGATGTCGCCCTTGTTCACCTTGCGGGTGGTCACCGGGTTGTGCGCGCCGTCGGTGTTGATGCCGGACTGGAACCAGGTCCAAGTGTCCATCAGCTCGACCTCGTCGAAGGTCTCGGCGATGGCGCGGACCATGGCCTGGGTGGCGTGCAGGGCCACCGCGTACTCCGGCACCTGGTCGCGCAGGGCCTCGACCACCGCCGCGCCGCCGATGTCGGCGATGCGTGCGCCGTGGCGGATCATCACATGCTCCTCGGCGGACTTGATCATGCGCATGCGCATGCAGGGCGCGGCGACGTCGACCAGCTCGGCGTCCGGATAGCGGGCGGCCAGCTTGTCGCGGTTCTGCAGGTTCAGGTGGTCGAACTCGATGCCGATGCGGCGCGCGCGCGGCAGCGCCTGCTGGATGGCGACGAAGTAGTTGTCGCGCTGCCAGTCGGTGTAGACGATGTTGTCGGTGCCGACGGTGCGGCGCCAGGGCTGGCCGCCGTCGATATTGGCGCTGATGCTGACCACGGCGTCCTGGGTCACCACCAGGGCGTAGGGGCGGCCGAAGGAGCAGTAGAGGAAGTCCGAGTAGTAGTTGATGTTGTGATACGAGGTGAAGACCGCCGCGTCGAGGTTCTCGGCCGCCAGGTGGGCGCGCAGCTTGGCATGACGGTTGGCGTATTCCTCGGCGGAGAACGTCGATTTGACCTTTTCGCCGTTGCGGATTCGGAGGGTTTGGGGCATCTGCATGGTGTGAATCCCTTTGCTGTCTGCGGTAAGGCGACCGGCCGGTTTGGCGGGTCGTTGAGAGGATTGCACCAGATGCCCTACGCGAACTTTTGTACGATTCCGACCCGAAGTTGGTCAGATCCGCTGCGGCCTATGCCCTGCCGAGCGGGCAATTTCCGCGCGCAAAAAAAGAGGCCCGTACCGCGCTGCCAGCACGGACGGGCCTCGAAAGGGTGACAGCCGGAGGGACGGCGGTCAGTGCAGCGCCACCTGCGGCGTACGCCGCTCGTCGCTGGGGCAGAGGGCGAAGTGCTCGCGGTAGCAGCGCGAGAAGGTCTGCGCCGAGAGGAAGCCGCAAGCGGCTGCCACCTCGACCACGCTGAGGCGGGTACGGCGCAGCAACTGGCGCGCGCGCACCAGGCGCAGGCGCAGGTAGTAGCGCGCCGGCGAGCACTGCAGATGGCGCTCGAACAGGCGCTCCAACTGGCGCCTCGACAGCGCGACGAACCCCGCCAGCTGGCCGAGTTCGAGCGGCTCCTCGAGGTTGCTCTCCATCAGGCTGATCACCTCGCGCAGCTTGGGGCTGGGCTCGTCGCCGCACAGGTGCAAGGGCATCTGCGCCGGCAGCGGCTCGCAGCGGACCAGCTCGAACGCCAGGGTCTCGGCGATCGCCCTGACCAGCGGCTGGCCATGCCGGCCGGCGATCAGCTGTAGCATCAGTTCCAGCCCCGCCGCGCCGCCGGCGGCGGTAGCGCGGTCGCGGTCGACGACGAAGGGCTGGGCGCTCAGCGCCACGCCGGGAAACGCGCGCTGCAGATCGACCCGGCAGCGCCAGCTGGTGCTGCACTGGTGGCCCTCCAGCAGACCGGCGCGCGCCAGCGTCCAGCTACCGCTGCCGAGCGCGCCGAGAAACCGCCCGGGCTGCGCCTGCTGCCGCAGGTAGCGCTCCAGTTCGGGCCGCTCGCGCGCCTGCGCGGCATCGCTGCCACAGAGGATCAGCCCGTGCAGCTCGCCCGCCGCGTCGGCGGCGCCATCCGGGGTGATCCACATGCCGTTGCTGGCGCGCAGCGGCCGGCCCTGCAGGCTGAGCGTCTGCCAGCGGTACAGGCTGCGCCCGGCCAGCTGGTTGGCCAGGCGCAGCGGCTCCAGCGCGGCGGCCAGGGCTACCAGGCTGAACTGGTCATCCAGCAGAAAGCCGATCGACTCCACGGCGGCAAGGGTCGGCAGTTTCTCGAAACGGGTCATTGCGGCAGTCCTCGACAAAACCAGCGGGCAGGAGAATCAGCACTCGACCTGGCTCACCGCCAGGCCGCCACGCGAGGTTTCCTTGTACTTGTCGTGCATGTCGGCGCCGGTGTCGCGCATGGTGCGGATCACCCGGTCCAGCGAGATGTGGTGCTCACCATCGCCGCGCAGGGCCATCTGCGCCGCGTTGATCGCCTTCACCGCGGCGATCGCGTTGCGCTCGATGCACGGCACCTGCACCAGCCCGCCGACCGGGTCGCAGGTCAGCCCCAGGTTGTGTTCCAGGCCGATCTCGGCGGCGTTTTCCAGTTGCTCGGGGCTGGCGCCGAGCACTTCGGCCAGACCCGCCGCAGCCATGGCGCAGGCCGAGCCCACCTCGCCCTGGCAGCCGACTTCGGCGCCGGAGATCGAGGCGTTCTTCTTGCACAGGATGCCCACCGCCGCGGCGGCCAGCAGGTAGTCGACCACGTCGGCGTCGCTGGCGTCCGGGTTGAAGCGCATGTAGTAGTGCAGCACCGCCGGGATGATCCCCGCCGCGCCGTTGGTCGGCGCGGTGACCATGCGCCCGCCGGCGGCGTTTTCCTCGTTGACCGCCAGAGCGTAGAGGTTGACCCATTCCATGGCGCTCATGGTGCTGCCGATCACATTGGGCTTGCCCAGCTCCTGCAGGCTGCGGTGCAGCTTGGCGGCGCGCCGGCGCACGCTGAGCCCGCCGGGGAGGATGCCTTCCTCGCGCAGGCCGTTGGCCACGCAGTCCTGCATGGCCTGCCACAGCCCGAGCAGGCCGGCGCGGATCTCGGCCTCGCTGCGCCAGGCCTTTTCGTTGGCCAGCATCAGTTGCGACACGCGCAGGCCGTGCTGGCGGCACAGGCGCAGCAGCTCGGCGCCGCTGGAAAAATCGTAGGGCAGCGCGGTGTGGTCCTGGTCCAGCGCGCCGGTGGCGGCCTGGGCGGCATCGACGACGAAACCGCCGCCCACCGAGTAGTAGGTGTCGGCATGCAGCTCGCCGCCCTCGCCCTCGCCCTCGGCCACCAGGGTCATGGCGTTGGGGTGGTAGGGCAGGTTCTCCTCCAGCAGGCACATGTCGCGCGTCCAGTCGAAGGCGACCGCCAGGCGGCCATCCAGTAGCAGCTCGCCGCGCTCGAGCAGCGTGGCGATGCGCGGGGCGATCTGCGCCGGGTCGATGCGATCCGGCCACTCGCCCATCAGGCCCATGATCACCGCACGGTCGCTGCCGTGGCCGACGCCGGTGGCCGACAGCGAGCCGTACAGGCGCACTTCGATGCGCCGCACCCGCGCCAGCAGCTGGCGCTCGCGCAGCGCCTCGACGAACAGCGCGGCGGCGCGCATCGGCCCCACGGTGTGCGAGCTGGACGGCCCGATGCCGATCTTAAACAGGTCGAATACGCTTATGGCCACCAGAGGGGACTCCTTAGCTAGGATGCGCCTCAGGGCGCTGTACAGCGGATTCTCCGGTGTTGCCAGGCTGCAAATTTGTTCAACTTCGACGCGAAAGTGTTCATAGCCGCCCCTGCAGTTATGCACTCCGCTCAAGAGGATCAAGCTGTGGATAAACCGTGCATACCGCGCCTCGCCCCAGCAGTTGCAAGGGTTTCCTGGCAGCGATCATTTCCTGATCGATATCAAGCAGTTAACAATGCAGACCATGCACAGAAGCGGTGGACTAGCCTGTGGAAAAGCTGTCAGCAGATGGCTGCCGCCCCCGCCAGCGCTGCCCATGACGGCGCTGTTCGATATCCATACACGCACGCAGGCTCCCTGGCTTATCCACCAGCGACATGAGCGAGAGGCAGGGATCGGTTGGGGATATGCACAGAAGATGTGGATGAAACTGTGCATAGGCTGTTCGACGAGGGCGCGCGCCCAGAGCCACCGCGGCCTGCCGGGATACGGCTAAAAATCGAACAGGATCAAGGAGATAGGTCAGGCTTGTGCACAAATACTGTGGGCGGCGCTGTGCATGGCCTGTGGAAACATGGCGCCAGGCCAGGGCCCATAGGGCTCCGGAGCCAGCGCCTGCTATTTGCTCAACGACGCCTTACGGCTTGAGCTTGCCAGCACAGCTGCTGGAGGCATTCACCAGACGCTGCTGCATGGCAGGGTCAGGTGGGGACTGGCGGCTGATTTCCTGCAATTCAGCTTCACTGAATTCCTGGCTGACCTTGGTCGCAGCGCAGTCGCAATAAGCGCGCAATTGTGGCTCCTCGTAGCCTGCCGGTGCGCCAGCGATGCACTGCTGAACGAACTCGGTCTTGGCATTATCCGACCACTCGGCGGCGGAAACGGGCAGCGCCACGGCCAGCGGCAGGGCAAGGGCGAGCAGGTGACGATAAGTCATGGGAAACTCCTTCTCTTGATTGCGGAGAGCGGATCGACTGCCGCCCTCTGGTAAGTGTGAACCCCGCTGCAAGCCCCAAGTTCCATCTGCGAGCCGAACGGTTGGCCACGAACCGACCCGGCAGTACGCTTCAGCGCAACAACTCGTCGCCGCGACGGACGCCTGACCGCCAGCCGCAGGTTAAAGTGAGCGCTTTGTCGGCAGACCCGCCGGCAGGTTTTTCAGAAGGAACGCGCCAATGCCCGACAATGCCCAGCAATTCGCCAGCGACAACTACTCCGGCATCTGTCCCGAAGCCTGGGCCGCCATGGCCGAGGCCAACCAGGGCCACCAGCGCGCCTACGGCGATGACGAATGGACGGCGCGCGCCGCCGACCATTTCCGCCGCCTGTTCGAAACCGATTGCGAGGTGTTCTTCGCCTTCAACGGCACCGCCGCCAACTCCCTGGCCCTGGCCTCGCTGTGCCAGAGCTACCACAGCGTGATCTGCTCGGAGACCGCCCACGTCGAAACCGACGAGTGCGGCGCGCCGGAGTTCTTCTCCAACGGCTCCAAACTGCTGCTAGCCAAGACCGACAACGGCAAGCTGACGCCGCAAGCCATCCGCGAAATCGCCCTCAAGCGCCAGGACATCCACTACCCGAAACCGCGCGTGGTCACCCTCACCCAGGCCACCGAGGTCGGCACCGTTTATCGCCCGGAAGAAGTTCGCGCCATCAGCCAGATCTGCAAGGAGCTGAATCTCAACCTGCACATGGACGGTGCGCGCTTCTCCAACGCCTGCGCCTTCCTTGGCTGCAGCCCGGCGGAGCTGACCTGGAAAGCCGGCGTCGATGTGCTGTGCTTCGGCGGCACCAAGAACGGCATGGCGGTAGGCGAAGCCATCGTCTTCTTCAACAAGGCCCTGGCCGAAGACTTCGACTACCGCTGCAAGCAGGCCGGCCAGCTGGCCTCGAAGATGCGCTACCTGTCCGCGCCCTGGGTCGGCATCCTGCAGGACGATGCCTGGCTCAAGTACGCCAACCACGCCAACCGCTGCGCGCAGTTGCTGGCCACACTGGTCGAGGACGTGCCCGGTGTCAGCCTGATGTTCCCGGTGGAAGCCAACGGCGTGTTCCTGCAACTGTCGGAGCCGGCCATTGCCGCCCTCACCTCACGTGGCTGGCGTTTCTACACCTTCATCGGCGCCGGCGGCGCGCGCTTCATGTGCAGCTGGGATACCGACGAAGCCCGCGTGCGCCAGCTGGCCGCGGATATCCGTGAAGTGATGAGCGCCTGAAACGCCATAAGTCCCACGAGTGGGGCTTATGGCTAAGTAGCCCGGATGCAATCCGGGGAGGTCAATCAATCACCCCGGATTTCATCCGGGCTACAAACCTTCATGGCGATCAATAGTCGATCGCCACGTCCCCTTTCGGCACGCTGCAGCACGACAGGATGTAGCCCTCGGCCACATCCTCGTCGGTGATGCCACCGTTGTGCTCCATCTCCACTTCGCCCGCCGTCTTCATCACCTTGCAGGTACCGCAGATGCCCATGCCACAGGCCTTGGGAATGTGCAGACCAAGCTTGGCGGCAGCGGCGTGCACGGTTTCGCCGGGCACCACACGAATGCTCTTGCCAGTGCTGGTGAACTCCACCTGGTGCAGGTCGGCCAGCGGCACATCCGGCGCATCGGCCGCCTCGGCAGCCAGCTCCTTGACCTCGGCGCGAATCTCCGGCGGCGTCGGGCCGAAGGCCTCCTCGTGGTAGCGATTCATGTCGTAGCCAGCCACCTCGAGCAGGCGCTTGATGGCGCTCATGTAAGGTGTGGGGCCGCAGCAGAAGATCTCGCGATCAAGATAATCCGGAGCGATGAGCTCCAGCATCGGCTTGTTCAGGTAACCGCGATAACCCGCCCAGGCTTCACCCAGACCGTGCTTCTCGCAGATGACGTGCAGGCTGAAGTTGTTGATCCGCGCCGCCATGTGCTCCAGCTCGCGCTGGTAGATGATGTCCTTCGGCGAACGAGCGCTGTGCACGAAGACCATGTCGACATTGGCATTGGTGTCGTAGAACCAGCGCACCATCGACATCACCGGCGTGATGCCGACACCACCGGAAAGAAACAGCGCCTTGTCGGTGGGGAAATCGATGGCATTGAACAGGCCCACCGGCCCATGCACTGGCACCTCGTCGCCTTCCTTGAGGTTGTCGTGCAGCCAGTTCGAGACCTTGCCGCCCGGCACCCGCTTGATGGTGATGGAGAAGCTGTAAGGCACCGAAGGCGAGCTGGAGATGGTGTAGGAACGCATGATCGGCTGGCCGTCGATCTCCAGCTCCAGGGTGACGAACTGCCCCGGCTTGAAGAAAAACAGCACCGGCTGATCGGCCATGAAGCAGAAGGTGCGCACATCCCAGGTTTCCTGGATCACCTTGACGCAACGCACCAGATGGCGACCGTTGGTCCAGGTCTGCGTCGTAACCGGATTGAGGAAGGCGTTGGTGGTCATGAACGGCTCTCCACGCGGCCGGATATCGGCCTATATGCGGCGGATTGTGCGAAAGGCTGCCGGTCGTCATTTATCTACCAGCGACATCCGCATGCTTATCGCGACCTGCCCGATAGCGCGGGGCCTGGCGCGTCGGAAACAAATCCGGCCATGTCGCCCATGGATAAGGTTTTACCTGTTGCCGGCTCCACACTCCACTCACCAGGCATGCACGCCCATTGCAGGCGGCAGCGATTGATCGAGACCTTGCGGCACATACCGTATCAGCCACTATTTCCGGCAGGCGCGAGGCGCTCGCCAATGAGGAGCCACCATGGACTGCACCCAAAACCTGAGCCTGGGCGACCCGCTGGAGCCTGCCCGCAAGGCGACCGCGCAGATGCTGCACGAGCGCGACCGCACATTCTCCCTGCCGCAACCCTTCTACAGCGACGAGCGCCTGTTCCAGGTAGACATGCAGGAGATTTTCCACAAGGAATGGTTGATCGCCGGCATGACCTGCGAAATCCCGGCCAAAGGCAACTTCCTCACCCTGCAGATCGGCGACAACCCGATCCTGGTCATACGCGGCGCCGAAGGGCAGATCCACGCCTTCCATAACGTCTGCCGTCATCGCGGCTCTCGTCTGTGCGTATCGGACAAGGGCAAGGTCGCCAAGCTGGTCTGCCCCTACCACCAGTGGACCTACGAGCTGGACGGTCGCCTGCTGTTCGCCGGCAGCGAAATGGGCGCCGACTTCGACCTCAAGGACTACAGCCTGAAACCGGTGCAGTGCAAGACCGCCGGCGGCTACATCTTCATCTCCCTGGCGGAAAACCCGCCGGCCATCGACGAGTTCCTCGCCACCCTGGCGCACTACATGGAACCCTACGACATGGAGAACGCCAAGGTGGCCGTGCAGACCACCCTGATGGAAAAGGCCAACTGGAAACTGGTGCTCGAGAACAACCGCGAGTGCTACCACTGCAATGGCTCGCACCCGGAACTGCTCAACACCCTGCTGGAATGGGATGACGTCACCGACCCGCGCGCCAGCCAGGCGTTCAAGGATCAGGTGGCCGAATGCACCGCTCGCTGGGACAAGGACAAGATTCCGTACGCCCACGCCAGCTTCGGCCTGCGCAACCGCATCGTGCGCATGCCCCTGCTCAAGGGCACCGTGTCCATGACCATGGATGGCAAGCAGGGCTGCAAGAAACTGATGGGCCGCATCACCGACCCGGACCTGGGCTCCATGCGCATCCTGCACCTGCCGCATTCTTGGAACCACTGCATGGGCGACCACATGATCGTCTTCACCGTGTGGCCGATCAGCGCGCAGCAAACCATGGTCACCACCAAGTGGCTGGTGCACAAGGACGCAGTAGAAGGTGTCGACTACGACGTCGCCCGCCTGCGCCAGGTGTGGGACGCCACCAACGACCAGGATCGCCGCCTGGCCGAGGAAAACCAGCGCGGCATCAACTCCACAGCCTACCAGCCGGGCCCGTACTCCAAGACCTACGAGTTCGGCGTGATCAACTTCGTCGACTGGTACAGCGAGCGCCTGCTCAACAACCTCGGCGACACCCCGGCGCAATCGCTGCGCCAGGTGGCAGGCGAGTGATGACGCTCAGCCTGCTGCTGTTGATCGGGCTGGCAGCCTACGGCCTGCTGGCCTGCAGACCACAGCGCGACTGAAACCGCTCCTGCAGGGGCACAACACCCAACGGCGCCCCAACAAAAAGCCCCGCCAGATCGCTCTGGCGGGGCTTTTCATTTTCAGCCGAGGCTAGTCGCTAAGCGTCAGGCCTTGTTGGCTTTCTTGGCAGCGCGGGTGCGCTCGCCTTCGTCGAGGATCTTCTTGCGCAGACGGATCGACTTCGGTGTCACTTCGCACAGCTCGTCGTCCTGGATGAACTCCAGAGCCTGCTCCAGGGTGAAGCGAACCGGCGGTACCAGGGCGATGGTTTCGTCCTTGCCCGAAGCACGCATGTTGTCGAGCTTCTTGCCCTTGGTGGGGTTGACGCCCAGGTCGTTGTCGCGGCTGTTCAGGCCGACGATCTGACCGTTGTAGATCTCCTGGCCGTGCTCGACGAACAGCTTGCCGCGCGCCTGCAGGGTTTCCAGGGAGTAGGTCAGCGCCTTGCCGGTGTCGATCGACACCAGTACGCCGTTCTGACGGCCAGACATGGTGCCGGCCTTAACAGTGTCGTAACGGTCGAAGATCGAGGTCAGGATGCCAGCGCCGTTGGTCAGGGTCAGGAACTGGTTACGGAAACCGATCAGACCGCGAGCCGGGATGTTGTATTCCAGACGCACGCGACCTTTGCCGTCCGGCGACATGTTGGTCAGGTCGCCCTTACGCAGGCCCATTTCTTCCATGACCTTGCCCTGGGATTCTTCAGGGATGTCGATGGTGACGTTCTCGAACGGCTCCTGCTTGACGCCGTTGACTTCGCGGATGATCACTTCCGGACGGCCAACACCCATTTCGAAGCCTTCGCGACGCATGGTTTCGATCAGTACCGAGAGGTGCAGCTCGCCACGGCCGGAGACCTTGAACTTGTCGGCGCTGTCGCCTTCTTCAACACGCAGGGCCACGTTGTACAGCAGCTCCTTGTCCAGACGCTCCTTGATGTTGCGGCTGGTGACGAACTTGCCTTCCTTGCCGCAGAACGGCGAATCGTTGACCTGGAAGGTCATCGAGACGGTCGGCTCGTCAACGGTCAGCGGCTTCATCGCTTCGACGTGGTTGATGTCGCACAGGGTGTCGGAGATGAACAGCTGATCCATACCGCTGACGCAGACGATGTCACCAGCGGTGGCTTCTTCGACGTCTACGCGGTGCAGGCCGTGGTGGCCCATCAGTTTGAGGATACGGCCGTTACGCTTCTTGCCGTCGACGTCGATGGCAGTCACCGGGGTATTCGGCTTGATCTTGCCACGGGCAATACGGCCAACGCCGATGATGCCGAGGAAGCTGTTGTAGTCCAGCGCGGAGATTTGCATCTGGAACGGGCCGTCGAGGTCGACTTTCGGCGCCGGTACGTGGTCAACGATGGCCTGGTACAGCGGAGTCAGGTCTTCGGCCATGTCGCTATGGTCAAGACCGGCAATGCCGTTCAGGGCGCTGGCATAAACGACCTGGAAGTCGAGCTGCTCATCGGTGGCACCGAGGTTGTCGAACAGGTCGAAGATCTGATCCATGACCCAATCCGGACGCGCGCCCGGACGGTCGATCTTGTTGATCACGACGATCGGCTTGAGACCGGCTTCGAAGGCCTTCTTGGTCACGAAGCGGGTTTGCGGCATCGGGCCGTCCTGGGCGTCGACCACCAGCAGTACGGAGTCGACCATCGACATCACGCGCTCGACTTCACCACCGAAGTCGGCGTGGCCGGGGGTGTCGACGATGTTGATGCGGTAGTCGTTCCACTTGATGGCGGTGTTCTTGGCCAGAATGGTGATGCCGCGCTCTTTTTCCTGGTCGTTGCTGTCCATCACGCGCTCGTCGTTGAGCTCGTTACGCTCCAGGGTGCCGGACTGACGCAGCAGGGCGTCGACGAGGGTGGTTTTGCCATGGTCGACGTGGGCGATGATGGCGATGTTGCGCAGATTTTCGATCACTGTATGTATCTCGATCAGAGGATTCGGTGTGTCGCCCAGCCTGGACGACGAATATGAAGAAAACTGTTTCAGCGAGCTGAATGGGGTGTCGCCGCTGGCGAACGGTCGGGAGGGCGATGGCGGATACTTCCGCCATTAAGCCCCGGCGTTCTATGCCGGACGATAAACGCGCACATTGGCATGTCCCTCGCTCAGCAGATGGTGGGCATGCAGACGGCTCATCACGCCCTTGTCGCAATACAGCAGGTACTGGCGGTTCTCATCCAGCTCCTTGAATTTGTTGTTCAACGCATAGAACGGCAGCGCCTGCACTTCGATGCCCGGCACGTCCAGCGGCTCATCTTCGGCGGCATCGGGGTGGCGGATATCGATGACGATCTGGCCGGCCAGCGCTTCACGAACTTCCTCGACCTGCACGTCCTTGCCCAGCTCGTCGATCACGCGGTCGATGGGCAGTTGGGTGGCGCGTTCGAGGGCGCGTTCGAGGATGGCCATGTCGAACTGGGCCTCCTCGTGCTCGATGCGGTAACCGCGCGCCTTGGTGGTCGGGTTGACCGAGATCACGCCGCAGTACTCGGGCATGTTCTTGGCGAACTCGGCGGTACCTATCTGCGTGGCGGTGTCGATGATGTCCTGCTTGTGGCTGGCAATCAGCGGGCGCATGACCAGCATGTCGGTTGCCGAATCGATCACCGCAAGATTGGTCAGAGTCTGGCTGGAGACCTGGCTGATCGCCTCGCCGGTTACCAGCGCTTCGATCTGCAGCTTTTCGGCAACACGGGTGGCGGCGCGCAGCATCATGCGCTTGAGGATCACACCCATCTGGCTGTTGTCGACCTTACCGAGAATCTCGCCGACCACTTCCTCGAACGGCACGCTGATGAACAGCACACGCTGCGAGCGGCCGAACTTCTGCCATATGTAGTGCGCCACTTCCATCACGCCCAGTTCATGGGCACGGCCACCGAGATTGAAGAAGCAGAAGTGGCTGACCAGGCCGCGGCGCATCATCTGATAGGCCGCGACGGTGGAGTCGAAGCCGCCGCTCATCAGCACCAGGGTCTGTTCCAGCGAGCCCAGCGGGTAACCGCCGAGGCCTTCGTGGCGGTTATGCACCACGAACAGGCGCTGGTCGCGAATCTCCATGCGCACTTCGACGTCCGGCTTCTTCAGGTCGATGCCGGCAGCGCCGCACTCCAGGCGCAGACGCGAACCGACGTGACGCTCGACGTCGATGGAGGAGAACGCGTGCTTGCCACCGCGCTTGCAGCGCACAGCGAAGATCTTGCCCGGTAACTGGTCGGCGTAGTGACGCTTGCAGTGTTCGGTGATGTCGTCCAGATCGCCCAGCGGGTATTCATTTACCTCGAGGAACAGACCGATGCCTGGCGTGTTGCGTAGGCGCTCAGTCATCTCGGCAAGCAGCTTGGGATCGTCCAGGTCGGTCTCGACCTCAAGGTTGTCCCAGACACCGGTCACCCGCAGTTCGGGGTCAAGATCGCGCAGCACGGAGCGAATGTTCTTCCCCAACTGGCGGATGAACTGCTTGCGCACCGGGCGGCTCTTGATGGTGATTTCCGGGAAAACTTTGACGATGAGCTTCATGAATAGAGCGCCCGCTTGGGGGACGAAAAAACAGGGGCGCGGATTATAGCGGAAATTGTTCAAGCTTTGACCAAAAATACTGCACCACCCATATGACGCACCAAAATGGATCTTTTGTGAAATTAAAGGCCCTTAAATGGTGCAAATATTTCTAGTGAATTGCCGCGCAGACGGCGCAGCACCTGAGTTTCGCGGCTTCTACCCAATAAAGGGCACTGGCATGCAATTTGCTCCCTTGTGAGGCAGGTCGCCCTGGAGGACTATCCCGCCGGGCTTCACCGCATCTTCAAGGCTTATCGATAAGAGCCTTTTCCACCTGGAGGACAACATGTCTAAGGCTGTTCAACTGATCAAAGAACACGACGTGAAGTGGGTAGACCTGCGCTTCACCGATACCAAGGGCAAGCAGCACCACGTGACCATGCCGGCCCGTGACGCCCTGGACGACGATTTCTTCGAGCACGGCAAAATGTTCGACGGTTCCTCCATTCATGGCTGGAAAGGCATCGAAGCCTCCGACATGATCCTGATGCCGGTAGACGATACCGCCGTTCTGGACCCGTTCACCGAAGAGCCGACCCTTATCCTGGTCTGCGACATCATCGAGCCGAGCACCATGCAAGGCTACGACCGCGACCCGCGCTCCATCGCCAAGCGCGCTGAAGAGTTCCTCAAAGGCACCGGCATCGGCGACACCGTATTCGTTGGCCCGGAGCCCGAGTTCTTCATCTTCGACGAAGTGAAGTTCAAGTCCGACATCTCCGGCTCGATGTTCAAGATCTACTCCGAGCAAGGCTCCTGGATGACCGACGGCGACGTCGAAGGCGGCAACAAGGGCCACCGTCCAGCCGTCAAAGGCGGTTACTTCCCGGTTCCGCCGTGCGACCACGACCACGAAATCCGTACTGCCATGTGCAACGCCATGGAAGAAATGGGCCTGGTCGTCGAAGTGCACCACCACGAAGTGGCCACTGCCGGTCAGAACGAAATCGGCGTGAAGTTCAACACCCTGGTCGCCAAGGCTGACGAAGTTCAGACCCTGAAGTACTGCGTGCACAACGTAGCCGACGCCTATGGCAAGACCGCTACCTTCATGCCGAAGCCGCTGTACGGCGACAACGGTTCGGGCATGCACGTGCACATGTCGATCTCCAAAGACGGCAAGAACACCTTCGCTGGCGAAGGCTATGCCGGCCTGTCCGAGACCGCTCTGTACTTCATCGGCGGCATCATCAAGCACGGTAAGGCCCTGAACGGCTTCACCAACCCGTCGACCAACTCCTACAAGCGTCTGGTTCCGGGCTTCGAAGCACCGGTGATGCTGGCCTACTCGGCTCGCAACCGCTCCGCCTCGATCCGTATCCCGTACGTTGCCAGCCCGAAAGCCCGCCGCATCGAAGCGCGCTTCCCGGACCCGGCTGCCAACCCGTACCTGGCCTTCGCTGCTCTGCTGATGGCCGGTATCGACGGCATCCAGAACAAGATCCACCCGGGCGATGCGGCCGACAAGAACCTGTACGACCTGCCGCCGGAAGAAGGCAAGCTGATCCCGCAAGTCTGCGGCAGCCTGAAAGAAGCCCTGGAAGAGCTGGACAAGGGCCGTGCGTTCCTGACCAAGGGCGGCGTGTTCTCCGACGACTTCATCGATGCCTACATCGAGCTGAAATCCGAAGAAGAAATCAAGGTACGTACCTTCGTACACCCGCTGGAATACGACCTGTACTACAGCGTCTAAGCCAGTCTCGCGCCGCCCTCGTGCGGCGCGTTTCAAAAGCCCTGCCCGGCCCTGCCTGGCGGGGCTTTTTCATGGACACGCAGCGGCACCATGCCCTGTAGGAGCGTAACTGCTCCATAAACCCCACCTACTGCTGATGTGGCGGGTCTGTCAGGATGCGCTCGCTGGCGAGCAACTCCACGGCAGCAGCGCTTCGTAATCCTCGACGCTACTGGCGGTCGGCAGGCGT
>Ga0228664_1000561_pt1 | contig 21822 bp, 19 predicted proteins | sample 78DmetaG_FD_183029 | JGI IMG/M metagenome (GOLD analysis project Ga0228664, IMG submission 183029) | Seawater microbial communities from Monterey Bay, California, United States - 78D | ecosystem: Environmental > Aquatic > Marine > Coastal | place: USA: California | collected 2016-09-26 | reverse complement strand
TAAAAATTTTTTTTTTTTTATTTTTTTTTTTTTTAGTGTGGGATTTTAATTACCTATTAGAAAATACTTTTTTTTTAAACTTATATGCTAATCTAATAAAATTTCTGTTAAATTGTTAATAAGTCTTCCTTTTTTTTTTTTTGTTCTTGAGATAGGTTAAACTTTTCCTTTCGAGAAGCTACTTTTGTTAATAACCTCATTCAATAATTATTTCTTTAGAAGCAGCTTTTATTTCTTCATCACTTCCAAAGTCTAAAACACCCATTATAGAGTAATGTCCCTTAGGTAGGTTTCCAGGTAGTTTAAAGTCAAACTCTCGCTCTCTCCCCGGTAGAATATTAAATACTTTTAAATCCATTTTTTCATAGTAACCAGTTTTAATCTCATTTAATTCTATGTAGGCTTTACTTCTAGATATACCTTTTCCAATATTTTTAACTAGCAAGTGAACGTATTTACTTTCATCATCATATGAGAAAGAGAAATCCTTTATTTCTACGTCGCTTACTTCTAAATTTGGCGGGTTTTGATAAAAATAAACACCAAAACCAAACGATGGTATTACACCCATCGTAAAACCTTTTTCATCTGGGTTGCTAACAATTTCTGTTCTTTCCTTGACCTCATCTAGCATCCCTATACACCATCCTGCTCTGTAAGAATCATCTTGATCAGGAACATCTATTGTAATTTCAATCTTTTTCTTTTCACCTGGATTCAGCTCAATAAAGTTCGGGGCAGCAGAAATCCAGCTTGAAAGTCCATATTTAGCCTTTTCGCCTACAGGTACTTGGACTGTTTTACCGTTTCTTTCCATTTCAATATCTGCAAATGTTAAAGAAAACTTATATGATTTATAAGTATCATTTGTAACTGTAAGATATTTTTTTTCTGAGGACCCGGGTTGTACTCTAAACCTCATTGAAGAGGGGGCGACTGCAACGCCGTAGCCCTTAATTCCTGAGCTGTCTTTTGAAGCTTCTTGAGTGTAAATAAAATTTTGACTTAAGGCTAAAACTAAAAAAAATATTACTTTTGTTTTTAAATTCATTGGTCTAGATTTTTATGCTAAATAAAATCAAATTTTTTAATTTATTAATTTATTTCTCTTTTATTTTAATCTTTAATACTTGCGGCACAAATAATCAGTGTGGAGTAAATGCAAAAATAATTTATCAGTTAGGGTTTCCTGGTTGTGATTATTTAATCGAAATTAATGAGCAGCTTTACGAAGCAGAGAATTTAAATGAGTGGCAAAATTTTTTATTCTATGTAGATACTCAATACGTAGATTTAGATTATGTTTTTACAAACGAAATTTCAATTTGTAGCGGTTTAGAGAAAATAAATATCTTCTGCCTTAGAAATATTTAAACTAAAACTCTGCATTGTTTGGTGTTCTTGGAAAAGGAATAACATCCCTGATATTGGTCATGCCAGTAACAAACATCATTAGTCTTTCAAAACCTAGGCCAAAGCCAGCGTGAGGAACAGTCCCAAACTTCCTTGTCTCTAAATACCACCAAATAGCCTCTTTTGGAATGTTGAAGTCTTTACATTTTTTTTCTAAAATTTCGCGTCTTTCTTCTCTTTGAGACCCGCCTATTATTTCTCCAATACCAGGGAAAAGAATATCCATAGCAGCAACCGTTTTACCATCTTCATTTTCGCGCATATAAAATGCTTTTATGCTGGCGGGATAATCCACTATTACAACTGGTTTTTTGAAGTGTTTTTCTACTAAAAACTTTTCATGTTCACTTTGTAAGTCAACACCCCACTCTATTGGATATTTAAATTTTTTCTTTTTATTTGGCTTTGACCTTTCTAGGATATTTATTGCATCTGTATAGGTGATTCTTTCAAATTCATTATTAGACACCATTTCCATCCTTTCTATCAAAGATATTTCATTTCTTTTTTCTTTTGGAAGTTGCGATTCTTCTTTAAGCGCACGGTCGTTTAAAAACTGTAAATCTTCTTTACACGTTTTAAGTGCATAATTAATTAGATATTTTAAAAAATCTTCTCCTAAATTAATGTCGTCGTTTATATCGGCAAAAGCTATTTCAGGCTCTATCATCCAAAACTCTGCTAAATGTCTAGTGGTATTAGAGTTTTCTGCTCTAAAAGTTGGGCCAAAAGTATATACTTTTCCAAGAGCTAATGCCGCCAATTCTGCCTCTAACTGGCCTGATACTGTTAGGTGTGTCGGCTTTCCAAAAAAATCTTGAGAATTGTCAACCTCTTGCACTCCAACAGGAAGTGTGGTTACTCTAAATGTTTCTCCTGCTCCCTCAGCATCAGTGCCGGTAATAATTGGGGTGTGAATGTAGAAAAACCCCTTGTCATTAAAATATTTATGAATGGCGAAAGACATGTGGTGTCTAATTCTAAAAACTGCTCCAAATAAGTTGGTTCGCATTCTAAGATGACCTTGTTCTCTTAATAGTTCTAAAGAATGCTTTTTAGGTTGTAAAATTGTTTTTTGAAGCTCTTGGGGGTTTGACTTTCCAATGATTCTAATTTCATTTGCAGAAATTTCTGTTTTTTGCCCGCCACCTAGAGACTCAACTAGAGACCCGCTTACCCATATAGAGGCACCTGTGTTTAATTCGTTGATTGTGTTTGTGTCAAAATTATCAGGCTCTACAACTATTTGAAGGCTGGTCATACAAGACCCGTCATTTAAAGAAATAAATTTATTGGCCCTGAAAGACCTGATCCACCCACTAACCTCTATTTTTTTGGTAGGCTCCATTTTAATTACATCTACAATCCTATTTAACATGAATAAAGTTTTAAATAAAATTACTGCGAGAAACTTTTTATATTAAAATAGTTTCTTTAGTTTCGCGCACAATTTTAAAGCTATTGACAAAAATAACAGAAATATGTGACCGTGTTCAGCTTTTATTCCAAGAATATGGAATAAAGAGTTTAACAATGGATGATATAGCCGAAAAACTAGGGTGTTCCAAAAAAACTCTCTATGTTTTTTTTGAGAATAGAAAAGACCTTGTTCTGAGGGTAATTTCTAATGACATGAAAAAACACGAGCTTGAAATAAATAATGTTATTGCTAAAAAGCTTCATCCAATTGAGGAAATATTGAGTTTAAATGTAATTGCAATTAATAAATTAAAGACATGTCATCCTTCTTTTCAGTATGACTTAAAGAAATACTACCCTCAATCTTGGAGTATTTTTGACAAAAAAAATAAGCAACTCACATACGAGGTTTCTATTCAAAACTTAAAGAGGGGAATTAAAAAAGGCTGTTACAGAAAAGAAATCAATCCAGAGATTATATCTAAAATATTCTCTGAAAAAGTTGATTTAGTTTTTAACCTTATAGCTTTCGAAGCTATAACTGTTTCATTTTCCGATGTTTTCAAAGAGCTTATCAACCATCATATGTTAGGGATTGTAAATGAAGATGGTCGGAAATACTATTTAAACCTGCAAAAAAAATAATTACATGAAGTGTCTTTTTAGTATAGTAATTTTATTGTTTTCATATGTAAATATCTTTGGGCAAGAGTTCAATAGCGCGTCTCTCTTTAAATATGCAAAAGCAAACAGCCCCCAGCTAAAAAATGCTTCTTTGGATGTTTTCTTATCGGACGAAAAAATTAAAGAAATTAAATCCTCTGGGTTGCCAAAAATAAATGGAGAATTAAGTTTTCAAAACTTTATCAATGTCCCTACAACTGTAGTAGGAGCAAATACTTTTGACCCAACTGCAAGTCCGAATGAATTGATAGGGTTGGCATTTGGCACTCCTTTCAATGCTAACTATAGTTTACAAGCAAGTCAGCTAATTTTTAGTTTTAGTTATCTATACGCTGTAAAAGCCGCTAAAAATCTAAACGAACTTGCTAGGCTCTCCTTGGTTCAAAAACACGAAGCTCTTTTTGAGTCTATTCAGCTAACTCTTGGTCAAGTGATTTTAATTAAGAAACAAAAAAAATTAGTGCTTGAAAACATTAAAGAGCTGGACACTTTAAAGAAAAAAACAAATAGTTTAATTGCAAATGGCTTTTTGGAGAAAACAGCAATTAATGACCTGATTATAATGGAACTAGATCTAAAAAACGGAGTGGAACAATTGAATTCCAATGAAGAGCTGGCTATTTTATCACTCAAGTCAAAAATAGGTTACCCGCTTGATAGTAATATTTACTTAACTGACAATTTTGAACTATATAATGACACGAGCTCCATCAACAAAGACAAACTCAATCCAAAAACAAGTAGAGCGGTACAGCTAGGAGAACAAGGTGTTTTGCTAAGCGAGCTGGATCTAAAGGCCACTAAAAGTGAGGGCTATCCGTCCATATTTGGCTTTTTCAACCAACAGCACATGGCAATGAGAAACAACTTTAACTTTTTTGATTCCAATAGAAGCTGGTACCCTTCTACTCTCTGGGGCATAAACGTTAAAGTTCCTATTTATAACAGTGGTGAGGGTGCGGCAAAAAACAAACAAAAAGAGTTAGAGCTTCTTAAGGCTAAAAATGAATTAACTGATATTGAAAATCAAATAACTTCACTTTTTACACTTTTAAAAAATAATTACAAAAATGCCCTTTCCAGCTACAGTGATCAAAAAATAAAAGTTAGTTTAATTGAAAATGTTTATAGAAATGAAGAGAAAAAACTATCTCTTGGTGCGTCCAATTCACTTACTATTTCAGAAAGAAAAATGCAGCTTTTACAGTCAAAGCAAGCTTTAATTCAAAAGGAATATGAGCTATATAAGTCTGTAGTTCAAATAAAAACACATACCAACCCCATACAATTATGAAAAAATTAATCTGGTTAACATTATTAGCTTTCGTTTCCTGTGGCAGCAATGAAACAACTAGTGCAGAGCCATTAGAAGACAGTTTTGAAGTAAAAAAGCCATTAATTTCTATTTTAAAAATTGAAAAGAAAACATTTAAAGATTTTTTTAAAGCCCAAGGAAGTGTGGTTAGTAAAAAAATGACCTATGTAAAACCTGAGTTAAATGGTGCTGTAGAAAAAATTCATATTGCAGAAGGAGAATACGTAGAAAAGGGGCAAACTCTATTTACAATAGCTACAGATTTATTTAATGCCCAAGTTGCTGAAATAAATGAACAGATTTCATTTGCAGAATATCTTTTCAACAAACAGAAAAAAATGATTGAGGATGGGGTGACAACAGAAATTCAACTAAAAGAAGCGGAAAGTGGCTTGAAGAGACTTAAAAAAGCTAAAAACACATTGTTAACTCAAATTGAAAAATCAAAAGTTATAGCCCCTTTCTGCGGATATGTTGAAGAGGTTTTGGTGAAGTCTGGAGAGATTGTCAGCCCAATGAATTATTTATGTCTATTGATAAACACCAGCGACTTGTACGCAGTGGCTGATGTCTCTGAAAGTTTACTTTCAGACATTTCTGAAAAAACACCGTTAAGTGTATATTTTCCCTCTCTGGATTTAAATATTGAAAACCTAACTGTAAGCAGGGTTGGAAAAGTAATAAACGCCATTAATAGAACTGTTACAATTGAATGTAAGCTGCCAAAAAACAACATGCTAATTCCAAATCTGATGGCAGAATTAAATATAAATCATTATACAAAGGATAGTGCAATCTGCCTTCCTTCTAGGTTAATATTAAAGAGCGCCAAAGGGGAGTCCTATCTGAAGCTGGTTGATGACAATAATAGTGTGGAGATTAAAAATATTGTTTTAGGACGAAATTACAAATCAGAAGTGGAAATATTATCGGGTGTTTCTGAGGGTGTTTTGGTGGTTGACGAAGGAAGAAGCACTGTGCTAGATGGACAAGCAGTAGAAGTTATAAGTAGTAAATAAAAAGAATGAGAGAAAAAATCAATCAATGGCGTGAGTTTGGGCTGTCTTCATTAGCGGTTAACAACAGAAAAACTGTTTACCTAATTATAACCATTTTTCTTTTTGGCGGAATCTCTGCATATAAAAATATGCCAAGAGAAAGTTTTCCTCAAATACAAGTCCCTGAAATTTATGTTAATGTTCCTTATCCAGGTAATTCTCCCGAAATAATAGCTGATAAAATTATAAAGCCATTCGAAAAAGAACTTAATAAGCTTAAGGGGGTAGAGAAAATAACCTCCACAGCTACTCAAGACTTTGGAATATTGAAAATAGAGTTTGATTTTGGAATAACGCCAAAAGACGCGAAAAGAGCGGTTGAAGAAGCCCTTTCAGACGCAAGATCTTCTAAAACATTTGCCCAAGATCTCCCTGTTGAACCAACAATACAAGAAATTGACGTCAATGAATTTCCAATCATAAATATTAACCTTTCTGGCGAATACCCGCTAGACATTCTTAAAGAAAAAGCGGATTTAATAAAAGATCGTTTAGAATCAATTTCTGAAATAAACGCTGTGGAAATTCGCGGTGTTCAGGAAAAAAAAGTGAAAATTGAAATAAGAAAATTTGATGCAGAAGCAAATAGAGTAAGCTTTGGAGACATTGAATCTGCTATACAAAGTGAAAACACGACCATTGGAGCTGGCAACTTAAAAATTGATGGGATTGATAATTTTATTCTAATTGAAGGAAAGTTTAAAGATTTTAGGGACTTGAACAATCTTGTAGTAAAGCATGAAGAGGATGAAAATGTTTATTTAAGAGATGTTGCAAATGTTTCTTTTTCAGACTCTGACACCACTAGTTATGCAAGACAAAACAGTCAACCTGTGGTAATGCTAGATGTTAAAAAAAGAGCGGGAGAGAACATTATTAATGCCATTGACAAGCTTAAGGTTGAAGTTGAAGAATTAGAAAAATCTTTTCCAGGAGACATGAGGCTGACCTACACCAATGACCAGTCAGTAATGATTCGGTCTCAAGTAAGTAACCTAGAGAATTCTATTGTTTTTGGGGTCATTTTAGTAGTTTTTGTTTTACTTTTTTTCTTAGGAATTAGAAACGCTTTGTTTGTTGGCATTGCCATTCCTTTCTCTATGTTTTTGTCTTTCATATTACTAAACTCTGCAGGAGTTAGTTTGAATATTATGGTGCTTTTCTCGTTGGTTTTAGCTCTGGGGATGTTGGTTGACAACGGAATAGTAGTTGTTGAAAACGTATACCGTTTAATGGACGAAGGGCTTGGTTCTTTTGAAGCCACAAAAAAAGGAATTGGCGAAGTCGCATGGCCTATTATAGCTTCAACAGCTACAACATTAGCGGCTTTTGTTCCATTGGCATTATGGCCGGGAATTGTTGGTGAATTCATGCAATATTTGCCTATAACATTAATGATTGTCCTGGGTTCTTCTTTATTTGTTGCTTTAGTAATAACACCTGTTTTGCTGTCTGTTTTGATGAAAGTTGAAAGTAGCACTCCAAAAAAAGGAAAAATTGTTAAAGGTTTCGGAGCTTTTATTGTTGTCGGTGTGTTATTGTTGATTTCTGGGTTCAAGAGCTTGGGCAATTTGTCAATTATTCTTTCTGGTCTTATTCTGTTAAACGGGTTATTATTTGTCCCTGGAACTGTGTGGTTTCAAAATAGATTTTTGCCAAAATTAGAAGTTGGCTATCAAAAGTTCTTGAGCTGGGTTCTACAGAAAAAAAGACCTATTTGGATTATTACAGGCACTTTTTTCACTCTAATTTTGTCTTTTGTCCTAACGGGTATTTTTCCTCCAAAAGTGTTATTCTTCCCTGAAAATCAACCAAACTATATTAATGTTTTTGTAGAGCTTCCGGTAGGAACAAATATTGCAGAAACCAATGCAGCAACAGTAGCAATAAGTAAAGAAATTAATCGTGTTTTAAGTTCCCCTATTTCAGAAAAAGATACTCTTTCCTACTTGCAGGCAGCAGATGTAGAATTAATAAATAACAAAACAACAAAAACACCTTTTGTTGAGTCTATTATAGAGCAGGTTGGTAAGGGGACCTCTGACCCAAACAGCGGGCCATCTTTTGGTGAGACTCCTCACAAAGCAAGAATTACAGTTTCTTTTTGTGAGTTTTCTCACAGAAAAGGGTTAAACACTAGCAATGTAAAGAGCCTAATAGAGAAGTCTCTAAAGGATAAGTTTCATGCTGATATCACAATTGTGGTGGACAAAGAGCAGAGCGGTCCTCCTCAAAAGCCGCCAATAAATATTGAAATAACAGGGTCTTCTAATTATGGTGAGCTCACCCAAAGGGCAGAATCTTTACAGCAGTTTTTAATTAAAAAAAATATTGCGGGTATTCAAAAATTAAAGCTTGATGTTGAAGTTAATAAGTCTGAAATTCAAATTGATATTAACAGAGAATATGCTAAAAGAGTTGGCCTCTCTACTGGTCAAATAGCTCAAAGTATTAGAACGTCTCTTTTTGGAAAAGATGTTTCTACATACAATTTTAACGATGAAGATTATGACATCAACATTAGGTATAATGAAAGCAACCGTAGCGATGTGTCTTCAATTTTAGAACAAAAAATAATGTTTATGAACAATCGCGGAGTTAAACTAAGCGTCCCAATAAGCGCTGTTGTAAAAAACATTAAAAAAATCAATAAGCATGCTGCTGTTGTTAGAAAAAATCAAAACAATACTGTTACCGTTTTTAGCGGCGTTCAAGAAGGTTACAATGCCAACGAAATTATTGCGGTTGTAAAAAATAAACTAACTGAGTTTGAGAATTCTGATGCAGGTAAAAATTTTATTACTGCTGGGTTCAAATATAAATTTACTGGACAAATGGAGGACCAAGAAAAAGAACTCGCTTTTTTAAGCGGCGCTTTATTGTTTGCCGTTTTTCTAATTTTATTGATTTTAGTAACTCAATTTAATGCTTTTTCATCCCCTGCTATTATATTATCTTCAGTCGTTTTAAGTCTTGCGGGGGTGTTTTTAGGCATCGTTATCTCCAGAAATGATTTTGTAATTATAATGACTATGGTAGGAATAATATCACTTGCTGGTATTGTTGTAAATAACGCTATAGTTCTTGTTGATTACACCAATCTTATTAGAAGAAGAAAAAGAGAAGAGCTTAATCTAGACGAAACTACCTTAATGTCTAATGAGGATTTCAAAGCCTCTGTTATTGAGGGTGGTAAAACAAGGCTTAGGCCAGTCTTATTAACAGCCATAACAACAATTCTTGGTCTTTTCCCGCTTGCTTCTGGGTTGAACATTAACTTCTTTACCCTTATTAGTGATTGGGATCCACAAATATTTTTTGGTGGTGATAATGTTATTTTTTTCAAGCCGATGAGCTTGGCCATTATTTATGGGCTGACATTCGCAACCTTTTTAACTTTAGTTGTTGTTCCGATTATGTATTACAGCATTTATAGATTTAAAATTTGGCTCTTTGGTTTGTTAAAATGGACTATAAAAATTGATTTGTAGGTTCTTTTGCTTGTCCAAAAGAAATTAATGACATTTATAGTTTTAAAAATTAATTTTGGCATTTGTTTTTCTGTGGGTTTCTTTGCTTTTCTTGTTTTATCAAAATTTAACGAAAGGAAAGCTCCTTAGTGTTCATTTCCGGTCAAAAAACACCTTTGGTGATTAGAAAAGTTCATGAAGGCGGATTCAAAGACACTGTTTTTGCTAAAAAAGAAAACTATTCTTTTCAATTTCCAGTTAAAAAACATGTTTTGCTGGAGTTCATCTGCGGAGGACTAGATGCTAGAAGAACTGCTTTTAACACAGATATTTTGGATAGTTTAAAAACAATTCCATTTTTTGATCTTGTAGCATAGCTTGTCGAAGAAGATTTTCTAATGACTCTGGAGAATCATAAAGAAATTAAAACATTAATGGCTTTTCCTGTTGATTAGATCAATTTTAGTTATAGTAAAGGGCCTTGGTATATTTTTCAAGAAAAGATTACCAAAACAATAAATAGATTGATTAAAAAGTGCTTGGAGTAGTTTTAAAGACTTTTTAATTGATATCTTCACTTTTTTTAGTTTCTTTATTTAATTGGGGTCACAAAATGGAAAGCACTAACAAAAATATTTACTTCCACGTAGGAATTAGCAAAACAGGAAGTACATTTTTACAAAAAAGGGTTTTTCCTAAACTTTCAAAAATCACCTATATTCCTACAAATAAGTACTATAGAATATTTGAGGAAATTCAAAGCTGTGACAGTAAAAACATTTTAGTTTCTAGAGAATTTGATAGGCAATTTGAAAGAGAGGTTACTTTGTTTTCTAGTAGATACCGTACGGCTACACCAATTATTGTCTTAAGAAAACACGAAGAGTACCTGGCTTCTCAATACAGGCGTTTTATAAAGAATGGATTTAAGGGGGAGGTTGAGGATTTTTTTGATTTAGAAAATGACAAAGGTTTTTTTAAGATAATTCACTTAAGGTTTTCTTATCAAATTAAGGTTTTAAAAGATAAGTTTGAAAATGATCCTATTGTTCTTTTTCACGACGAACTAAGGTCTAGTCCAAGAGAGTTTGTGAAGGATTTTTGTTCACTGACCTTAAGCGATATTGATTTAAAAAAAGTAAACTTTAAGAAAAAACATATTTCGTATAGTGAAAAGCAACTAAAAACTATTAAGGCTGTTTCAAAATATTTTAATCTCAAAAAACGAGTTGTTTTTAGCAGCCCTTTTTTTAATTTATTTTGGCGACTTTATCAAGCTTTTTTTCGTTATGGAATCTTGTATTTATCTTTGGTGGTTCCTGGTTTTGTGTATTCCAAAAAACCTTTAATAGACCCTGCTTATTTAAAAAAAGTTCGTTTACATTTTAAAAATGATTGGGAGAGCTGCTTGAAATATAAAAACCGAAAGACATGAAAAAATTATTAATCCTGACTGCTTTTTTTACTAGTGGGTTGTTGTTTTCTCAGGGAGGAAAAGTAATAGATCAGCTTTCTTTAAAAAGTAAAATACTAAATAGTGACAGAAAATATGCTATCTACCTGCCAAGCGATTACGATTATTCAAATAGAGAGTATCCTGTTCTATATTTACTTCATGGGAGTGGAGACGACCATACTGGCTGGATTCAGTTTGGCGAGGTAAAGTCAATTGCGGATAAAACCAATAAGGAAGGTCTTTCTACCTCAATGATCATAGTAATGCCTGATGCACAAACAGGAGAGAAAGGCTACTTTAACGATATTGACAATAAGTGGAACTACGAAGATTTTTTCTTTCAAGAGTTTATTCCTTTTGTTGAAAAAAAATACCGTATTAAGTCTGAAAAAAGATATAGAGCCATAGCTGGTTTGTCGATGGGAGGGGGTGGCTCTTTTCTGTATGCGCTAAGACATCCAGAAATGTTTTCTTCATCTTGTCCTTTAAGCGGCGATATGGGAGAGCTTTCTTACGGTGAATTTTATAAAAAAAACAAAGAAAAGTGTGGAAAATATCGAAGAGAAAAAGTTTTTGATTACTACTCTAACCATAATGCGCTTTCTGTAATTCAAAATCAAACGGTTGAAAACCTAAAAAGTGTAAGGTGGTATATAGACTGTGGCGACAATGATTTTTTGTATGAGGGTAATTCACTAGTGCATATAGCACTTAAAAAACGTGGGGTTCCTCACGAGTATCGTGTTCGAGATGGGGCCCACAACTGGACCTATTGGCGATCTGCTCTGCCTGAAGTATTAAGTTTTGTGTCAGATAAGTTTCATCAAAAATAAATTATCTAACTCTTGCATTATGAAGATTGTTTCAACCTCTTCTCGCGGCAACTTTACATACGAAAGGAATGAAAAAAAAATTCTAGAACTAGTTCATCCTAAATGGTTTTCTAAAAAAGCTATTGTCAAATACGACAACAAGAAGATAAAAATTGAGCCCAAAAATTTTTGGGGTTCAAAATTTATTATTCTAAAAGAAGAGGTTGAAAAAGGCAGTATTGATGTTGATTGGAAAAATAATATTACTATCAGTTTTATAGACCAAAATGGGACTACCCAAGTATTTAAAATGGAGAAGAAGGGTTTCTGGAGACAGCAGTTTGAATTCTCAAATATTAAAGAAGAGGTTGTGGTTGTTTTAAATCCTTTAAGCAATTGGAAAAACTGGCGAAATGATTTTGCAATTGAGAGTAGTCCTAAGTATTCTGATCAAAAATATTTTGATGAATTGGTAATTTATTGTGGGTTTGTAGTTCGTTTAATTCAACAATATGCTAGTGCAGTGGTTATGTAGTATTTTTATCTTGATTTCCTAAATAGTTATGAATACAAATTCAATTAAAGTCCACATTATTGGTGGTGGTATTAGCGGGCTTGTTGCTGCTCAGGTTTTGGAGAGCCATGGGTTAAGCCCTGTAATTATAGATGCCAATGATCGTGTTGGTGGGCGACTAAGGACAGATGCTGTCAAAGGGCATCAACTAGATTGCGGATTTCAAGTGCTTTTGTCTAGCTACAGTGCAGCTAAAAAATATTTAGATTATAAAAGTCTAAATCTTCAAAAACTACAAGCTGGTTCTTGTGTGTTTGCAGATGGGAAACAATGTTTTTTTGGAGACCCCTTGAGGGACTTGTCTTTGTTTATACCCACATTATTCTCACCTTTAGGTACTCTAGGTGACAAACTTAAAATAGCAAAACTAAATTTTCATCTTCAGAGGAAAACCCTTGATAAAATATTTGAAGATCGAGAAATTACTACAAAAGAATATTTAATTGCCAAGGGGTTTTCAAAGACTATAATTAAAAACTTTTTCACGCCTTTTTTTAGAGGCATATTTCTTGAGGAAGAACTTTACACGTCAAGCAGAATGTTTGAATTTGTTTTTAAAATGTTTGGCGAAGGGTTGGCCCTTCTCCCAAAGGGCGGAATAGAAGATATTCCAATACACTTAAAAGACAAGCTTCAAAAGACGGAGATTTATCACAACTCTTTTGCTTCTAGTGTTAAAGCCATGGAAATAACGCTGGCCGACGGTAAAAAAATTAAGACTAATTATACCATTATTGCTACTGAGCCAACTAACTTGGTTGAAGGCTTGAAAGGTCAAGATACGGGCTGGAAATCTTGTCAAAACCTATACTTTACTTGTTCTAGACGTGTTTATGAAAAGGCTTTTATAGGGCTAGTTTCCAATCAAGAGTGTTTGATTAACAATATTTTTTACCCTACTAGTGTTCCAACAAATAAAAAAACAAAAGACGAACTACTTTCGGTTACCGTTGTAAAAGACCATGGCCTAACAGAGAAAGAATTAATTAAAAGAGTAAAAAAAGAGTTAAAAGAAGAGTGTAAAATAGAAGATGTTGAATTTTTAAAGTTTTACAACATTCCAAGGGCTTTGCCTAAACTAAGCAACTTACAATATGACATTTCTCCTTCTGAAACCAAGCTTAAAGACGGAATATTCCTGGCTGGAGATGTGCTACTTAACGGCTCTTTAAATGCTGCTATTCTAGCGGGTGAGAAAGCGGCAATGGGGGTTTTAGACGCGGTAAAAAAGAATCTTACACAAACCTAAGAGCCAATAGTTACAAGCATTTAAAGTATTCAAAAGGTTCTAAGCAAGATGTACACCTGTACATTGCTTTACATGCTGTTGATCCAAATTGGCTTACAAGTTCAGTTTCTTTGGTTTTGCACCTTGGGCACTCTATCCTTTGTTTGTTTCCTAAAAGACTCTTCTTGTCTTTGGTTTTGTATGCTGGAGGAGCTATCCCATAGTCTTTTAGTTTTAACTTGGCCTCTTCTGTTATCCAGTCGGTTGTCCATGCTGGATCAAACTGCTTTTTAATTTCATAGCTTTTTACTTTTAACAGCTCTAATTTTTCAATTATATCTTTCTGAAAACGATCCATTGCAGGACAACCTGAATAGGTTGGGGTAATTACTACTTTAAGGCTTTGTTCTTGATAGAAAATATCTCTAAGAACCCCTAGTTCTTGAATAGTGATAACTGGAATTTCAGGGTCTGGAATTTCAGATATTACTTTTTTTATTTCTTCGAGGCTTGCCATGCTTTATATCCACTTTGCTGTTGGTGGCATAGACATTAATATTGCCTCTGTAGATCCTCCTGTTTTTAAACCAAACAAGGTTCCTCTATCCCAAATTAAGTTAAACTCTACGTACCTTCCTCTTTTTATAAGCTGCTGCTCTTTTTCTTCATTAGACCATGTTTGGTCTTTGTGTTTTTTTACGATTTCAGTAATAGATTCTAGTGTTTGTTTCCCCACATCTTTTACAAAGGCAAAGTCTTTTTCCCAATCTCCTGTGTTTAGGTGGTCAAAAAATATTCCTCCTTCTCCCCTTGGCTCCTCCCTGTGGGGTAAATAAAAATACTCGTCGCAATTCTTTTTAAATTTAGGATAGTACGATGTGTTGTGTTTTTCACACGCTTGTTTCATTTTGGAATGAAAAAACCTAGAGTCGCTTTTGTTAATGAAAGTAGGGGTCATGTCTGCTCCGCCGCCAAACCACGACTTTCCAGTAACTAAAAACCTAGTATTAAAGTGAAACGCTGGAACTTTAGGAGACTTCATGTGAGCAACCAGACTTATCCCAGAAGCCCAATATTTTGGCGATTCTTGCGTTCCTTGAACTTTGTCTCTATATTCTTCAGAAAACTCACCTGAAACAGTAGATATATTAACACCTACTTTTTCAAAAACATTACCCTTCATGATGCTTGTCTCTCCCCCCCCAGAGCCTTTATGCTTCCATGTTTTTCTTTCAAAAGAACCAGTGTCTATTTCTTTGAAGGCAGCGCAGAACTGGTCTCTTAGGTTTCTAAACCAAGCTTGTGCACTTTCTTTTTTAAGTTCGTTGTTTTCCATTATAGCTTAAAATACATTTAAGAATTGTCCTCTTGGAGCCACTCTGCATAACTATTGGCGGTTTCTCGCAAAAAACCCTTAACTAGCTTTGCCCCTTTAGGTTCATGTTTTTTTAGGATTTCTACTATTTCAATAAGCATGTTTTCACATGTTGGTTGGTAGTCAACTAGCCTTATTCTTTCGTTAATTGATTCTATTTCTTTAAACCTTGTGTCTTTTCTTAAAATAAGCCTGTGGTCAAAAAGCGGCAATATTTGTGTTTTAACTATTTTTTTTATGTCTCCAAAGTCAACTACCATTCCGCAGTCTGAAAGTCGTAAGTTGGTTTTGGGGGAGCCGATAAAGGTCAGTTTAAGGTGGTAACTGTGGCCGTGAATATCTTTGCACTTTCCGACGTAACCATCCAGTGCGTGGGCTGCCTCAAAATCAAATTCTTTTGTTATTCTAATCTTCACTTTTTTTGTAATATTTAACAAAATTACGATTAAAAGAGAAATAATTTTTTAATTCAACACTATTAATATTTCACCCTCTTAATTTTAGGATTGTTTATATTTAAATTACTTTAGAAATATGTATCCAAAAAAAGATAGCTTTTTAACCCTTTCGTCAGAGATAGATTTGTTTATAAATAAGTATTATAAACACGAGCTTGTAAGGGGCATTCTGCTTTCTTTTGTTTTTTTAGTTTTTCTTTTATCTGGTGCTTGGTTTTTAGAGTCTTTATTTAGGCTTTCCTCACTTGGTCGTGGGGTGTTGTTTTTTGGCGCTTCTTTGTTTGCTTTAATTTATGTTTCAAAACTTACGGTATTTCCTTTAATTAAACTTTTTGGGGTTCACGGAAGAATGTCACACGAAGAAGCTTCTGTTTTGCTTTCTAAAAAAATACCAGAAATTGGAGACCAGCTAGTTAATGCCATAGGCTTGGGAAAACAATTAGAAAAAACCGAAACGGACCTTTTAAGGGCTTCTATTGAGCAAAAGGCTTTAAACTCTTTAAAATTTGATTTTAGAGGCTCCATTTCAATACATGATCAAAGAAAAATGCTTTTTGGGTTTTTAGTGCTTTTTTTGATTTCTGGGGCTTGTTCTTTTATTTATCCTGATTCTATTATTCCTCCGCTTAAAAGGGTGGTTTTTTTTCAAAAAAGCTTTGATAAGCCTATTCCTTTTGAGTTTGAGGTAAATAATGGGCGTCCGTTGGAGGTTTTGGAAAATGAACCTTTAGAAATAAGCATAAAAACAATAGGAAAAACCGATCCTGAGCAAATATTTTTGTATTCAAAAAAAAAGAGGTTTTTTCCTGAGAAAACAAACAAAAAATCTTTTAAATACGTTTTTAACTCCGTTAATAAGTCGTTTGTTTTTAAGCTTTTAGACGGCAACAGAGACACTGTAGATTACAGTGTTGTCGTGCTGCCTAGGGCTAGAATTATAAAAGAAAAAAAAATTGTTACTTATCCTAGTTATACACAAATAGAAAACGATACTTTTTACGACCTAAATAGAATAATTGTTCCTGAGGGCTCTGTGGTAGATTGGGAAATAAAATGTAAAAGCATTTCTTTTTGTTCTGCTGTGTTTGAAGACTCTGTAATAAGCTCAGAAAACGAGATGTTTGGATTTTCTTACTCACCAAAGAAGTCTCAAGCTTATAAAATTTTTGTCCGCAATAGCTTTTCTGATTTTTTAGATTCGTCGAGCTACTTTATTGAGTTAAATAAAGACGGCTTTCCAACTATTGAATTAAATGAGGTTATTGATAGTAATAAGGTTAATAAAAGACTATTTTTAGGCGACATTTCTGATGACTATGGTTTCCATTCTTTAAAATTCTACTGCCTTAGAAATGACAGCATAATTTACAGTGAGCTTCTAAAATACAATGGAACCAATAGGGCTGTTTTTAATTTTGAATTTGATTTTGAGGGTTTGTCTCTAAAAAGTGGGGATTTAATACATTATTATTTCGCAGTAAAAGACAACGATGGAATTAATGGCCCAAAAGAGGTTTTGTCTAGGTCGATGTTCTTAAAAGTTCCCTCGAAAGAAAGGCAGAAAGAAATCAGAAAAATCAAAAGCTTGGCTAACAACCAGTCGTTTAGTTCTCTGCGAAAAAAACTGCAAAACTTTAATTCTGAGCTTGAAGAAATAAAAACTTCAATGCTTAACAAAAAATCTTTAAACTGGGAAGATAAAAGCTCGTTGGAAAACTTTCTTAAAAAGCAGAAGGAGATGCAAAAAGAACTAGAAAAATTGAAGAATCAACTACAAAAAGAATTTTCAGAAAGCCAAATAGAAAAAAACAAGGAGATTTTAAAAAAACAAGAACAGATCAGTAAAATGATGGAGGAACTTATGACGGATGAAATGAAAAAGCTTTACGATGAGCTAAGTAAATTGTCAGAAGAGATGAATAAAGATAAAATCCTAAAGAAATTAGAAGATGTTGATTTTGCTCAAGAAGATATGCTAAAGGAGCTTGACCGAACGATTGAGCACTTTAAAAAAATGGAGATTGAACAAAAAGCGAAAGAGCTTTCGCAAGAACTTAAAGATCTTTCTAATAAACAAAGCCTATTAAAAGAAAAAACCGTCGACAAAAACATGTCTGGATTTGAAAAAAACAAAATACAAGAAAAAATAAAAGAGGACTTTAATAAAATTCAGAGCGAGCTCTCAGATTTAAAAAATAAAAATAAAGAGCTTTCTAAGCCTTTAAAGATTGAAACCGAGGAAAATGAAAAAAAGATAAATCAATCTATAGAAGAAACCCTTGAAAAAATCGGCGAAAATAAAATGAAAAAAGCTAGTGAAAAACAAGGAGAAACCAGTAAAAGCCTTGATGAGTTAGCAGAGTCTATGAAAAAACTAAGTAAAGGAAGCGGGGACAAGCCTGAAGAGGATATGGAGTCTTTAAGGGTTTTACTAGAGCAATTAATAACTTTTTCTTTAGACCAAGAAGAGGTGCTGGCTGATTTAAAATCAACAAAAACACAAGATCCTAAATATATAGACATAGGACAACAACAAAGGAAGCTCAGTGATAAAATACAAATAATTGACGACTCTTTAACCGCTTTAGCGCTAAGGCAAATTATGTTAAGTGGAAAAATAAACAAGGAGGTGCAAAGCATAAAGCGTTCTTTAAAAAAGAGCATTAAAAACCTTACTGAACGACAAACAAAAAATGCACAAATTGAACAACAAACTGTAATGATGCACACCAATGAGCTTGGTCTTTTGTTAAGTGAAATAATAAACCAAATGCAGCAAAACATGCCCGGCTCTGGACAATGTAATAAGCCTGGAGGCAAAAACAAAAAACCCGGTAATGGTCTTCCTAAAAACGCAGAGCAACTTAAACAACAAATTGAGGCAATGAAAAAATTTATGAAGGATAAAAAAGGTGGAAAAAAACCTGGTGAAAGTGGCGATTCATTTGAACAGCTTGGAAGAATGGCCGCCCAGCAAGCTGCAATTAAAAAACAACTTCAAGAAATGGCTCAAGAGTTGAATAAAGATGGTTCTGGAAAAGGAAACGCATTTAAAGATTTAATTAAAAAAATAGAAGAAACAGAGGACGAAATCATAAACAACGAGATTTCTTTATCTACTATTAAGAGGCAGGAAGAAATAAAGGTTAAGCTCTTAGAGCTAGATAGAGCTACAAAAGAACAGGAAGAAGAAGAAAAAAGAGAGGCTAAAGAATCATTGGAGGACTACAAGAAAAATAATTCTGTTTTGTTTGAAGAGTATTTACAAATTAAAAAGGGGGAAACAGAACTTTTAAAAACTATTCCTCCAAATTTGAAACCTTATTACAAAAACAAAGTAAATGAGTACTTTAAATCTATTGAAAAAGATTATGATTAGTGCTTTAAACCCCGTGGAAAACAAACTATGCTTGCAGTCTGACCCTAAAAGCTTGCTTTCTCTTGAAAGCTGGGTCAATGCTTTGTGTGAATCCCACTCCATTAGTGTAGAGATTTACGGAAATATATTAATTGCTCTTTCAGAGGCTGTAAACAATGCTATAATTCATGGGAACAAAAATATTGTTGAAAAAGAAGCGTTGGTCGTTGCCTCTTTTAACGATGGTTTATTAACTTTTACTATTACTGATCAAGGAAGTGGATTTAATTTCTTAGACCTGCCAGACCCAACACTTCCTGAAAACATAGAAAAGCCGCAGGGAAGGGGAATCTTTTTAATGAACCACCTTTCCGATGGGGTTGTTTATCAAGAGCCTGGAAACGCTGTAGAGATTTCATTTAAAATTTAGTTCTTGAGCATTTTTTTTCACAAAGAAAATGTTTCGTTTACTACAGATGAAGAACTTGTTGTAAAATGGGTTAAAGAAAGTGTTAAATCTCTTGGGTTTTCACTGGGAGAGCTGTCTTTTATTTTTTGCTCTGACGAGTATCTTAAAAAACTAAACATTAAATATCTAAATCACGATTATTTTACCGATGTTATTACTTTTGACTATTCCAAGGAAAAGCTACTTTTTGGCGATATATATATATCGACCGACAGAGTAAAAGAAAACTCAAAAACATACAACACCTATTTTAATCAAGAATTATTTAGGGTTATAATACATGGTGTTCTACATTTGTGTGGTTTTAATGACAAAACTGAAGAAGAGAAAAACTTAATTAGATCTAAAGAAAATGAGCTTTTGTCCTTAATCAATTGTAAACCAAGGGCTTAGGTTTGTTTCACGTGAAACAATATGCTAAAAGAATATGACATAATTGTTGTTGGGGCCGGGCACGCCGGAAACGAAGCTGCTGCGAGTGCTGCTAAAATGGGGTCAAGCGTTTTGCTTATAACAATGAACATGGAAACTATTGGCCAAATGAGTTGTAATCCCGCAATTGGCGGAATTGCAAAAGGGCAAATAGTAAGAGAAATTGACGCTCTTGGTGGGCAAACAGGTTTTGTAACAGATATAAGCGCTATTCAATATAAGCTTTTAAATAAATCAAAAGGGCCTGCAATGTGGAGCCCAAGAGCACAATGTGATAGAAAAATGTTTAGCAACACATGGAGAAAAACCCTAGAAAACGTTCCGAATTTAGATTTTTGGCAGGATGTTGTGCAAGAAATAATTGTAGAAAAAAATAAAGTTGTTGGTGTTAAAACGTCAATGGGCATTGAAATAAAATCCAAGGCTGTTGTTTTGAATAGTGGAACGTTTTTAAATGGAAGCATACATATTGGTGATAAGCAATTTGGTGGAGGTAGAATGGGAGACAAAGCAATTGGGGGAATTACAGCACAGTTAGAGTCTTTAGGTTTTAAATCCGGAAGGATGAAGACTGGAACACCTGCAAGAGTAGATGGTAGATCTATTAACTTTTCAGTTATGGAAGAACAACCAGGAGATGTTAATCCTGGAAAGTTTTCCTACTTTAACAACACAAATAGTTTATCCAAACAAAAAAGTTGTTTTATAACCTACACTAACCAAAACACTCATGAGGTCTTGAAAGAGGGTTTTGATAGAAGCCCATTATTTAATGGAGCTATTAACTCTGTTGGGCCTAGATACTGCCCATCCATAGAAGACAAAATTAACAGGTTTAGCCACAGGCCAAGGCACCAAATATTTGCAGAGCCTGAAGGTTGGGACACAATAGAGTTTTACATAAACGGATTTTCAAGTAGTCTTCCAGAAGAGGTGCAGCTAAAAGGTCTGAGAACCATAAAAGGTTTTGAAAAGGCAAAAATGTTTAGGCCTGGTTATGCTGTAGAGTATGACTATTTTCCTCCCACTCAATTGAAACATAGTTTAGAAACAAAACTTGTAGAAAACCTATATTTTAGCGGACAAATAAACGGTACCACAGGCTATGAAGAAGCTGCATGTCAAGGGTTAATGGCTGGTATAAATGCACATTTAAAAATAAAAGATAAGGCGCCATTTACATTAAGTAGAGACGAAGCTTATATTGGCGTTTTAATTGACGACTTAATTACCAAGGGAACTGAAGAGCCATACAGAATGTTTACTTCAAGAGCGGAGTATAGGATATTGCTCCGTCAAGATAATGCAGATATTAGGCTTTCTAAAAAATCTTACGATTTAGGTTTTTTAGAAAAGGGTAAACTCAAACAGGTTGAGGAAAAAAAAGAGATGACCAACAAGTTAATGCGATTTACAAAAAAACTTTCTGTTTCTCCTGATGAAATAAATGATGTTTTAAAAACAAAGAGCGGAGGGCAAATAAAACAAAAAGTAAAAGCTCCAAGCATAATATCTAGACCAAATATTGGAATAAATGATGTTGTTAAAAACAACAAAAAATTAAAACAATTCATAACTGAAAATTTAATAAGTGAGGGTGCATTAGAACAGGTCGAAATAGATATAAAGTACAGCGGATATATAAACAGAGAAAAAGAAAATGCTGATAAATTAAAAAGACTGGAATATGTCAAAATACCAGAGGACATTGACTACTTTAGGTTTTCATCTCTGTCTAACGAGTCAAAAGAAAAACTAAATGAAGTAAGACCGGTAGATATTGGCCAAGCGGCTAGAATAAGCGGAATAAAACCGTCTGATGTTTCAATATTGTTAATTTATTTGGGGAGGTAGGGTTTCACGTGGAACATGAATTAGAAAAAATAAAAGCCTGCCCAATTTGTGATAGTAAATCGCATAAAAAACATATCGAAGGGAAAGACCACAATGTTAGTGGAAGATTCTTTACAATAGCAGAATGTCTGAGTTGTGGCTTTAGGTTTACAAACCCACGACCAAAAGAGGAATATATTTACAAGTATTACCAAAGTAAAGACTACATTTCGCACAGTTCTACAAAAAAAGGAATCATTAACAAGGTTTATCACTTGGTGAGGTTCTATCAATTTTATAAAAAAAGATCTATAATTCGTAGAGTCTCTAAGATAAAAACTGGTAAAATTCTTGATATAGGTTGTGGCACTGGTGACTTTTTAAAATATATGCATTCTTCTGGATGGGAAACTGACGGCGTTGAAACTGACTTAGGTGCAAAACTCATAGCTGAGAAGAAGCTTGGTA
>Ga0228664_1000549_pt1 | contig 22018 bp, 20 predicted proteins | sample 78DmetaG_FD_183029 | JGI IMG/M metagenome (GOLD analysis project Ga0228664, IMG submission 183029) | Seawater microbial communities from Monterey Bay, California, United States - 78D | ecosystem: Environmental > Aquatic > Marine > Coastal | place: USA: California | collected 2016-09-26 | reverse complement strand
TTCCCGATCGAAAAGATCCCAGGATTTTACGGCGCCTACGGGTTTATCATGTTCACCGCGTTGATTTTAGCCGCCAAAACGCTGCGCCTCTTCATCAAACGCGACGAGGCATATTACGGCGAAAAATCAGTCGATCGCGAAGAATATCCGGCCGATCAATTGGAGATGGGGCAACATAATGATTGAGGCGATGCCAACGTTCTATCTCTTTGTTCTGGCCGCGCTGGGCGCCGGCCTGTTGCCCAAAGGATCCATGCGGGCGGCGCTTTTGCTACTTGTACCGGTTCTGGCAGCGCTTCAGATCTGGTCCTTGCCCGAAGGAAACCTTTATCAGGTTGAACTGTTGGGTCAGCAACTTGAGCTGATGCGGGTGGATAAACTGTCGCGCGTTTTTGGGCTGATTTTCTGTATTGCCGCGTTTTTGGGCAATCTCTACGCATGGCATATCAAAGATACCGTGCAGCAAATTGCCGCCGTGCTTTATTCTGGTTCGGCGATCGGAGCGGTTTTTGCCGGGGATCTGGTGACGCTGTTTTTTTACTGGGAAGGCACCGCGATTGCATCGGTATTCTTGATCTGGGCGCGGCGCACTGAGGGCGCGTATCATACCGGGATGCGCTATCTGATCATTCAAATCACCTCGGGTGTGATTTTGCTGGCGGGCACAGCGCTGCTATATCGCGAAACAGGCTCTATTGCCTTTGAGCAAATGACGCTTGGATCCTTGGCCACTTGGCTAATCTTTTTATCCTTTGGGATGAAATGCGCTTTTCCGTTTTTGCACAATTGGTTGCAAGACAGCTACCCCGCCGCCACCATCACCGGCACGGTGATCCTTTCTGCCTTTACCACCAAATTAGCCGTTTATGCTTTGGCCCGCGGCTTTGCCGGCACTGAAATGCTAATTTATATCGGCGCTGTGATGACGCTGTTTCCAATTTTCTTTGCCGAAATTGAAAACGATCTGCGCCGCGTTCTGGCCTATAGTTTGAACAACCAGCTGGGCTTTATGGTGGTGGGCATTGGTGTTGGAACCGAAATGGCCCTGAACGGCACCGCCTCTCACGCCTTCGCGCATATTCTGTACAAAGCGCTTTTGTTCATGAGCGTCGGCGCGGTGCTGTTGCGAACCGGCACGTCAAAAGCCTCAGAGCTGGGCGGGCTCTGCCGTACCATGCCGCGTACGGCCCTGTTTTGTTTGATCGGAGCCGCCTCAATTTCGGCTTTCCCGCTTTTCTCTGGATTTGTCACCAAATCTTTGATTATGGATGAGACCGCAAACGAACATTATCCAATCATATGGGCCATCTTGGTATTTGCCTCGGCTGGTGTTCTATCACATTCAGGGATTAAGATCCCGTATTTCACCTTTTTTGGCCATGACAGTGGATTGCGCCCCAAAGAAGCCCCATGGAACATGCAGCTGGCGATGGGGATTACCGCGTTTCTGTGCATTTTCATTGGGGTTTACCCCGATCCGCTCTACGCGCTTTTGCCCTATGACGTGGTTTATAAACCCTACACAACCAATCACGTGATTGCCCAATTGCAATTGCTATGCTTTGCGTTATTGGCTTTTGCAGTTCTAATGCGCAGCGGTATTCATCCGCCCGAAATACGCGCGGTGAATTTGGATGTTGATTGGATCTATCGGCGCTTGATCCCAAAGCTTTACCTCCCGATTGCCGCGTTGATTGGCTTGATTTGGACCGCGTTAAGCGAGGCGGCTTTGAAAAACCTTGGGCAGTTTCAGAATTTGTTATACCGCTGGCACAGCCCGGAAACCGGAATGGCCCGCGTGCGGCCAACCGGCGCTATGGTGATTTGGGTTGCGATCCTATTGGCGGTGACTTTGATCGCCAGTTATTTTTAAAAGCGCTTAACGTTTAACCAACCATCACGCAACATTTGGCCATTCCACAATTTTATATTTTTTGGTTTCGGCTGCGGTGCTTGCCAGCGCTGCAGCATCATCTGCCGCCACTGCGCCGCGCCCAAATGGCCAGTATCAACACTACCTTCTTGCGTTAAAAAAGATAAAATATCCGAATATGAAACCCCTGGGCGCATCGCCTGCAAACCATCAAAGATTGAAAAATAAGCCGAATTAGCAATCAATAACCGCGAAGATGCGTCAAAAACAGCAAAGCCATTTTTTGCGTTTCTAAGGCTAGAAAAAGCCGTTGTTCGGCAATCTGCACCTGGTGCGTGGCGACGCCTAAATCAGAGATCACCCGCTCATTTTGGCTGCGAACCGTATCAATCTCAACGCTCAGCGCTTCAGCGCGCAGCCCAAGCTTCTGGTTTGCCAACGACAATTCGGCCTGCTTTAAGATCAGCAGGCGTTCTACGCTTAGGCGCGCGCGGCGCTCAGCAATAAGTTGGCGGGCCAAAGTCATCGCTGGGATCTCTTAGGAACGATGCGATCAATCGCAAGAAAATATCCCAAGCTATCTTAAAAACTGTTTAAAACCCGCATATCCTGTTTAACAAAAATGGCCTTGATTAGGCCGCAATCCGTTCAATGGCCAAAGCGATCCCCTGACCACCCCCAATACACATGGTGATCAAGGCGCGGTCTGATTGGGTGCGTTCCAGCTCATGCAAAGCTTTTATCACCAAAATCGCTCCGGTGGCGCCAACCGGATGGCCCAGTGCGATCGCGCCGCCATTTGGGTTCACCCGCGCTGCATCCAGCCCCAAGGCTTTATTAACCGCCAAAGCCTGCGCCGCAAAAGCTTCGTTGGATTCAATCACGTCAAAATCTTCAACGGTCAGACCAGTTTTCTGCAATAGGTTTTGCACGGCGGGTATGGGCCCAATCCCCATCACCGCGGGGCGCACGCCCGCATGCGCATATCCCAACACCCGCGCCCGCGGGCGCAGCCCTGCCATTTGCGCAGCAGAGGCTTGCGCCAAAACCAAGGCTGCAGCGCCATCATTGATCCCCGACGCATTGCCCGCCGTCACCGAGCCGTCTTTTTGGAACACCGGGCGTAACCCGGCCAACGCGGCCTCATCCGTCTGTTTGGGGTGTTCATCGCAAATAAAATCAACCTTATCGCGCTTCACTTTCACCGATACCGGAGTAATCTGGTCTTCAAAACGCCCATCACGGATGGCGGCAGCCGCGCGGGTTTGACTGGTCATCGCAAACGCATCTTGTTCCGCCCTTGAAACATCATGCTCTGCCGCCACATTTTCCGCCGTAACGCCCATATGACCGGTGCCAAAAGGACAATTCAGCGCCCCAAGCATCATATCCAACGTGCGCACATCGCCCATTTTTGCCCCCCAACGCTGATCCTGCAAAATAAACGGAGAGCGACTCATATTTTCTGCACCGCCAGCCAATCCAAAATCGGCATCCCCCAGCATCAAAGATTGAATGACCGAAACAATCGCTTGCGCCCCGGATCCGCAAAGCCGGTTCACATTCATTGCCGCTGTCGTTTCAGACACACCAGCCTGCAGGGCTGCAACCCGGCTTAAATACATATCTTTAGGTTCCGTATTGATCACATGACCAAAGGCAACCTGGCCAATTTGTGCGCCCTCAACCCCGGATCTTTCCAGCGCCGCTTTGCTAACAACCGTTGCCAATTCGATGGGAGAGGTTCCGGCCAACATCCCGCCAAAAGTTCCAATTGCGGTGCGTGCGCCGTCTAAAATCACAATCTCGTTCATCTTCCACCTCTGTTATCTTTCCCGTAGTGCTAAAAGCCAAAACGCGCCCTGTCAGCCAAAACGTTCCGTCACTTATCATACAAATTTTTAGCTATGGCGCCGCCCGTCGAAAAACCGCAATCTTTGCAAGATCAGCGCTATGCGATCCGCGTGCCTGCGCGCCGTAAATGGGCACCTCAAAAACTTTTAAATCCGAAACTACGCCGGCCAGAGCCGAAAATTTGCGCGCGAAGCCTTGGCTTTGCCAATGCGCGGCGTTGATGGAAACCACAAACAGCGCCGAGGGTTTGCCCAGATCTATCAGCGCATCCAGAACATCCGGGCCCAAATGACCATTGGTAAATGTACCGGCGCTGACCACCGCGCCATAATGCGCAGCCGGCAGCGGCAAAGCTTGTTCTAAATCCGCTGTAATTAAATCGCGATAGATATTCTTTTGTCGCGCAACCTCAAGCATTTCAAACGAAAGATCCAGCGCATCAATCGGACCAGTGTCCTGATCCGCTAAACAAACGCCCAGCAAGCCGGTGCCCGCCCCGACATCTAAAACAGGCCCCTCAGAATCAAACCTACTAAAATATAATGCCACGTGTTGGGGTAAGATATAATCCATATCCGCCGCAAAGCCCCGATCATAATCGGGCGCCCAACGCGCATAGAGCGCCCTGTTTTCTTCGGCGCCGGACAGGGCATAAGCCGCTTCTAAATCAGGATCTTTTTCACTCATCCAGCGAGTGCAGCAGGACGGTTGTGAAAAATCAAGCAAAATTATCAAAGCCGCTTGCGGGCGCTGCGCGAACATGGGCAAATAGCCTATGCAGAAAAATCTTTTTTCATTCGGACATGGATATACAGCGCAAGCGCTTTCACGCGCGCTGCCCAAAACAGATTGGGCCATTACGGGCACCACCCGCAAGCCTGAAAAGCAAGAGCAGATGCGCCAAGACAACGTTACCCCTTTGCTTTGGGACAGCCCCGATATCGACGCCGCTTTGGCGCGCGCTGATGCGGTTTTGATTTCAGCCGGGCCCGAGGCGCAGGGAGATCCGGTTCTGGGCCGGTTTTCGTCTTTCTTTAAAAAACAGGGGCCTAAACTGGACTGGCTAGGCTATTTATCCACCACGGGCGTCTATGGCGATCATGCGGGCAATTGGGTCGATGAAACCACGCCTCTTACCCCGTCGACCCGCCGGGGCAAGCTGCGTTTAAACGCCGAGCAGGCCTGGCAGGCAATACCAGATTTGCCTTTGCATATTTTTCGTTTGGCCGGAATTTATGGCCCTGGCCGAGGCCCGTTTTCAAAGGTGCGCCAAGGCACAGCCCAGCGCATTATAAAACCCAATCAAATTTTCAGCCGCATCCATGTGGCCGATATTGCACAAGTGTTAAAAGCCTCGCTGCACTCGCCCAATCCTGGCGCGATCTATAACGTATGCGATGATGATCCGGCCCCTCCACAAGACGTGATCGGACATGCGGCCACCTTGCTGAACACGCCTTTGCCAGCAGAAATCGCGTTTGAAAAGGCCGATCTAAGCCCGATGGCGCGCAGTTTTTACGCCGAAAGCAAAAAAGTTCGCAACCAGCGCATTAAAACCGAGCTTGCTGTAAACCTGCTTTATCCCAGCTATCGTGACGGTCTGCCCGCCTTGTTGGAAGAAGAAACCAAAAACCAATCGTAACTGAACGGCGCTCGCAAAGGCGCTATAGAAAATAGCGGCTTATCAACGTGGCTTTTACGTCCAAGCCGCCATTCTTCAGCACGGCGGATCAAAACGGCGCATCACTTCCTTTTAAGTGCCCGTCAGAAAATCTTTGGAAAAAAGCTAAAACTTTTCAACCAAACCGGCGCAGGCCCTCTTTACAAAGGTTAAGCCGTTTTAAGTCAGCGCCATCCGCCCTAAGCAGACATTGAAGAGATTTTGCAATTCTCTCAAACCAGATGCGGCCACCGCGTTAGGCCCGCAAACGGTTTTTTCGTTTCAGTACAAACAGGCAAGAAGCGTCGGCTTAGCCCTGCGCAATTGCTTTTCTCTGTTGCAACAAACTCATAACTTTTTCGGCAATATGCTGCGCGTTTAAACCGGCCGTGTTATACATATCCGTCGGGCTTGCTTGGTCAATGAACTCATCAGGAAACACCATTGAACGGAATTTTAAGCCCGCATCAAAAACGCCGTGATCGGCAAGCAACTGCATGACATGCGAGCCAAAACCACCAATAGCGCCTTCCTCAACGGTGATAAACGCTTCATGGTCTTCTGCCAAAGATAGAATAAGCGCCTGATCCAGCGGTTTGGCAAAGCGCGCATCGGCGATAGTGGGGGTGATGCCCTGCGCGTTTAAAAGTTCGGCCGCCTTGATCACTTCACCCAACCGCGTGCCAAAAGACAAAATCGCTACGCGGCTGCCCGCTTGAATATGCCGGCCTTTACCGATTTCCAACACAGTTCCGCGTTCGGGCAACTCAACGCCTTCGCCATCTCCACGCGGATAACGAAAGGCAATCGGCCCCGCATCATACGCGGCGGCCGTGGCCACCATATGCACCAGTTCAGCCTCATCCGCGGCCGCCATCACCACCATTCCGGGCAAATTGCTCAGATAGGCCACATCAAAACTGCCAGCATGCGTGGCGCCATCTGCCCCCACCAGACCGGCGCGATCAATCGCGAAACGCACAGGCAGATTTTGGATCGCCACATCATGCACGATCTGATCATATCCGCGTTGCAAAAAGGTAGAATACATCGCGCAAAACGGCCTCATGCCGCCAGCCGCCAATCCAGCGGCAAAAGTCACCCCATGCTGTTCTGCAATGCCCACATCAAAACAGCGCGACGGGTAACGCTGCGCAAACAGGTTTAATCCAGTTCCATCGGGCATCGCAGCTGTGACGGCGCAGATGCGGGGGTCTTCACCGGCTTCGCGCAACAGGCTATCGGCGAAAACTTTGGTGTAGCTGGGCGCATTTGACGCTGCCTTTTGCTGCGCGCCCGTCATCACATCGAATTTTGCCGTTGCATGACCTTTATCGCGCGCCTGTTCTGCAGGGCCGTAGCCGCGGCCTTTTTTGGTGATCACATGCAGTAAAATTGGCCCATCGGCCCGCTGCTGGACAGTGCGCAAAATTGGCAACAACTGATCCAGATCATGGCCATCTATAGGCCCCAAATAAGAAAACCCCAAAGCTTCAAACAAAGTGCCCCCGACGGCCATGCCCTTGAGCATATCTTTTGCGCGTTTGGCACCTTCGCGAAAAGGCTCGGGTAGAAAGCTTATCGCGCCTTTTGCCACATCTTTAAGATCTTGAAAGGGCGCACCGGCATAAAGCTGTGACAAATAGGTGGAAAGCGCACCGACAGGCGGCGCGATCGACATTTCATTATCGTTCAAAATCACGATCAGGCGCTTCTTCAAATGGCCCGCATTGTTCATCGCCTCATAAGCCATGCCCGCGCTCATCGCACCATCGCCGATTACCGCGATCGCATCCCCATGGCCAGTCTCGCTTTGCCCGCCCAAATCCCCAGCAACCGCGAAGCCCAACGCAGCGCTGATCGACGTGCTGGAATGGGCTGCGCCAAAAGGATCATAGGGGCTTTCGCTGCGTTTGGTGAAACCGCTGATTCCATCTTTCTGGCGCAAACTGCGGATCTTAGCGCGCCGCCCGGTTAAGATTTTATGCGGATAGCTTTGATGGCTGACATCCCAGATGAGCTTATCTTTGGGCGCCTGAAACACCGCGTGCAGCGCCACCGTTAATTCAATCACGCCCAAGCCAGCGCCCAAATGCCCCCCCGTCTCAGAAACAACTGAAATGGTTTCAGCGCGCAATTCCTCGGCCAATTGATGCAACTCAGCATCGCTCAACGAATTAAGATCCGCCGGCTCATGCACTTGATCCAGCAAAGGGGTATAGGGGCGCTCAGTCATCTGGCCTTATCGCTTTGTTAATTGTCGCGGGCAATAATGAACTCGGCGCAGCGCTGCAAGCTGTTTGCCTCAGATCCAAAGGGTGCCAATGCGTCGCAGGCGTTGGCCACCAGCGCTTTGGCACGCCGCTTTGCACCGTCTAAGCCAAGCAATGTTACGAATGTCGCTTTGCCGGCCGCCTCATCTTTTTGCAACCGTTTGCCAGCTTTTTCCGGATCTCCCTCAACATCTAGAATGTCATCAGCAATTTGAAAGGCCAAACCGATCGCGCGCGCATAGGCCGTCAAGGGCGCGATATCTGCAGCTGCCAAGCGCGCGCCCGCTTCTGCCGACCAGGCAATCAACGCGCCGGTTTTTCCCTGTTGCAGCGTAATAATTTCTTCAAGCGTTAAAGGCTGCGCCGCGGTTTCGGCCGCGATATCCAAAGCCTGCCCCAAAACCATACCCCCTACGCCCCCGGCTTGCGCCAATGACAGCGCCAGATCTGCACGAATCGCCGGATCAGGGCTGGCCTGCGGGTTTAAACTGAGCTCGAACCCAAAAGCGTGCAGCGCATCACCTGTTAAAACGGCCGTGGCCTGATCCCAGGCCTTATGCACGGTTGGCTTGCCGCGGCGCAGATCATCATCATCCATGCAAGGCAGATCGTCATGCACTAAGGAATAGGCATGCACCGCTTCAATCGCGCAAGCAGGCCAAATAGCCTGGCTGGGGCCGATATCGAACAGCGCCGCGCTCTGCATGACCAAAAACGCCCGCAGACGCTTTCCCCCTTGCAGACTATAGGCCATCGCTTTGGCCACTTCTGAGGTTTCAAGCAAGGCCAATTGCTGATCCAAATGCGCTTGCACATGCGCAGCATTGGCCTCAAGTGCGGCGCGAAACATCAAAGATCGGGAACGGAAGTGGTGCCGCTGGCGGCGCCATTGGCGTCTAAAGTGATTGCATTCACTTTTTCTTCGGCTTCTTTCAATTTATCCGCGCAGCGTTTTTTCAACTCAGCCCCACGTTCATAAAGCTGAATTGATTGCTCTAAAGCAACATCCCCGCGCTCAAGCTGACCAACCACCTGCTCAAGTTCGGCCATTGCTTGTTCAAAACTCATTTGATCTACAGGGGTTTGGCTCATTTTGTCGCCTCCAATAATTTTTCAACATGGGCTTTGGCCGATGCAGCCAAAGCAGGCAAATCATAGCCGCCTTCGAGCACCGAGACCACCCGTCCTTGGCAGAGTTCTGCTGCCAAAGCGCATAATTCCTGCGTGAGCCAAGCAAAATCTTCAACGCGCCAGTTTAATTGCGCCAAAGGATCCGAGGAATGCGCGTCAAACCCAGCTGAAATAATCAGCAAATCCGGCCGGAACGCCCGTAAATGTGGCAGGACGGTTTCCCGATACAGCGTCCGCATCGCTTGCCCATCGGTTTCAGGCGCAAGCGGCAGGTTTATAATATTGTCAAACGCGCCTTTCTCGTCCGGCGCACCGCTACCTGGCCAAAGTGGCATCTGATGCGTGCTGACAAACAAAGCGCGCGGCTCTTCCCAAAGCAGATCCTGCGTGCCATTGCCGTGATGCACATCAAAATCCACCACAGCCACGCGCTGCAATCCATATCGATCTAGCGCATATTTTGCCCCCAAAGCAGCATTTCCAAAAAGGCAAAACCCCATCGCTTTGGCGGTTTCAGCGTGATGTCCAGGCGGGCGCGTGGCCACAAAAGCATTTTGCGCAGCGCCCGAAAGAACCTGATCTACAGCCAATAAAACGCCGCCAGCCGCCCGATAAGCTGCCTTCAACGAGCCCGCAGACAGATGCGTATCTGCATCCAGCGCGGCGCTGCCATGCGCTGGGGACGCTGCGCGCAGCGCGTCAAGATAATGCTGTGGATGCACGCTTAAAAGATCGGCCTCTTGCGCCAAAGGCGCTGACAAAACCTCTACAGGCAAGCGCTCAAGCGCTTTTAACAAAACTTCTAGCCGGGCGATTTGTTCCGGATGGCCTTGCGGTGTTTCATGGCCGAGGCAATCAGGGTGCGTGATCAGAACAGTGCTTGAAGACATAATTTTAATCGCTTCTAAAATTTATCGCATGTGAGACATTTTATTGAAAAAAAACTACCAACAGCAAGGCAGAATCATTCTAAAATTTCGTTTGAATTAAGCTCGACAATCAACTGCAAAGACGCAAACGCGAAACGGCTATGTCGTTTTTAAACTAAAAAGCGCTGCCTATTGCCATATCTATGACCATATGTTTGAATTATTCCAACTGAGAAACAATTCACACTGGTAGGTGCCTTTTGACAACTGACTCTGGCGAAATGGGATTCGTAGAATTCACAAAAGTACAAAAAAGTTATGATGGCGAAAATTTAGTTGTTAAAGATTTAAACCTGAGTGTTGGCAAAGGTGAATTTTTAACGATGCTCGGGCCCTCTGGATCGGGTAAAACAACCTGCCTTATGATGTTGGCCGGTTTTGAAACAGCCACCCATGGTGAGATTTTATTGGGAGGCAAACCGATCAATAATATTCCCCCTCACAAGCGTGGAATCGGCATGGTGTTTCAAAACTATGCGCTATTTCCGCATATGACGGTGAACGAAAACCTAGCCTTTCCTTTAGAAGTGCGCGGACAAAGCAAATCAGAGCGGGAAGCCAACGTTAAAAAAGCGCTGGACATGGTGCAAATGAGCGCCTTTGGCAATCGCCGCCCCGCGCAGCTTTCTGGTGGGCAGCAGCAACGGATTGCTCTGGCGCGTTCCTTGGTATTTGAACCCGATCTGGTCTTAATGGATGAGCCCTTGGGGGCGCTTGACAAACAGTTGCGCGAACATATGCAATTTGAAATCAAGCATTTGCATGACAGGCTTGGCGTCACCGTTGTTTATGTGACGCATGATCAATCCGAAGCGCTCACCATGTCAGACCGTATCGCCGTGTTTGACGATGGTATTATCCAGCAGCTGGCGCCGCCAAGCGACCTATATGAACGGCCTGACAACGCCTTCGTGGCGCAATTTATCGGTGAAAATAATCGCATTGAAGCCACCGTTTCCGAGCTGAAAGGCGACACCGCCATCGTTGATTATGGCAATGGTTCAAAAGGCGAAGCGCTGGCGATTAATTGTGGTGGCGTGGGCACAAAAACGGTTTTGTCGATCCGCCCCGAGCGGGTGCAATTGGGGCAAAAAAGTGGTTCAAACGCGATTGATGCAGAGGTTAAAGAACTCATTTACCTTGGAGACCATATCCGCTGCCGCATGAACGTTATGGGCAACGAAGATTTCGTTGTAAAAGTTGCCAACTCAGCCGGCCATACGCATTTGAATGTGGGTGAAAAAACCACCGTCAGCTGGGATGTCAGTGATTGTCGTGCACTTGATGCATGATGAAGATTTGTGAGTAGGCTTTTGCCGTTCACATTAGAAACCCCGGCGAACCGGGGAACCAACAAGGAGAGTATGAATGAAGCTATCAAATACGTTTAAAATGGCTGCTGCAACGATCGCATTGACAGCGACCGGCGCGCTAGCATCCGACCTGACCGTAACATCATGGGGTGGTGGTTACACGGCGTCGCAGCAAAAAGCCTATGGTGAGCCATGGGAAGCCAAAACCGGCAAATCAATCCATTGGGAAAACTACAATGGTGGTTTGGGCGAAGTCAGAACACAGGTTGAAAGCGGCAATGTAACTTGGGATATCGTTGACGTTCTTCCCGACCAAATCCGTACCGGTTGTGACGAAGGCCTGTTCATCGAAGTACCAGATGATATTTTTGTGAAAACTGCTGACGGCAAATCCATGGATGAGGACCTGATGGTACCGCGTCCGAATAAATGCGCGATCCCACAAATCTGGTGGACATATCAAGCGTTCTATAATGAAGGTACTTTTTCTGGTGAGCAGCCAGACACAATCATGGATTTCTTTGACACTGCAGCCTTCCCTGGCAAGCGCGGCGTTCACACATGGGCAAACGCGATCCTAGAAATGGCCCTATTTGCCGATGGTGTTGCCAAAGAAGATATCTATTCAACGCTTGAAACCGAAGCGGGCGCAGATCGTGCCTTTGCAAAGCTTGACACAATCAAAGATGACGTTGTGTTCTGGTCTGCTGGTGCAAAACCGCTTGAGCTGGTTTCTTCGGGTGAAGTCTCAATGTCATTGGCCTATAACGGCCGTGTGGGTGGTGCAAACCTGAATGACGGCACAAACTTTGTGTCTATTTGGCATGGTCAGGTTCTGGAAGAAGAATGGATTGGCATCTTGACCGGCGCTCCAAACATGGACGCAGCTCTTGATTTCGCTGGCTTTGCCTCTTCTCCAACTGCGCAAGCAGAACAAGCACGCTGGATCAATTATGGCCCAATGCGGACATCTGCTTTGGATATCATCGCCGCCGGTGAGCCTTGGTTCAACACGGGTGTGAATATCCTTGAGCATATGCCAAACCGCGCCGACGTGATGGCAGATTCAATCGTTGCTGACCCTGATTGGTGGGCGGATAACGGTGATGAATTGCAAGAGCGTTACCAAGCGTGGATGGGCCAATAAGCCTTTGACGTAAGCTTTTACAAAGGGCGCGCGAGCGTGCGCCCTTTTTTAATTTCCGACTATTTCGAAAGTTCTTTCGCATGAGTGATGTCGCAGCCAACGCGCAAGCCGGACAAATGATGACGGCGGATGGTATTCCGCTGAAAAAAAGCTTAAAAGCCTCTTTGAGGCGGGAAAAGCTTCGCGCCTTTGGCCTAGTGGCTGGACCGGCTTTATTCATTTTAATTCTATTTGTATGGCCGATTTACGCGCTCTTTCAAAAGAGTATTGATGACAGTTTTGTCAATGACGTCTTGCCCCGAACGATGGCCATTTATGAGCAGTGGGATGGCGTTGACTTGCCCGGCGAGCCGCATTTTGAGGCGATGTATTTGGATCTTACATCGGCCGCAAAACTTCAAATCGGCAAAGTCTCAACCCGAATGAACTATGCAAAATCAGGCTGGAAAAGCCTGATCAAAAAATCAAACCGCAAGTTCAAGAAAATAGATGCCGAACAACCGCTTCAAGCGCAAATGATAAAGGCTGATAAGCGCTGGGGAGATGTCGAGTTCTGGAGATCTCTTGGAATTATGAAAGACAGAACCACAGCGGGGTATTATTGGAACGCGATTGACCGCACCTATGATGATAAAAAAAACGTAATCATGCAGCCGGAAAACCGCCGCGTCTACGTCATGTTTTGGAAACGCACGCTGCTGGTCTCGACCATCGTTACGATCGCCTGCCTTGTCTTGGCCTTTCCTGTTGCCTATCTGCTGGCCACGTTGCCCCTGCGGATCTCAAACCTGCTGATGATCTGCGTTCTTATGCCGTTTTGGACATCGCTTTTGGTGCGGATCGTGGCTTGGATGATTATGCTACAACAGCAGGGGGTATTGAACGATTCGCTTGTTGGTTTGGGGATTATCAGCGATGAAAACCGCCTGCCCTTAATGTATAATTTCAACGGGACGCTGATCGTAATGACGCAAGTTTTGCTGCCCTTTATGATCCTTCCGCTCTATTCGGTAATGCGCGGTATTCCCCCAACCTATATGAAAGCCGCGCAGAATTTAGGGGCAACCCCGGCGCGCGCCTTTATCCGGGTCTACATGCCTCAAACCATTCCCGGTATTGGGGCAGGTGTGATTTTGGTGTTTATCGTGGCAATCGGTTATTTCATTACGCCCGAATTGGTCGGCGGAAAAGATGGTCAGATGATCGGCAACCAAATCGCCTATCATTTGCGAAAATCGCTAAACTGGGGACTGGCATCCGCAATGGGCGTGATCCTGCTGTCAGCAATTCTAATCCTATATTGGGTTTATGATAAGATCGTCGGTATCGACAATATGAGGTTGGGATAACAACATGGCGCTTCCTATTTATGCAACCACCGGTCAGCGTATCTGGCATTATACCTATTTAACAATCTGCGGATTGGTGTTGTTCTTCCTTGTGGCCCCGCTGATTATCGTGATCCCCCTTTCTTTCACATCAAGCCCCTTCCTGAGCTTCACACCAGAAATGTTGGCGCTGAAAGCCGAAGGTTTTTCTATACGCTGGTACCAAAACCTGTTTGGAATGTGCGAGGATATCAAAACCACGGTGTGCAGCGACAAATGGATGATCGGGTTCAAAAACTCGATTATCATCGGTATTTTCGCAACCCTATTGTCCACCGTCTTGGGTACGCTCGCCGCTTTGGGCTTAAGCCGCTCTCATATGCCGGGGCGTAAGCTTTTCATGGCGTTGCTGATTTCACCGATGATCGTGCCGTTGATCATCACTGCGGCTGGCTTTGCCTTGTTTTCAATCACGATATTTGGTGCGCGCTTCGACCTTGTCGCCTCGCATGTTGGATTGGTCATCGCGCATGCGATCTTGGGCTTGCCCTTCGTGGTGATCACAGTGACGGCCACATTGGTTGGCTTTGATGACAATCTGCGCAAAGCTGCGGCCAATCTTGGCGCCGGCCCAACGCGGACATTTTTTAAAATTCAAATGCCCTTGATCTTACCGGGTGTAATCTCAGGCGCGCTGTTTGCCTTCATCACCTCATTTGATGAAGTGGTTGTGGTGATTTTTCTGGCCGGCGCCGACCAGCTGACGCTGCCGCGCCAAATGTGGGCCGGTATCCGCCAAGAAATCTCGCCCACCATTCTGGCGGCGGCTACAATCTTAGTCATCATCTCAATCGTTCTGTTGACTGTGGTGGAATTGTTGCGCCGCCGTTCCGAGCGGTTGCGCGGCGTCAGCCCGGGGTAACCTGATTGAACGGGGCTGGTGATCCTTACAAAGATTTTGACCTTAGGCGGCGCTGTAAAGCGCCGCATCCACCTCATTACCCAATATGTTTACGTTTAGAATTGGACGTTTTAGCGCGGCTATCGCGGCGCCGGGAGCTGACCCATGGATGATGTAAATATTGGCCTTTATGCCGGGAATTTGACCTATGATCCGCCTGATAAAAACAAAAAAATTGGTGTTATCGCCCTGTCAACAGATGTGACGGCAGAGCGCGATTTTGCGCGTATCCTGCCGATGGAAAGGCTGGGTGTTTACGTAACGCGGGTAGCGTTTGAAAATCCAACAACGCCTGAAAATCTACGTAAAATGGCACCGCTTATCACCCAAGCGGCGCGGCTCATTCTACCCGAGGAACGGCTTGACGCAATTTGCTATAGTTGCACGGCCGCTTCGGTGGTGATTGGGGATGATGCGATCAAAGCTTTGGTGCATGCCGCGCGCCCAAATTTGCCCGTGGTGACCCCCAGCGGGGCAGCTCTCCGGGCTCTAAAAACCCTGGGCGCAAAGCATATTTCGGTGGTGACGCCCTATTTGGTGGAAACCAGCCAGCCCATGGCCGCCTATTTCCAAGCCCAAGGATTGTCATTGGCGAAATTTCTTTGCTTGGGGCTTGAAAGCGATTTGGATATGGCACGCGTTGATCCTGCAAGCATCATCAAAGCGGCGCTGGCCAGCCAAACCAACCAAACCGATGCCTTCTTTTTATCCTGCACCGCGCTGCAAGCTGCGGATGTGGTCGCCGAGTTGGAACGCCAAACCGGCAAACCGGTTGTGACCTCAAATCAAGCCTGTGCTTGGGAATTGGCGCATCATGCAAATTTACGGGTTGATGCCGGTAAATGGGGCCGCTTGTTCAAGCATGCCCTGCGATAGGAGCCCCCAAATGGCCTTTCAAAGCCCCATCGAACTGAGCGATATCAAAACTGCGGCGCAACGCATCGCGCCCTGCATTCGAACAACCCCTCTGGTCACCTCAGAAAGCTTAAGCAGGCTGAGCAAAACCCCCGTTTACCTCAAGCTTGAACATCATCAGATCACCAATAGCTTCAAATTGCGCGGTGCCAGCAACGCGGTCATGGCCTTGCCCGAGGCGGCAAAGCAGCGCGGCGTTGTCGGCGTTTCGACCGGCAATCATGGCCGCGGCCTGGCCCATGCCGCGCAAGAAAACGGCGTGCGCTGCATCATCTGCATGTCGCAATTGGTTCCACAAAATAAGATTGATGGCATTAAAGCGCTGGGTGCAGAAGTGCGGATTATCGGTCAGTCGCAAGATGACGCACAAATCGAAGTAGACCATCTGGTAGCAGAGCAGGGCATGACGATGATCCCGCCTTTTGACCACCCCGATATTGTGACCGGGCAAGCCAGCCTTGGCCTTGAGCTGTTTGAAGCACTGCCCGGGCTTCAAACCGTTTTGGTGCCCGTATCAGGCGGTGGTCTTATTTCAGGCGTCGCCAGCGCATTGAAAGCGTTGAAAAAAGACGTGAAAATCATTGCTGTCAGCATGGAACGCGGCGCCGCAATGCATGCCTGTTTACAAGCCGGTAAACCCATATTGGTGAAAGAAGAAGCCACGTTGGCGGATTCTCTGGGGGGCGGTATTGGCCTTGATAATCAAATCACCTTCAATATTACCCAAAACCTTGTAGATGAGTTTATCTTGGTCAGTGAAATAGAAATCGCGCAGGCCATCCGCCATGCCTATTGGCAAGAACGGCAAATCATCGAAGGCTCTGGCGCCGTTTGTTTGGCCGCCTTGCTCAGCCAAAAGGTCAAGCCAGAAGGCAACACCATTGCCTGCGTGACCGGTGGCAATATTGACCTCTCTGTGCATCACCGCATTATTTCAGGCGAAAACGTAGATATATCAAATCTATAGGAGCATTCTATGCCGGAAGTCACGTTGTTAACCCAAGATGAATTGCGCAGATTGGTGCCGCTGGATCTGGCAGCGATCAACTGCGTGGAACAGGGTTTTAAAGCGTTGGCGGGTGGGCAGGTTGTAATGCCGCCAATCCTGTCAATGGCGATTGCCGCGCATAATGGCGAAGTCGATGTGAAAACCGCTTATGTGCCCGGCATTCCTTCATTCGCGATCAAAATGTCACCTGGTTTTTTTGACAATCCCAGCTTGGGCCTTCCCAGCACCTCAGGGTTGATGGTGGTGTTCAGCGCAAAGACCGGCATGCTAGAAGCGCTGCTTTTAGACAACGGGTATCTCACCGATATCCGCACCGCAGCAGCGGGCGCCGTGGCCGCAAACTGTTTAGCGCGCCCAGAATCAGAAACCGCCTGTATCATCGGCGCGGGCACGCAAGCCAAGCTGCAGCTGAAAGCCCTATGCTTGGTGCGCGAGATCCAGCAGGCTAAAATCTGGGCCCGCGATACCGCAAAAGCAGCCGCCTGCGCCAAAAGCCTGAGCTTGGAGTTAAATATCCCTATTACGGTTGCAGAAACGGCCAAACATGCAGTGCAAGGGGCTGATATTATCGTCACCACAACCCCATCCGCGTCACCGCTCATCCAAGCCAATTGGCTGCAACCGGGCCAACATATTACGGCCATGGGCTCAGATCAGGATCATAAATGTGAATTAGAGCCGGCCTGTTTGGCGCGCGCGGATCTGTATGTGCCGGATCGACAATCACAAACCAGCAAATTGGGTGAATTGCGCAGTGCAATTGCGGCAAATCATGTCGCAGATACCGAAATCTTTCCCGAACTGGGTGATATCATTGCCGGTAAAGCCCCCGGCCGGCAATCCGCAGAACAAATTACAATTGCCGATCTTACCGGCACCGGGCTTCAAGATACAGTAATCGCTGCTTTTGCGCGCCAACGCGCCCAAGAACTCAAGCAGGGATCCGTTTTTAGGAGTTGAACCAATGATCGCCCCGGTTTTACATTTTAGCCGCGCCGAATTTGAACAGCGCATCAAAATCACCCGGCAGGAAATGGAGCTGCGTGGCCTCTCTTTGCTGATCCTTTCGGACCCCAGCAACATGAACTGGCTGACAGGCTATGATGGCTGGTCATTTTACGTGCATCAATGCGTGGTTTTAGGCTTGCATGGCGATCCGATTTGGTTTGGCCGCGCGCAAGATGGCCGCGGCGCTTTGCGCACAGTGTTCATGCCCGAGAGCAATATTATCGGCTATCCGGATCACTATGTGCAATCCACCGAGCGTCACCCGATGGATTATCTTGCCGCGCAAATAACCACCCTAGGACTAGATGGCGCGCGTATTGGCGTTGAAATGGACAATTATTGGTTTTCAGCCGCCGCCTACCAAGCGCTTCAGAGGCATTTGCCAAATAGTAAATTCCAAGATGCAACAGCGCTGGTGAATTGGCAGCGCGCGGTCAAATCAGAGGCCGAGCTGGCCTATATGCGACAAGCCGGCAAAATCGTTGGCCGGATGCATGAGCGGATCCGGCAACGCGCAGAGGTTGGAATGCGCAAATGCGATCTTGTGGCCGAGATTTACGATGCCGCTTTGCGCTATGATGCCGATATTGGCACGGGTGGCGATTATCCCGCTCTGGTGCCTTTATTGCCCTCGGGGCCGGATGCCGCCGCGCCGCATCTCACATGGGATGATCAGCCCTTGAAACGCGGCGAAGGCACATTTTTCGAGATTGCCGGTGTGGTGCATCGCTATCACTGCCCGCTTTCGCGCACGATGTTTCTAGGCAAACCAACCGATACGTTTCTGAACGCTGAGAAAGCCGTTTTGGAAGGCATGGACGCGGGGCTTGAACAGGCGCGCGCCGGCAATCTTTGTGAAGATATTGCCACTGCATTTTTTGGTGTTTTGAAAAAATATGGCATCGAAAAAGACAACCGTACCGGTTATTCCATCGGTGCCAGCTACCCCCCCGATTGGGGAGAGCGCACCATGTCTTTACGCCCCGGGGACAAAACCGTGCTGCAGGAAAATATGACCTTCCATTTCATGACTGGGCTGTGGATGCAGGATTGGGGCTTTGAGATCACCGAAAGTATCCGCATCACACAGACCGGCTATGAGTGCTTGGCGGATGTACCCCGTGAATTGTTCGTAAAGGAATAAGATATGAGAGCCTCTCCGATAAGCGCCAGCGTTTCCTTTGACGCAGAGGGCGTGCAACATGGCCATCTCACGCTGCCCCATAGCCATGATTTCAGCGCTTGGGGAAAGATTATGATCCCCATCACCGTGATCCGCAACGGCGTCGGACCCACGGCGCTGATCACCGGGGCCAATCACGGCGATGAATATGAAGGCCCCGTTGCGCTGCAGGAGCTGGCTTTAACGCTAGACGAAAGCGCGATCACGGGCCGCGTGATTATCGTGCCAGCGTTTAACTTTCCAGCGTTTAAAGCTGGCACCCGCACCTCTCCTATCGACCAAGGCAATCTGAACCGGCTGTTTCCCGGGCGCCCAGATGGCAGTATCACCGAGAAAATCGCAGATTACTTTCAACGCTATTTACTGCCCATGGCAGATGTTGTGCTAGATTTTCATTCCGGTGGGCGCACGCTGGATTTTCTTCCCTTTGCGGCAGCCCATATTTTGGAAAACCCGGCCCAGCAAGCCGCTTGCGTGGCGGCGCGCAATGCCTTTAATGCGCCATTTTCAATGATGCAGCTCGAAATTGACAAGACGGGCCTGTATGACACAGCCGCAGAAGATATGGGAAAGATCTTTGTGTCAACCGAGCTGGGCGGCGGCGGATCCGCCACTGCTAAATCGATTGCCATTGCAAAAAAAGGCCTGCGCAATCTGCTTATCCATGCTGAAATACTGAACGCGCCCTTAGCGTTAGAACCTTCTGTTGAAATCGATATGCCCGATGGCGATTGCTTTACCTTTGCTGCAGGCGAGGGCCTGTTTGAACCAATGGTCGATTTGGGGGATCCTGTGGAAAAAGGAGATATCACCGCCCGTATCTGGCCCAAAGATCATACCGGACGCGCGCCCGAACATTGCTATGCACGCCGCTCTGGTATTCTGGTTGGACGGCATTTCCCTGGCTTGATCGCCATGGGCGATTGCGCCACTGTGATCGCAGAAATAATCGGCGACGTGGATTTGCCTGATCCAACTTAAGCAGATTGCACAGCCCAAACCCATCGCGCACCCACCCCGGAAACACAGGACGATTATACAGGGCATTTGTAAGGATAAAACATGTTGAAAAATGACCAATTGGAAAGCTGGGATCGCGAAAACTTCTTTCATCCCTCCACCCATCTGGCAGAGTTTTCCCGCGGTAATTTAGCCCAGCGCGTGATCAAAACAGCGTCGGGTTGCCACATCACAGATCGTGATGGCAACCGCCTGCTGGATGCATTTGCCGGTCTTTACTGCGTGAATGTCGGCTATGGCCGATCAGAAATCGCCGAAGCGATTTCAAAACAAGCGCATGAATTGGCCTATTATCACGCCTATGTCGGCCATGGCACCGAAGCCTCAATCACCCTGTCAAAAATGGTGCTAGAGCGCGCGCCCGAACACATGTCCAAAGTCTATTTTGGGTTGGGGGGGTCGGATGCCAATACCACGAATGTGAAGCTGGTTTGGTATTACAACAATATTCTGGGGCGCCCTGAAAAGAAAAAAATCATCTCACGCTGGCGGGGGTATCACGGCTCGGGCTTGGTGAATGGATCTTTAACCGGGTTGAAAATATTTCATGAAAAATTTGATCTACCCTTAGATCGGATCCTGCACACCACCGCGCCTTATTATTACCGCCGCGATGATCTAACCCAAAGCGAAGAAGGCTTCGTGGCAAAATGCGTGGCGGATCTGGAGGCGATGATTGAAACAGAGGGCGCGGATACGATTGCCGCCTTCATTGGTGAACCGGCCTTGGGCACAGGGGGGCTTGTGCCGCCGCCAAAAGGCTATTGGGCCGCCATTCAAGCGGTTTTGAAAAAGCATGATATTTTGCTGATTGCCGATGAAGTGGTCACTGGCTTTGGCCGCTTGGGCAGCATGTTTGGCAGCGAGCATTATGAGCTAAAACCCGATTTGATCACGATTGCCAAAGGCCTAACCTCGGCTTATGCGCCCTTATCAGGCTCAATCGTCAGCGATCGCATGTGGCGCGTGTTAGAACAAGGCACGGATGAATTTGGCCCCTTTGGACATGGGTGGACCTATTCGGCGCATCCAATTGGTGCGGCCGCCGGCGTGGCGAATCTAAGCTTACTGGATGATTTAAACTTAATCGAAAATGTCCGCTCAATGGGGCGCTATTTTACCGCCGGCTTGCGCGATGCGCTTGGGGCGCACAAACATGTTGGAGATATTCGCGGGGAAGGATTACTGGGCGCGGTTGAATTGGTGGCAGATCGCAACGATCGGGTGTTCTTTGAACCCAGCGCGATGATTGGCGCAAAAGTAAACGCGGCTTTGCTCAACCGCGGTGTGATTAGCCGCGCGATGCCCGAAGGCGATATCTTAGGATTTGCGCCGCCTTTCTGCCTAACGCAAAGCGAAGCTGATGAAATCATCGCCAAATTGCGCGATGCGATCATTGAGGTACTGGGGTAAAACATTTTTTGTTTCCCCAATTTTTCAGTATTAGAGCAGGCAATAATATCTGGGGCATATCTAAGCAGCCCCAATTCAAGAGGTTCGAATGAGCAAGAAAAACGCGGTAATGCTGATCCTTCTTGGGGGCACATTTATGAGCTTTGTGGGGCTTTACATGCGCCTTCTCACCGATGCGAATGGCTTTCAGATCTTATTTTACCGCTCGCTGAGCCTCTGCGCAATCGTGGGCCTTGTCAGCTGTTTGCGCCGCCGCATTGGACCGGTCCAGTTTTTACAGCGCTTGGATCAAGCAGATTTCAAAATGGGCTCGGCGCTGGCACTGGCTTTTACCTGCTATGTCTTCGCCATGCTTTATACCACCGTTGCCTCAACTCTGTTTATCCTTTCGGCCGCGCCCTTTATGGCGGCGGTAATCGGCTGGGTCTGGATCAATGAAAAGCCGCAGAATATTACATGGGTTGCGATGATTTTTGCCTCCTGCGGGGTATATCTTATGGTGCGCGAAGGGGTCCAGCTTGGCCAAAGCTTTGGCAATGTGATGGCCCTAATTTCCGCCGCCTGTTTTGCCTTAATGTTGGTTCTGGCGCGCAAAAGCGGCAAACAAGATGTGCTGGGTGGAACCTTTACCGGTGGCGCGATCTGCGCGCTGATCGGCGCGGGCGCAACCCTTTTTTCAGGGGCAAGTTTTGCTGTATTGCCGCAGGATTTAGCCATCATTTTGATCATGGGCGCTTTTGGTATCGGCATCGGCATTGCCTTCGTTACATGGGGGGCCAGCTATGTTCCGGCCGCCGAAGTCAGCCTTTTGGTTTTGATCGAAAGCGTTCTAGGCCCCGTCTGGCCGTGGATTTTCTTGGGCGAAGCGATGAGCCCCACCGAACTGATCGGAGGGCTTACAATTTTGGCGTCGGTCGCCCTATTTGCACGAGTCAGCGCCAAACCCGAAGCAAAACGAAACGCCCAAAACAGCGCGCTTTAACGCCTAAACCTGCCCCTCC
>Ga0228664_1000547_pt1 | contig 22060 bp, 31 predicted proteins | sample 78DmetaG_FD_183029 | JGI IMG/M metagenome (GOLD analysis project Ga0228664, IMG submission 183029) | Seawater microbial communities from Monterey Bay, California, United States - 78D | ecosystem: Environmental > Aquatic > Marine > Coastal | place: USA: California | collected 2016-09-26 | reverse complement strand
ACTGCTGAAACTAACGCTGCTGGTTCAGCTACCACAGCCGCTTCATCTGCAACTAGTGCTGCTTCTTCGGCCACTACTGCAACAACTAAAGCTAGTGAGGCAGCCGCTTCCGCTAGTGCCGCAGCAAGCTCTGCAAGTGCTGCATCGACAAGTGCTAGTAATGCTAGTACATCAGAAACTAACGCTGCTACAAGTGAAACCAATGCTGGTAACAGTGCAACTGCTGCTGCTTCTAGCGCATCAAGTGCATCTACTTCAGCCAGCACAGCAACTACTAAGGCAAGCGAAGCATCTACTTCAGCTACTAATGCAGCTACGAGTGAGACTAATGCTGCAACGTCAGAAACTAATGCTGCCACTTCAGAAACCAATGCAGCTAGTTCTGCAAGTAGTGCATCTACATCAGCTTCTACAGCCACAACTAAGGCTAGTGAAGCGTCAACGTCTGCTACCAACGCTGCTACGTCAGCCACTAATGCTGCTACTAGTGCATCAGCAGCCAGTACGTCAGAAACTAATGCAGCTAATAGTGCCAGTGCAGCTAGTACAAGTGAGACTAATGCAGCCAGTTCAGCTACTGCTGCCGCAGCTAGTGCAGTAACTGCTGCTAGTTATACACCAAGTCAAACAGGAAATGCAGGAAAGTATTTAACTACAGATGGTAGTGTTACTTCTTGGGGTGCTGTTAGTGCAGGTGCAACAGGTGGTGGTGATGACAGGGTGTTTTGGGAAAATGACCAGACAGTAGATACTGACTATACTATTACTACAGGTCAAAATGCTATGACTGCTGGCCCAATTACTGTATCAAGTGGTATTAGTGTTACAGTCCCTTCTGGCTCAACTTGGACAATTGTATAATGGCTCTTAAATTATTTAACGACAGTGGTGTTGCTAAACTTCAAGCTAATGACGGCGAAGAAAGTATTACTGCTACAGCAAATGGTGCTGTAAAACTTTACTATGATAATGCAGAAAAGTTAGCAACTACTGCTACAGGTGTAGATGTAACTGGTGATTTAAAGTTTAACTCTGGATATGGCTCTGTTACCACTTCGTATGGTGTTAGAGCCTGGGTTAATTTTAATGCTAGTGGTACAGTATCTGTTAGAGGTAGTGGTAATGTATCTAGTGTTACAGACAATGGTGTTGGTCTTTTTACTATAAACTTTGCAACAGCTATGCCTGATGGTAATTATAGCGTTGGCTCGTGGGCTAGAAACGATACAACAACTGCTTGGAATGTTGTTGTAGGTTCTCTTACTTCTTTGGCAGCTCCTTCAACCACAGCCTTACCTATCTTTTGTCGTGATGATGGACGTGCCTCAGTAGACCCAACTTATGTAACACTTAATATAATAAGGTAAATAGTATGAACGAAAGAATTATATATGAAACAGAAGAAGGTGGTGTAGCAGTAATTATACCTGTTGCTGAATGTGGTTTAACTATTGAAGAAATTGCTGCTAAAGATGTACCTGAAGGCGTTAGTTACCACATTGTAGACGTATCAGAAGTACCATCAGATAGAACATTTCGTGGAGCATGGTCATGGGAATAGTAGTAAACGTAGATAAAGCTAAAGACATTACTAAGGACAGGCTACGTCAAGAGCGTGAGCCTTTACTAGCAACTCTTGATATTCAGTACATGCAAGCACAGGAAGTTGGTTCTGATACTTCAGCTATCGTAGCCAAGAAACAACAACTACGTGATGCCCCAGCACAAGTAGATAGTATGACCACTGTAGACGAACTAAAGGCAGCAGCGTTACCTGACGTAGGTGTATAAATGAGTACAGTTAAATCAAGTAGTGAAAACCTAACCTTAAATGCAGATGGTGCAGGTAACGATGTAGTAATTCAAAGTAATGGGACTACTACAGCTATTGTTACTGCTGAAGGTTTATTACAGTATAACTCAGGTTATGGCTCAGTAGCTACTGCATATGGTTGTCGTGCTTGGGTTAAGTTTAATGGTTCTGGAACTGTAGCTATTAATAATAGTGCAAATGTATCTAGCATTACTGATTTAGGAACTGGTAGGTATCGCGTAAACTTTACTACCGCTATGGTTGATGCAGACTTTGCTGCTGTTAGCTCTAACGCAAATAGAGATGGTGGTTGTTATGGGCATTCTACTACTGACGTAGGTGTATTTGCAGGTGAAAGCGCAGTAGACAGTACAATTATTTCAGTTGCTATTTTCCGCTAATAATTAAGGTAAACAATATGGCAGCTAAAAAGAAAGACCCAAGACTAGAAAGAGCGGGTGTATCAGGTTACAACAAACCTAAGCGTACACCTAACCACCCCAAGAAGTCACATGTTGTCGTAGCTAAATGTGAAGATGGTAGTGTTAAAACAATTAGATTTGGTGAGCAAGGAGCAAAGACAGCAGGTAAGCCTAAAGCTGGTGAGTCTGCTCGTATGAAAGCAAAGCGTAAATCATTTAAAGCAAGACACGCAAAGAACATAGCTAAAGGTAAATGTTCAGCAGCTTACTGGGCTAACAAAGTTAAATGGTAATACTTTACATTACCTCCAAAATATGGTATAATATTCTATGACTTACTTAGAAGTAGTAAACAATATATTAAAACGCTTACGTGAGCGTACAGTAGCTACGGTTAATGAGTCTACTTACTCATCCTTAATTGCTGTACTTATTAATGACGCTAAGGACATAGTAGAAAACTCCTGGCATTGGTCTGGTCTTCGTACTACTCTTTCAGCTACAACTACGGAAGACGTATTCAACTACGAGCTAAACGGTTCCCAAAATAAGTTAACTGTACTCGATGTAGTCAACGATACAGCTAACCACTTTATGAAGTATGAAACTGCACACAAGTTTAATAACTTCTTTTTAAATCAAAATGCTACTAAAGGTACGCCGTACTACTACTCGTTCAACGGTATTAGCCCAGATGGTGATACACAAGTAGACATCTACCCAATTCCTGATGGTGCGTATGACTTACGCTTTAACGTTGTACTGCGCTCAGATGAGCTGTCAGGCGATGCAGACACCTTCCAAATACCTATTAAACCTATTGAGCTATTAGCCTATGCTATGGCCGTAGAAGAGCGTGGGGAAGACGGTGGTGTAAATCCTGTATCTGCTTACGCTAGAGCTAACAATGCCTTACAAGATGCTATCGGTTTAGATGCAGCGAAGCACCCAGAAGAGACTATTTGGTATGAAAGCTAGAACAGTATTAGTAGAAAACTTACCCACTACTAACGGGGTGCTTTATACAGTGCCCGACAACGTTAGAGCTAAGTGGATACTAGCTTTTGTGTCTAATGGTACAGGTTCTACAATTAGTGACGTGCATCTTAAGATTGAAAACGATGAAACTATTACTGTATTAGGTTCTAAGTCTTTAGGCTCTGGAGACTTTGTACAATTAAAGCAAGATGGTGGCTATGTAATGCTGGAATCTGGTTATAAAATTACAGGTGATGCAGGTTCTACAGGCGTATCTTGTATGTTGACCTTTGAAGAAACACCTTACCTAGTGAGTACAGCATAATGGCAAAACCTTTAGTAACAGCATCACTAGTAGCTCCTGCTTTCTTAGGTTTAAATACTCAAGAATCAAGTGTAGCTAACGACCCAAGATTTGCGCTGGAAGCTAACAACTGTGTAATTGATGAATTTGGTAGACTAGGTGCTAGGAAAGGTTGGATATATCGTACTACTTCAGGTGGTACTGGTACTAACTTACTAGGTATGCACCCATTCATAGATGTTACTGATTCTAAGAATTTAATATCATGGAGTGCTACTACATTTTATAAAGGCTTTACTACTTTATCAACTATTACACCAACTACTAGCGATACAATTAGCGCAGGTAAGTGGCAAGCAGTGACACTAAACGATAGAGCCTACTTCTTTCAAGGTGGTTACAAACCACTATACTACACTAACGAAACAACAGCAGACGAGTTTAAATCTATAGAAAGTCATGCTGACTATACTGGCACAGCACCACTGGCTAATATTGCTATGTCTGCCTTTGGTCGTATATGGGCTGCTGATACTCCAACTAACAAAACCACAGTATACTTTTCAGACCTTTTGAATGGTGCTAAGTGGAATTCAGGTAGTGCAGGTAGTCTTAATATAGCAGGTGTGCTTCCTAGAGGCTCTGACGTAATTACAGGGCTTGCTGAACACAATGGCTATTTAATTGTTCTATGTCGTAACAATATTATTATCTATGCTGACCAAGATAGCTTTCAGGGTAGCTTTGACGTAAATACACTACGCTTAGTAGAAGTAATTAGTGGTGTGGGCTGTATCGCTAGAGATAGTATTCAGAATCTAGGTAACGATGTAGTGTTCCTATCAGCTACTGGTTTACGTTCATTAGGTCGTGTTATCCAAGAAAAGTCACAACCACTAAACGATTTGTCTAAGAATGTACGAGATACGTTCATGGATATTGTAAACAGGGAAGATGACTTTGGTTTAATTAAATCTACTTATTTCCCAGAAGGTGCTTTTTACTTAATTAGCTTACCTGATGCAAAGACACAGTTTGTTTTTGATGCTAGGGGTACACTTGAAGATTCTTCGCTTCGTGTAACAACCTGGAATGACCTAGACCATACTGACTTCGTATATGATGCTAAAGCTAAAGCATTGTACTTAACACAGGTAGATGGTATAGCAGAGTACACAGGGTATCAAGATAACGGTTCTGGTTACCTTATGTCCTACTTTACTAATCACTTTGACTTAGGAAGTTCTAACGTAAATAAGATATTAAAGAAGGCAGGCGTTACTGCCATTGGTAGTAGTGGTCAAGACTTTGCTTTAAAAGTAGGCTATGACTATCAGACTTCTTATTATAGTTTTCCATTCACATTAAAAGAGTTAATTGTAGCTGAGTACGGTATTGCAGAATACGGGGCTAATGCAGCGACAGTAGCTGAATACAATCTAGGGGTATCCTTAGACAAACTATCTTCACAGGTATCTGGCTCAGGAGACATAGTTCAGATAGGTATTGAAACACACGTTGACGGCGCACCACTAAGCGTCCAAAAACTAGACGTTTACGCTAAACAAGGCAGGATTATTTAATGAGTAACTATTCTAAAACCACAGACTTTGCAGCTAAAGATGCACTGACCACTGGCAACGCTAATAAGATTGTCAAGGGTACGGAGATTGATGATGAGTTTGAAGCAATACAAACTGCTGTAAACTCTAAAGCAGATAAGAATAATGCTGCACTTACAGGTACACCAACTGCACCTACAGCCACTTTTGGTACGGATAATACACAAATATCTACCACTGCTTTCGTACAAGCTGCTATGGCTGCGGTATACCCAGTAGGTTCTATCTACAGTAATGCAGCAGTAGCCACTAACCCAGCCACATTACTAGGATTTGGTACATGGACGGCTTACGCTGCTGGCCGTGTACTAGTAGGTTTAGATAGTGGTAACACAGCATTTGATACATTAGAAGAAACTGGCGGTAGTGCTGACCAAACTAACGTGGCTCACACGCATGACTTTGCTGTTACTTCAGCAGAAGAAGCAGCGCACACCCACTTCACTCATAATGGTGATGCTAGTGGTGACACTATGACTGCGAGCAACTACCCTGCCAGAAGTTATGACCCAGGTTCTCGTTCTGCTACAGTTAATACTGCATCTAACACTGTCGCAAATATTGGCTTAACAAGCGCAGGTACTGCCCATACTCACGTTGTATCTGGTACAACAGACAGTCAAGGTTCTTCTGCTACTAACGCTAACCTACAGCCATACATTACGGTATACATGTGGAAGCGCACAGCTTAAAGGTAAATAAATATGAATAAATTAATGACTACACAATTAGGTAATGCACAACTAGGTAGGAACGAAGATAGTTACCTAGCTCACGTTGCTAAAGGTGAAATGGTAGTACCACCTGTTTTGTCTGGTGAGACACAGTCTATGGTAAACAGGGACATGATGCTTTCTGGTCTTGACCCTATGCGATATACAGTGGGTACTGGGGCTAACTCGATTAACCCAATGACTGGTCAGCCTGAATTTTTTGTTGGAAAAGCATTAAAGGGAATTAGTAAAGCTGCTTCCAGTGCTTTAAAATCGGTTGCAAAATTTGCACCAGACTTTGCAGTAAATTATGCCATGTCGGGTGGAAACCCCTATGCGGCTGCTGGCATGACAATAGGAAACGAATTTGGTGGTGATATCGGCAGAACAGTGGGCGCGATATCTGGTGCTGCTTATAACCCTGCTACTGGTGGTTTTATGACACCTGGTTTTAATCCTGCTAGTAATGCTACTCTTTCGGACTACTATTCAAATCGTGGCCTTACATCAGGTGGCCCAGAAGGAGCTATACCACTGCCTCAACCTGATTCAAATGGTAATTTTTTAACGGACTTGGGTGGACAAGTAGGTGATTTTTTAGGAGACACTGGTTTAGGTACAGTAGGAAAAAGTGCAGGCGCACTGGCGTTGGGTAACGAACTTCTTAGCTCATTAAACAAACCATACAATCCGTATGAAAACTACAAGCCACCTAGCTTACAAACAGAATTCCAACCTGTAGCAATACGAACAGGTTTAACTGCTACTGATTATGTTCCTGGCACACCTACTTCGCCTGCGTTATTAACAGGCCAGATTGCACCTTCTTTACAAGCATTACAAGCGGTAGGTACAGCAGGCGCACAACAATTATATCCTGCTTATATACAACAGGCTATGATGTCTCGTCCAGAAGACGTAGTTTTAGACGAAGACGTGTTAGGCAGGCAGCAGGAAATATATCAACAGGGTTTAGATGTACTAGCCCCTGAAATGATGGCTCAACAGATTGCTTCCAGAGATAGGTCTTTTGGTACAGGCAGACTTGGCCTTAACTTGTCTGGCGAAGCTATGGGTGCAGGTGCAGGTGCAGGCTTAGTTAATGTAGATGACTACACACAACAGTTAGCACAGAATAGAGCATTATCTGAGCTATTCCTTAATTCTAGGAATCAAGCTGCTACTGAAACTGGTGAAATTGCTAAACGTGAACTTGCCCGACAACAACTGCAAGAAGCTAACAGAGTTGGTTACCTTAATCAACTTGGTGGAGTAGGTGCTGACTCGTTGCAAATGGCTTTAGGCCTTGACGAGCTTGAAAGAGTTAACATGCAAAATGCTGCTAATATTTACTTAAGTAATAGACAAATAGATGCAAAACTCGCTGGCGCGCTTGCCCCTGCTTACGCTGAACCAACCCTACTACAGCAGTTAGGTTCACAAGCGGTGGCTACAGCAGCTCCAGGACTAGGTGACAAACTTTTAGATTATATCTTTACATAGGAAATAAATAATGGCTAACATTAATGTACAAGGCTTTTTAGATTCACTGTCCTCTAGGCAACAAGGTAGTGCTGAAGAAGACTTGTTGGCTCAAAGAAGGCAGTCTATAGGTGAAGATATTTACACCACAGCTTCTGCGTCAAGACAGCCTTTTAAAACCAGTTTAGCAACTGCTATGGGTGATACACTAGGCAAGGGTTTGCTTCGTGCTTTTAACGTAAAGGATACGGAAAGACAACGAGCTATAGATACTGACCAAGCTAATAAGTTACTTGCTGAGTTACAAAAGAAACCAATGACTTCTAAAAACTTAATGGAAATGGCTTCTTTATATCAGTCACAGAACGAGCAAGAATCAGCTATTAAGGCTATAACTTTAGCTAGAGAAATAGACCAGCAAACTGCTCAACAAGAAACTACTGCCACGCAAAAAGTAAATGTAGCTAATCAGGCTTTAGCTGCTGGCTTTCCAGATTTAGCTGACAGAATTGCCGACAAAACACTGACTCCACAAGAAGGTCTTGCTGAAATACTTAAGCGTCAAAAAGAAGCAGCAGATAAAAAGGCTGCCGATGCTGCTGCTTCTGCTGAAGCTGGAAAACCAAATAACGAAATTAAGAAACTGGATAACGGTGCTTTTGTCATTATTGATAAAAACACAGGTAAACAAACCAATGTAACACTAACCCCTGACCAACAAGAAATTGTTGACAAAAAGGAGCTAAGCAACAAAAAGATGGCAGTAGCTAGGGCAGACAATGTTCTTTCCCAGCTTGATAGGATTGAATCTCTTGCAATCTCCCCAGATAGTTTTTTGGGCGTGGACGGAGCTGCTGGCCCACTTTATATGGTAAATCAATTTATACCAGCCACTGACGCGTATGCATTAAGTAATTTAGTACAATCAGTTAAAGCTAATTTAAGTTTTGATGAACTTCAACGTATGCGAGACGCATCCCCAACAGGTGGGGCATTGGGTCAAGTAAGTAATATAGAAATTGGTTTATTACAAAATTCTATAGCTGCTTTAAACCCCGCACTAGGCGAGGTAGAATTTAAAGAACAGCTTGATATAGTTAAAAAACATTATGAAAATGTAAGAAATCTTATACTCGGTGAAGATGTAGAACTAGATTACACAAGGCCTGAATACAAAAAATATGTTATTGAATATAATGGTAAAAAGTATTTTCGTGACCCAGTAGATGGTAATGATTACGAGCTAGATTAAGGGTATATAAAATGAAATTAGTTAAAGATAAAAACCTGTTGGAAGCTTTACAAAAACAGTTTGGTGACGTAAGTGACCCAAATGACCCACAAGTACAAGAAAGGCAAAATAGGGCTAGAATTGAATCCCAAATAGCGGCTCAAAGAGAAGCTGACTTAGCTGCTGGTATACTTGACGATACAAACGTAGTAACTAGAAACTTAGATGTACCTGGCGGTATTGGGGGCGCTGCGTGGGGTGCGAAAATAGGCTCACCTTTTGGCCTTCCAGGCGTAGTTGTAGGTAGTATGGCTTTGGGTGCGCTGGGTACATTTGGGGGTAAATATGCGTCTGAAAAAATAAAGAATGACCCAAATGTAGACCCTATGGATGCGGCTGCGCATGAGGCTGTAACTTCTTTAGTTATAGATGTTGGTACACTGGGTTTGGGAAGAGCCTTAAGGCCAATTATCAAATCTTTAAGAGCTAACCCAAATGCTGTTGTCGGTGCGGCTACTACACCTGAAGTACTTCCTACGGGTACGCTTGAATCTCTTCAACAAACACAAAAACTTTTAGAACAGAATGGCGGTTCTTTGCTAACTACCCAGACAGGTAAAGCGTCCGTAATGCAAAGTATTTTAACATCTATAGGTAGTGTTGGTGTAGTTTCCCAAAGGAAGTTAAACAAAATGCTTCAGAAGAATAATGAAGTTCTTGTAGGTGAAGCTAAGAAAATAATGGATGGTTTAGATACTAATTTAACTCTTGATACAGAGGCATTAGGTCAGCAAATATTTAATATTATTGATTTGGGTAAAAAAGCCTTAAGCGATAATTACAGGGTAGGTTTAGATTCAATTACAAGTAAGTATGGGCGTGTAAAAGTAGATTCAACCAAATTGGTCGATACCCTAGATGCCTTTGTAAATAGTAAAATGGTAGATGACGTTCAAACACTGGATGCACCAGCTCTAAATATAATTAATGATGCGCGTAATAGGATTGTAGGCGAAGGCCTATCTTCTAAGGCATCTGTTGAAAAACTAATTGCAGTAGAAAAATTATTAAAAAGACAGATTGATGCCGCAGGTGACTTTAACGCTACTAATAAGTCTCAAAGCACTGCTGAGCTTTCTGAACTATCTGCTCAATTTAGAAAAGCGCTTGATACGTCATTTTTAAATACCAATTCAAACCTAGCTTCTGACTACCAAGTATTAAATGCTGGTTATAAACGGTCTAGGGAATTACTAGTCCCCAAAATAGGTGCTAGATTTTTAAAGGCTGGAGATAGGGAAAACTTTTCTTTACTTGGAAAATCACTACTAGGTGCTAATCCGTCAGAAATTAAAAAGATGCTGGGTTCTATTGACGAAGGCTATGCACAATTAGCAAAAAATGGTAAAGAAATAGATGGTGTAGTAAAAACCTCCGAGCATGCAAGGGCCTCGATTAGACAAAGCTACCTTAAGACTTTGTTTAGTGACCCCGATGGTACTTTCGATTTGTTTAAAATGAGTAGCAAATTAGCTAAATTAGAGTCTAAAGAAGAGCAAGCTAGATTAACCGCCCTACTAGGTCAAGAAGGGTTTGCTTCCTTGAAAAGACTTTCCAATGCAGTTTTAGAATCAAAAGATGGCCCTGGAGCTAATTTACTTAGCTTATCTATAAGGGGTAAAGAGACAAATGCTTTATACGGACTTGCAAACATATTACAAGGGTCTATCGCACTTACAAATGCTGCCACTTTACCATTTATTTTAACAATTCCTTCGATTGCTCTTGCAATAGGCACAAACAGAAAAGCAACTAACAAGTTGTTGGGGTTAAATAAGAAAGTAGAGCGAGCGTACGCTAGTGGTACAGAACTCGCTCCTGAGTTTATTGTGTCAAATTTAGCAAAAATTATTGACAACTTAAGTGAAGAAGAAAAACTTCAAATTAAGGCAGACATAGAAGCAAGAGATAAGCCTTAACCTTCACATGCAATACATTCACCACTGCTGCCACGTACACCTGCCTCGCTTCTTAGATAGTACAATGATTTTATGTATTTATCTTTGAATGCGAGCTTGTGTATACGGCTAATCTCCGCTTCTGGAGTATCACTAGGGAAGAACAGGTTTAGCGATTGTGCCTGACAGATATAACGCTGTCTTGCACTAGCTAGACGTACCAACACTTCTTGGTTAATCTCAAAGCTAGTCTTAAACACAGCTTTCTCTTCATCAGTTAGCCAATCGACTAATTGTACTGAGCCATTGTCCTTGATAATCTGATTGATTGTCTCGTCACTGTATACATCCTTAGACTTCATCAGGTCAACTAAGACAGGGTTAATACGGTTAATCTCGCCTGCTGGGCTACCCTGTACGAATACGTTCTTATACACAGGCTCAATGCCTTGTGATACAGAGCCACAAATTAGTGCGCTAGAACTGTTAGGTGCTACTGCAAGTAGGTGAGTGTTACGTACACCATGACCCTTACACCATTTAGGTTCGCCCTTAGTCTTAGCTAACCATTGACTAGCCCCTTTAGCTTGCTTCTGAATTACCTTAAACATATTCTGATTTATGTTGTGAGCTTCAAAGCTTTCAATGTCAATCATGTTCTGCTGTAGGTAAGTATGAAAACCTAGAGTACCTAAGCCTAATGCACGGCCAGACTCAGTAGCTCGCACTGCTTTCTCGATACCCTTGATACCCCTACCTTGCTCAATAAACTCTTGAGCTACACAATCAAGAAATATGATAGCAGTCTGCACTGCATCAGTATCTGCCCATTCATCATACTTAGCTAGGTTCATTGACGATAAGACACAAGTAAATGTATGAAACTCATCACTATGTAATGTAATCTCTGTACATAAGTTACTAGCCTTAACCTTTAAGCCATGCTCTTTATACATGGCTGGGTTGGCTTCATTAACTCTATCTACGAAAAAGAAGTAACCCTTACCTGTAACCATCTTGACTTTCATAGCACGTTGATAACGGCCTACTGCGTCCTCGTCACCCCTGTCCAGTCTGTCCATAAAGTCATTGGTAACATTCCACCCTACGTTACAGTCATCAGGGTGATTGATTAGGTGGTCACATATTTCCCAAAAGTCACCATGCTCTAGTTCGACATATCCCGCCCATGCACCTCGTCTAGTATTTCCTTGTGATACATCGCGTGATAGTTGGACAAAATCTCGAAGCACTGGTAGTACTCCACTAGCCAATCCTCCTGAGCTGATAGAAGTGCCTCTGTCTCTAATATCTCCAATGTAACTTGAAGTTCCGAAACCATTCTTGCTAAGAACTGCAACTTCTCTTTGTGCATCATAAAAGTCATAGACACTATCTCCTACATAGCCACCACTGCACGACACAGAGCAACCACGGTTAGTACCCATGTTTGATAACACAGGAGTTGATAAAGCTAACCAACCATTCCACATTAGATTGAAGAACATCTTTTGCCAATGCTCTGAGTCGTCCATGTGCTTCGCAGCAGTGATTGATACGCGCTTGTATATTGAGTACAAATCGGGGTACTCATCTGTTGTATATTTGTCTTTTAGTATTTGCCATGCTGCTGTAGTTACCCATAGTGGTAACTTACCTTCTGATTGTAGGTGTTTACGCTCGTCACCTAACTCTTGATAAATTGATTTAGACATCTTTAGACCCTGTTATTGTTTTTTCCACAAACAAGTTTCTAAGCGGAAGTAACCACATTCTTGATGCATTATGGTCACCACCACTTACAGACTTCTTGCTTGGTATTACTTCTATTATTTTCTTTAACTGTTCAGTTTCAAATACAAGTGTAGCATATATGTCATCGCCTACACATAAGTTATGAAACCAGTAGTCAGATTCAGTAGCTTCAATACCTGATGGCTTACCGTAGCTTTCATATTCAATAGCTATGTTACCAGTCTTAATCCACATACCACGTTCAGATTTAACTTCAACCTTCTTGTTCTGCAACATATCAGCTATGGCTTGTTCCCTTACTTCACCATACGCCAAGTCAATATCAAACTTCTTTCTGTCCTTCTTAGCTGGTTTCGTTTTGTCTACCATGCAAATTTACCTTCCGACCAATCTCGGCTGTAATTGTTACCTTGCTTCGTAAAGAAGTCGTGTAGGCTTCCTGAGTTAATGTTCTTGTAGAACCACTGACTAATAGGGTCATACTCTACAGTAAACATAGGTTCTATGTCTAGCTGTCCTAAGCATAAGTTAAGGCGTGATTGAATAAAGTTTTTCATCTGCACGTCAGTGATGCCCTTGATAGCACCTTTTTCAAATATCATATCGATGATACGCGACTCATGCTCATATATCTGGCGACATGTGCGTTTAATCTTACTTAATACTTTGCTCATACGTTCAGGGTCTGGCTGTTCTTCTTTGAGCAACTGCTTGTATAGCCATGCCCCTGCCTCACTATGCAGGTTCTCATCACGAACAGAAAAGTTAATACCTGCCGTCATGTTCATTAACTTGTTCTTACCTTCAGACTGAAAGTGCTTTAGGAAGGCGAAGTTGCTGTAAAGGATTGCACCTTCAGTGATGCTACCCATTGCAGTAATTAATAACGGGTCATCTACTTTAAACTGGCGGTCAATCCAGGCCATGCGGTCAGCCAGTACTTTGTCTTCAGCATAGCTACTGTAAAACTCATCAGTCTTCAAGCCCATGACTTCATTCAGCTTGTCATAGAATGGGGCATGTACGTTCAGCTCAAACATGCCAAACAAACTAGCCATACGCTGTATCTCTGGACGTGGAAAAGTTTTACGAACATAGTCTAACCAGTATTCGTTACCTACGTGAAGCTCATACAATGTAAACAGCTTGAGTACAGTAGTTACACCATGCAGCTCTGCTTCCGTTAGCTTGGTTTTAAGGTCGTGAATATCTTTATTCATTTCGATTTCGTCAGAAGTCCAGAATATAGATTGCTGCATTTCTGTGTAGCCTAATGCCTGTGGGTAGTCATAGGTATAGGTAGACTTAGGAGTCATTATTTGCGGTTTAGTCATCGTCTAATTCCTCCAGCTCTGCTCTTGAGCTAGTAATAATAACACCACGCAGGAGCCATTCAACCATAAATGACTTAATCTGATTATCCTCGTGTTGAAAAGTTACAAATCCAGCGAAAGGTAGCCAGCCACCAAACAGTGGATACCCAAGCATCAATATACAGCCATCACCTTCGTTAATACGAAAAGGTGTTAATTCAAATTGAAATTTCATTTTATTCCTCTATTTCATCAAACTCTGCTTCAAAATCTAACAGCAAATCGTCTATCCTTTCTTCAATCTTATCCACAAACCTGTCCACTATCTCGTCAGAGTTTATTTCCAAGACTTCCATTAAAGATATTTCATCAATGTGTTTTAGTCTTTCGCAAAGCTCGTTAAGCGTTAACATATTTTTTCTCTTGTTTTCATGTAGTAATTTAATTCTTTAATGGTGTCTATTGTGAAGTATTTAATACCCTCCTTATCACACCATTGGCCCATGTTCATTTTACTACCCTTCCTAAGTTTTTTACTTGGGTTGGATAAAACAAAAATAAGTTCGTAAGTCCCTTCGACATCTCTTTTAATTGACTTATATTTTGCAGTATCACCAGAGCGAAAGAATCCCTTGCACTCAATCAATACGTCACCCTTAACAAAGTCTGGCTTGTACTTGCGCTTAACGATATATGGAATATCTATAGGCTCAAAATCAAATCCAGTTGTCTTGTTAGCAAAGGCTTCTTCCAATCCGCTTCTATACTTTGGCTTGTTCATAAAAGTCTATAGGCATTTCTTTGCCCCTTTGTAGCATCCAAAGTAGCTGTGAGTTTTCTACAGCTCGTTGAAATCCGTTATCAAACTCATCAAGGTACATATCAACAATTAGCTTATCCCAGTTATCGTTTTCATCTAATAACTTATCTGCTTTCTTGTCGCCAATGCCCCTAATCCCCGTTATATTATCTACCCTATCACCAGTAAGCATCTGCTTGTAAAAGAAACGTGTACCTTCCTCGGCACTAACAGTTTTCCATTCCCTAGTGTTATAGTTGTAGTGTAGGCCTTCAACCATAAGCAAGTCCTTATCAATAGTAGCAATAGCAGTAGAGTGGTCAGGCTCTTGAGCTAAACCAAGTGCATCATCTGCTTCCATACCATTGACAACCTGGGCTTTGAACCTTTCTTCTAAGTAGTCTCGAATAAGCTGGTAATGAATAGGCTTTACAGCTTTTGACCGATTGCCTTTGTAATCAGCCCTGACTTTATCTCGGAAGTTAGGTTTACCCGAAAGAAAAACTTTGTAGCTTTTGCACCCTGTATCACGAATCAGGTCTGACATGTACAGTTTGCAGGAATGTAGTGTGTAGGATTCAGGGTCAGCTTTCACCGACCCGTCTTCCTGCTTCTTTTGACTAGCGAACGCTATACGATAAACAATAGGGTCACCATCAATGAGTAGTCTCATTAGAATGGAATAGCGTCTTCAAAGTCTTCAGAACCTTCTACAGCTTTTGCCTCAGCCCCACTATTACCACCCTTGATTCTACGGTCAAAGATGTAACGAGGTAAGCCAAACATAGCACGTTGAGCAGGGTTGTTATCGTCATCAGCGTCACCAACTGCCATGTCAGTAACTACCGATGCTGCTACGTCACCCTGATACTTAGTAGGGATAGGTGAAATAGAATCAATGTTATCATAGAGTCTACTTGCATTTTCACCCTTGCCAGCAACATTCTTGACGAGTACATTGCAGGGTTTGCCCAGTACTGAATCCCAATCAGCTACTTGACCTTCTTGAGCAGATGAATCAAATGTCTTGTAAAACTTGTATTCATTACCCCTTTCATCCATTTCATAAAAAATATTAAATGGTTTAGTCCATAGCAATCGAGGTTGCTCTTTACCATCAACGGTAACAAACTGATTAAGTATCTCAATACCTAATGAGATTTGCTGTGCAGGTGGTTTTGACTCGCCCATGTACTCACGCTCTTGCAAGCCTAAGTCTGCTACATAAGCCAGTCTGCCTTCGTACTCACCTGGTTTTAGGTTAGTGTACTCTGTATCACTCGAAGCAGTGGTACTAGGTACAGAACTTTTTCTATTTAACGCCATTTGTAACTCCTTTTGTTAATGTTACTATAATAGTATAACACACTTTAATGTATTTGTGAATAGTTTTTTCCAAACTGTACATCACAACCTAAGTCTCTATTTAACTTCAATAGGTTATTTACCTTTTCTAAACTACTACTTAAAATCTGACCAATTTCCTCCTTTTCTGATTCACTACATTCAAGTATAACCTCGTCATGAAACTGTGCAGTTAGCTGTGGGCGTTTCTGAATTATAAACCCAAGCCACATATCAAAACAGAATGTACCAGTACCCTGATTAAGCGTAGAGAATATATCCTTTTCTGCCCGTAGCGAATACCATAGCTTACTAACTGGATTAAGCAGCCAAAGATTACCATTCACATTCTTAACTGTAGATTCACTAGCTATCTTCTTAAGCGACCAATTACGCTTCCAGTATGCTTTGTGTATTTTTTCGGCTTCCTTCTTTTCAATACCCAATTGACGAGAAAGCGTAGTAACACCACATCCATACGTACAGGCATAATTACCGCCCTTGAAGTTGTGGCGTATAGTGCTGATTGATTTATCGTCACCGTACTTATAAGCCATTACCTGCTCTTCCGTAACTGCACTGGCTGATAAAGCTAAGTCAAGGTGTGGGTCAAAATCGTCAACCATCATTTCCTTTACAAAATCTCGGTCATGATTCCACATAAAGTGTTGCTTGGTTCTATCTTCTAACGATGCTAAGTCACTGCCGCATAAAATATTGTCATCGTTAGATACCGTCAACAACTCGCGTATTTCTAAACCATATAATTTACGACTAGACGGTATATTAACGCATACTCTGTGCGTGAATCGTAGCGTATTAGTTAAGCCGCCTATCTCTGCTTTAACAAAGCCATGCTCATCTACATTTTTTAAGAAATGCTTAATCGAGCCTATCCTGTGCTTAATCAATGTTATTGTATCTAGAGCCTTGATTTCAGGGTTTTCAGGAATAAGTTTTATTACGGATTTGCATAGGCCACCATCTTTTATTTTAACTTGTGGAACACTTTCATAGTTTTCCTTTGACTTGCTTTTATTTCTCAAATCACTGGCAGCCGCTTTGTACTCAAAAGTAATTGGTTTCCAACCTAGACTAGTCAGCCAATTTTTCACCTGGAAAACGCTATTGGGGTTTGGTTCATCAAATCCGACAGTTTCTTCGATAGGCTCTTTTGAATCAAAGTCTACATTGTTTTTATCACACAAGCCTTTCCACTTCAGGCCATGCGCTGAAAGTGTACCGTCCTGCTTAAATGGCTTGGCTGGTCTATGACGTTTAGCCACTTTGGGTACCTGTGGCATGACGGACTTTAACTGAATACATAATTCATCATATTCAGATTCCAACTTATCTAGTAAAGTATTGGCCTTAGTAACATCCAACTTCCATTTACACTTTTCTTGTAAGGCAGCACACTTCATCTTAAACATTAAGTACTTGATAATAGGCTCAGGCTTATCTGTGTATAAGTTGTTAAGGTACTCATGTTGCCTAGTCCACAACAAATAATTGATTTTAACATCTTGTTCGCATCGGTGGACATAAGTTTCAAGGTCAGCGTTTTCCCAGTCTTGAACTTGGGGTTTAGCAACGCCTAGACGTTCGCCCCACTGCTCCAGGCCATGCCTATTTTCAGCATGGTAAAGATACCAAGAAAGTGCCAGGGTATCCACAATTTGGCAGGGCATGTTGGTGCCTAAAATACGCTCAATAACTGGAGCATCATAGCGAATAAAATTATGACCAATAATCCTGTCCAGCCTATTAACTGTAGCTAAGAACACCTGCATATCAGCATACTTGGTAAAAGTTTCTATAGATTTACCATTGTGTACCGACATACAGTGGATTTTAGTAGCGTCCAAACCGTCCGTTTCTATATCAATTATGTAATCCGTCAAAGCCGACCTCCTGATACTGTACTGTGTCTTCTTCAAAGTATACATCACACTTGTATTGTTGACCATATTCTCGGTCAAACAGCATATAGAATTCACTCATGTTGCTACGTTCAATTGGACATTCATCTGTTCTGTCACGACTAATACCATGCCCATAATGAAACCATTTCTCCATAGCACGACTACCCGTAAACTCACTTGATAAGACCTTAGCACCAGTTTCGTGCGGTTTACTGCCTTTTGGTTTAGGGTTGACGTGTGAATAGCAAAACAACGTAATTGGATAGAGGTTCACCAGGTCGGCCATATCCGTACATATCTCATTCAGTTTGTCGTTCGCTTCCGATGAATTGTAACGAGAAATAAGGGCGGTTAGTGGGTCTATGAAAAACAGCGAAATTCCGTCCAAAAGATGCATTTCTTCTATACATATGCGTATGTCTGACCAGTCCCTTGACGCACCCCTGTCATAGAACCGAACCTTTCCTTGTAGGTCTAGCAGGGTGTCATGCAGGGTCTGTGGGTCAAACTCTTTATCTGGTCTAGTAAAGTCCTGTTTTGCTTCCTTACTCGCAATTCGTACTGCGGTTTTAACAGGTGCGTTTTCTAAATCAAATACCCCAACTTTGTGGTCTAGTTTTAGCAGGTGCTGGATTAGCTGGTACTCATGGTGTGATTTACCTACCTTTGGTGCTGCCCCTACGACATGAATAGTGTGCGGTCTAATCCCGAAGGTTGCTTTATTAACACTGCGCCAGGGGAAAGGTATACCCATTTCTGGTTTTACTAATGCCTTTTGAATCAGGTCAGCATCGATATCTACAAGCTCACCCTGCCGAATGTGTTCAGCTTTATACATTGCTAATTCATACAGCTTCTTAGACTCGCCAGCTTCCAGCATTTCGTTACTATCCTTCATAGGTAACTTAACTGATTTAAAACGAGGAAAGACTTTTAGAACATCTTTAACAGCTTTCTGACCTGCTGAATCACTATCCATAACGAGAATAACCTCATCGTAGCTATCTACGAACTCCCGATTGTTCATCAAGTCCTTTACTGCACTGGTCGCACCTTTTGTTACTGATACAACGGAAGGCTTACCAGCATATCCTTTTGGCTTATGGTCAAACAGCGACTGATAAAGACTCATAGCGTCCAGGCGGCCTTCAGTGATAAATAATTTTTTACCACCATTCTTCATAGCGATATGCTGACCCCATAATTGAAGATTACCTTTGCGGTCACCAACGCTTGTTATCTTTTTATCTGTGGATTTTACTTCATAACCAACCACTCTACCATCTACGCGGTCTGGAAATACATGACTGGTTATTGTTTGGCCATCTGTCTCCGACAACAAGACTTTTACGCCAAAACCTTTGCATATTTCTTCCCTAACGCCCCTTATTTCGCGTGTGGGTAGACTTCCTACATTATTAATATCAAACATTGGCTTGCTCTTATGTCTCTTTACAAAGGAACTGGCGGATTCCTGGATATTGTCATCAGACGGAAAAAATGTATCGCACGAATGGCAAAACGAATCAACAACGCCAGAAGGTTTCTCATAGAACTGCCTTGCGTCACTGCTACCGCAACTAGGGCATGGTGCTTTGTGCAAACATTTCCCCTTTTCTAAATCTTTTTTGCTCATTATTCCCCCTTTTTAATCAAATATAAAAGAAAAAATAAGTAATAAACAAACAATTCCTATTAAGTATAGCATGTTTTTCCCCTTTTTATAATATATCTCTTTCGGTATGTATGTATTTTGACATCAATTTAACGTCACTCATATCATCTTCAAGGTCATAGTTAAAGATAGACTGTAGGCACTTACTGCAAGTGTCTAGATATTCCCTAGTATCGGGATGCTTCCTAGACGTTTCGCCATCAGTCAACTCAGTATCACACACTGAACATCGCATTAGCGGCTTCCATTTCGTGTTGTTTTTGTAATTCCAATTCTTCCGCATCGAGCCACGCTAAGTAACTTAAGTACTCGCTATAAGCGGAAAGAATATCATTATCACTAATTAGTTTTTCATCACTAACTAGTTTTTCATCAATATATTTAATCATTGTTGTATAAGCCTCGCGTGAAGTTCAAACATAAAAGCCTCGTAACCGTACATATCTATATAGTTTTCAGCATCCGAAAGCGCCCAGGCCAGGTGATGCTCTTTAAGTTTTTCTTCTTCAATAGTTTGCGGTTCTATAATCTTATTTCCAAAATCATCTTGTGCCATTGTATGTGTCTCCTATTGGGTCATAAATATATAATTCACCGCCTTTAGCAATCCGAACAACGTTAGGTTGCTGGCAACGATACGTAGTAATAAGCCATCCATCGCCTAGTGGCTGCATCTGCGCAACTGCATGTTCTAAAGCCTGCGTTTTATTCTTAAACTTATCGTCTTCGAATGAAACAATGTGACCGTTTTGCATCTCTACATCGCACCAAAACTTGTGCTGGTCGCCGTATTTACGCTTAGTCATCTTTAAGCCCGTTTACTGGTTGTTTATGATGATGCGTAATCGGTGCGCCGGAAAGTTCATTAATACGCATTTCAAGATATCGTATCGCTTTCTGTAAATCTTGCACCTCATCACCTTTGAAACCTGCCCGGGCTACGTATTTAATAACATTACCGCGCCAGAATTCCATGCGGTTCTGCATGATGAAAGTTATTGGCTGCATTTTCCACACTGTATAGTGTGTCGGCTCTAGTACTTGGTCTTCCTTATCCATTAATCTCGCTCCAGTTGCGATTGATTGTACAAATTATACTCAACTAAAGCGTCATACGCTAAGTGATAAAGATATTCCCCTAATTCGGCATAGCCCCTATTATGTGCGCTGCTGTGTATATTATTAATTAATTCGCGTAAGTCTTGAGTACGCATAGCATCGCCTTCTTGGGGCGTTATAGCGTCTTCGAGCCAAATTTGAAACTCTTCTTCAAGTGTATAATCAATATCATCTTCCATTTCTTGCTCCTCTTTTGCTGTCATAAAATTACTTTCAAATTCTATCATCACTATTATGCCTTACTTTATTAATATTGGTTTTTATATCGGTTATCATAATATCACGAGTTAGCTCATCAAGTACAAGAATTTTATCCATGTAATTAATAGCATCAGTAGCCGACCGATTAAAATCAAGCGCCCAGTTGGAAAGCATAAGCGCGATATTTCTATAGGCGTCGTCATTCATCAAATTACCTCCATGACCCAAAGCATATTAGCGAGCAATAAACTAGTTGACATAATAGCTAGGCCAGCCCAGGCAACGTAGGCTAAAGTCTCACTTCGCTCGCTCGTATTTATGTTTGCGTAATCGTGTTTGATTTTCATTCTAATTATTCTCCCTTTTTATACTTGAACAACAAAACCGCTTGTATCTTTCTTTGCTTGACCCTTAGCATATAAGCCCACAATCTTTCTGGTACCGTCAAGGTGGCGTACGTCCGTATTATCGCCGTCTACTACGGGCCAGCCGTTGAAAGTTTTAGGCGCGCGCTCGCGGTGTGAAAATACCACAGCGATTCGGCTTAGGCTCTTATTAGCTTTCGCTTTCTCTACGTGTTTTTGCCAACCTTTAACACCACTGTAGCTAAATGTTAAATCGTAGTTTGGCGGTATATTGCGTCTATTAGGAATTTTTGTATAGTCATAGAATTTAATATCCGGAAAAGCGGCGAAAATATTCGCATGCTCGCCAACAGGTATATTTTCCCATCTAATATCACTAGTGCCGTTCAAGCGAACCAAAGGTGTTAGGTTTTCACGCTTTGCTTTTCTTATTAATGCGTTGATTGAATAAACAATATCCGCCATGAATTCCGGTTGCTCATTAAAAAACCTTTTTGTTTTAGCTATGCGCGCATTCTGTACTGGCGACATTGCACCGCGACCTGCAGAATATAGGCAAGCTTTATCACATTGCGCAACTTTAGCCATCGGGCAAGTATTCCCTGCACCGCTTAGAGTGTGTGGCGCGAGGTATAGAATGCCAGTTAGAAAGCCTAACTCTACGCCCTTCGATGTTTTTGCATCTGCTTGAATACTTAATACGTTTTTCATTTTTAATATTCCCTTTGTTTAAATTAAGCCATGAAGGACAGCGTGTAGAGACCACACTGTCGCGCCTGCTGATAGCACCATGAAAAGAAGTAGGCATAATAACTGTAATGCGGTTTTCATTCTTATATAACCTCGCCGTCAACTGTTATTTCGTTATCACAATCTAGTACTGATTCACCATCTTCTAATAAACCCATTGCTCTGGCTTCTTTGTTAGCTGCTGCGATAAATGTTTGATAGTGTGAATACTCACCGCCAAAATCTGCCGCGCCGAATTCTGTATCGTAAATAATTCCGTAATGCTTCATATATATAACCCTATTTGTTTTG
>Ga0228664_1000531_pt1 | contig 22427 bp, 12 predicted proteins | sample 78DmetaG_FD_183029 | JGI IMG/M metagenome (GOLD analysis project Ga0228664, IMG submission 183029) | Seawater microbial communities from Monterey Bay, California, United States - 78D | ecosystem: Environmental > Aquatic > Marine > Coastal | place: USA: California | collected 2016-09-26 | reverse complement strand
GATTATGAGTTTGTCCAGTTACTGCACCGGTTAATCCAATTCTATTTGCTATGGTAGACCTACTTATATAATTACCTGCCCTTGTTAATCCTGCTCCTTTTGCAAGTGCTCCTGTTGCTTTAACTCCAGTACCTAAACCTTTTGTTCCAAACATTAATACACCTAAATCAGCCATCACACCAACAAATTTTGGTAATGCTCCTTCTAAATTGTATTGTTGTTCAGATTTATACTCTTCAGGGTTTGCTTCGTACTTTTCTATTACTTGTTTTACTATTTCATTGTCTTGTACTAAATATCCATCTTTATCTCTTACAGTTTTTGCTGATCTAAATTCAGCACCTATGTTATCATCAACAACTAATTGATAGTCATCAACCATTGCAACTCTTTCAGACAACCCTCTATCCTTATTACTGGATTGTCCAAGTTGAGCAACCATGTTTGGATTTTTTTCCTTACTAAATATTCTTTCTGACGCTTCTGCTAATGAATCTGTCCATCCATATTCGTCATTAAATGAAAGAGTTCTAGGAAGAGATAGTATATCATTTACACCCTTAGCAAGTGATGATATTATTGGTTTTGATATGTTGTTTTTAAACCATTTTGGCTGAGGCATTTGCCCAGGTATTGCTACATCTGGAAGGTCATACTTATCCTTTATATCTACATATGCTTGAGCACTCTTTAGGTTTTTTTGATTCTCTACCCACTCAGGGTTTCTAGTGTCAAAGTTTTCACTAACCTCTCTAACTTTGCCTAATATGTTTATTGCTCTTTGATAGTTCTTAAATTCAGGTAAACTGTTTAATTTACCGAACCTTTCTTGCATATCTTCATATGACCCAAACTTATAGATCTTCCTTGATACACCTGTTTCTGTAGGTTTATTAGACTGATAGTCAGCACCTTCAGACATTATATCATTTATTTCGTCTATAATTTCCTGCTTCTTTGTAGGATCTTGTTCTACTGCAAGTTCATCTTGTAGGTTTTTTATCTCTTTCCCTTGCGAATTAAGTTGGTTTATTAAAAATCCATACTCTTCTCCATGTTCTTTCCAGACTTGACTATTTTCAGTATCATCTACAACAGAAAACATATCCTCTGAAAGAAAGTTAATTGCTTTCTGCTCAAAGTCTCCTTTAGCAACACCAGTTAATTTATCATTATTATAATCTAATTGACTAGCAAACAATTCATTTCCAGATTTACTAGAGTAGTTTCTTAAAACATCATAAAAATCTGCATTTTGAGTTACTAAATCAGAGGTTGTTGCTGAGGCAACTTTTGCTCTTTCTAATGCCGCTTGTTTTTTTGCTGCTTCTTTTTTAGACTTATTAGAGTCTATTATTGCTTGGGTTCTAGGGCTTACTCTTCTTGAATTTCCTCCAGGTCCAGTACCTCCAGAAAGTTTTGGGTTGCTTGATTTTCTTGCAATATCTGTTGTTTGATCTACAAAAGTAGAAGATGAAGCATTAAATCTAGGCAAGTTATCTGCACTTTCAGGAATATTATTTATACTTAAAGCAGGAGCAGTTTGATATTTATCAGCGTTAAACTGCTCATAGTTATCATACCCTAAAACATCTTTTGCGTTGCCACCTAACTTTTTAAAAGTTTCTTTTCTATATTCATTAGATTGCATCTGAAACTTAAACTCATCAAAAGTTCTTTTTTGAGGTCCGTATATTTGACCTATTTTCTCCCATGCTGCAAGTAACTCTTTATCTTCCATTCTGTTATTTTAATGTATTAAAATTGAGTTTCCTGCAAAGCAAACTTCATTTCAGATTGTTTAACATATTTCTGCGAACCATCTTCAAAAGTTACAAGGTATTTATCTCTACCTCTGTCTGGATTAGCAGACATTCCTGCTCTTTCAACCTTCCTAATTACTCTAGTTTTATCTAAAGATGTAACTAAATTCCCTGCCCATGCAGAGTTGATAGCCTTAGCCATTTCTGTATTAAGATCATAATTTGTACTGTTGTCATCCATTAAGTCATAACTAAAGTTTTCAATTGCTGCTAAAGCATTACCTGCTGCTTGTTGGTGAAACAATACTTTACTCTCATTATTTTCAGTCATTTGATACTTTTGATACTTAGTACCTGCTAGTGATTGATTTGCAGGTGACCATTTTCCAGACTGTGCTTCAGCAGATGTCAACTCAGAAATATTCTTAGTTGTTGTACCATCTGTAACCGTTTGTCTAATATTAAATGATTTCGATGTATTATTGTATTCAGGTAGACTATTAGCATCTTTCATTGTGAAACCATTACCTGCACTTGAAGCCATAATCATCAAGTCATTAAATTGAGATTCGTCATATCTAACAACTCCACGACCTGTATCTATGTAAAGTACATCTTCATTTTTAGGTCTAAATATTTTAGTAGCAGGTCTTCCCGGTGATTTACCAATTCCTGGAATAAGTCTAATATCCTTAAACTGACTAGTTACATCAAACCCATCTATTGTTTTATTTCCAACCACTATTTCACTCATAGGGCTAGATCCAATAATTGATTGATCACCTAGTAATGCCCTACTAAGTTGTGTTGCTACTAATGATGAAGGATTTGGTTTATTGCTTGAGGATCCGTCACCTTGCCCTGGTAATGCACTTTCTCTTTTTTGAGATATACTTGTGTAGTCAGGAATTACTTGCTTCATCTGGTCTAGAACAAACTCTTTACCTGCTAATAATTCTGCTGCGTCTTTAGCCTCCACAGTATCAAAATCTTTACCTGCAAGTTTTTTATTTACATAGTCGTCCATCATAGCAACGTGAGCCTTACTAGATGTTCCCCATTTTTCTACTAGGTCTGAAGGCACTTTAGATGCGTCTGTATATATCGGAACAGATCTACCATCTCCCATTTTATACATCTGGGTTCTTTCACCTTGAGAACTACTATTTATCATGGTTTTAACACCACCGACTTCTCCTTCCTCTGTTTTACCACCGTAACCAAACTTATACTTACCTAGTAAGTCAATAAAATCCTCTCTTACAACATCTTCATTTATATTTTCTATAGATTTTAAATAACCTTGATAGGCTTTATTCATTGCATTAGAATCTAAATCTAAAGAAGTGTTGTCTTCTAATAAAGCAAAGAAAGCATCCTTAGAATAGTATTTTTTATCTTCATCTCCCTCAAACGCAGCACTAGTTCTTTCTAGTAGTTTAGTTACCTGTGCTTGTTTTTGTACGGTCATCCCCAACTCAGCGTTAGCCTCATTTAAAACTTTAGAATAGTTCTTTCCGTTTGGATTTAATTTAGACATTCTGTCCAACGCACCCTCAACTTGTGTAACCATTTCGTCAGAAAAATGTCCTGAAACAATACCATCTCTTAAAACTTGTGCTTGTTGAAACTTTATTGCTTTGTTTCTATTTGTTTGAGCAATAGAACCTTTTATTGCTGAGTCTAATAACGCATCACCCGCACTACTATATCCTTCAACACTTGATTTCCCTCCAAAATCTGGAGTTGTTTTTGCTCCCATTAAACCCGGAGTGAATTTTGCCATTGTCTAGTTTTTATATTATTGTTTAAAAAATGATCCTTCTAACCCTGCTGCATTTCCTGCTGTACCTAAGTTTGTCATACCTGCACCCATGGCTTTCATACCACCTGTAATCATTTCTCTTGATGCTTTATTATTATCCATAGTCATCTTTACTTTCATATTGTATGGATCTAATTCGTTTAACTTAAACGCTTGATCTCTAAAGCCTGCTAAGTTTGATAACGCCTCGGACATTCCCTCACGTCTTGCTGATCTTTCTTGTGCACCAGATATCCTGGCTTTCATCAAAGAATCTTGTGATTGTGCGTCTGCTGATGCACCCATAGCCAACATATCTTCTAGTGAACTTGAAGATGATTGAACTCTATTTAAAGAATTTGTTTTATCTGTATTAATGTTATTGACTAAATCTTGTTGCTCATCTAAACGAGAATTCAATAAATTTCGTCTCATTTCAACATCTTGACCTACTTCCTTTGGTATCTCGTACTTTGGTCTTTCTGCAATCATCTGATCAATTTCTCTTTGTCGTTTCTTTTTACCAAAAAGACCTTGCCCCATTGATATTAAACCACCTAGTGCTTGTGTTCCCGCACCAATCATTCCTGCTGTAACTATTCCTGCCATGATTTTTCTTTTTTATTATATTCTTCTATTGTTATAGAGTACAACTCATCCTGTACTTCTTCAATGTCTTTTGAGTTTGATGGGTTCTTATGTATATTAATAAATAAACATTCTTCCGCACAAACTATAAATCTTTTTGCTCCTTTTATAGATCTAGCGTAACAAGGTGCTACATGTTCTACCGTTTCTTCATCTGTGGTAACAAATATTCTTCCAGATAATAAAAACCAAAAATGATCAGTATGATGTATCGCACTAACCACAAATGACCCTTCAGGCATTCTCATTTTTCTCATATATAATTGATCTGAGAAATCATGTGTAATTTGAAACTCATCGTTATTAACTAAAGTTTTTCCATCTCCATAAATACCATCTATATCATTGTTAGCAATCATTACATTTTGAAGATCTTCTAATTTTTGCTTATAATTAGTAACTCCTGTTTCTTTATGTACGTTGACTACTTCCTCTTGAACCATTTGTTGTATGTCCTTTACTTGTTATATATCCAATATTAGAATGTTTTACTTCTAAGTCCTCTTGTCTAAAAGACATAAAGACTTTTACGTATTGTCCTCTTAATTTTGTTCCTCTCATCAATCTATCTCCGTATGTAGAGTTGTCACCTACATTTGGATCATTTGTATCCCCAAACATTTCTGAATAATAAGTGCCTTCTTTTCTAACATAATCATTAGTGTTTAGATCACTATTCATTGTCCAGTTATCAACTGTTTCAAATCTCGAAATTGTTGGACTTGCATTTCCCTCTACAGAATGTGTCATAAACACTTTAGGCTGAGATGGTTGCATATTTTCCACATACGATATTTGTGTAGGATATTTACCATTGTAAAAATAATTCTTATTATTGGTATCATCATGAATAAACAACTCTCCCTTTACAAAGGACGCAAAGGTTGTCTTATGTGTAGAATAATATTCTGGCGTAAAAGAGTACCTTGTAACCCATCTATTAGCATTTTGACTCCATGCTATAGTTTGCCTCGCACCTGCTTGTACCTCCTGAGTAACTTCTTCAATTTTTTTAAAAATTCTTACATTAGTTTGCCACTCATAGTTACCAGTATTACTGTTAGTGAAATTAAAATTTATTTGTGGATTAAATCCATGAGTTTCAGATATTGTTAACTCAACACCAGAGTTAGAATATCCTGATGCTAATTCATTTTGTGAAAAAATATTTGTATTTGAATACCCTGTTGTGATATCTAAATCAACCTTAGCAGTTGTAGCACTTTCAGCGTCTACTATTTTAAATATTACACCGCCCCCAAACACATCTCCTACAGAAACGTTACTTGTTGTTGTTTGTCGTCTAACTGCTCTTACTCTAAACTGATGATATTTTTCTCTTCCAAAAGAAGCACCACCACCTGAATTTGGATTAAAAGACATACTTATAACAGGAACTCTTGTCGTTGGAGTAGCACTCTCGTTGGAAGCCCAGTAGTTTTTTACTATAGCCCAAGTATGGTTTTTTCTTAATGGACTACCTTCGTTATCAATGATCACAGGATCTAATACAGACATTAAATGATACAAAGTACTTAACTCACTACTTGTAGGTAAATACCAATCTGTATAAGTAACACCACTTACAGTTCTAGAAATATCTGATGCTATCTTAGCGGCTGAACTTGTATGCCCTGATTGACTTATTATTTTATTAGTGTTAAACGCACCATCACTTGTATTAGCACCCGCATAATAATTTTCATTAGTTTCCCATCCACCATCTACATAATTACCATGAATATTACTCCACTTAGTATTTTGTGATTCAATTGTTTGATAATTACTGCTTTGAATATTTTCTTCTGCTATAGTATGAGGAGTACCTTCTTGCAAATCAACAATATATACTGTTTTATCTGCGGTAGCAGGAACCTCATTACTAATATCAAAAACTATCTTGATTTCATCTCCTATTTTAAAGCCTGTATTTATAGTAAAATTGCTCATATTTGTTATTCGAAATTATTTGATGACTGTTGAGAAACTCTACCCGATATACTCACTGGTGTATCTTGACCTGTAATGTTTGATATTCCAGTAAATGAACTCACTTTGAAATTTAAATACCTTGTGCTACCACCAAGAAAATTACCGGGAATATAAACCTGAACAGAGTCTATAGTTTGAGTATTTGTAAATCCAACGTCTACTGTTTCTGATTCTATAATAGAATTATTTGAATCTATTGTCACTGTTATTGATCCTGATGCAACCCCTGTTGGTGCACTTTTGCTGACATCTATTTGTACATATCCTCCGTTAGAATTAACAGAGTTACTTTGGAGTGTAAACCCACCTATTCCAAGTGTTGTACTAGATGTTGTAAATGAACTAACATCTCCATAAGCAGTTCCAATATCGTTTTTAGCATATGCTCTAAAATAATATGTAGCACCAGATGCTAATACATTATTACTAACAGAGTATTTATAAGGAAAAGATGAAATTGCCGACTGTGAAGCCTGTACTTTTATTACACCACTTTCACCTATTGTTGGGGTTTGGTCGGTTGTGGAGTAAACAAAACCTCTTTCAGTAATACCATTAGTTCCTGAAGTTGAACCTCCATTACCATCTATTCTTCCGCTTAATGTATTCCCAATAACCAGATAACTTTGAGTGGTCACTGTAGGTACTGAATTACTTGATGACCCTGTTGACTGGCTGCTTACTGAACTATATCTTGTCCCAAAATTAGAGATTAAATATGCTTTAGCGTAAACCGTTGTTTCTGCACTAAGACTAGTGACATTATAAGACATACTTGTAATATCGCCTGTTACAACTTGCTTGGTCACCCCAGACCCTCCTATAATAGGGTTATTATTTGTAGTAGAATAAACAAAACCAAATTCACTCGCTGTCTCTTTATTTAGAATTATAGAAGTATTTAATCCTAATGCTGATGTTGTAATGTCATCAAAAATTAAATTTGAAATACTTGCTCTTTTTAAAGGTCTTGAATCTATAACAATAGAATCAATATCTTCTTGAAAACCTGTGATAGTGATATTAAAACTACCAGGCTGATATCCGATAGTCGAACCTGAAGCAGTTATTGCTGTAGCATTTGTAGTTATTCTATTCGATGCTATATCCGAGCAAACACCTAATTCACATTCTGTAAAATTAGTGGAGTTATTATTTAATGCTCCAAACTGCCATGGAACACTTGATGTGCATGGTATTGTTAATGTTCCATTAGAAGGGGTTAAAGTTTTTTCTTCAAACATTGGATTTGTACCTGAAGACGCACCTGTAACTCTAATAGGAGTGTTTCCGCTTGATTGATAACCAAACAAATAAGATCTATCATTTGTGTATTCTGTAAAGTTTGATACAACAATGTTGCTTGAAGCAGGAAGAATATACCTTGTTAATTGTAATTCTATATTTTCAACATCTCCAAAAACATTATTTATAGTTAGTGACTTTGTTCCCATTTCAAAAAACCCGTTAGAGTTTTGAACAAATCCTCCACTAACAGCATTTGTTACCGTAATACTAGAGCCTGTAGGTAATGACACAACACCAGAAGGTATTGTAAACCCATATGGTGATGTAAAAGTTAAATTACCCTTACCATCGATTATGGTAACATCAGTTGTTATATTCCATGGTTTTTTTATAGTTACACTAACTATCTTTGTAGAAGGTGTTGAGCCATCATTTGTAATATCAATTACTGGTTCCTCTGGATAGTAAGGATCTTCTTGAAGAACTGTTGTTACTTCTCCAGTTTTTGGAAGAGTTAATATGTACTCTGAATTATAATCATCGTAAGTTGCTGTTATAAAATGAGGGGTAGAATCACTAGAGATTATGCTAGACTTTTCTTTAAAGAAAGTTTTCATCTTAACATCTCCAATAGGAGTTAAACCATTATTATCATATCTTATAACTGTCTCGTTTTTTACATCAAACCAATATGCTGTTCCTTCATTGACAGCAACTGACTCTGGATGTTTAGTTCCGTAAGAACCTTTTAAAGTATTTATTGTACCTATTACACCAGATGAAACTGCTAAAAACTGTCCGCCACTTGAGGACTGTTGAAGTTGTTGTTCTCCTAAATAAATACCAGAGGTTTCATTTTCTGATATCGCTAACATTATTGAACCAGTAGACTGAGTTTTGCTCGTAACTTTTAAAGATCTTAATGGTCCTGTAGCATCATCTAACCTCTTTTCATCTAATGCACTAAACTTAGATAGTCCATTTATTTTACTTCCTGGTATTTTAGTTTCACTAAATACTATACCAGTTGTCTTTTTTTGACTACTAACTTCTGATGGTACTAAGTTTGGTTTACCTGTTATCTGAATCCAATTTAGAAAATAATCATTACTCGGATTCATCGATTCTGCTGCATAAGAAAATTGGTCAGCCATATCAACAGTAATATTGTTTCTTGAGTAAACAGATCTACCCCAGTCGCCATTTTGTCTCATAGTTCCCTCATAAATCATATGTATGGAAGTCCCATCGCTGTTACTTACTGTATTTCCTGAACCCGCAGCACTATTTAAAATATTTAAGCACGCCATACCTCCGTTTGAGTTATCTACTGTTCCTCTCCTAAACGCAAATTTATTTGTACCACCTTGGGCTTGTGCAATTACATCTGTTCCGAAACTAGTTTCCCAAAACAACTCTTCTAGATTTGCATATGTTTGATCAACCCCATCAAAATTAATTTCCCATACATTTTCTACATGAGAATTAATTGCAGTTCCATTTTTTTGTTCTTTGAAATACAATCTAACTTCTGACCCTTCTATAATTGATCCATTTGGAGGTGAGGGGAATATACCATAAGCCCTTCGTGTTTCCTCATCCATGGCAGAATTATCTGCTATTTTTGCATTAACAACCCACCTGTCATTAACTGTATGACCAGTTACAGAGCCAAAGTTTACTTTAACTCCATGAGATAAGAATTGATCGGAACCTGTGATATTTATTTCACTACTATAAGGCTCGTTAACTCCAATTAAACTTCTACCCCTCTTTCTCCATTTAAACTTGTCTGGTGATCCTGTTGAACTAATTTTAATATCGTATCTGTAATCAAAAGAATGAGTTCCATTATTCGAGCCAGTATTACAAGTCATATCATTATTTCCTTCACCATAAAAAATTGGGAAGTCTATGTATTTTATTTCGCCTTTTATTTCATGGTCTTGAGCATTTTTAGTGGTTGACTCACCTTCAAAGAAAAAGTTTTCTACACTACTTGTGTCTGCTTCTAATGATCTTAAATAAACATCTCCAATTAAATTACCTGTTAAGTTAGAAAATGATGCAGTGCCACCATCCCTTATAATTCTACCATTAAAACATTCGTAATAAAATTCATTTGGTTGTATTTTATGAGGGCTATATATCTCATAAATTATATTATAATCAGAGTTCGATAATGAGTTTGTGTTAAAATAATTAGTACTATTAAGGTTGTATAAATTTGTTTTAACATACTTACCTTCTTGCCCTGTAATAACTGCTTCAAATATATCGTCACCTTTTATTAATTTTATTCGGTCACCCTCTTGATAACTGTATCCTTGTTTGTAAGACACAAGATCTCCTAAACCTACTGCAACTCCTTCATGTTCTGCGGAAAACGTAACAAGTTCCGCTTCAGAAAAAGTTCCATTGGGAGTTCCAGAAATTCCTTTATCATCGTTTTCATCGTTTGTTGGATAGTTTTTCTCTACATTAACCGTAAATCCTCCGGTTGAGTCAGTTTTATGATATCTTACTTTATCTGAAAGATTTGATATTGTAAAATCTTTAGTCAAGTTTTTAGTTCTAACTATAGCATAATATTCAGCCCAGTCTGGTATCTTATTTTTTAAAGAATCATTTAAGGTGAATTTTATTGAGGAATTGTAAGTACTTAAATAAAAACCTCTTTCAGGTGTTATAACCTTTAAACTATCGTCAGTTAAAACCCCACCAGTTCTTCCTGCAAAATCAAAAAAAGCAATACCTATTTGGTATGCTGATGAATGGGCAAAACCAACTTTACCACCTCTGTTTCTATCATATTGAGAAAAACTGTCGCTGAAGTTTTGCGTAATTATATCTAAACTTATGTCACTAGAATCTATCTGACGTGGATTTAATCTTCCTTCCTTTATATTACCTAAAAACAATCGGTTTCTTGCGATACTTAATGCCTCAGCCTCATAAGGAACTGTATCGTATAATTTTACAGAATTAGTGTCGTCTACAGAAAAACCTAAAACATCATTATAAAAGTCTGCTGTGATTATTCCCTCTGTACTTTCTTTTTGTCCTAAAAATTCAGTAGCATGTGAAATACTATCGAATTCTTTCCAAATAAAATATGATGTGTCTTTATCAAACTTAACCGCAAATTGTATCTTATGAACATCTTGTGATATACCATTTGAATCTGCTTCATAAAATGGAAATTCAACTTTAATTTTTTTAGATGTTTTATGATTATCATCGTCCATATCTTGGTTAGGATAATGGTGTGATGTAGGTGAAAAAACACTAGTCTCACCGTCTTTATACACATATCTGTATGCAAACGTATGTGCTCTAGATTTTAAAAATGAGGTGTCTCTTGTGCTATCTTCTTGAACTGTTATTTTTAAAGGTAACATCGGAGGTTTACGTATCAAAGTAATTACCGGTTTTAAAATCGGTTGTTGATAAGGTTGGTCTGCGGATGAGTAGAGGGAATTATTTGTAGATATACCTCTTTCAACATTTATCCTAAATGGCTCTCTACCTTCAACACCAGTCCAATACAATATATCATCAATATATGCTATCCCTGTTATTGGTTTATCTTTATCAAAGTTTAATCTATAACCAGATTCTAAGTTACTGTCAGACAAGACTTTGTATATGTTCTCGAATTCAGGCTTATAACAATATATAGCACACCCTGATGTGGATGTGTTAATTAAAAAATAAAATATATTGTTAGTGGTAGGATCTTCATAAGACCCTATAACCTTTGTGTCTGTGGAAAAACTCTGACTATTAGGTATTTTAGTCGTTCCATTTACATTAGAAAGCGAACCAGATTTACCCTCTGATGAAGATATAACTCTTGCGTTTAACGCATCTAAATTATCTTCGCCAGTATGGGCAAAAAAAGAATCATCAGTATTAATACCTGCTATAAATGTTTTCTTTGAATTCTCCATTCTTAAGATTTAACAGCCGCATACGTATGAGATCTTAATGACTTAAGAACATCATCTAATGACAACTGATAGTTTCTACTTCTATATCTTTTGTGTGCTTGAAGCCACTCTTCTTTAGCCATCATCTTACCATTCATTGGCACGTTTCTATCGTGTTCTGTATATCTCCAAAGTATATACCTCTCTACAGCATCTGCTGCATAGGCAGGTATTGTTGTGGCATCTGAAGCCGATTCTGTTGTAGATGTAGTTATATAATCTATAACAATATGTTTTGCCTTGTGTAAAGACGGATCCAACATTATTTTATTTCTTTCTGGTATTACCATAAAAGAATTCTTATATGTTGCTTTATGACCAAAGTGTCTTCCTACATGCTCTCCATGATCGTTTGTATGTGTGTCATTACTGTCAGAATAAATCAAACCCTGATCTGTTTCTACATCCGGATATGCAATTTGATTACCGTCAGAATCTAAATTCATTAATCTATTGTATGAATTCTTTTCTATTAGATTTATAACAAACTGCCCATTTTCCCATCCTACTCTTGTATAATCTACATAGTCATTAGGTATGGTTACTTCTCTATTAGCGTCAACTGTTAGTTTAGTTGATTTAATTTTAAAAGGTGAATCAAATCCAATTTCTCTTACAGCCTTAAGACCATAATGCAAATACTGCATATAATAATGTATAGGTCGCCCTGAAGTAAGTAAAGCAGACCTTATTATTTCATCTAAATTATATACTCTCATATCTGATTATTTGAATCTGATGCTTTATCTACCACTTTAGGCAGTGCACCAATTAACGTTAAAACTTCTTTTACAACCGTTTCTTCCATTTCAATAGGTATCTGTAAGTAATCATACTCACCTTGTATTGAAGGGTCTACAACTAGTAACTTTATTTTTACTCTATTAGCATTATAAGGTGATTCTGTAATATCAGTTAAAAAATTTATGACATTACCTTCCGCCCAATATCCTACTTGAGTTTCTAAGTATTTTAATGACGATTGACGATCTATTAAATTATGCTGTCCAGTTTGCAATGGAATATATTCAGTGTTATCTTTAGCAGTAGCACTAGAATCTATATTTGTACCTGTTACGCTCCAGACTCCCATGTTTCTAGGTAGGGATATTGGAAAGACAGGTAAAACTGCATGAACATAAGGGTTACTAGTAGTGTTGCTAATTAGATTTACTATATATGTTGTAACCAATGTGTGTGGAGGAAATAAGTCACCTGACTGCATATTTACAGCCATATGTTCTGTTTTAAGCAATCTATTTATTACTTGACTAACCAGTAAATTTATATCATCTCTTGAGAATTCCTTTTCATCGTTTACACCCCCTCCAGAGTATAACCTTAATATTTGATCTGTTAATTTTCCTTTTGTTATCATAGCCCTGTTTGATTTTTACCTTCTGTGTACTGAACAACATTAATGTCTTCTAAGTAAACTCCTAGAGAGTTCAAGGCTTTGTTTATAACATCATTTATGCAATCATCCGCCCAATTTAAACCTATAGACGGAACCAATGAATAAGTCGCACCTGCCGCAACAGCAGTACCGTTTGGAAGAGTCAGAGCGTTATTTGCTGTAAAAGTGGCTGCCGATGTAGTTGAACTATTATGTACAATTTTTCTACCATCCACTACATGACTAAATCTAGGTTTTTGAGGTCTAGTTAAATACATTATATAGCCTGAGTGTTGAATTTCAGGAAACAATTGAATTTTACCTCCTCCATCTCCTAGTATACCTATTGGTGATATATTGCTAGGAGCCGAGACCTGAGATACAAGTCTGTCTGCTAACTGATCTTCACTAACAATCTTTACAGGTTTAGAATACGATCTATTTGATGATCCTTGTGCAAAAGCAATTGTTCCATCTGTAATTGTATACGTATTGTTTGGCGTATTATTTAAAGTACCTACAACATACAATCCTAATAGATGTAAATATTTTGGATTCTGACCACCACCAGTATTAGTGAAATTAACTAAATCTAATACACCATTACTGTTTGTGGTAAACTGCTTACGCATTTTAAAATATCTAAGGTCATCAGATATTTTTTGTGTTTGACCATATGCAATAGGCGGTATAGGTCTACCGGGCTGATATTGTTTAGGGTTGCCATACAACTCCATAAACTTAGACATTTGACCTCTGTCAATAGCCGCATCAATATCACCATGTGATATATACCCGGTAGTTTCCTTGTTAAGTATGAATACTATGTAATCATGAATCTCCTTTATCGTCATCTTGCTCTACATTTGCAGGAGCAGGCTCTATAATTTCACCTGATTGGATATCAATAGTAACCTCTCCATAAGACTCTTTTAAGTCGTCTTGGAGTTTCTTTTGTTCCTCAGATACTTCTGACCAAGAACTAAACAATGATTGCTTTCTTTGATCAAATGATTCTGATGCGATTACTAAATCAGCCAAAGCGATTTTAATTTCAAACTGCTTCTGGTTGTTTTTTTGAACTAACTCTAGTTCTTCTTTTGTTAAATTTGCCATAATAAACGTTTGTTTTAATGTTTGTTTAAATTATTATCAATACAAATAAAGCGAAATAATATAACCGCCTTGCTTTTTTTTACTATCCAGTTTTTATATGAAGATGAAGGTTTTTTCATGACCTAACTTTACAGACGTATCGAAGTTGACATCGTAACCTGCTGCTTTAATTTTTCTAAAGAATACAACGTCTTCTCCGTAGTTTTTATCTGCTTGATCATCAAACCATAAAGGAGGTGTAAGTTTATCAAATACCTCTTTTTTAATTAAGCAAAAACCCAAACCACCAAAGTCTCCTTGGATCATTTTATCTTTATGTTTTTCTATATACTCATCATTAATCCAGTCGCCACCTTCAGATTGTTTTCCTCCTACCCAAGCAGACCAAGCGTTATCTGGTTTTATTCTGTAGATACCTGAAACAACAGGAACATTTCTCGATATTAAGTTTTCTAAATCTGTAGGGTGAAATGTCATATCAGAATCAATAAGCAACATATAGTCAAAATCAAACTCTCCATTAAAAGGTTTTGCCGAGTTATGAGATGTGCCCATAACCTTATCTCTTGAAGTCTGTATAAGTGAACTGTAATCAATATTAGACGTAAACACATAACCGTTGTTTACTATCCACATAATTAAGTTTGTCCAAGAATTTAAAAAGTTGTTTGAAAATCTGTTACCTGGTGAGGCTATAAAAATTCTTGGTTTATTTTCATCTTTACACTCCACACAAGGTGTTTCTTTGTTTTTTTTCATTGTTGTTTGTTTTAATTAATATTTAAAGCCCTGGGTCATAATAAGTATTTTCAATATTTCCAGTCGCATGAAAGGCATTGTAAAAAGCAATAACATTAGTTATTCCACCTCCTGGATAACCATTATTTGTATATGTTGTAGACGGAAAACTTCCACATCTCCACCCAGTACCTGCGAAAGCAACTTCTGATCCTGAAGTGCCATTTGTTTGATATATTGTATTCCCTACCGTCCAAGAACTACCTGCACATTGGTGAATATAGGCAGTACTCCAAGATGAAGAATTATACCTTTGTTGGTAACCTGCGGTTAAAGCACTAGAGCCACTACTGTATTGATAAGCAGTTGAACTACCGCTTCCCAATATTGGTACAGCGTACATTGTTCCATTATAACTACAAGTAGAACCATGGTAATATAAGTTACTTATACTACATATGTCCTGCTCGCCATTGCACGAATTATTGTTTGAAAACTCAAACACTATTAACAACTCGTCATCGTCAGAAATAGTACCTGTATAAGTAGTGTATCCTGTAGTGCTTTTTGTGTGAACAAGAGTAAATCCTGAAGTGGTGTATCCGTAGGATGAACCATGATATCCCTTGTAAACCTTTAAGGTTGCACAGGTTGTGCTTTCCCTGTAAAGTCGTATGTTGTAGTTCTTAGAAGAACCTGTTACATTTCTGTATCTAACATACCTAATAAGAAATGCTAATGCATCTCCACTTGTAAAACCTACTATGCCAGAATTTGCTGTTATTGCGTTAGAGGAATCACATCCAGATGTGCTGTATTGATTTGATCCTACAAAATTTGAGTGAACAACTTGAATACACGCACCACTTGATGCTGTTGCATCGTGATCATAACCGTACCATTCAGACATCTTATATGGTGCAGCATTATCTGGTCTAGAAGCAGAATTGGTATTCGTAACATCATATGAAACACCACTACCATTAGAGTCCCCACTTACTGCAAGGTCTTTCGAACTATAAGGAGCAGCAGGAAGTTGTGCTTGGTTATAGTTGTCAAAATGCTTTTCATTAGCAATTTTTGTTAGATGTAATGTTCCTGAAGTGGGTACAGCCATTTACTCTTCGTTTTGTGCATTTATTTCATCTTCTCCTGGAGGTAAAATTTCCCAAGGCATAACATCAGGTTTAACAAACCTAGGTGATTCAATATCTTTTATTTGATCATCAAGTATTTTATAAACGTCTGACTCTTCAGGTTCAGTATGTCTAATCCAGTCTTGAGCCATTTCGTAAGTCACATCTTCATATTTTGTGAAACTGTCTGAACTTGGTGAAGGCATATTTTTTGTCGATTTAAAGTTTACTACAGTTCCAAACTCTGAAGTACCCTCATATCGATAATCAATTGCTGTTACAACATTAATTAATTCATTATCTGCTCCTATATTTTGAACAGGCTGAACATAAATTTGATCTATTAATAATAAATAAGTGTTTTCCATAATTTTATTTTTTGCAGTTACAGGCTCTTTTATTACATACAGCCATTTGTGATTTAAGTTCGTCTATTTGTTTTTGTTGCTCTTTCATAGCCTCTAGTAAAACAGGAATAAGACCTTGATATCTTAAAGACAAATTACCATCCTCGTTTTCTCGTACAAGTTCTGGTACAACCTTTTGTACATCTTGTGCTATAAAACCAATATCTTCTTTTATATCTAGAAGACTATCGCTTTCTTTCCAATCAAAAGAAACACCCTCTAAATCCATTACTTTATCTAAAGCATTTTCAATAGGTTTTATGTTTTCTTTATAATTTTTATCTGATGGAGATCCGTAGGCTACAACATCGCCTTTCACAGTTAAAGTACCTGAAGAACTTAACCCCAGTTTATTTACTATAGTTTCTTGGGACTTTTGATCCGCTGATCCAGTTCCTATATAAAAACCAGTTGAAGCACCTCCACCACCTGCTTGTAGTCTCCAAGGATAATTAAAAGTTCCAGTACCTGTTGGTCTGTAGAACATTATTCTAGGATTTTGGTCTGTAGTTGCAGGTATTACTACTTCTGAATTTGCAAAAGTAGAATCTAAAGCAAAATTTGCTGCACCTGTGAAAGTGTAAACTCCAGAAGCAGTATCATTTGCGTTAGATGTTAGATAATTAGAGTGAGTATGTAATGAAGCAGCAGCACCTATTTCTGTATAGGTAGGTTTATGACCTTCGTGATATATTTCTCTAGGAATACTATTGTCTATAACATAGTTCCCCTCTTCTAATGTTGAAGTATCTAACTCTACAGTACCGCCTGATACTGGTGCAGGTTCTGAAGTAACACTTGGTTTTGTTGTGTAAAAAGAATTACCACCACCTGATTTAATTAAATGTATATCTGCTTGTGTATATCTTGATGTTCTTATATACACATCCCAGTAATGCCAACTAGCACTAGTAGTTGTATCAGATTTAACAACTCTAATACCTACCTTATCTGTGCCTGAGCCTGTAGCATTATGTAAAACATCAACGCTACCAGTTATTTCTATTTCAGTATTAGTTTCACGACCTTGTATTGCTATGTCAAATTTTTGCGTTCCGAAAGTTTCAACATGGTTACTTAAAAATCCTTTTATTTGTAAGCCTCCATGACCTTGATTCACCTGAGCAACCTTATACCACTTGTTGCCAGTCATATTACCTTCATCCCCTAATTTAAACTTCCACTCGTTACCATTACCATCAGTTGATGTAAACTTTGCATCTATTTCAGTTTCGGTGTAGTAAATATCGTTATGGTTGTGAGCACTTGGTGTAAACGTTGATGGTTTAGATTCAATCTCAGACCAGGTTGGTTTATGACCTTCGTGATAAACTTGCTTTGTTCCATCAGAGCCTATATATAGTTCACCGTTACCTTTTAAATTTAAAACTTTTGCCCAACTAGTTGTGGCTGTTTTATGTGCAATACCAAATAAACCATCTTGATCTCCTGCATCAACATCACCTAAAACCAAAGCCTGATTTGTGCTTCCTTGTTCGTTTACAAGTACAGTAGCGTTAGAGTGTTGGAAGTTAAAACCGTAACCATTTGCTTGAGCGTGTAGTATTCTTGTCCAACTATCTCCACTTGTATCGCCAACATGAACCTCACTATCCTCTGCAACTATGTTACCTGAAAAAGTTGCGTTTTTAGATGTATCTATAACAACAGCATCTTGGTTATTTTGGATTATCTTAACCGTAGTATTTGAATCCGAACCTATTCTAGTATCGTTACCTTCCTGTTGAAATAAAGCAGCACCTGCGTCTGTGTCGTTTAAATATATATAAGGGTTTGTTACATTTTCTACCGTTACATTAGTGCCTTTTACCTTTACATTACCATAAAAATTTGAAGTTTTATCACTCTTTATTTCAAACGCTTTTTCATGTCCACTTCCTGCGGTATCTGAATCAGCATTAACAAAAAAGTAATGGCTCTGGATTCCTGCGAATGAGGCATCAGCACTACCATAATAAATGGCATTAGAATTATTCTGTTGGAATGTTTGAATAATACTAACATTATTTCCTTCGTAATTCTCTGTTACAATACCTGATTGTTTATTTGTATTTGCGGTAAGATTACTTGCTATTTTTAATTGATTATATCCAGTGCCTCTTATATCAAGTGCCCCTGCAAAAGTTGTGTTACCTGCACCATTAATAGTTTGTCTAACAACGCCATTCGTGGCAAATTCTAAATTATAATTACCTTGAACTGCTAAAATTCCCGCATAAGCAGTATTGCCGGTTGCAAAATTACCACCTGTAGAACCTTCTCTTGCTACATAAAAACTTTGACCATTATTCTGTAAATCCAAGGCAACATATCCAGTGCTACCCAGCATTCTAATTCTACCATTGTTATTATGTATATCTATATCATATGTAGGAGCAGTTGTACCAGTTCCAATCCCTATTTTACCTCCAAAAGTTGTGTTACCTGCACCATCTACTTTAATGTCCCATCTACTATCAGTATCATTATATAGACCAAAATAATTAGCAGTATTGCTAAAAAAGAAATCATCTCCAGAACCATTGAAAATTAATCTTGGAATATCGTCTGATGAATTTAATGTTAAATAACCGCCAGTAGAAACTGCTCCTGCAAAAGTTGCGTTTTGTGATGTACCTATTGTTAAGGCAGTAGTTCCACCTGTTTTTAACAATAAAGGAATAGAGGTAATTGAGCCAATATTCATTTCAGTTGTACGAGTTTGAATACGACCCAATAAAGTAGTTCCATCATTTTCATACATATTGATTTCTGCAATATCATCTGAAGAACGACCATTTACCCTTAATCCTATTGCATTAGAATCTGAATTAACAGTAATATTTCCTGCAAAAACCGCTGAGGTTGCAGTATCATTACCCAATCGTAGTATTTCTGCTCCTAAGTGTAGAAACTTAAAACCATCTCCTACCGTACTGTGATCTTCCAGAACCGCTGTTGTACCTGAAGACCCCATCCTAAACCTTTGGTTATATATATCAATATTTCTGACATATAAAGTTCTAAAATCTTTAGAATCCGTAGTTCCTAAATCTTGAGTGTTGTCTGTTGTAGGTATTATATGACCTGCAAAAGTTGAATTACCCGCTGCATCTATAGTCAACCTTGTTGAAGGTGAAGTAGCACCATCAGCAGTAGTTTTAAATACTAATTTTCCAGGCATATCATTTTCCCCTGGAGTACCGTCTACATAAGCGTCTATACTCGCTAGTCTTTCATAGGCAGTGCCATCATAACCATAGAAACCTACAACTGCAATTCTTTCATTTTCTTGTACTATTGTAGGTGATGCTCCTGTACCGCTAGATTTTCCTAATCCTAAAAATGAAAAGTTTCCTGCTGTATCATTATGTGTAAAGATTTGAGCAGAAGCAAAAAGATCATTTTCAACATTTAAATCTCCTGTTCCATAATTAGAATTATAAGAAGGAGTTGTGGTTCCAATACAAACCTCCTTTGAATCTTTTATAAATACATAACCGCTGTTGCTGTCGTTACCTAATTTAAGACCTGCTGAAGTTCGTGCTTGTATTTGATTCACATATTGTGCACCGTCAATTGATACATCTTTTTTAAATGTTACATCCCCTTCAAAAAATGCGTCTTGTGAAGAATCAAGAGTTAGGGCAGTTGTACCACTTGTAGTTGTTGCAAATACCAAAGCACTACCCTCTGTTGCGTATACTTGACCTAAAATACCTGTAGTTGCGTTTGAAAGATTAACTGATGGTCTTGATGCACCTACTCCTTTTACTTCTAATCCTGTATAATTTGAAACACCATCAATAAGCAATGTTCCGTCAATCGTTGCATCATCGTCTACTTGCAATTTACCCTTGACCTGTACATCATCTTGGAATATTCTATCACCTACGCTATCTACTCTTATAACTTTCCATCCTGATATCCAACACGCCCTTGTTCCAGATGTGTAAGAATAATTAAACAATGCTAATGGTGAAAAGTATGCGGCATCTGTTTCAAAAAAACCTGTATTTGATGCGTGATGTCCTGTAATGTAACCAGAAACTTTTGTCCAATTATTACCTGGGTTTTGATTTGACATTGTCCAATACCCATAAGAACCAGGGTTACCTGCTCCAGAATCAGGATAAGAAAAATCTGATTCATGATCCGTAGAACCCATATAGTGCCCCAATGTTGTTGTATCAGCATTTTTTATCCAACATTCTTGATAGTATGTAGCGTCTTGATCAATTGGAATCATAGGGAATCCTGAGCCATAAGGAGCACCCACACCAATATTACTATTTATGTAAATAGAATATCCTCCTGGTGCGTTTTCCTCAGTAGCCCAAGTAACATTATTACTGTTAAAAAAGGATTTTAATTCAGTATCATTCCAAGTTGGATCAATTTCAAAAACAGTATCACCTGGAGTATAGTGACCTAAAGGATATTCAGATGTTATTCCTGATGCATACCTTGAGTTCTTTTTTGATAAACCACTAGTAAAAATAGGGTTTGCTTCGTCTTTTCTTGCAAATGAAGAAGATGAATAAGTATCTAATGTGTCTGCGTCTAATCCTGAACCCGATCCATCTACAGTCTTAATTGCTGTTAAAAGTTCGGCAGCAGTTGAGTAAACATTTGCTTCAGCGTCTGTAGGTGCAAAAGATGTTGGTAAGCCTGATATGTCAACACCATCAACAGTAGCATTTGCCGCCATTACAATATTACCTGAAAAAGTTACGTTACCTGTGTCTAACGCTACACTTAAAGGTGTAATACTAGATGTAGAAATAGTAAAATTAGTACCGCTTGCTGTTAATATTGGATCTAAACCGCCACCTGCTAGATTATCAAACTTTAGCGTTGGTGTAGATTTTGATATTGTTATGTCCCCTACAAAAGTTGCGTTACCACCTTCAGACATATCTAAGGTTAGTGCTGTTATCGTAGACGCACCATCTTTACCTCTAAAATAAATGTCTTTATCACTTGCTAAGTTGTCAACATACAAATGCCCTGTACTATTTCTAATAACACCGTCCGACCCATCGTGGAAAAGTTTTAAACTTGTCCCACTAAAATTAAGAGTCTTCGAAGATTCTAAACTTACATCTCCTGCAAAAATTGCATTACCATTACCACCGTCTAATCTTAAAGAAGTTATACTAGAACTTTCATCTTTAAACCATAAATCACCATTTGAAACAAATTGACCCCATTTACGTGTAGAATCTTGCATGTATATTACAGGATTACCACCTCCTGAAGAATTAATAAAAAGAATATTATTTCCTGAGGATTGTGTCATTGTAACATCTCCACCAAATGTTGCGTTACCAGATGTACTAATAGTCCCTACATTTGATAGATCATATACTGCCTCTGAAGCGGACGTATTACGAGCAGCAAAATTTAACCAACCGCTACCTGCTTTATTTAAAATTTGAATAGATTCTCTAAGATATAATCTACTAAAAGCCTGAATATGACCTGTTGCATCAATAGCACCACCAACTTTTAAATTATTTGTTAAATCCCAAGTATCATCACCCTCATCAAATATTAAACTTGCTTGGGTTATAGTGTCATTTCCGTTAGTGTCAAGACCCCTAAAGACAGATATACCAGAGGTAGATGCTGTCATTGTATTTGGTGTACCTTGTGTTGTGTTAAGTTGTAGTATATTATCTTTAACTTCTACAGTTGCTGTGTTTAAAGTTGTTGTAGTACCATTGACAATTAGGTCACCCGCAACTGTTACATTATTTGTAAAACTTGCGTCACCAGAATTATTAATAATTAATCTATCAGTTGTGTTTGTTCTTAAAGCAACTCCAGTAGCGGCATTTCTAACCAAACCACTTGCAGATGCTGCTGTAAGCATAAATCCACCTGTGTTTGATACGTTTGCTCTAATATTACCTGCAACCTCTAGTTGATCTGTTGGATCCATACCTACACCAACTTTCCCTGCAAAAGTTGCGTTTGCGTCACCTTTGATTCTAAGTGCTTCTAATGGGGTTCCTGCGGTTTTAACCCTAAATATAGTATCTCCTTGAGCAGCGTTAAATCTATTATCAATATAAGAATCACCTGTTGAAGCATTATGCCATAAATCTAATCCCGAAGAATTATCTGAACTTCTAAGTAAAACAGCAGTATCACCTGTATTTCCACTTACTCCTGTTAATTG
>Ga0228664_1000516_pt1 | contig 22747 bp, 24 predicted proteins | sample 78DmetaG_FD_183029 | JGI IMG/M metagenome (GOLD analysis project Ga0228664, IMG submission 183029) | Seawater microbial communities from Monterey Bay, California, United States - 78D | ecosystem: Environmental > Aquatic > Marine > Coastal | place: USA: California | collected 2016-09-26 | reverse complement strand
TGTAGCTGCACGCACCGAGGCTGAGGGCGCGACGGCAGGCCAACTCCAAGCGCACTTCGCCATGGGTCTTGCCCAGGCGCAGGATGCCCAGGCAGGCCCGGTAGCCTTGGGTTGGGTGGATGCGCCGTTCGAGGATGTGGCTGATCACGCCGGCCGTGTTCGGCCCGGTCTGCTCAGCCCAGCGGATCAGCCGTTGTGGCGTCCACTCGGCGTGCTCGCGATGGCTCTTGGGCATGTGCTCGGCCTGTGTGCTGTGCCGGCCCTTGTGCGGTGAGCGAAGATGGCTGGCCACCCGCTGATTGGCGTGGAAGCACTCCACCGTGCGCGCTGTCAGGCGTACTTCCAGTTGTTTCTTCACCAGTTGTTTCTTCACCAGTTGGTACGGCACCGAGTAGTAGTGCCCATCACCGGCACCGTCTGCCCGGCGTAGTCGACGAACAACTTCTCGCCGACGCGATGTTCCTGGCGCATCACCACGTCCAGCTTGCCCTGCCAGGCCCGGTAGTGCTCGCAGAACCAGCTGTACTGAAAGCCCTGCGGCTGGTTCAGGCGGTACTCCTGCCAGAGCAGCGCCAAGGTCACGCCGGGGCGACGCAGCTCGGCATGCACCCAAGACCAATCAGGCAGTGGCCGCTGCTCGCTGGGCACTGCCGGCGCCGGTGGGAACAGCTGCTGTTCCAGCTCGGAATCGGACAACGAACAGGGCCAACTGAGGCCGCTGGCGGCAAAGCGACAGAGGTAATCACCGGCACTGCTGTGGCCTATGCCCAGACTGCGGGAGATCTTACGGACAGACAGCCCGCAATCGAACTTGAGGCGCAACACCTCACGGATTTTACGCATGGACAAACGCTCCACGACGACCTCTCTGCTTCGAAAAAGAGGTCGATGGTAGTGAATAAATCCTGCGTAGCTGCCTGCCTGGAAAGTGTCCGGATGGCCGTGGAATCGGTGTCCGGATGCTCGTGGAATGAGTGTCCGGATCAGCGTGGAATCACTGTCCGGATGTGCGTGGAATGGGTGTCCGAGTCAGCGTGGAATCCGCAATCGGAGCTGCTATGTGGGCTTCATGATAAAAAAACAGCAGCTTACAGACCAAATGAGTGAATTTTCCCCTTATCTCGGCATGGCCCCAACAGACCCTGATCGTCAAACAGGACGAGTTGACCCAGCTGAACCGCGACAATGCGCGCCTGCTCGCCGAGGCGCGCCAGTTGCAAAAAGAGCAGCATGCGCAGCAACAGTTACTGGCGCAGAAGGCTCAGTCCTTGGAGGACGCCCAGAGTGCGTTAATCGGCGCTGAGCGCGCGAATGAAGCCCTGGAACAGCGCTGCGGCACATTGCAGGAGGAGGTGTTCCGACTGAGCGAAACCTCAGCGATCCAGGCGCAGCAAGTGCAGAGCCTACAGGAGCGCTTGGCCGAAGCCATCACACACCTGAAGCTACTCGGGCATACGCCGCTCACTAACAGCGGTAATGAAATAGGTACATGACCCAGCGTTTCTAGCGCGAAGGCCGCCCCCGGCAGGGATCAAACTGGCAGTCCATATTCAATCGCACGAATAGCCTGCCGCACCGCGCGCGTACCAAATCCGGTTACCAGTAGCTCGACCGGCCTCTCATTGGACAGCACGACATTCGGTGCCGTTAGCCAGTGGAGCGCACCTCCTAGATCCCCATCGTACAGCTCCAATAGCGCATCGAGGATCTCGATAAGACGACAGAACACCTCACCAGCCTGTATAGACATCACGGCACTGCCGGGGGACGCAGTGATCCACTGCGCGATCTGCGCTGGCGATCGCTCCAACTCGCTTGCCAAATCGGAGATCAACGACACCGGCAGGCCCGCCAGTACGGCGACGTGCAGATAGTAGTGGCCTCTCGGCAAATCCAGTTTTTCGCGGAGCCTTTCCATAACTGCCTCCAGGATAATTGGCCATTTGATAATGTCATCTTGGCCCCGAGTTTGCGCATGATGGTCTCGAACCATCCGCACCGTAGCTTCGAGAGAGAGCGAATGAACACTATCTGAAGGCTACTCGGCAGTGCGAGAGGGCTTTGGCAGTGACGCTTTGATCGGTGTTATTATTGAAACCTGCCCAAGAGCTTCCTCTCCCGGGTGCGTGTACCGGTGATGAAACTTGGTTTGAGGCGGTCTCGTTGAGGCCGCCTTTGTCGCTTCTGGGAGAGCCCCCAGTACTAAGCAGCCGTTATGCGTCGAAGCGCAAAGCCTCGACCAAAGCTGTTCGCAGGCCCTCTAACTCGGCATTTCTCCAATCTTATGAACTCGCGCTGGGTACGGACGGCGGGAATTATCTGCAATTATCTCGGCATAGATAATTGATCAATATTTAGCCGCCACTACTGAGCAGCGCCTCTCAAAGTTAATCCTTTAGATACAGCAGGTTACAGAACGAATGTCCTAATTTTTGCCTTATCTCGGCATGCCCCCGAAAGCGGTCGCCTTGCATGTTGTTAGGTTTTTAACCAAAATATCTAACAAATGGAGGTCGGCATGAGTACAGCCCAAGTCATACGCGAACGCATCGCGGTGCAGCCAGTCGGTGAGCCCTTCACCCCAGCCCTGTTCGCCGGGGTGGGTTCGCGCGCGGCCATCGACCAGACCCTGATGCGTCTGACCAAGGCTGGTCATATCGAGCGTATTGGCCATGGCCTGTATAGCGTGCCCAAGGTGGGACGCTTCGGCATCAAGGCCATGCCGGCGCCGGAGCAGGTGGCGCAAGCGCTGGCAGCGAGCGAGGGCGCAACCATCGAGGTACATGGCGCCGAGGCAGCGCGTCGGTTCGGGCTGTCGACGCAGGTGCCGGCGCAGCCGGTGTTCTACACCACGGGGTCGTCGCGCACGGTGCGCTTGGGCAAGATGGTCGTGCGCCTGCAGCACGTGGCTCCGCGCAAGCTGGTGCTGGCGGGGCGTGCTGCCGGACAGGCGCTGTCCGCGTTGTGGTACCTGGGGCGGCATCAGGTGACCTCCGCGACCTTCCAGCGTATCGCCGAGCGTCTGCCGAGCAGCGAGTTCGAGGCGCTGTGCCAGGCGAAGGCGGTGATGCCGGCCTGGATGGTGGCGGCGCTGCGCCGCTATGAGAGGGACGAGGTCGCGCATGGCTGAGGTCATCGAGCGCTATTTCGATCTATCCCTGGCGGAGCAGGCCGAGCTGTTGCTCGGCCTGGCCCCGGTGCTGGGGCGCCGGGCTGAAATCCTGGAGAAGGACATCTGGTTGTGCCAGGTGTTGGGGCTTCTGTTCAGTCTGCCGTGCCGCAAGCCGATGGCGTTCAAGGGTGGCACGTCGTTGTCCAAGGTCTATCAGGCCGTCGAGCGTTTCTCCGAGGACATCGATGTCACCGTCGATTACCGCAGCCTGGTCGATGACGTGCCGGAGCTGGCGAGCCTCGGCAGCAACCAGCGCCGACGCCTGTCCGACTTGCTCAAGGCCGCGTTGGCGCAGCATGTGACCGGGGAACTGGTGCCAGCGCTGCGCGAAGCCCTGGCACAGGCGCTACCGGGTAGGGAAATCAGCATTGAGGTCAGCGAGGATGCGGAAAAGCTCTGGCTCTACTACCCGAGCGCGGTGGACAACACGGACGCCTACCTGCGTCCCAGCGTGCTGATCGAGTTTGGCGGCCGCAATGCGACCCTGCCGCAGGAACGGCTGACCATCGTGCCGGACGTGGCCACCTATGTGCCGGAGCTGGCGTTTCCTAGCGCAGAGGTGGTCGTGCTGTCGCCCATGCGGACGTTCTGGGAAAAGGCGACGCTGATCCATGTCGAGTGCCACCGTCCGCAGATGCGCGCAGGTGCCGAGCGCTTGTCGCGGCACTGGTACGACCTGGCGCGCCTGGCGGATCATGATGTTGGTCGTCGGGCCGTGTCCGACATCGCGCTGCTGCGCGATGTGCTGAACATCAAGGAAACCTTCTACCGCAGTGGCCACAGTCACTATGACCGGTGTGCGGCGGGTGGGCTGCGGCTGGTGCCGGAAGCGGCGCTGCTCGGCGCGTTGCGCGAGGACTATCAGGCGATGTTGACCGCGCAGATGTTCTACGGCGAGACGCTGCCCTTCGAGCGCATCATCGAGCGCCTGGCTGCGCTGGAGCAGCAGATCAACCAAGGACGCTGAGGCGCACCTCAGCTCAAGTGATTGTGAATGAGCTGGTGCTGCGTGGCGGGCAGCGCCGGCATCGAGCAGGCCATCAGCGCCTGGCAGTCGCCGTTATGCCACACCAACTGCGCATGCATGCCGTCGAGCTGCAGCTGCGCCTCGCGGAAATGGCGCACCTGCGGCGTATCGCTTTCCGTATTCAGGGCACGCAGGCTGGTGACGGAGCGATCCGTGACCCACAGCCATTCCCGCGCGGTGGCTGCCGCAGCGGCCTGGCCGACCGGGTGTTGGATCTCGACGAGATGGCCCTGTGGCGAGGTGAACAGACGCAGGATGTCGTAGGGCAGCGGCATATCGACGGGGTGGTTCCCACAGAAGTGGCCGATTCTGCCAGAGATGGGGTGATTGTTCATGCTGCGGGTTCCTTCATGGAGCTACTGCGGACGAGGCCAGTCCAGCGGCAGTGAGGTGATGCCGCGCGCCTGGTCGATGTGCTCGGCGATCTTGAGCGCGGCGTCGAGTTCGCTGATGCCGTGCTGCTGCATGAGCTGGTAACGCTCGGCTTTTTCTTCCGGCTCGGTTTGTGCGAGCGCGAGATAGAGGCTGGGCGGCACCGCACGAAACAGCAGTTCCATGCTGCGCGACAAAATCACCCCTTCCGAGAACTTGCCGGCCTCCTTGCGGGCCGAGAGCATCAGGGCCTTCTGCGCCGGGGTGAGTTCGCGGAACCTGGCGATCTTCTCCACCTCGTCCGGCGGCATGCCCAAACACAACCACCACTCCATCATGTTGAGCATCGGCTCGGCGGCCTTGGGCAGGTCGTCCAGGTTCTGCGTCGCCAGCCAGAACCAGGCGCCCAGCTTGCGCCACATCTTGGTGATCTTGACGATGTAGGGCGCGAGCAGCGGGTTCTTGGTAATGATGTGCCCCTCGTCGGTGACGTTGATGATGGGCCGGCCGAGGAACTGGTCGCGTTCGGCGAGGTTGTTGACCGTGTTGAACAGCGAGATGTAGGCGATGGAGAGCTGCGCGTTGTAGCCCTCGCGGGCATAGGTGGCCAAGTCGACGATGGTGATGTCGGCTTCCGGCCAGGGCGTGCCGGGGCGGTCGAACATCTCGCCGTCGCTGCCCTGGGTGAACATGTCCATGGCATCGGCCATTTCCAGCAGCCGGGCCCGGCGCAGCTCGGGCAGGCCGGTGTCGCGGCTGCGTTCGCGCAGCGCATCGCGCACGTCGCGGGTGAGCACCGCGCGCTGCGCGTCCACGCACAACCGCGCGGCGTCGAGGATGCACTGGCGGATCAGGCTGCGGTCCGCACGGGTCATGCGCGCTTCTTCCTTGTCCTCGCCGCCGGTGATCATCAGCCGTGCGGTGATCTCCAACTCGCCGAGTACGTCGCGCTGCTCGTCACCTTCGGCCGCCGCATGCTCGTCGTCCAGGGCATCGGCATCGAGCGTCTGCACCTGGCTGGGCGTTTCCACCAGGCGCTGGGCGTCGGCGAACGGCGCCAGGCTGACCCCGGCCCCCGGCGCGAGCTTGACCCGGTGTACGCTGAGGCCTAGGCGCGCGGCGAAATCGCCGTAAAGGCCGAAAGAGTTGCCCGCCTCGACGATAAACAGTCGCGGCCGGTAGATGGCGGTGACCTGATTGAGCAGGTTATTCAGCGTGGCCGATTTGCCGGAGCCGGTCGGGCCGGCGAGAAACAGGTGGGCGTTCATCTGTCGGTCGAGGCGATTGAGCGGATCGAAGGTGATCGGCCCGCCGCCGCGGTTGAACAGGGTGATGCCGGGGTGGCCGGTGCCCTGGCTGCGCCCCCACAGCGGTGCCAGGTTCGCCGCATGCTGGGCGAACATCAGCTGGGTGTACCACTGCTGGCGGTCTTTTGCCGGGTCGTAGACGCAGGGCAAGCCGCGCAGGTAGGTGTTGAGCGGCGCCACCTCATCCTCTTCGCGCACTGGCTGCAGGCCGGCGCCGAGCAGCACGTTGCCCAGTTGTAGGCCACGGGCGTCCAGCTCCGCCTGGTCGCGGCCACGCAGGTAAAAGGTCAGGGCGCCGCGGTACAGCTTGTGGGCACTGCCGATCAGGCTGCGGGCTTGCTGCACATCGGCGCGGGCCTGCTCTGATGCCAGGGTGTCGCCCACGGCCTTGCGGCCCAGGTGGTTGAGGTGCGCTTCGAGCACGTCCTGCGGGGTGATGACCAGCGTCAGGCACTCAATGGTGTCTTCCGGCAGTTGGTCGAACAGCGCGTTGATCGCCTCGCCCTTACGGGTTTCGCCGGTGACATGGCCGGTGCTGGGCGGGCTGCGCAGGCGGTCGACGGCGATGGCGCGGTGCGGCAGGCCGTCGAAGTACCACAGGCCTGGCTCGACCGCCGAGCGCGGTTGGCTGAAGAACAGGCGCTGGCTGAAATCCGTGCCGCTGGCCAGCTCGACCTCGCCGGGCTCCTGTTCGTCCGGGTAGCGAGTCAGGGCATAGAAGCGTTCGCGGTCTGCGGCGGTATCGCCGAGCTGGGTCGGATTCGGGTTGAACCAGCGCAACAGCCAGGCATGGATGTCCGCTGCGCCCAGCCGGCGGGCGCGCACGCCGGCATGGACCAGGCCGCCGATGAGGCGCTCGCACACCCGGTTGAGCGCCTGCTCGGGCGATTGTCCGCGGCGCTGCGGTGCCGGGCCGACCCGGCGGTAAACGACCAGCCGCGTGCGTCGGGTCTGCCCGCGCCAGGGCAGGCGGGTGACGGTTTGGTCCTCGAACAGACCGCCCGGCTTGGCGATGGCCTGCAGGTGATGGCCGAAGAAGCGCAGGTAGAACGCGGTGAAGGCGCTGCCCTGGGCGCGCGGCTGAACGTAATTGCGCAGCGCGTCGAGGTAGCTGTCCCAGCTGGGGTCATCCTGGGCATAGAACTGCACAACCCAGGGGTTGTCTTCCAGTTCGTCGAAGGCATCCTGCAGCACGTTCTCCAGGGTGTCGCGCACCTGCAGCAGCCAGGCCGGTTCGCGTCCTTCCGTGCCGACCGGCAGCAGCTCGTAGAAGGCGGCGACCGAGGCGCCGTCATCCAGCAGCATGCACTGCGACTCGGGCAGGTACTCGGCCCACGGCAGCTGATCGGCGAAGGAGGGCGCCACGTTGTAGAGCGCCTGTTCATCGGCCTGGGTGGCTGGCCGCTGCGCACTGTGCGCAGTGCCGGGCTCGGCAAGGCCGTGGGCGTGCAGCTCGGCGACGTGGCGGGCCCAAGCGTCTGCAGGTGGCGTGGGTGCCTCGGCCTGGGGCCGGCGCTTGAACCGCGGCCAGGCCATCAGTAGTCCTCCAGCCTTTCGCCAGGCAGGGCGTATTGCACCCGCTGGTACAGGGGGAACAGGGTGGTGTAGCCGGGCACCGGCACTGGGTCGCTGCCGGCCAGGTGGGGGAACACGTACATCAGCAGATCGGGATTGGGCAGACGATGGAACTGCCGGTAGATCTCGTTGGCTGCCGTGCGGGTATAGCGGGCCTGCACGGCCGGCGCGGCCTGCACATCGGCCTGCACATCGGCCTCGCTCAGCGGCCGGCGCAGGGCCTGGCGCGCATCGAGCAACTGCCGGGAGCTGCCACCGCCGGTCTCGACGTTCCAGATGTCGAGCATGCTGCGGTTGTCGTGTGGCAGCAGGGCTTCCTTGCTGGTGGCGCAGCCACCGAGCAGCAGCGCCATGGCCAGCAGGGCCAGGCCGTCAGTCCAGGTCTTGTGCATGGGGCAGCCCTCCAAGGCGGTGATCGACGCGGCGACCGGCGGGGTCGTAGTCGAGGGTCAGGGGTTGTTCGAGGTGCACGGCCACCTGGGCGCCGGGCTTGACGTAGATCGCTGCGAACGCCTGGCCGTAGAGCTTGCTGACCCAGGCGGATATGTCCTGCACGCCGCCGGCGAGGATGCGGCCCATGGCTTCGTTAGCGCCGATGCCCACGGTGCCGACCGAGCCGTCACTGCCCATGTAGGAGAACTGGCCGCTGTCTGAGTCGATCAGCGAGGCGACGCCAGCTCCGGCGGCGGTGATCAGGGCCTGCGAGCCCAGGTATTGTTGGGCATTGCTGCGCCGCTCGCCCGATACGCAGGGGATGCCGTGCGGGTCGCTGATCCAGCCCAGGCCGTCCTGGGTGTCGGTGCTGTTGTTTTGGCGGTTGCCGCCGCGCGCGTCGTCGTTGGGCAGAGTACGGATGGTGCCGTCCTCGAAGACGAAGGTGACCGAGCGGATCTGCCCGCGCACGCAGGACAGGGTCCAATCCCCCGAAGCCGTGCCGCTGACCACGGCGCCGGCCACATCCGGAATGTCGATGCCGTTGGCGGTGAGGTTGTCCCGCCCGATCAGGACTTTGAAGGGGTAGGGGTCGTTGACCGTGCCGTCGATGGGCACGCGGCCGATCAGCGCCGTCATGGCGATCGAGCCCATCAGCGTCGAGTTGGTCGGCACGGTGTACACCGCGGTGGTCTCCGGTGCCCCTGCGGCGCGGCGGCCGGCGTCGACGGCGGCGCTGGCGGTGGTGTCCAGTGTCTTCTGCGCCGGCCCAAAGCTAGTGGGAAAGCTAAAGCTTCCGGTATTACCGGTCGTGCCGCTGCTGCGCGACAGACCATCGTCGCGCCGATCCTCCGGCTCGATCCAGCGCAGTGTGTCGCCGGGCAGGCCGTCGCTGGGCTCGAGCCCCAGGCCGACCGGCAGCTCGGTGTGCTCCTCCTGGCCGATGGCATCGAGCCGCTGCTGCAGTTGCTGCAGCAGGCCCTGGGTTTGTTGGCGTTCGTGGCTGAGCTGTTGGCGATCCTGATGCAGCTGGCTGCGCTCGCCGTCGAGCGCGCTCTGGATGCGCTGGTCGATGGCCCCTTCGCGTTGGCGCAGGCGCTGGTTCTCGTCGCGTTGCACCTTGTTATCGCTCAGCGCGGTCTGCAACTCGGTGCGCAGTTGGCGAACCTGGGCCACCAGCGTCGCCACGGTGTCGCGCGGGGTGTCGCCCTCGATGCCGAGCGCTTTGGCTTCATCGGGGGTGAGCCGCACCGCTTCTTCCTGTGTGCTGGGTGCGTCGCTGCCGCCGGAGAACAGCTTGATGCCAACGAACACCAGCAGCAGAGCCAGCGGGATCATCAACCACTTGAGCAACCCATTACTGTGCATCGCGGCCTCCGTCGTGTTGCGGCACGGGCAGGTTGAGGGAGGCATCGACAGGCGCGATGGTCGGCAGCAAGGCCTGCGCCAGCCCGTGTCCACGGGTGACGAGGTAGACGACGGTGGTGTCGTCCGGCGTGCCGTTCGGTCCCAGCGTCGAATGCTGGAAGGTCGCGGTGAGGAAGTGGCCTTGCAGCGCACGCGGGTCCAGGTCGAGCCAATGTGTGGCGCTGTTGCGCAGGCGCACGGCACTGACCCACAGGTCGTCCAGGCGCCATGCTGCGAGCGCCTGGGCCTGTACCGGCAGCGTCGGCAGCAAGCTGTCCAGCGGCAGGTCGCGGCGCAGGGTCGCGCGTGTGACCCCCAGCACGGGTTCGACCGTGCGCAGCGGTGCGTAGAGGTTCTGTGCCGCGTAGCGGGTCAGGACGACGGGTTGCGGTGTTGCTCGCACGGGTGGGAGCGCTGTGGCACTGCCGTCATCTGCATCGATTTGAGTGGCGGATGGTGCGGCCTCGATGATGCGCACCGGCTCCAGCGGCAACTGACCGTCCTGGGCGGGTTCGGCGGCGATGTCGAGTAGAATCACGGTGCCGGTATCGGCGTCCTGCAATTGCAGGCGGGTCGGTTCGATCGGCTCGTTCGCCAGCAGGTAGATGGCACCGGCGGCGCTCTGCACGCGCAGGCGGTTAACGACCGACGCGGGCACGCCGACGCGCACGTTTCGATCCACGAAGACGATGCGTTCCTGGTCGACCACCAGCGGCAGGGCCAGTGGCAACCTTTCCCAGCGCAGGAGTTCGGTGGCGTGGGCGGCGCTGAACGAGGCCAGCGCGAACGCCGCTAAAGCCAATGGCAAGAGGCGGTTCATGGCATGTTTTCCGTGGAGGGGGTGGAGGTGGCCGCCGGATCGACAGGAGGTGCAATGCGCTGTGGCGCGCCTTCGTAGCAGTCGATGGCGAGCCCGAATGGATTGCGCTGCGGGTCGACGTCGATGCGCAGGACTTTGAGTGGGTAACGCACCAGGGCGCGTTTGACTTGCTCCGAGGCGTAGTACTCGTCTGCCGTGACGTCGAGGTTCACGACCCACTCGCGGGTGGAGACGGTGCGCACACGTAGCGTGGGGTTGTCGCCGTAGCCGCGACCGGGAATCTCATAGATGCCGCGCACGCGCCGCCGCAGCTCGCCGGAATTGCGGCGATACTCGTAGTCCTGTTGCAGGAACGCCTGGCAGGCGGGCGTGAGGTAGGGCGACAGCGCGTGCAAGTTGCGCGGATAGTCGTCATCGCCATTGGTGGGCCAGCGCTGCAGCTGCTGCCAGACATAAAACGTGAAGGCATAGACCGATTCCGGCGGCACGTCCCACCATTGGCGCGTACTGCCGGAACGCAGATCCGGCGGCACATGGATGGTCAGGTCGCGTGGTGCGCTCCACCAGCCGACGCCCATGACCAGCGCCAGTACGACCAGCATGCTGGCCCCGATACGCAGGGTCTTGATATGGGCTTCGAGCCGCAGCACCTCGTTCTTGAACCGGCTCACAGCGCATTGCTCCGGCGTGTGGTCCAGTAACCGGAGCGAATCACCAGCGTGTGGCCATCGGTGAACGGCGCGAGCTGTGGCAGGTGGGTCGCGACCCACCACTGCAACTGCCGGTACAGCCAGGTTTCGGGGCGACCGCGCTTGAGCCTGCGCAGCGCACCGCCACCGATGAAAATGCCGGCGGTGACCGCTAGCAGGATGGTCGTGGGAACGATGGCAATCGTCGAGAACATGAAGGCCAGCGGAATGCCGCTCACAAGGCCGATCACGCCTGATAATCCCGAGCAGACCCACAGCTCATTCGCCGTCAGCCCCCGCACCACCACGGGGTGACGGTTGAGACGGTGGGGCAGGAACGCCACTGTTCCATCCGGGCGGATATCTTCAACCATGTCGGCGTTCCTCGGTTCAGAGAACGCCGATGGCTTCGGTCAGCAGCCAGATGCCAACCACGAGCAGGATCGTGCCGACCGCCACGGTCAGGCCGAACTGGCCCCAGGTCGAGCGACCGATGTGGATCTCCGCATAGCGGGTGTAGGCGTGGTAGCAGACGCCGACGAACATCGATGCAATCACGAGCAGGGCAAGGAGCATCACGATGTCGTAGCCGTAGTTCTGCAGCGTTTGCATGATGCCCGTGCCAGTGCCGCGCGACGGGTTTTCCAGGGTGGGCAGGGCGGCATGGGCCAGTGGTGACAGCACGCCGAACATCGGCAGCGCAGCCAGACCAGTGAAGTGGTGGGGGCGGAAGGTGCGGGAGAGCGGCTTCATCATGGCGACCTCTTACGAGAGCAGGAAGAAGGTCAGCACCAGGTACAGCACGACGAAGCGCACCACGACGACCAGGAACTGACGTTGGGAAAGCTGTTCTTCTGCCCAGCCGACATAGGCGCTGCGCATTGCCCACACGCCCCACAGGAGCAACACGGCGAACACCGCACCGAGCAGCACGGTCGCCATGTCGGAAGGGGAGATGCCGCTGTTGGCCTGGAACGCGGCGATCTGTGCGGCGTTCATGGCGCTACCTGCGGGGCGAGGGAGGTGGCGGGCTGGCGGTAGTTGCCAAGCAGCACGGAGGGGTCGCGCGGTTGTGCGCGCGTTGGAGTCAGGTAGTCGCGAATACCGGCGCGCACGCGGTCGAGGTCAGCGCTCAGTCGGGCGTAGTCGAAGTGATAGCGGGCGTGCTCGTCGGGCAGCTGCACGGCTTGCTGCGTGACGAGCCGCTCAATGCTGTCAAGTTGGCGCAGTGCGGCAGCGAGCCGGGCGTGTTCGGGCGTGGAGTCGTCGGCGCTAACGTGGCCGGCAAGACACAGGCCGAGCAGTAGTGCCAGAATCAGACCGGGCGCGTGATGCCTGTCGGCTGGAGAGAGAAGTCGCATCGACATTTGCCAGTCCACGATTTGCGAGGAATGGCGAAATGCTCTCGGTATGGTTGGGGTGGTGCCTTAAACAATAAGAATCTGGGAGCACCCGATTATGCAGGGAGCGTGGACAGGTGTGGGATGCTGTTTGACAGGGCCATGCTGGCTACGGCGAAAGAGCCTCCGCTCTCCCACTATGGAACCGAGAGGGCTATTGCCGGTTTGCTGCCGACTCTCTGGGGGAGTTGTGCCAGCTCGGAAGTGATGAAGCGCATCGCCGCACCTATGGTGGGCGGGATGTTCACACCGCGCCCTTGTTGTCGATGCTGGTGTTGCCGGTGCGCCGTAGAGGGGAGAGATCAACGCCTTCTGCAGAGAAGTAACTCAGCCACAGGCGGCAGGTTCTATTTGGAGGGAGGGCCGAAACTGACGATGAGGCCTGTCGTCACTTTTGCATAGCTAAAGCGTTGCTTGGCATGGACATAAATCAGTCCATGTTCGAAGCCGGATATTGAGGGCTCCCCATATGTCCATGAGTAATTATGACACCGGTAGCTCAGGCGGGGAGCTGATTGGTCAAGGCACCAGTTGCTGAGTCGGGTTGCGACCTTGTGCGCCGGAGCCGAGCAACGCCGAGGGTTGATCGAGCAGCATATAACGGTTTGCGCACATGCAAAAAGGGCCTGGGTTAGGCCCTTTGGTCGTTCTGAGAAGCGCTCAATTCACTGCATCTTTCAGCGTCTTGCCGGCTTTGAAACTGGGCAGCTTGGCTGCGGCGATCTTGATCGTAGCGCCGGTTTGCGGGTTGCGTCCATCGCGCGCGGCGCGTGCCTTCACCGCGAAGGTGCCAAAACCTACGAGGCTGACGCTTTCGCCATTCTGCAGGGCAGACGAGATGGTGTCGGTGATGGCATCCAGGGTGCGAGCGGCAGTGGTCTTGGGCAGGTCAACCGAGGCAGCGATGGCTTCAATCAGTTCAGCTTTGTTCATGGGCGGTTCCTTCTGGCGTTCTGAAAGGAGCGGAGTATAGCCAAGCTTTATTCAGTGATCTGGCGAATATCCAGCACGGCCCAGACTTCCAGCCCTTGCTGCCGCACAGCTTTCTCGGCTTCAAACTGAGCGGTGAGGGTGCTGATCGAGCGGGAACGGTATTCGAACCTGAAGGCAGGGCCTCCGGTTTTCTGTCTGACGCTCAACTCGACTAAGTAATCGGCTGCGTGTCGAGCTCAGAGATATTTCTTGAAGCTGGCCGCGGTGATGTTCACCGCTAGGCCAAGGAGCGCTGCGCTCGGTAGTAGCACCAGCAGCGGATGTACGCTGACGGGCAGGGTGAGGTAGATGATCCACGGCAGTACCGCCAGCGGCATCAGACTCGCCTTGGCGCGGTGGTAGATGAAGCCCGACTCTCGGCCCGCACCGAACTTGCGAATGTCGCGCCGCACCAGACCATCGACCATGCCAACGAAGGCGGCCAGCAGAAACAGCGGCAACGTCAGCACTAGGACCAGCAGCCTAACCATGAACGTCAGAATCGTAAACGCGGCGGCGATCAGGTAGCTTTCGCTCCAGATGTAGACCTGGCTGATGTAGAAGCGGATGTCTCGTGCATCGCCATGGCTGGGCGCGCGGGAGCGCGCCGATGCCTGGCTCATCCAGTCGAGCAGGCCGGTCTTCACGAAGATCCATTCGTAGGCACCTTCGACAATCTGGTGTGCCGTGCGGCCCGGCTCCTGCACCACTGCGCTACGGGTGAAGTGTGTGGAAAGGTGGTTCAGTTCGTAGTTGAGCATGCCCTGGGCGTGACGCCAGCCCTGGTCAGGCCAGAGCAGGTGCATGCCGACGCACTCGATGATGATGGACAGCAGCAGTGAGCCGATCAGCACGCCGAGCATGCGCAGTGGCAGAGTGACGATGCTGGCGAGCAAGCCTTGCTGGCGGGTTTGTTCGCGCTGGGTGGTGGCGGCCGGGTCTCTCATGGCCGTGCCTCGGCGCTGCTCGTCTCGGTGGCAGCGAGGTGGCGGAAGCCATCGAGCAGGTCATCGGGCAGCGGTTGGTCCTGCAGGCCGGGAATGCCCTGGCTCTCCCACCAGTCGCCGGCTTCGGCATAGTGCTGGCGCATGTAGCCCGCGAGCTGCTGGAGGTTCTCGGGCATGATTTCGTCTGGGTCGGGGGCCGGAAGCGGCATGCGAATTTTCCAGAGCTGCCCGCCTTGCAACAGGGCAAAGGCCTGGCCCTTCGGCAGACCGACCACGTGCGCTGGCTCGATCATCGGCACGCTTGCGGTACTGATGCGGTCCTGCGCATTGGACGTGAAGTCCGTCGATCCCCGAATATCGGAGCTGTCGGTGGCACCGCTGACCAGCGTCGTGGTGTAGACATCCACTTTGGGAAGTTGCCGGGTGAGCAGCTCGGCGGTCGCGGTTTCGCGCACCCTCAGCATGAACAAGTTATTAAAATTCCCGATGACTTGACCGGCTTTCGCGCGGTTGCCGATACGGGCTTCGATATCGCTCAGCGTCTGTGTGTATGCGGTGATTTGGAGCCCCGCGCCGCCGCCCTTGTTGACGAGTGGCACGAATTCGTCACCCATTAACTCATTGAACTCGTCGGCATGGACGTTGATCGGGACTCTTGCTCCGGCTATCGCGCCGGGAAGCCCATCGTCGATTCCGAATTTGTAGATATGGCCGGCGACCGATACTAGATCGGCAAACATCGAGTTGCCGACGGCGGCGGCAACTTCGGCGTCGGAGAGGGCGTCGAGGCCGACATAGACCACTGCTCTTTTGCGGACGATCTGCATCCAGTCGAAGATCGGCCTGGGGTCGTTAAGGTCTGAGTAGTTCGGTGCGAGCAGTTGCGCGGTTTTGCCGGTGGTGAGTTTCTCCAGCAACGGCAAAAGGCTGGCGACGATCTTGTCGAAGTACGTCCGGTCATAGCGCACGGCAGATCTGAGGCCGTCGAGTACCGGGTCGTAGGTGCGTACCTGTGAGAGGTATTGCTCCAGCGCAACCACGCGCTTTTCCCGGCCCACCATATGACGGGGGATGTTCTTGTCGTTCAGCCGGCCTTCCAACTGAACGATAATTTCCCAGGCCTTCGGCTCGTGTTTGACGAAGTAGTGCTGCGCGTACTCGATGAATAGTGCGTCGATGTTGACGACATGGCGTTGGATCAGCAGGTAGTCCGGGCGCTGGCCCAGCTCGACCAGGGCACGGGCGATGATGTTGACGAACCTCCACGCAAACTCCCTGAAGGCAGCGCTATTGCCTTCACCGGAGAGCTGCCCCGCAATGCGCGTGGCTACCTCGCTGATTCGCCCGAACCTTCCCACGGCGTTGTAGCGCGCGCTGAAATCCGGCCAGCCCAAGTGGAAGACATAGAACTCGCGTTCGCGCCCAGCCCTTTTGGCCTCCACGTACATTCTTTTCAAGAGGTCGGCGTCACCTTTCGGATCGAACACGATCACCACCTCGTGCTCTCCGGCGGCGTTGCGCCGCCGAATGTCCTGGGTCACGAACAGTTCGGCGAGCCTTGTTTTCCCGACCCGTGTCGCGCCCAGCACAAGCGAGTGTCCGACCCGCTCGCCGAGTGGCAGCGAGACGTCGACTTCGTTCGGTTCGATGCCGTGTAGCCGAGGCAGCCCACCGACAGGCGGCAACGGACGCACCGGGTTGATCGGAACGTCCCAGGCGGTGAGCTTGGCCAGCTTCGACAGTGGAAACGGAGCGAACTCCAGCCGCTCTTCCAGGCGGCGCGCGAACTGGTAGGCAGGCGTTGGCTCGACATAGCGGCGGAACTCGGTCCTGAACGTCTGCGTCAGCCGATGGGTGTGTCGTTGCTCCCAGCGAAAGCCTCGGCCGATGAATAGCCGCTGCTGGCTGACAGGCACATTACGGCTGGTCATCACGTAGCGCGGTAGGCGGCGGATGTTGCGCCGGTAGCGCAGGATGACCAGTGCATCACGCAGGCGGATCGCGCCGAAGGCGAGGAAGGCCAGGGCGCTGCCCAGGCCAATCGATGGACTTAGCGCCAGCGACCAGGGTGCCGCCAAGGACAGGAACGCGGCGGCGGCGCAGACCGCCACGGTGTACAGCTCCACGGCTGGCCGTAACAGCACCTCAATCGCGTGGGGCTGGGCCATGGCCGGCGCTTCACTGTTCGAGGCCGGTTGCCGTGATCAGCACCGGGTAGTGACGCAAGCCAAGGCGCTCGGCGAGGTCGTCGCCGGCAACCGGTGACAGTGACAGTCCTGGTACCAGTGCACGCAGCGCGGCCAGGGCCTCGGCCGACGTGACGTTGACGACCAGGCCCACGGCATGGAGCTCGTACAGGCGCAGTGACCGCTGGTGTAGCCAGGTGCGCGAGCGTTCATCGTCGCCGACGAGAAAGAATGGCGACAGCCCTGGCGCTTCGATTACGCGCCGTGCCACATCGCCCGGCGACAGGCGCATCGAGCGCACCGGCAGCATGTCGGCTTCATCGAAGGGTTTGGCTGGCGGACGCGGAATCTCGATGCGTGGCGATGTCACATCGGCACGCGGCTGCAGGTTCAGCGCTTCGTAGTACGGCAGGGCTGACCTACCGCCGTGGTCTGCGACGACGGTCAGCGTGTCGGCTTGGGCGATAATCGGCAGCGACGGCAGAAAGAGGCAGGCGGCGAGGGTGGGCAGGGATTTCATGGCAGGCTCCTTCGGGAGGTGATTTCCAATCGGGGTTTGCCCAGAACGCGGGCCAGGTGTTGGCCGACGCTGTGGCGGTAGCGCGCGGCCGGCGCGCCGCCAGCGGGGCGGTGGTAACGACCGATAGCGAGCAGCCAGTCGTCGCCCGAGGTGTGCTGCTCGCGCAGGATTTCGGCGGCGATGGCGAGGTTGCGGTAGGGGTCGAGCAGGTCGCAGGGCTGTGCATAGCGCTGCGTGTGGTAGCCGAGATTGATCTGGCCGAGGCCGGCGTCGATGCGCGTGGCGGGTGTGCGCCTGAGTGCCTGGCGCAGCCCTGTGCAAGCCTCAGCACGGGTGGCGTAGCGCTGCGGCTGGCCGGCGACGTTGAGCGTCCATGGCCACGGCACCAGGCGTCCGCGCAAGTGGATGCCGCTCTCCTGCAGCGCCACGGCGTACAGCACCGTCGAGGGAATGCCGGCGCGCTGCGCTGCGACCTGGTAGGCCGGTGGCGGGACTTCCCGCGCTTGAACTGTGCCGGTCAGCAGGCAGGCCAGCAGCACGAGTGCAGCGCGGGGAGACATTACGGCTGCCGCTGCCATTGGCCGCCGACCTGGCGCACGACCGCTGGCAGGTCGCCCTGCAGGCCCAGCGATTGCCAGCGGCCCGAGTCGTGATTGAGCGTGATCTGGCCGTTGTGTACCTTGCTCGGGTCGATGCCAATGCGCTGTGCCCAGGCACGGATGCGCGTGTCGTCGGCGCGGCTGTCGATGACGTAGATGTCGAACGCCATGCCGGCCGCCTGCAGCCGCAGCGTGGTCTGGTCGCAGGCCGCGCAGGCGTCCTTGACGAACACGGCGATTCGTCCACTCGCTGCTGGCGTGACCGGCGAGAACGCCGGGCGGGCATCGGGCAGGATGACCCGCGGCATATCGGCGTGGAGCCGCTGCCAGGCGTCGTCGTACGCCCTCTGGTAAGCGAGCAGCTTTTCGACGCGGTGCGCTTCGGCCTCAACTTGCAGTTCCGCGTAGCGCTGCCGTTCCTGGTCGGAACGCGCCTCGATGCCCAACGCAGTGAGCGGGTCGATGTTTGGCGAATAGACACCCAGAGGCCCTTGCATCAGTGCCCGGTAGCGCGTCCATTCCTCGGTACTCAGCCTCCAGCTCCGCGCGTGCTGTTCGTCGGCGTGCTCGGTGACCATCGGCCGCTCGTGGCTGGGCATGTTGTCGGCAGTGCGGGTTTCCGCGCCTTGGGCAAGGTTGCTGGTCAGCAGGACGATCAGTGCGGGGGCTATATGGCGCTGCTTCATCTGCCCCTCCTACTGCGCTGGAACTGGCAGGCGACGAATGTCGTCGCCGTGGCGGAACACGGTGGCGTTCCCCTCGATGGTTTCGAGATGCCAGCCGGCTTCGGCCTCGCCGGGGCGCAGCAGGCGAACCTGCGAGAGCGCACCTGAGGCGGACGGAAGGATTGAGAGGAACTGTTCTCCAGCGCGCAGCTCGGCAGCGATCACCCGGAATGGCGGATCGATGGCCTTTGGTTTGGCGGGGGCGGCAGTTCGCGGACGGGGCTGGGCTGGTGGTGCAGGGCGAGGTGTGCTGAGCCGCATTTCCAGCTGCTCGATGCGGGCTTGCAGCGGCAGCAGGTTGTCCGCTGTCGGGCGGCTGCCGAGTGCCTGCTCGATGGCGTTCAGCCGCTGCTCCAGCGCCTGGTGCTCGACTTCGTAGCGCTCCTGGGGCAGGGCGTCCGGTTGCTGCGGGGCTTGCTCGACCTGTTGGGTCAGTTCAGCCAGGCGTTTTTCCAGCACGGTGACCTGCAGGCCGGCTGCGCTGGTTTCGACCCGTGCCGCCAGCCCCGACAGCGCGACGTGATCGATCACGACGGCGGCGCTGATGAGCAGCAGCCAGGTGATGGTGGCGGCGCGCAGCAGCGTACCGTGTCGGTGTTGCCTGCTGCCTGGCATCGTCGTCATGGCTGTGGCTCCCCGGTGGTACTGGGAGCTTTATCCGCAGTGGCTGGCGACGCTTCGGTAGGTGTGTTGAAGGGCTGGGTGAAGCAGACGCGGCGTGCGCTGTGATCGACGTTCAGCGTTCGCGCCGGCCCGGCCAGGGTCAGCAGGGCATCGCGCAATTGCAGCGGGCCGAGGTGGTAATGCGCCGCTGGCAGCGGAAGGTTGCCCAGCGTATCGGTTTCACGTCCGCTGCAGAGCTGGTAGCCGGAGCGCTGCAACACATGGCGTAGCGCGTCGGCGACATTCGCGTTGAGTGTGTCGGGAATGGACACGTCGACGACCTGCAACAGCAGATCCTGCTGGGCGGCCGTCGGGGTAAGCTCGACAAGGGTGTAGCGGCCGTAGCGGACGACCGGAACGTACTCCGGTGCTGGTGCCTCTACCTCATCGGGAACAGGAGTGGGTGGTGGAGGCGTTGCGCAGCCGGCCGCCAGCGCGGCCAGCAGCAGGCAACTGAGGTAGGAATGGATGGCGTGCATGGCTCGGCTCTCGGCAAGGTCGAGCCGAGACCATCGCCATTCTGCGAGGCCGCATCAGCAAACAAAGGGAATCGCCACGCTGCCTATTTCCGGGCGAAAGCGGTTCACGTGTCTGGAGGGTTAGGGTGCTCAATAATGCAGCACTACTCTGTAGTACCCGAGGTACTGCGTCTTGTGGATTTTATCTAACGAGTTATCCACAGTTTTTGTGGATAACTTCTGAGTTAAGCAGCACCGAGAAGTAGCATCTGCTTGAATTATTAGCCATGTACCGCAAAGGATTTATGGTTGAGAGACTGTGCCAAATGGAAATGGGCCATTGAGCGAGATGGTTCGACCTGGGAACCAAAGCGAATGTAGTAACTCGGGACTCTGAGCACTACACATCCGGAAGCGCACGTTGTTATGCGTTCGTTGATTCTTGTTGGGGGAACAACAGCTTAGCCATTCGGTTACTACGTTTTTGTACCTCTTCAGGGCCAGCTTCGACTTGAATGAGAGCAATGCTCAGCCGATAAGTGTAGATCAGGTAGGCACGATCTTTGATCTCATCTGGGTTGATACCGGCCTGGAGAAGGAGGCTTTCTATATAGCTCAGGCGGAAGCTGTCGACCTCGTCAATGGCTTGCCGGGCTTGGTCGTCTCGGCGAGCCCATGTGCGGATACTTAGTTCGATCGCAGCAGCCTCTTGGGTTGTATGGCTATGCTGGGGTAATTCGAGCAGGCGCTTCAGCTGTTCTTGAGGAGATGATTGAGCCTGATTCAGACGTTGATTGATATCTTCGGTAGCACTTTTCCGCCAGTTGCTCACTATGCCGTCAAGCAGTTCGCTGCGGCTCTTGAAATGATAGTAGAAGCTGCCGCGAGTGACCTTCAACTCCTTGGCAAGGGGGTCGATCCGGACGGCGTCTACATTCCCTTTGACCAGGGCGCGTTGGGCGGCTTGGATCCAGTCATCTGCAGTGAGGGAAGGGCGTACTGGCATATCAAGAGTCCTTGTCCTGCGAAAGTCGGATAAACGTCGAGGCATGGAAGTGTTTGTCCACGACGTTAGAGGGGACACACATTATATCTGCAAATGCTCTGTACGGTGGCCAGACTGTAGGACAATCCCATGCCGTAACGAGCAGAAAGGTCGGAAACGCTTGCATGTTTCGCACAACAATACGGGCCTTGGAAATAAGCGAGAAGTATTCTCCAGCCTGGGCCGCAGGCTCCCTTTAGTGATAAAGGAAAACACCGGCAGCCCGAAGGGCTGCCGGCATGCACACATGGATTAGGCCGCAACAAGCTGCCGGGCCAGTGCCACCTCCACCGAGTCTCCGTCCTGATTCAGGACCTCGAGCCCGGATTCTGGCACGTCTCCCGACGTGCTCTGCGACACCATGATCTTTCTGGCCATCAGCGCCAGGCAGGCCATCTGCGAGGTGGCCGCGTAGCCCAGGTAGATCACCTTGACCGCCAGCTTCTGGCCGATACGCCAGGAGCGGCGTGCGGCTTGTTGAAGCGAATACACGTTGTAGCCCGACTGCATGAAGACAATCGTGGGGAATTCCAGCAAATCCAAGCCGGTTTTCACCAGTTCGGGATTGGTGATGAGCACGTCGATGCCGCGATCCAGTTGCTCAGCGATCCAGTCTTCGCGGCGTGAGGCATCAACGCTTGCGCGCAGCACCGCCACCTTGAAGCCTTCCTGCTCCAGCAACAGCTTGAGCCTGGACGTCGTATCGCGTGTTCCGGTGTAGACGCTGTAGACCAGGGTCTTGCGACCTTCCGCCTTCTCTTGCCTGCAGATCTCGATCAGTTCGCGCTCCTTGGGCATCACCTCCAGCTCGTTGAACTGGGAGGTGACGAACGCCAGCAACTCACGCGTGCGCGGATGCGTGACGGTCTCCGACCGAAAGCACGTATCTGGCCAGGCCAGCAGCACATTGAGGACCACGCCCAACAACGTCGTGTCGCGTCTCGCCAGGGCCTGTTTCAGTTCCTGGCTCAGCCGCGACGACAGGTTGTGGTAAGCAGAGGCCTGTTCGTCATCCATGGCGACCTCGCGGAACTCCTCGTCATAAGGCGGCAGCACGTTGCCACCGATGTCCTTCAATTTGAGGAACACGGTGAACGGCAAGACGCAGCGCAACAAGCCTTTAGGACCGAAACCGGGTGCCTTGACCGTGCGCACCGATATCTTGCTGCCCTTGGCGGTCTTGTGCGCTGTACCCATGCTCTCGGAGTAGATGTCCTTCAAGACACCGTGGTCGCGCATGAACGCCATCGCAGCCGACGTCATGCTGCCGCTCTTGGAGGGCCGGTAGCCGTCTTCGATCATCCGCCCAGGCAAGGCGCGGAACAGCAGGTAGAACAAGTCGTCGCCGTAGCCGCCCATCAGCGTGCCGGTGAGCAAGAGCGTCTTGCGCGACTTCGCCGCCAGTACGCCCATGGCCTGGCCCTGGGCGCTGCCGCCGTTCTTGTACTCGTGCGCTTCATCGGCGATAAGCAGGTCGAACGTGCCTTGCGGCAGGTAGCGTTTGATGAACTCGGACGGCTGGTAGCCGCCCTCGCCGAAGCCGAACTCCATGTTCGCCATCGCGCGTTCCATCCGGTGGGCTTGCCGATCCGAGAAGACCAGTTCGCCGTTGCCATCCATCAGGTTGATGAACTCGTGGATGTTGTCGCCGAGCATCGAGGCGAGGAACGCATCACCGAACTTCTGCATCAGCTTCTGTGCGGTGACTTCGCCAATGGTGGGAATACGCTTCAGCGCTTTGAGCACGGCGGAGGACTGGTCGCTGGCGGACAGACCCCTCGGACGAATCAGCGTCCACAGCGACGTGGCGCAATGGCTGCACTTGCGACGGTATTCCTCGGCTTCGAGCTCGATCGGATTGATCGGCTCGCCGTCCAGGTCGGTGATGACCTGGCCGCAGTCAGGACATGCGCCCACTTCGCCGTGACGAGTGCGGTGCAGGGAGAAGACCGGCTTCCAGTGAAACCCTAGCCGCATGCGCACGCGCCCCAGGACGAAGAACTCCTGACCCTGTGGCGATACGCCCAACTGCTCGCGCAGTTTCAGCAGCTTGACCAGTGTGTCCGGGCCGTTAAGCACCCAGACTTTAGCTCCGGCCACTGTCTCCTGAATTTCCCGCCGCCACTTGTAGACAAGATGCGGCGGCGAGAGCACCAGGGTGCGGCGATAGCCTTCGCCATTGAGCACGGCGGCGGTGGCAATGCCCACCGTCGTCTTGCCGCAGCCCATCTCGCCGTTGACGATCGCCGCGCGCTCGCCACGGTCGATCAACAGCTCGGCGACGGCATGGACCACTTCGGCTTGCGCCGTGAACAACTGCCGCTTGAGGCTGGCGACGACGATTTGCCGATGCACCTGCGCCTGGCCGGCGTAGACCGGCGGGTTGGCGCGGTTGAGAGAGTCGAGCAGTTCGTCGCCGAACTCGGACACG
>Ga0228664_1000512_pt1 | contig 22814 bp, 17 predicted proteins | sample 78DmetaG_FD_183029 | JGI IMG/M metagenome (GOLD analysis project Ga0228664, IMG submission 183029) | Seawater microbial communities from Monterey Bay, California, United States - 78D | ecosystem: Environmental > Aquatic > Marine > Coastal | place: USA: California | collected 2016-09-26 | reverse complement strand
CTCGACCCCGGCATCCGCAAGGACATGCACGCGCTGCTCCTGGAGCTGTGGCAGGAAACCCGCCTGACCGTATTCATGGTCACCCACGACCTGTCCGAAGGCTTCAGCCTCGGCACCCGCCTGCTGGTATTCGACAAAGTGCGCCACGACCCGCAGGCGCCCAACGCCTACGGCGCGCGCATCACCTACGACATCCCGCTCAACGCCGCGCGCCGGGCGCAGACACAATTGCCCAGCGAACTGGCCGAGCGTATCTCCGCGCGCTAACCAACCGTAGCCCGGATAAAATCCGGGGATCGCCAGCACACTCCCCCCGGATTGCATCCAGGCTACGGAGCCACAGCTAACCACCTGTAGGAGCCCGCTTGCGGGCGATCCGCTGTAGCTTGTGCCGATCGCCCGCAAGCGGGCTCCTACAAAACCTGTCGCCAATCAGCTCAGCACCTCGAGATACCGCGACAGCGTTTCGCCCTCCGCGGCAAACCAGCGTTGCGCCTCGTCGGTAGTCGGCGTGGCGAGTTCCGCGCGCCAATCTGGCTCCAGCGTATCGATGATGAAGGTGCGTACCACCGCACGGCCATCCGGGCGTTGCAGGTGCTGACAGATGCGCCCCGCTCCAGGCAGCTCGAAGCCCTCCAGCGAGACGCTCTGCCCCACCCGCGCCGGCAAGGTGGACAGCGCTACCTGATAACGTCCCTGCTGATCGGCGTAGGCCAGCGAGGTCTCGCAGTCGAACAGCGCGGCCAAAGTCTCACCATCACCTTGCGCCCGCTCGGCGCGCTCACGCAGTTGCAGCGCTGACTCACCCAGCTCGACCGCCCGCCCCTGCACCCAGCCAAGCCGGTCGCCACAGAGAATCAGTCCACCACCGCGCTGCAGCACCTCGCCGCTTTCAGCGTCGCATTCCTCCAACAGGCGCAAACCGATCAACGGCCCGCTGCTGGCCTGCAAACGCCAGTCCTCGACATAGGCGCCACTGGTGCCGAACTCGATCATGCAGTTGCCGATGCGCTGCAACTGCGCCGGCTCCGGCCAACGGTTGTGCAGTTGCAGGGACACGCCGCCGTGCCAGCTCAGATAACCGTTCTCCCAGATACTGTCAGCCACCCAACCCTCGTGATTGGCGAGCTGGCGCAACTCGGCGGCGCCGTAGTCCTGCCAGGCCCGTACCGGCAGCGCGGGCGCATCCGGCAAGCGCAGGTCGATGGTGAAGGTGCGGCTTTGCAGCCAATGCACCTGGGTACGCTGGTCGCTGCGGCCATCGGCGAAGCTGATGGTGCGGCGACGAAAGTGCCCGAGCATCCAGTCCGGCACGCCGCCCTCGGCGCGCTGCGGGTAACGTTCAGCCAGTTCCAGCAGGTTCATACCGTCACCTCCTGGCGGTTCTGGCCAAAGCTGGACAAACCCGCCGCACCATCCGGCAGTTGCAGCGAACCGTCCTCCAGGCGCTCGCGCAGATAGCGGAAGGTCTGCGCCGTCTGGGCGAACAGGTGATCGCCACAGCTCACAGGCGTGTACACGCGCTCACCGCGCGCCGGCAGGCCGGCAATCGGGGCGATGCGCGTCGGGTAGTCACAGGCGCAGAACAGCGGGAAGGCGAAGCGCTCCTCGCTGACCTTGCGCACGCGATGCGAGGTGGCGACGAAATGACCATTGCTGAGCACCTCGAGCATGTCGCCGATGTTGATCACGAAGGTGTCCTCCACCAGCGGCACGTCGATCCACTGGCCATCGCCGTTGAGCACCTGCAAGCCTTCAGCGGTAGGCAAGAGGATGGTGAAGCACTCGTAGTCGGTGTGCGCGCCGATACCAGGGCGGTCGGCTACCGGATCGGGATCGAGCGGGTAATGAATCATGCGCAGCTGGCTGGTGGGCTGCCGGGTGATGCCAGCGAAGGTGTCCTCGGCCAGCCCCAGCGCCAGGGCGAAGCCACGAAACAGCGTGTCGCCCAGCGCCAGCGCCGCGCGGTAGTAAGCGCCGACCTCGCGCTTGAAGTCCGCCGAGTCCGGCCACTGGGTCGGGCCCAGCAGCGGATAGACCTGCGCCGCCTCGGTGTAGTCGTAATTGACGTCGTAGGCTTCCTTGAGATCCTTGCTGCCACCGGCGAACTGCTCCTCACCCTCCGGCACGTAACCGCTGTGGTTGCTCGACTGGCCGATATAGAAGCGCATCTTCTCCTCCAGCGGGCGGGCGAAGAAACTGCGCGCCTGCTGGATCAGCCCGTCGCGCAGATCACGCGAAATGCCATGCCCGGTGATCTGCAGAAAGCCGACCTCGTGGGCAGCGCGACCCAGCTCATCGGCAACGCGCTGACGTTGGGCCAGGTCGTCGGCATACAGCCCGGCAACGTCGATCAGAGGAATGGACGTGAAATGGCTATGCGCCATGGCAATCTCCCTTGAACAAGTGAGTTACCTGGTCGTCCAGACGAGCAGCGGGTCGGGTCGTCCCGAGAGCGGCAGCAAGGCCGTCCCTGCAACAGGGTCGATAGCGATTTCCATGCCATCGCCATAACGCCGCCAAGCTGCGATACCACGAGCAGAATTGCCCCCGAACGGTGCAATGAACGCCAATCAAGCCCCATCAGGCAGCACGCAAACCGCAAGCAGCCTTGCCAGAGTGCCCAGCCACGGGCCTCGGCGAGCTGGCACGCTATTCGCTAAAGCTTGGGTGTGCAGGTTCTAACCGGGGTTTCCCGGAATCGCGGCACCACAATTTGCGAAATGGATGACTAGGGTTCCGACTTGCCTGGCAAGTGCTGGTCCGAGAGTCATCGACCTCCAGTGAGGTTACACGGCGGGATAAAAGCCCGGGAGAACGCGCCTTTCGATGAACTCGAAACGTGCCGCGACTCCTGCCCGTACTCAACAAGACTGGAGGTTCCAAATGCGCAAGTACCGTCTGCTCTCCTTCGCCGCTGCCGGTCTGGCCGCGGTGCTCAGCTTCAGCGCTCATGCCGAGAAGAAAGACAGCTTCAGCGTCTGCTGGACGCTCTACGCCGGCTGGATGCCCTGGGGCCATGCCAGCACCTCCGGCATCATCGACAAATGGGCGAAGAAATACGGCATCGACATCGATGTCGTGCAGCTCAACGACTACGTCGAATCCATCAACCAGTACAGCGTCGGCCAGTTCGACGGCTGCACCATGACCAACATGGACGCCCTGACCATCCCCGCCGCCGGTGGTGTGGACAGCACCGCGCTGATCGTCGGTGACTACTCCAACGGCAACGACGGCCTGCTGATCAAGGGCGAGGGCAAGACCCTGGCTGACATCAAGGGCATGCGCGTCAACCTGGTGGAGCTGTCGGTGTCCCACTACTTCCTCGCCCGCGCCCTGGAAACCGCTGGCATGAGCGAGCGCGACGTGACGGTGGTGAACACCTCCGACGCCGACATCATCGCCGCCTATACCACCCCCAGCGTGCAAGCCGCCGCCACCTGGAACCCGATGCTCGCCGAGATCATCGCCCAGCCCGGCAGCACCCAGGTGTTCGACTCCTCGAAGATCCCTGGTGAAATCCTCGACATGATGGTGGTCAACACTCAGACCCTGAAGGACAACCCGGACTTCGGCAAAGCCCTGGTCGGCGCCTGGTTCGAGATTCTCGAACTGATGCAGTCCGGCACGCCCGAAGCCACCGAAGCCCTGACCGAAATGGCCAAGGCTTCCGGCACCGACCTGGCCGGCTATCAGTCGCAACTGGCGACCACCAAGCTGTTCTACACCCCGCAGGAAACCCTGGACTTCATCACCAGCCCGGCCCTGCCGGAGACCATGACCAAGGTCGCCAACTTCAGCTTCGAGCACGGCATCCTCGGTGAAGGTGCGCGCAGCGCTGACGCCATCGGCATGACCTTCGCCGGCGATGTGACTACCGGCGACAGCGCCAACATCAAGCTGCGTTTCGACCCGAGCTACATACAGATGGCCGTCGACGGCAAGCTCTGAAGCGTACTCCCCCACTCCATCGCAACGATGATCAGGCGCCCCTGCCGGCGCCTGACGACCAGGCTTTAACCCCGAGGTACTCATGAACACTGCCCTCACTCTCCGCCCCACCCTCTATGAGGAAACCGTGCCCGGCGGCGGCCACACTTCCTTCATCCTCAAGCGTGGCCAACTGCTGCGCATCACCGATATAGAAGGCGGCGCCAACGTCAGCCTGCTGCTGTTCAACGCCGCTGAGAAAAGCGAGCGCCTGAACCTGCCCGACACCCTCAAGTGCCAACACACCGCCAAGCTCACCGCCGGGCACTGCCTGTACTCGGACATGGGCAAGGTGCTGGCCGCCATCACCGCCGATACCTGCGGCTGGCACGACAGCTTCGGCGGGGTGCTGAACGCCGATGAAGTGCTGGAGAAATACGGTCAGGGCCGCTACCAGGAACTGCGCAATGGCTTTTTCCGCAACGGCATGGACAACCTGCTGGTGGAAATGGGCAAGTGGGATCTGAACCTGCTCGACCTGCTGATGAACCTCAACCTGTTCAGCCGCGTGGACGTCGACGCAAACGGCGCCTTCCACTTCCAGCCCGGCAACAGCCAGGCCAGTGACTACATCGAGCTGTACGCGCCGATGGACTGCCTCGTAGTGCTCACCGCCCTGCAGCATCCGATGGACCCCAACCCGCAGTACGCGCCCAAGCCGGTGCAACTCCGCTTAAGCAAGGTCGACAGCGACGGCATCACCGTGCTCTGCCGCACCTCGCGCCCGGAGAACGGCCGCGGCTTCCACAACACCGAACGCCAGTACATTTGAATGGGTCCCCGCCTGCGCGGGGATGACGCCGACCTCGTCACTCCCGCGAAGGCGGGAGCCCAGTAAACGCTATCGAGGACAGTCCGATGAGCCTTACTGCCAGCGACCTGACATCCAGCAACCTGCATCCCGAAACCGCCGTGTTCCGCCACACCATCCCGGCGGGCGAACCCTACCTGTTCGAGGTCAAGGCCGGACAGACCCTGCGCCTGCATGACCTCGAAGGCAACCAGGCGATCGACACCCTGTTCTTCGCCGCGAAGAACCCGCGTGAACGCTTCGACCCGCAGCGCACCCTGCGCAAGCAAAACAACGTCTACCTGACCACCGGTACGGTGCTCTACTCCAACCTCGGCAAGCCGCTGCTGACCATCGTCGCCGACACCTGTGGTCGCCACGACACCCTCGGCGGCGCCTGCGCGCAGGAGAGCAACACCGTGCGCTACGCCCTGGACAAGCGCTACATGCACAGCTGCCGCGACAACTTCCTGCGCGCCAGCCTGCACGACGGCCGCCTGAGCAAGCGCGACATCGGCGCCAACATCAATTTCTTCATGAATGTTCCGGTAACGCCAGAGGGCGGCCTGACCTTCGAGGACGGCATCTCCGCGCCCGGCAAGTACGTGGAGCTGCGCGCCGAGACCGACGTCATCGTGCTGATCTCCAACTGCCCGCAACTGAACAACCCGTGCAATGGCTGGAACCCAACCCCCGCCGAAGTGCTGGTGTGGAACTGACGTAGGGCGGGTGAAACCCGCCAAGGCCCGGCGGGTTTCACCCGCCATACAAAATTTGTCCCCGGCACGCGCGGCACGCATCACACGACTGTTTCGACCACGGACGACCGTGGCACATGACGAATGACGGCGGGACGGCCCGCCACGCCCTTCGAGGGTCAATGAAGATGTTCGACAAACTCCTGATCGCCAACCGTGGCGCCATCGCCTGCCGCATCCTACGCACCCTGCGTGAGCTGAACGTCGGTGGCGTGGCCGTGTATTCCGAAGCCGACGCTGCCAGCTTGCACATCCAGCAGGCCGACGAGGCGTTTTCTCTCGGCGACGGCCCGGCCGCGCAGACCTACCTGGTGGTCGACAAGATTCTCGCTGCCGCCAAAAGCAGCGGCGCTAAAGCCATCCACCCCGGCTACGGTTTTCTCTCCGAAAACGCGGCCTTCGCTGAAGCCTGCGAAGCGGCCGGCATGGCCTTTGTTGGCCCGACGCCCGAGCAACTGCGCGTGTTCGGCCTCAAGCACACCGCCCGCGCCCTGGCCAAACAGCACGGCGTGCCGATGCTCGAAGGTACCGAGCTGCTGGAAAACCTCGATGCCGCGCTGGTCGCAGGCGAACAGGTCGGCTACCCGGTGATGCTGAAAAGCACCGCTGGTGGTGGCGGCATCGGCATGCGCGTCTGCCGCTCGGCAGCCGAACTGAGCGACGCCTTCGAGGCAGTCAAACGCCTCGGCCAGAACAACTTCAGCGACAGCGGCGTCTTTATCGAGAAATACATCCAGCGCGCCCGCCACCTGGAAGTGCAGGTGTTCGGCGACGGCCAGGGCGAAGTGCTCGCCCTCGGCGTGCGCGACTGCTCGGTACAGCGGCGCAACCAGAAGGTGCTGGAAGAAACCCCGGCGCCGAACCTGCCCGCTGGCATGGCGGATGAGCTGTGCGCCGCCGCGATCAAGCTGGCCAAGGCAGTGAATTACCGCAGCGCCGGCACCGTCGAATTCGTCTACGACAGCGAGGCCGAGCGCTTCTACTTCCTCGAAGTGAACACCCGCCTGCAGGTCGAGCACGGCGTCACCGAACAGGTGTGGGGTGTCGACCTGGTGCGCTGGATGATCGAACTGGCGGCCGGCGATCTACCGCCGCTCAGCGAACTGGCCAAGACGCTCGAGCCGTCCGGCCATGCCATTCAGGCGCGCCTGTACGCCGAAGACCCGGGTCGCGATTTCCAGCCCAGCCCCGGCCTGCTCACCGCCGTAGCCTTCCCGCCAGCCGACGGCAAAGCCCTGCGCATCGATACCTGGGTCGAAGCTGGCTGCGAGATCCCGCCTTACTTCGACCCGATGATCGCCAAGCTGATCACCTGGGCACCAAGCCGTGAACAAGCCAGCGCCGCCCTCGATAAAGCCCTGGCCGACTCGGTGCTGTACGGCGTGGAATGCAACCGCGACTACCTGCGCCAGATCCTGGCTGACGCGCCCTTCGCCAGTGGCTCGCCGTGGACGCGCTGCCTGGAAAATCTCGTCTATCAGGCCAGCACCTTCGAGGTACTGAGCGCCGGCACCCAGACCAGCGTGCAGGACTTCCCCGGTCGCCTCGGCTACTGGGCCGTCGGCGTGCCGCCGTCCGGGCCGATGGACAGCCGCGCCCTGCGCCTGGGCAACCGCCTGCTGGGCAACGAAGAAGGCGCCGCTGCGCTGGAAATCACCATGAGCGGCCCGCTACTGCGCTTCAATACCGATGCCGTGGTCGCGGTGACCGGCGCCGAAATTCCACTGAGCATCGATGGCGTGGAACAGCCGATGAACACCGCGCTGCTGATCGCAGCAGGCAGCACCCTGACCCTCGGTACGATCAATGGTGCCGGCGCACGTAGCTACCTGAGCATTCGCGGCGGTATCCAGGTACCGGATTACCTGGGCAGCAAGAGCACCTTCACCCTCGGCCAGTTCGGCGGCCACGGCGGCCGTGCCCTGCGTGCCGGCGACGTGCTACACCTGCTGCCGCTCGCCGATGCCAGCAGCGGCGCGCAACTGCCCGCCGAACTCTGCCCCGCCCTGCCGGCCGTGCGCGAACTGCGCGTGATCTACGGCCCCCATGGCGCGCCGGAATACTTCACGCCCGGCTATGTCGACAGCTTCCTCGCCACCGACTGGGAAGTGCATTTCAACTCCAGCCGTACCGGCGTACGCCTGATCGGCCCGAAACCGGAATGGGTGCGCGACAGCGGCGGCGAAGCCGGCTTGCACCCGTCCAACATCCACGACAACCCCTACGCCATCGGCGCGGTGGACTTCACCGGTGACATGCCGGTGATCCTCGGTCCGGACGGCCCCAGCCTGGGCGGTTTCGTCTGCCTGGTGACCATCATCGAAGCCGACCTGTGGCAGCTCGGCCAGCTCAAGGCCGGCGACAAGGTGCGCTTCGTGCCGGTGGATATCGCCACGGCGCGGGCGTTAGCGCAGAACAACGCACGCGAATACGCCGAACTCTGTAGGAGCCCGCTTGCGGGCGATCAGCCACCAACGCGGATCGCTGGCAAGCCAGCTCCTACACAGCTGACCGCCCCCATCATCCTCGACCTTGGCGAAGCCGCAACGAACAGCCCCCGGATTGCATCCGGGCTACAAAGTCCGGTCGTCCTCGACCTGGGCCAGGCCGACACGCGCCTGGTCGCGCGCCTTTCCGGCGACACCCACCTGCTGCTGGAAATCGGCCAGCCGGAACTCGACCTGGTGCTGCGCTTCCGAGGCCACGCGCTGATGCAGGCGCTGGAGGCAAAACAACTGGACGGCGTGATCGACCTCACCCCCGGCATCCGCTCGCTGCAAGTGCACTACCAGCCGGAAACCCTGGCACTGCAGACGCTGCTCGATATCGTTGCCGGCGAGTGGGATGCCGTCTGCGCCGCGCGCGATTTGAAAGTGCCGTCGCGTATCGTCCACCTGCCGCTGTCCTGGGACGATCCGGCTTGCCAGTTGGCCATCGACAAGTACATGACCACCGTGCGCAAGGACGCCCCCTGGTGCCCGAGCAACCTGGAATTTATCCGCCGCATCAACGACCTGCCGAATCTGGACGAGGTCTACCGCACGGTGTTCGACGCCAGCTACCTGGTCATGGGCCTGGGCGACGTCTACCTCGGTGCGCCGGTGGCCACGCCGCTCGACCCGCGCCATCGCCTGGTCACCACCAAGTACAACCCGGCGCGCACCTGGACGGCGGAGAACTCCGTCGGCATCGGCGGCGCCTACATGTGCGTGTACGGCATGGAAGGCCCCGGCGGCTACCAGTTCGTCGGTCGCACCCTGCAGATGTGGAATCGCTACCGCGCGGTCGAGGCCTTCGACGGCAAGCCATGGTTGCTGCGCTTCTTCGACCAGATCCGCTTCTACCCGGTCAGTGCCGACGAGCTACTGCGCATCCGCCGCGACTTCCCGCTCGGTCGCTACCCGCTGCGCATCGAACACAGCGAACTGGCCCTGGCCGACTACCAGCAGTTTCTCGATGACGAGGCAGACGGTATCGCCGCCTTCCGCCAGCAGCAGCGTGCCGCCTTCGATGCCGAGCGCCAGCGCTGGATCGACAGCGGCCAGGCGCATTTCGAAGTCGAGGAAGTGGCCGCCGAACTCGGCGATGACGCCCCGCTGGCAGCCGGCCAACACGGCATCGAAAGCCATATCGCCGGCAACCTCTGGCAGGTGCAGGTGGAAGCCGGCGCGCAGGTGCAGGCTGGCGACGTACTGGTGATCCTCGAGTCGATGAAGATGGAGATCCCGCTCACCGCACCGATGGCCGGCACCGTGCGCGAAGTACGCGTACAGCCGGGCTCGCCCGTGCGTGCCGGGCAGCGTGTGGTGGTACTGGAAGAGGCCTGAAAAGCTCGCCGCTGAAGCGCCTCCCACAGGGCCTTACCAGCCCTTGTAGGAGGCGTCCCAACCACGACCGCGTAGGAGCGGCTTTAGCCGCGATCCACACAAACGCCGATTCCCTGTGGGAGGGGCTTCAGCCGCGACAGCCTCATGACCCACCGCAATACCGGCAACCCCAATCGCGGATAAATCCGCTCCTACAGTCCGTAGCCCGGATGCAATCCGGGAAAACCAGCCACCCGGTCAAATGTCGATACACCCAACCTGTAGGAGCGGCGCCCCGCCGCGAACCTGCCTGACGACGGCTCGCAAAGCTTCGCCCCGGGGCGGACCTCCTACGCAAGGCTACTTTGCTCGCCTCGCCGGATTGGCATAACCCCAACTTTCATCCTCCCCACATACAGCACCGATCATGACCACAACTGGCGCTATCCCCTTCCGGCAAGCTAGCATCACGCCATTAGCCCGCTCCCGGATTCACCCATGTCCCTGCGCCCCAAACGGCACACGCAAACCTCGTTGGTGTTACTGCTCCTGTTCCTGCTCGGTAGCGGCTTTCTCACCACCTCGCTGCTGAGCTACTACGCCTCGCGCGACTCGATCCGTGACAGCATCATCAACACCGAGCTGCCGCTGACCTCCGATACCGTCTATTCGGAAATCCAGAAGGACCTGGTGCGCCCCATCCTCATCTCCTCGATGATGGCCCGTGACACCTTCCTGCGAGACTGGGTACTGGCCGGCGAACAGGACACCGGACAGATGACTCGCTACCTGCGTGAAGTGCAGGAGCACTACGGCGCCTTCACCAGCTTCTTCGTCTCCGACAAGACCAGCACCTACTACCAGGCCAAGGGCGTGCTCAAGCAGGTCAAGCCGGACGAGCCGCGCGACGTCTGGTACTACCGCGTGCGCGGCCTCGAGGAGCCCTACGAGATCAACGTCGACGTCGACATGGCCAACGCCGACCGCCTGACCATCTTCATCAACTACAAGGTGCTCGACTACGACGGCAGCTTCATCGGCGCCACCGGCGTCGGCCTGGCGGTCGATGCCGTGGTCAAGCTGATCGACGAGTACCAGGCGCGCTACGAACGCAGCGTCTACTTCGTCGACACCAACGGGCGCATCACCCTCACCGGCGCCCAGGGCGGGCCGATGGGCGCCAAGGTTGGCGATTCGCTGGCCGACGTGCCCGGCCTCGATGGCCTGATGGAAAAACTGCCTACGCCACAAAGCGGCCAGTTCGAATACCAGGAGCAGGGCCGCGAGCACTTCCTCAACGTGCGCTACATCCCCGAGCTGGAGTGGTACCTGTTCGTCGACAAGCAGGACAAGGCCCTGGCCGGCATCCGCCAGGGGCTCTACATCAACCTGCTGCTGTGCCTGCTGGTCACCGCCATCGTGCTGACCCTGGTGAGCCTGGCGATTCGTCGCTACCAGCAGCGCATCGCCGCCCTGGCCACCACCGACAGCCTCACCGACCTGCCCAACCGTCGCGGCTTCGACATCCTCGCCGAACAGGCACTGCAGGAAGCCCAGCGCGACAGCAGCCCGCTGTGCGCCGTGTTGCTGGACCTGGACAATTTCAAGCTGATCAACGACCAGCACGGCCACCTCGCCGGCGACCAGGTGTTGCACGACTTCGCCCAGCAACTGCGCAGCACGCTGCGCCAGTCCGACATTCTCTGCCGCTGGGGTGGCGAGGAATTCATCCTGCTGCTGAAGAACACCGACCGCCAGGCCGCCCACGACCTGGCCGAAAAACTGCGCCAGCAATGCGCCGAACAGCGCCATGAAATCGAAGGCCAGAGCCTGCAGGTCACCGTCAGCCTTGGCCTCAGCCAGTGGCATGCCGGCGAGAGCCTGCACACCCTGCTCGGTCGCACCGACCGCGCGCTGTACCGTGCCAAGCAAGCTGGGCGCGACCGCGTCTGCCTCGATCTCTGATGGATACTCAACACTGCCCGCTATGCGGCAAGAGCAACCAGTGCAGCGTCGCCGCCGGGCGTGACGAACCCTGCTGGTGCTTCGACGCGCAGATCGACCCGGCTGCGCTGCAGCGCCTGACGCCCGAGCAGCGCAACCAGGCCTGCCTGTGCCCGGCCTGCGCCGGCGCGCTGAAAGCCGCCGAGCGCAGCGAGCAGAACTGAGCCATGCGCCTGGATCGCTTCCTCAGCAACTTCCCCCGCTTCAGCCGCCAGGACAGCCGCCTGCTGATCAGTGCTGGGCGGCTGCGTGTGGACGGTGCGGTGGTTCACGACCCGCGCCATGAGGTGCGCGACTTCCAGCGCGTCGAGCTGGATGACGAGTTGCTGCAAGCCGGACGCAGCGCGCGCTACTGGATGCTGCACAAACCGGTCGGCGTGGTCAGTGCCACCGAGCACGACGAACACCGCACCGTCCTCGATCTGCTCGACGAACCGGACAAGCACGACCTGCACCTGGCCGGCCGCCTCGACCTGAACACCAGCGGCCTGCTACTGATCACCAATGACGGGCGCTGGTCGCGGCGCATCACCCAGCCGCAGCAGCGCAAGCCCAAGGTCTACCACGTCACCACCGAACAGCCGATCACCGCCGAGTACGCCGAGGTCTTCGCCCAAGGCCTGTACTTCGCCTTTGAAGACCTCACCACCCTGCCCGCCCAGCTCGAGGTACTGAGCAGCCACCAAGCCCGGCTGACCCTGTTCGAAGGTCGCTATCATCAGGTCAAGCGCATGTTCGGTCACTTCCGCAATCGCGTCGTCGCCCTGCACCGCGAAAGCATGGGCGAAATCATCCTCGACCCACAGCTCGCCCCCGGCCAATACCGCGCACTGACGGATGCGGAAATCGCCAGCGTTTGATCGCCATCCTGCGCCGGAATCTGACTACCCGACCAACGGCAGCGCCAATCGGCTACAAAGATGTGACTCACCCTTGCGTGGCTGCAAGGTAACTGCTTGAATCGAACCATAAGTCTTGAGATGACCGACCGGTCACTACAAGACAGCTATACGTTCTTTCAGTTGCTGGCGCTCTGCGCCGACTGGATTCCTGCCTGGTAACACCGCCCTCTCCAAGGCCTTGAAAAAGGTCCGGAGCGCTCGCCTGTTTCGATCCTAACTGCTTGAAATTCCGATACTTATAAAAATCTCCAGCCTGACATCATGCTGTCACGCTCAGGCGCTTTTCTGACTGCTCAATCAAATGCGAACGGCCGCCCGCTCGCCTTGACACACTTGCGCCAGGAGGAAACGACATGAGGCCAGAAACCGCAGTCGTCGAGATCAACAGGAAGCATAAGGTTCACACGGAGTTCTACGGCAACCCGGCAGCAAGCAAGACCATCATCCTGGTCAATGGCTCTCTGGCGACCACCGCCTCGTTCACGCAAACGGTCAAGTACCTGCAGCCGCAGTTCAACGTGGTGGCCTTCGACCTGCCCTATGCCGGGCAGTCGAAACCGCACAACAGCGACTTCACGCCCATCACCAAGGAAGACGAAGCGGCGATCCTGCTCAAGCTGATCGACCACTACGGCGCCAACTACCTGATGTCCTTCTCCTGGGGTGGCGTTGCCTCCCTGCTCGCCCTGGCCCAACGCCCGGCGACGCTGGAGAAGGCCGCGATCTGCTCCTTCTCGCCGATCCTCAACGTGCCGATGCTCGACTACCTGCACAAGGGCCTGCGCTTCCTCGGCTCGGTAGACCGCGACAACGTCGCCCTGCTGGTCAACAGCACCATCGGCAAGCACCTGCCGTCGCTGTTCAAGCGCTTCAACCACAAGCACGTCAGCACCCTCGACGAACATGAGTACCGGCAGATGTACGCCCACATCAAGCAGGTGCTGAACATGGAAGCGCACTGCGGCAAGGAATGCCTGCAGGCCATCGACATCCCGCTGATATTCGTCAACGGCGACCGCGACGAATACACCTCGGTGGAAGACGCCTGCCTGTTCGCCCAGCACATCGACCACGCCCAGTTCGCCGTGATCAACGACGCCGGCCACTTCCTCGACATGGAACACAAGGCCGCCTGGCTACAGAGCCAACGCGTACTGCTGGACTTCTTCAACGCCCCCAGCAAACGCCTGCAACTGCCAGTCAAAGGCGACCTGCGCGACCTCCAGGCGATGGCGGTATGAAAGGCACCGAGAGCGGAGCGGATGCGTCTATTCGGACGCCTCTAGAAACGTAGGTAGTTTCTAGAGGTGCCCGAACGCTCCGCGCTTCATTTCTGGGTCATGTTCCGGTATAAAGGCACCCGCTGCGGGTGTCGTATAATGGTAATACCCTAGCTTCCCAAGCTAGAGCCGTGGGTTCGATTCCCATCACCCGCTCCAGACAGCCAAGCAAAAGCCCCGTCATCGCTGACGGGGCTTTTTCGTTTCTGGCGTTTGAAGGGCTTGACCGCAAGGGTTTAGGCCGGGAAAGATGGCGCTTTGTGATCAGACAGAAAAGGCGCCGGAGAGGAAAATCTGTCCCCTTTTTCTAGTATTATCCACTTGGTCGCTGAGAAAAATATGGGCAAGTAAAAAGCACGGCGCAGTGCTTTTGCTACCGGGATAAATGGTTGCATAATGAGTCAAGAGCAGGGCAACGCTCTCGGACGGCAGCCAGATTTTCGACAACTGTTTTTGCGTAAGGCTCATATATCGTATAGGGGCTTTTTAATAGGCGCCGTTTGCCTTTCTTCATCTTGGATCTCAGCCCCAACGCTATCAAGCGCTCTTCACAGTTTTCAATTTGCTCATAATTTATCGGCTTTGGCAGATCTGCAAACACTGCGTTATCAGGGGCATATGCGGCTAGAATCCACGTTTCAGTTGCTACGGCTGAGATTGCAAGGTACACATCATCCGGTAGTGTGCTTTCGCCGAGCCATGAAGTCATGGCTGTTTTGCAGTGGGTACTCCGACACGTGCCAGGAATAAATGCAGCCACAGTGGAAATTTCATGAGCAATATCATTGTCCATTTGTATGATAATTCCATCTGCACCTTGAATACCTAGCATGCCTTTCCAAGTGTTCCTCCGTAAAGTTTCACGAAGAACTGCTGGAACCGCTTCAAGCTCCTCTGGCGTCCTAACCCTATAACGCTTACACCACTTTTCAACTGCAGACCAACCAAAGGCTGGATAGCTCCCGTTAGTTGCATCCGCCTGAGGAGCAAGTTCAACCACCTCGATAAGCCGACCCTGTAGATCGGAGAGTTTAACGGCAAGCTCACTGATGATAACGTGGTCGGTTGGCCCCTCGGCAACCAAAAGATACTTAGCCATCTCAAAATCCTTTTGGGAGCCCGCCAATCGCACCTGAAAGCCAAATTTCGGAAAGCTTCATGCCATAGTATTTTTCTTCCCATTCCTTTCTGGTCATACCCTTGGGTGGCTGAATCCTTTTGCTCTTCGTATGCCCGTCCTTGTCCCGCTCTACCACGAAAAGACGATGGGTGTCATCAAAGAGATCAACAGAATCTAGCGTACTGGGATTATGAGTCGTCAGGAAAATCTGCTTATGGGGGTTCTTTGAAAGAATAATAGCTACTTGATGTATTAATTCCCGAACCAAACCTGGATTTAATGCAGTATCAATATTGTCTAACGCAAAGAAGTCAGGCGAATCTTTATGCAGAAGCAACACCAGCAGAAACATCACATAAAGAGTGCCCTCGCTTACATCGTATGCATAAAGATTGTTAAAATTAGCCCTCATGAACTTGTCGCTGAATTTTATCTTGCGACCTGACAAGGATATTTGCCCGGACACAAGCTCCGGATCTGTCTCTGTTGTAGTGACAAAGCTCTGAACCCAGTTTAAAAGTTTAAAAAAACGTAGCAAATCGCTAGCTTTATTTTGAAAGTAATCCGCCATCACCTGATTTAGCGCATTGGCTAAATTGCCCCCATAAAGGCCTAGTGGTTCTTTGGCACTGGAGTCCTGTTCAACACCTCGAAGGATTGGCGTAGTGGGTGCAAAAATTGCGTATTTGGACAAGGAGGCGAGAGGCTCAACCAAATCTTGACTATCATTATTTATCGCCTGATAAGCCTCAAGCGTTGGGAAAATGCCTTTCGTACTTTCCAGCTTGGACTTTAGTGATAAGCCTCGTATGGTAGCGCCATTATTAGAACGCCCGGCAACTATTCTTCCTTCAGCGGTCTTAATCGACTCCGCCAAATACCTAAATCCATCCTCAGCATTCATGGAAAGAGAATAGGAGAGCTCGCCAAAGTTGGCTTCAAGTTTAAATGCACTTGTTCGGTTTTTATTCCTAAATGCACTCCTAAAAACAGCCGAACTTGAAAGCCTTGCACCGCGTCTTTGCAAGCGCTCATAGTCAATCCCGCCCTCAATGGCACAGGACATCATGGCTATTGCTTCTAGAAGATTACTCTTTCCTGCACCGTTGGTGCCGATGAATACATTCATCTGCCCCAAGTCCAAACTGTCTTGCCAAATAGACTTGAAACCTTTGATGTTAAGCTGCTTTATGATTGGCGTCGGTTTATCGTTCATAACCTTCTCTTAGTCAGCCGCCCCAGATCCCAATGAGTCAGCGCTTTCTACACCCTTCATGTTGCCTGTTTTACCAGCAACCGTCGATGCCTCAGGCATAGGTTCAGCACCTCATTAGCACACTACTACTCGAAATGGACACGCCTACCCCTTTTTTGTGCAGATTTTCACATCACCTTACGGCAGAACATGACTGTAAAGGCTGTCAGGCTCTGTACGAAAAATGCCTGCGCAGCAAAAAGGGGATTTATTTAATGGCTAAACTGCATCTGACCGCCCAAATAAATCTATCCCCAGCCTCACGCGACCCAGTTCAGCATCCACAGCTCGAATCTGCAGGTGCAGCGCCCTTGACTTGTAGTCGCGGAGCACATCAACAGATAGGGCAGCGACGATCATCTTGTACAAGATTTAGACGCCCCTGTGCGACGCTCACCACACCCGCAGGCACGCCATTCATCGCCCAGCACGCCCCTCTTTACGCCCCGCGCTTGAGCCACAGCCTGCCAAGACCCCAGCCCAGAGCGGCAAAGTGCCATCAATTAGCTTCATCAAGCCTGCCCATTGAAAAGCCCTAATAGCTATACAAATAGAAAACCATGTACAAGGTTGCAGCAGGCCGGATGTATGAATCGCGCAAGCCGCGCGGCGTTGTCTGCATCTTGAGGAGTAACCGCATGAATTCCCCCATGAGTATTGCCCAGCGTTTGAGCCTGGGCTTTGGCTTGGTGCTGTCGCTGATGATTCTGATCACGCTCATCGGTGTGCAGCGCGTCGGTTTCATCGACGAGACGCTGACCGCCGTCAGCGATGGCGCCGCGCTGAAGCAGCGCTACGCGATCAACTTTCGCGGCAGCGTGCATGATCGAGCCATCGCCATTCGCGATGCGGTACTGGATGGCGATGGGGCGGCGTTGGCCGGGCATCTCGGCGAGATCCAGCGTCTCGACCGCTTCTATCAGGAGTCGGCACAGGCCATGGAAACGCTGCTGGCGAAACAGGCGCCCACTGCAGCGGAACAGCGCCTGCTGGAGAACATCAAGACCATCGAGCGCAGCACGCTGGCGCTGACCGAGCAGTTGATCAGCCTGCGCCGTGACGGCAATCAGGCGGCGCTACCCTTGTTGCTGGAGCGTGTGTCTCCGGCTTACAGCGAGTGGCTCAAGCACATCAATACCTTTATCGATCACCAGGAAGAGGTGATCAGCCAGGATCTGGGCGAGGTGCGCGAGGTGGCCGGTGGCTTCCGTTTGCTGATTTTGCTGGTCACGGGCGCCGCCTTGCTGCTGAGCGTGGGCATCAGCCTGGTAATCATCAACAAGTTGAAATCGACGCTGGGCGCCGAGCCGCACCGGGTCGCGCAGGTGATCCAGCAGTTGGCCAAGGGTGAGCTCGATCAGCAGATCGAAACGCAGTATCCCAAGAGCGTGATGGCGGATCTGCAGAACATGGTGCGCCACCTGAGCGACACCATCGCGCAGGTACGCAGTGCGGCAACGGAGCTGACTCATTCGTCGGATCAGTTGATGGCCACGTCCGACAGCAACAACCAGCAGATTCGCCTGCAATCGAGCGAGGCCGAGCAAATGGCCACGGCGATCAACCAGATGGCCGCCACGGTCAGCGAGGTGGCCAACTATGCCGCCAGCGCAGCGGCCGCCACACGTAATGCCGGCGGCGAGGTAACCATTGGCAATCGTGTGGTGAACGAGACGGCAACCGCCATCCAGACATTGGCGCGCACCCTGGAAAGTGCAACGCAAAGCGTGCAGCAGGTTTCCAGCGACAGTGAGAGCATCGAAAAGATCATCGAAGTGATCACCTCCATCGCCGAACAGACCAACCTGCTGGCGCTCAATGCGGCTATCGAGGCAGCCCGCGCCGGTGAGCACGGCCGTGGCTTTGCGGTGGTGGCGGACGAGGTGCGTTCCCTGGCGACCCGCACGCAGGACTCGACACGGGAAATTCGCGGCATGATCGCCAAGCTCCAGGAGGGCGCCGGCAAGGCTGCAGAGGTGATGCTCGAGAGCCGCGAGTTGGCGCAGAAGACTGTCGAGCAGACCGTGCTGGCCGAGCAGGCGCTGAGCAAGATCAGTGATGAAGTGACCGCGATCAATGACATGAACACGCAGATCGCCAGCGCCTCGGAACAGCAAAGCGCGGTCGCCGAGGAGGTCAACCAGAACATCAGCCGCATCCACAACGCGACTCTGGAAACCTCCGCCGGCTCGGAGCAGGTGGCGGCCTCCAGCCAGGAGCTGGCCACCCTGGCGAACCGCCTGACCGACAAGGTGAGCTTCTTCAAGGTGCGGGCAGCCTGACGACGCAGCGCGGGTAACGGCCAGCCGTTCGGGCGACTGCATCGATGCCTTTGCACGACGCCCGACGTTTCTGGTTATCACTGTATTGGTCAGGCAGTAGTTGCCTCAAACCCGCGCTACCTCCTCGCCGAAGCACTGATCCAACCGGAACTTCTGCCCCTCAACGCCACCAGAACCCTATACGTCTTTTTCTGGAGGCCCCGGCGATGGAACAGTGGAATATCTGGCTCGAGCGTGATCTCTGGCTCAACGTGGCGATCGTGGTGGTCGCCACGGCGCTGATCTACAGCGTGCTGCGCACCTTGGTGAACACCCTGCACAAGCGGCTCAAGGCCTGGTCGAAGGATCAGGACGGCAGTTGGCCGCACTTCGTCGCCATGGTCATCGGCCGTACCAGCCGCGTGCTGCTGCTGGCCTTTTCCCTGTTGCTGGCGCTGCGCCTGCCGGAGCTGCCCGGCAGTTGGCACAGCGCCCTTAGCCATACCTGGTTCGTCGCCCTGGCCTTGCAGGTAGCGTTGTGGGTCGACACCGGCGTGCGCCTGTGGTCGCGCAGCCTGGTGATGGGCAAGAACGGCGGCAGTTACAACCCGGTGATGACCACTATCATCAGCATCATGATCCTGATCGTGGTCTGGTCGGTGATGCTGCTGTCGATCCTGGCCAACCTGGGGGTGGATATCACCGCGCTGGTGGCCAGCCTGGGTGTCGGCGGTATCGCCGTGGCGCTGGCGGTGCAGACCGTGCTCAGCGATGTGTTCGCCTCGCTGTCGATTGGCGTCGACAAGCCCTTCGAAATTGGCGACTTCGTGGTGTTCGGCGAAGTCGCCGGGACCATCGAGCATATCGGCCTGAAGACCACGCGTATCCGCAGCCTCAGCGGTGAGCAGGTGGTGTGTGCCAATGCCGACCTGCTGCGCCAGGTCGTGCACAACTACAAGCGCATGAATACCCGGCGCATCGTCTTCAAGTTCGGCATCAACTACGACACACCGAGCGACAAGGTGCGCCAGGTGGCGGAGAAGGTCGGCGATATCATCCGTGCCACACCCAAGGCCAGGTTCGACCGCGCGCATTTTCTCGGCTTCGATGAAAGCCAGCTGACCTTCGAGGTGGTGTATATCGTGCTGACCTCGGACTACAACCAGTACATGGACATTCAGCAGGAGATCAACCTGCAACTGCTCGATGCCCTGCGCGAGCTGGATGTGCGCTTCGCCCTGCCCCGCCGCGATCTGCGCCTGGTGGGCGAGAAGATGCCGGTGCTCAAGGTCGACGGCCTGCCGCAGCCGGCCCAGAGCGAGGGCGGCGACTCGGATCAGCGCCTGCCGAGGTTCAGCTGACGGCAAGGGCGGGAGAGCACGGGCGCTGCTTACAATCTGACGAACTGAGCAGCAGCCCATGCACCAACCAGCCCGCAATAAAGGCCTCTGGCCATCACGCAAGCATTTGAAAAACCTGAAGTTTCTGTCTTCACATCGACAGCGGTGACGGCTACCCTGCCGCCCCATGATTCGACGTCTACTGCCCCTGCTCTGCTGTTTCACAGCCCTGTCCCTGCACGCCGCACCCGCCACTTTCGCCGAGGCCAAGCGCCTGGCCTGGCCGCTGTATGAGCAGCAATCCACCGAGTTCTATTGCGGCTGCAAGTACAGCGGCAATCGGGTCGATCTGCGCTCCTGCGGTTACACGCCACGCAAGAACGCCAATCGCGCCCAGCGCATCGAGTGGGAACATATCGTCCCGGCCTGGGTGATCGGCCATCAACGTCAGTGCTGGCAGAAAGGCGGCCGCAAGAACTGCGCAGCCAACGACGTGCAGTTCCGCAAGGCCGAGGCCGACCTGCACAACCTGGTGCCGAGCATCGGCGAAGTGAATGGCGACCGCAGCAACTACAGCTTCGCCTGGCTGCCGCAGAAGCCGCATCAATACGGCCGTTGCGAGACGGTGGTGGACTTCAAGGCGCGCAAGGTGATGCCGCGCCCGGCCATCCGCGGAATGATCGCGCGCACCTATTTCTACATGTCCGACCGTTACAAGCTGCGCCTGTCGAAACAGGACCGGCAGCTCTACGAAGCCTGGAGCAAGGCCTACCCGCCCAAGGTCTGGGAGCAGCAGCGCAACCAGCAGGTAGCCTGCGTGATGGGCTGGGGCAATCCTTATGTGGGCAAGGTGGATATGAGCAGCTGTGCGCGCAAGCGTGCGTAGGCAAACCGGACGCCAGCCACGTAGGGCGGACTCAGGAGCCTAAGCGAACAGTCCGCCGAGCCATGCCGAGTCCGGCACCACAACCCACGCCCAATACGCCCCCCAACGGCGTACTGCTTCGCGACGACTGCATGGATGCAGGAGGTAGAGCGACGCAGGAAGCCAAAGCCGAGTACGCCCTACTTGGCTGTAGGAGCCCCGCCCCGGGGCGAAGCGCTTGAGTTCTTTATCGCCTGAATGATCGCATTCGCTGCGGGGCGCAGCTCCTACAGTTGGTATGCAGCTCGACATTCATGCCAGCCGCTGCAACTCCCGCCGCACCATGTTGGCGAACTCCGGTGGGCTGAGCTGGTACAGCTCCTGCGCCACCCAGGGTAGCCAGCGCCCTTGCAGCTCGGCTTTGCGCGCCAGCAGGCGCTGGGCCTCGGCTTCGGCGCGGGCCTGGTGTTCGCGGTGGTAGTCGGCGCGGCTCGGTTTTTCTGTACTCACGCTGTTGCCCTTTTCCTCATGCCGGGCAGAGCAGGCATAATCGCTGCCTGTTCGCCCATTTCGACCGTCATCAATGCGCATCCACGTCAGTTTCATCGACCGCGTCGGCATCACCCAGGAAGTCCTGGCGCTGCTTGGCGGGCGTAATCTGAACCTCGATGCGGTGGAGATGGTACCGCCAAACGTCTACATCGACGCACCGACCTTGAGCGCCGCCGTGCTCGAGGAGCTGCGCGGCGCGCTGCTGCAGGTGCACGGTGTGCAGAGCGTCGAGGTGGTGGACATTCTGCCCGGCCAGCGTCGCCGCCTGCAGCTCGATGCGCTGCTCGCGGCCATGCCCGACCCGGTGCTGGCGGTCGATGACCGCGCCACCGTGCTGCTGGCCAACCCAGCGCTGGTGGACATGTGCAGCCGCCCGCCCGAAGGCCTGAGCATCGCCGCGCTGTTCACCGATGACGCGCTGCAGCAATCGCTGCTCGCCGCCGGTTTTCATCAGCCGCTGCGCGAGGTGCATTTCGCCGGCCAACCGCTGCTGCTCGATGCCCAACCGATCACCGAAGACGGTCGACTGACCGGTGGCCTGCTGACCCTGTATGCCCCGAGCCGCATGGGTCAGCGCCTGGCTGCGCTGCATCACGATCATGCCGAGGGCTTCGATTCACTGCTCGGCGAGTCGGCACCCATCCGTGCGCTCAAGGCCCGCGCCCTGCGGGTGGCGTCGCTCGATGCGCCGCTGCTGATCCACGGTGAAACCGGCACCGGCAAGGAGCTGGTGGCACGCGCCTGCCACACCGTCAGTGTGCGTCGCACCGCGCCGTTCCTGGCGCTTAACTGCGCCGCCCTGCCAGAGAACCTGGCCGAGAGCGAGCTGTTCGGCTACGCCCCCGGCGCCTTCACCGGCGCCAAGCGCGGCGGCAAGCCGGGGCTGCTGGAGCTGGCCAACCAGGGCACGGTGTTTCTCGACGAGATCGGTGAGATGTCGCCCTATCTGCAGGCCAAGCTGTTGCGCTTTCTCAGCGATGGCAGCTTCCGCCGCGTCGGTGGCGACCGCGAAGTAAAGGTGGATGTGCGCATCCTCAGCGCCACCCACCGCGACTTGGAAAAGATGGTCGCCGAGGGCAGCTTCCGCGAGGACCTGTTCTACCGCCTCAACGTGCTCAATCTGGAAGTGCCGCCGCTGCGCGAGCGCGGCCAGGACATCCTGCTGCTGGCCCAACACTTCATGGCCCAGGCCTGCGCGCAGATCCAGCGCCTACCCTGCCGCCTGGCGCCGGCCACCTTCCCGGCGCTGTTGGCCGGGCGCTGGCCGGGCAACGTGCGCCAGTTGCAGAACGTGATCTTCCGTGCCGCCGCGATCTGCGACAGCAACTGGGTGGAAATGGACGACCTGGATATCGCCGGCACCGAAGTGGCGCCGAGGGTGGAAGGGGAAGTCGCCAGCCTGGAACAGGCCATGGACGAATACGAGAAGGCACTGCTGGAAAAGCTCTACGACAGCCACCCCTCCAGCCGCCAACTGGCCGCGCGCCTGGGCACCTCGCACACCGCCATCGCCAAGCGCCTGCGCAAGTACGGGATACCGGGCAAGCACTGACGCACTCGCCCGGTGGGTTAGGCGCTTGTCTTTAAAAGCGGAGGATGCGCAGGTCCAGCTGTGCAGTAACCCACCATCGGCGCAACGCGGAAGACCGCCCGGTGGGTTACGCAGCGCACCACCACCGCGCCGTCAGATCGTTCATCGATCAGCGCCGCTAACCCACCCTACGGTTCTGACCGCGCGCGCCTGGACACCTTCACCCCGCTGTAGATACCGTCTTGAAGCTCACCTCGCAATAGCAAGTGCCGGATCAAAAGGCCGACCAGATTTCAGCACACCATAAGCGATACACAGCAGCTTACGCATAGCCGCGCAGGCGATCTGCTTGCCGGC
>Ga0228664_1000480_pt1 | contig 23830 bp, 35 predicted proteins | sample 78DmetaG_FD_183029 | JGI IMG/M metagenome (GOLD analysis project Ga0228664, IMG submission 183029) | Seawater microbial communities from Monterey Bay, California, United States - 78D | ecosystem: Environmental > Aquatic > Marine > Coastal | place: USA: California | collected 2016-09-26 | reverse complement strand
ATATGGCTGCAGATTAAATACGGCACCGCAATGATAATAAATGTGTAACAAATAATAATAAATACTATGGAAAAATCAAAGCAAATTATGGATCCTTGGGAGATGATGTACGAACCATTTAAAGGTATCTATACTAAAGATGAAATCGATGAAATGACTCTTGCTGAAATCAGTGAGCTTCACGATCAACACTTAAAAGAAGAAAATAAAAACGAACTTAATACTAAAATAACTATGGGAAATACAAATTACAACGGTTACCACAACTATGAAACGTGGAGAGTAATGCTAGAAATACTAGGTGACATCGAATGGGATGACGACGAAGAAGTAACAGCAGATATACTTAAAGAAATTGTAGACGACGTTGTCTTCAGTAATTCAGTAGAGAAAGATTGCCTCGCTGCTGACTATGCAAGATCCTTCTTGTCCAATGTGAACTACTACGAGTTAGCTGAAACAATAAACGAAGACAGATTAGAATCATGAAACTATATAAAAACGAACATAACGAGTTAAGATTTTCAGACAAATTCTCAGATGATAATGCAATACACCTTATTCACTGTAATGAAACTTTAGAAGAAATAAAAGAAGATAGTGCTACACCTTACTTAGTAGCGGAAGAATGCACAAACTTTCCAAGAATCCATTTAGTAACAGATTTTAGTGAAGACGAAGCCCTACAACAAGTGGATGAATATTTGAGAGAACAAGAAGACGATAAAGACTCGCACCTAATTGGGGTATTTAAGTTAGACTTTTAAACCCAGAACAGAGTTGCAGACTAAATACGCAACCTTATTGATAATATACATGAACATTAAATAATTAAATACTATGAAACAAACAGAAATGAATGTAATATTAGCTCAGCTAAAAACTACACATATGATGGATCAAGCTATGGACGGTAGCCACAGTGCTGAGTGGGCGATGAGAAAGTTCGAACCACTACTTGAAATAGGTTATTCCTATGAAGACATTGCTACCTATGTCGCAATTAAATTACAAGAATTAACAATTAAAGACGAAAGTTTTGCACAAGATAGACCAAAATATAATGAAAATAAATAACCTAAAAAGCTTTGTCGGTACTAATATATTTAGTATCACATTCACCAAAAAAGATGGATCACTACGTAAAATGACTGCTAGGCTGGGAGTAAAGTCCCACCTACGTGGCGGCACAAAAAAGTTCTCTGATGAAGAGCGAGATCTAATAACGGTTTTCGATATGAATAACAACGGCTACCGATCATTCAAGACTAGTAACGTGATCAACCTAAAATGTAACGGAATAACAATTAGCTTTAAATAATAATACCATGAACAAGACTAAAGAACAAATACAAGACAGAATAACCTTACTAGAAACCTATGTAACTGATGCCGAGAATACTAAAAAAAGCTATGCAGCAGAGGTATCAATGTTAAAAAGAGATCTAGAAGATATTAACAAACCAGTGATTAATGATGACATACTAACCCAGATATATGAGGTTATTGAGCAGCATGTGGGAGACCTAAACGAAATAGACCCTAGCGACTGCGAGTTTGATTTTGGAATAGATTACGACGGCAGAGTAGCTGTTGAATCAATGCAAATACAAAAGGGCTACGAATACTTCGCTGAAAGTTTATATAATGATCTTAAAACTTTATTCAAAGTAAAAGAAGAAGAAGATGAAGCTAGCGTTTAATCAAGATACAATAGATTACTTCACTACTAAAGCTGAGTACCTTGAATATTCTTTAAGAGATGAAATACAGTTATTTGTAGAACAAAACTGTTACCCAGAAGGAATTGAAACGTATGAAGATATAGCTGAGGAATTATATGATCAGGTAATGCATGATAAAAAAAAATACAATGAATAAAGAGAAACAAATATTAAATACCGTTTTACATATGGTATGCACATATTACGGAGTAGAACCGAATGAGATTAAAGGAAAGAGCAGAAAACGCCATTTAGTAATTGCAAGACAAACATACTGCCACTTAGCAAGAGTATATACTAGATCTACATTAAAACAAATAGGCTCTATTATAAACAGAGATCATGCAACCGTGATATATGGTAACAGCCAAACTAAAATTTTATCTACTATAGAGAAAAAAACAGCATACGATCTTCAATCTATTATACAATTAAACCCTGAAATAAAAGAATTGTTTCAAACCGGCAATGCTATGCTATACACTATATAAGATCGGTTGCAGACTAAATACGATCTAATATTGATAATAATAATGAATCTAAATTAAATCTAATGAATATATTTTACCTACACAAAGATCCTGTACAAGCTGCTAACATTCAGTACAATAAGCACGTTGTTAAAATGATACTTGAGTCCGCTCAAATGCTATCTACTGCTCATCATCACTATGCTGAGACCTTAAATTACGATGCTACTTATATACCATACAAAAAAGCACATTACAATCACCCCTCTTCTATTTGGGCACGAGAAAATAGCAGACAATACTATTGGTTATTCCATCATATGCTAGCCCTCGGTAATGAATATACAAAAAGATATGGCAAAATACACTTGAGTATTCAAAAATGTTTCGCATCTTTGCAGAACTGTCCAGTTGGTATGCCTCTTGGCGGATCCTTCTCAGAGCCACCGCAATGTATGCCTGACGAATACAAAGTACCAAACGATAGTGTACAAGCCTACTGGAATTATTATATTGGTGATAAGCACTCAGTAGCTAATAAAGACGAAAAAATATTTACTAAAAACCCATTTTAAGATGACTGAAAAACAAATGAGACAGCTAACCGAAATGATTATTGAAGCAATAGACGATAAGCAACGTGAGTTAGATAAAGAGTTCTATGCTAATATAGATAACCGTGTAGATATTGCATATAGTCCGCACCCTGTAGACCAAGCTCAATCTGAAAGCGAACGAGTATTAAATAAATTACACGATTTATATGGTATGCAATTAAAGTTAATCTCCGAAGAAAAGTTTGAGCTAGCAGAAGAAATTAAACAAACAATACTAACAATTAAAAAAAACTATAAGCTATGATAAAATTTAATAGATATAAGCAGAATTTAACAAGAGTAGGTAACGATATATATTCTTATGACACCCATGTAGCTGAAATAAAAGATGGTAAGCTATATAAATTAAGATGGAGAGTAGCAGGTATGTCTTCAAGTCCAACAACCTCCAAGCACATTAATTATGTTGCTAATGAATTAAACTTAACCCTAGTAGATTATGAATAAATATATGATAAATAAAAAAAGATGTAGAGTAAGACATCATATATGGTTTTTAGAAAATCGTATAAAAGAATTAAAATATATTATTTTAAATGGTGCAATCAATCATAAGGTAATGTATACTGAAGTAATGTTATTTAAAAAATATAATCGAAGATTATCTTTAATAAAAATGTAAACAAACAATATAAAAATATTGTTACAATAAAAAGTGTGACAATAGGTATTATATATAAAGAGTAGCAGGCTAATGTCGCATGAAAGGAATCTCGATTATTTAAATCGAAGACGTATAATTTACAGGAGACATCCAATAACGGATGAACCAACAACTACTTATAGTTGGGGCATGTACTACGAAAATGGCACACACGAGTGTTTTGAATTGTTTAGGACGGATGCAAAGATTAATACGTTTAAGTCTCTTAAATGGCATCTATTAGTGTTATGGTATCTTAACTCTGATATGGATCAAGATGATCTAAATAGCTTAGCAAAATTTATTTGTATTAAATCAAATGGTTTTGTTACCTTTGAAGTATCAGAATATATTCTAAAGAATATTATATACGAAGTAAGTATGTGCGATTTAGATATTCAACCTAAAAATAAGATTAGAAAAATAATCTTTAAACCATTCTGCGGATTAACTAAAAAAGAAAAGTTAAGTATAGTCGGAAAAATGATAGGTAGAAGTAAAAAAATAAGTCAAGATAATATATATGAATGTATGCTGGAGATTAACGATAACAAAAATAAAATAACAATAACTGGCCTTGCAAAGATGTTATCTTGCAGTACAAGAACGATCTATAGGACTATCAATAACGAACTAAAAAAAGAAAAAGAACTATTAAACCAAGGATTATAGATTGAGTCTGGCTATGTTATAACTAACAGCCTTATGAAAAAATACAGTGTAACAAGTTACATTCGGTACAAAGAAGATTTAAAAAAATCTATGCCAGACGATAAACTATGGAATGAATATAGTAGAGATGAAATGATAATAAAGTTCTTACCTTTAGTAGAAAATTTAGCAAGAAAGTTTGCTACATCACAGCAAGCTAGTGGTATACTAACTATAAATGATCTTATACAGATCGGAGCTGAAGCTTTAATTAGAGCGACAGATAAGTTAGATTACGATAAGCTTAATGAGTCTGAAGATATTGAAAAGACTTTAAAGTCATTCCTTAGTAAAAGAATTAAGGGAGCTATCAGACGTAGAATAGATATGAATAGCGGAGGTATTAAAATACCAGAACATAAAAGAAGTCAGATGCGTAAGAATCCAGATGATAAAAGTATGGTACAAATGTTTTTTAATTCTATATTCTTAAGTATCGATGCAGTAAATATGGATGAAGATGGTAACACGCTGTACCACAATATAGTAGATAAGTCAGAGCCATATAATATTAATATATTAAATGCTTATTTGAAAGGATTAATGCAGAAACACTTAACAATAAATGAATACCAGGTACTACGATTATCTTATGGATTAGACTGTGAGAAGCACTCAGCTAAAGAGATAGCCCACATATTAGGACTTAAAGGTATTAGTAATCACGTAAGAGTTTCAGAGTTAAAAAAACAAGCAGTGGATTCTCTTGTAGATAAAGTTGATCACGAGCAAGTAATAGATTATTTATAGAATATGAATAATAAAGATGAAATACGTAAAGAGCTTTTTATTAACCAACTAAAAAGCGAAGCGAAAAGTAAATTGATGCTTAGAGACTATGTATCTTTATGTGAACTATTAAATAAATTAAAAAACATAAAAAGGCGCAATAGTTCAGATTAATTAATTAAATTTGTAAACAACAATAAATTATATACCCATGAAATTAAATGAGAAACTGGCAACTGTCCAGACCAAGTTCAAATCTAAAAAGAGTAGATACAACTCTTTTGGTAAGTATTACTTCAGATCAGCTGAAGACATTTTAGAAGCAACAAAACCATTCTTATTAGACTTAGGTGTTTCTGTCGTAGTAAAAGAAACATTAATAAGTACCGATCCATTTCCTGTGTTAGAAGTAACTGCAACAATATCAGATGGCACCGATGCTATACACTCTAGTGCTATCGTTGGTATTGATCTTGTTCAAAAAGGTATGCAAATGCCTCAGAAGTTTGGTAGCGCTTCATCATATGGCAAAAAATATGCTTTAGGCAATTTATTTTTAATAGATGATACAGCAGATAGCGATGCTAATAATACTCACGATAAAAGCACACCTACTAAAGTTTCATTAAGCACAACTAAAGATCCTGCATTTGCTAAAGCAAAAGACTATATAAAATCAGGTGGCAAGATTGAAGCAATTAAAGCTAAATATTCTTTATCTAAAGAGGTTGAATCAGAATTAAAAACACTATAGTTTGGATAAGAAAAATAAAAAAGAAATCCTTAAGCGTCTGCAAAATGACGAGGATTACTACGGAGATTTTGGTAAACAATTCTTAAGTAACTCAAACATAAGTACTTTAATGAATAATCCTCTTGCTTTAGGTAATGATATAGTCAGATCAAATGCCTTAGTAATAGGTAGCTACTTTCACGTGGCAATACTTGAACCAGACAAGCTTAAAAAGTTTAAAATTATAGATGCTACCACTAGAAATACTAAAGCATATAAAGAATTATCTGGTGGCGAGATATGTTTACTGCAACACGAAGTAGATAAGATTGATCTTATGATTGAGAAAGTTTTAGAAAACGATGTGTGTACTAGCTTAATTCGCGGCAATGTTGATTATGAAGTACCTGGTATAACAGATATAGAAGGTAACTTTTGGAAAGGCAAAGCTGATATACTTAATCATGACGATAAACTTATAGTAGATTTAAAAACTACTGGGGATATTAATTCATTTGCATATAGTGCTAAAAAATATAACTATGATAGCCAAGCTTATATATATAAACATATATTTGGATATGATATGGTTTTCTTAGCTGTGGATAAAACAACTCATCAGATAGGCTTATTTGATTGCTCAGAAGCTTTTTATCAAAGAGGATACGATAAAGTTATGGCAGCTAGTAATATCTACGATCTATTTTATAAAACAGAAGATTTTGAACCAGAACAGTTCTTTATTTCAAAAACTTTGTAACTTTAACCCTTAATATAAATCAAAAACAATTAAAATTATGGCATCAATTATTAATGCAAGTATCAATTTAAATCACATTGATAAAAGTAAAATCATCGAAGGTAAGAAAGGTAAGTATTTACCAATTAGTATCGTTATAAACGATGAAGTAGATCAGTTTGGTAATCAAGGACCAATAACAATTGCTCAGTCTAAAGAAGAGCGCGAAGCTAAATCGGCTAAGACATATTTAGGTAATGTAAAAGTTGTATGGACTAATGGCGATAATGTGGCCGCAGCACCTAGAGAAGGGCAACAAGCACCTGCTCCTGCAAGACAATCAGCGCCGGCTCCATCAGATGACCTACCATTTTAATGGCGGTTTGCGGATTATGTGGAGATGATATGGTCCAAAATGATTATGACCTCTCTGACATATGTATAAATTGCTTAGAAGATTCAGGCTATTAACAATTAAATTAAATTAAATGAATATAGAACATACGGAAATCAATGGTTTCCAGATTGACAACTTTAATCAGTATGGTCTTGAAGCAGGAAAAACACAGGGGAATTGTCCTCTGTGTTCTGCTGATAGAAAAGCTAAAAATCAGAAAGCTAAATGTGCTAGCTATGATTGGGAGAGAGGATTAGGGACTTGTCATAATTGTAATAGTAGTTTTCAATTACATACCTATAAGCGTAAAGGTAAAGCTGAAAAAGTATACTTGAAGCCTGAGCCTTACGTACTACAGACACCTGGTACTAAGGTTGAGGAGTGGTTTAAAAACAGAGGTATATCAAAGAAAACACTAGACGATCTTAGAATTAATGAAGGCCCTGAATTTATGCCGCAGACTGGTAAAACAGAAAACGTTATTAAGTTCAATTACTTTATGGGTGGCGAGTTAATCAACATTAAATCTAGAGATGGTAGAAAGAATTTTAAATTACATAAAGGAGCTGAAAAAATATTTTACAATATTGATAGCATAGTAGGTCACCCTGAATGTATTATAGTAGAAGGCGAGATGGACGTCTTAGCACTACATGAAGCTGGTATAACTAACGCTATATCAGTGCCTAACGGAGCAACGCTCAACAATAACAACTTAGATTACTTAGACTCTTGTATTGATTACTTTGAGGATAAAGAAAAAATTATATTAGCAGTAGATTCTGATGAAGCTGGACAAGCCTTACAAAAAGAATTAGTTAGAAGACTTGGTGCTGAGATTTGTTACTTAGCTACATTTGATGACTGCAAAGATGCTAATGAATACTTATTAAAATATGATAAAGATAAGCTCGCTAATAGGATTAAAAAAGCTTCACCGGTTCCGCTTGAAAATGTTACTACATTTAAAGATATTGAAGATGACATTACAGATTTTGTACGCAACGGTTTTAAACCTGGATTTCAAGTCGGCTTACCAAATTTTGATAGCATATTCTCAACTTATACTGGTCAGTTTATTACTGTCACTGGTATACCTTCTTCCGGGAAGTCTGATTTTGTCGACCAAATGGTTGTGGGATATAACAAAAATTATGGATGGAAAACGGCTTTTGCTTCGCCAGAGAATCAACCTACTTATTTGCATGCACATAAGTTGATGAGAAAAACTTGGGAGGGTATGCCTTCTGCTGAAGATATTGGAGGGAATAAGTGGGAGCAGGTAGCGGATCACTGCAATAGTAATTATTTCCATATAGATATGGAGAAGTATACTTTAGAATCTGTATTGCGTAAGGGCGCAGAGCTAGTAAAGCGCAAAGGAATTAAATGTTTAGTTATTGATCCATTCAATAAGGTAAGAGATGTTGACTGCAAGACAGAGGATGTTAACAGGTATACTATGGAATATCTAATGAAGATTGAAACCTTTGCTAAGAAATACGATGTACTTGTTTTTATTGTTGCTCATCCTACTAAGATGTATAAAGATAAAGATGGCAAGATTGAAGAGCCTACTATGTATAACATTAAAGGTGGTGGTGAATGGTACGACGCTAGTTATCACGGGTTATTAGTACACAGAGATTATGAAGCTAAGACTGTTAAAGTAAAAGTTTTAAAAATAAAGTTTCAAAACCTCGGTGAGAATGGAGCATCAGCAAACTTTACTTGGGAACCAAACTCTGGATGCTATGTTCCACATATATCAGATACAGTTGTTAATGAACCTATGCCCTGGGAGTAATGCCAAATATCAAAGCTAAAGGGGCGTGGGATATGGGCAAACACTTTATTACTGCAAAAGAATATAAAGCGAGTGCTTGGTGCATTGAAAACAATATATTTGTTTATGTTGTTCCAATAAGACCTGGAGAGTGGGGTATAGAGATTAGCATTGCTGGAAAAATAAATAAGTCTCCATATATATATAAAAAGAATATTATATGGGAAAAGTTACACGAATATTATACATACTACTATGATAAATATGCAAAATGAATATAAAAAATTATTAGCCGATATACTTTCTAATGGTACTGAAAAGTCAGATAGAACAGGTACAGGAACAAAAGCTTTGTTTGGTAAAACAATTAAGCACGATATGTCTTTAGGCTTTCCTGCCTTGACTAGCAAAAAAGTATTCTTTAACTTAGCAAGAACAGAATTGCTTTGGATATTAAATGGTCGAACAGATTTAAAATATTTAGAAGACAATGGAGTTAGATATTGGAGACCAGATTACAATCGCTCTGGAAGAATAGATGAAACATTAGGTCCAGTATACGGGAAACAATGGCGTGATTTTAATGGTGTAGATCAGCTCAAAACTCTTGTGACTAATATTATTAAAGATCCAAGCTCAAGACGTCTTATGGTTAGCTCATGGGCTCCACACGAGATGAATGATATGGTTCTACCTCCTTGCCATTACGCTTTTCAAATATTTATTAATGAAGGTACCTTAAGTTTATTATGGATGCAACGTTCTGCTGATGTATTCTTAGGCTTGCCTTACGATATTATGATGTATGGCTTATTACTAGAAATGTTAGCTAAAGGTGCAAACTTAAAGCCAGGACAATTAATAGGACAGCTTGGCGATTGCCACTTATATAATAACCATATAGATCAAGCACAAGAGTTTCTAACAAGAAAAAATAGAAAGTTACCTACATTACAATTAAATAATGGAATAAATATGACTAACTTTAATGAGTTGTATATTCCTAATATGACTGAAATAAAATTAAATAACTACAATCCTTATCCTGCTATAAAAGCAGAGCTTAGTGTTGGCAAATAAACAACTATGAAATATTATTTATATCACATTCCCGGTAAAAAGATCGGTGTTACAACCAATATAGAAGATAGAATTGAACGTCAGCAAGGATACAAGCCTGACGAATACGAAATATTGCTATCAACTAAAGACATTGACGCTGCATCTCAAATGGAAATACATCTTCAAAAAAAATTTGGATACAAAGTAGACCAACAACTTTATAAAAATTTAATTAATAATAAATCTATGAAAGTAAATATAACAGAACAGACAACAACGTTCCCAGTACCAGTGAACAAGTTAAAGGGTAATCTAATGGATATGATAGGCTTAAAGTGGGATACTCACTTGGGCGAGTTTGAATTGACAGTAGACAAAATACCTTGGATACTTAAAAATATATATCCATCAATGTTTAACAACGATAGGTGTTTTATATATAACAAAGCATTCTATGAAGAGTTTATTAATAATCCTGAACCATTTGAGCAAGCAGAAAATTTAGAAATGTTTGATAACATTAGGGCATGGGCAAGTGAGCGCGGCTTATATGAGAAAGGAGATGCTAAGACACAGTACTTAAAACTTCAAGAGGAAGCTGGAGAGTTAGCCAGAGCTTTATTAAAAGATGATCAAGTAGAAGTTGTTGATGCAATAGGAGATATGGTTGTTGTGTTAACTAATCTTGCACATTTAAGAAATTTAACTATCGAAAGCTGTACGAAGTCGGCATATAACGTAATTATGAATAGAACCGGCTCTATGGTAAACGGGACGTTTGTTAAAGATAATAAATAATATGACCAAGAAAGAAATAGAATTTCGTGATCCTGTTGTTGAGCGAGTAGTAGATAAGTTTATATCTAGATCCGATGTAGGTTACAAAAAGTATGGCGTAACTCTTAATGATGATCCATCTGAAATTATTGAATGGCTTAATCATTTACAAGAAGAACTTATGGATGCTGTATTGTATTTACAAAAAGCTAAAGAGTCTCATGAAAAAAATGTATAAAAAAAGAGGTAAGAAACGTGGACCTGTCGTAGCAAAGAAAGTTGTTTACGACGGGATCCAGTTTGCTTCAGGACTTGAAAAATATATGTATATAGCTCTTAGGAAAGCTAAGATAAAGTTTGAGTACGAATACAGATCATTTCAATTACTACCTGGATTTACTTTTGATCAAGATTGTTATGAAAGGCAATCTAATGGTAAAGGGGAATACAGAGATAGAGGTAACAGAAAGATTATTGGTATAAAGTATACGCCAGACTTTGAAGGTGAAAACTTCATAATAGAAACTAAAGGCAGAGCAAACGATTCATTCCCACTTAGATACAAGTTATTCAAATCATTATTAGCAAACACAGAACCTAATATTGTATTATATAAACCACAAAATCAAAAAGAATGCGACATAACGGTACAGTTGATACTCGATTCAAGAAAGAACTAGCCCGTAAAAAATATGCCGAAAGGCAGTTTGACAAGTGGGTTAAATGGAGTATAACTCATAGAGGTAAAGTTCTTTTTAAAGAAGTAATTGAAAAGCAAATAGAATATAGAATAATAACATTATGAAAGTAACATTTAAAAGTGATGACCCAACAGAAATAAAAAGATTAGCAAAGTCCAATGATATGGCTCATTGCTTATGGGAAATAGTTCATAACGGATGGCGAGATTTTAAGCATACTGATTATGATTATCAAAAATCTTGGAATAAACTGCACGATATTATGTTGGCGTATAATATAGATGTGGATGATTTGATGGATTAATTTACTAACGGTTAGTGTAACAGGTCGTTTTAATGCCTGTTACATATTGTTACCCTTAGTACGGGTTTGAAGAAATAAATTAACTTAAAAATAAAAATAAGATGAAAATTGAATTAACAGTAAAAAAGGAATTTGAAGTTAAAACATTATTAGTTGAAGCCGATGTAAGATACTGGGAAGATGCAACTGTAAATGGTGTTGAAGATGAAAACGGTGATTTGATACCTTGTAAGGTAGGCGACACTTGGAAGCCAATTATTGATTTAGAAACTGGATTAATTACAAATTGGGAAAAAGGAAAAGAAGCGAATATCCATTACAAAGTTTGTGATGCTGGCGAATATTGGTTGCAAGATGAAAACGGTGAAAAAATTGTAAAAGCAAAAGGATATTATGTACCTGACTTTTTAGCGATTGATAATAGTGGTTATGGTGATTATATTATTATGAAAGTTGATAAGGATGGTAAAATCAATAATTGGCGATTTGATGCCGAACCATTTACTAACGAAGACGAAGATTAGTATTAAGGGTAACGGACGAGTGTATGGCAAGTGCCTACACCGAACTTAATCAATAAAACAAAAGATTAGAATAATGACAGAAACTAAACAAAAAGACGATAAAGCATTTGCTATACACAATGTTAGCAACTGTACCGAGATTGAAGCACCATACTTTGATAAAAACGGAAAGCAGATTGAAGAATTTGCGGTCATAAAGATATTTCACTTTAAAGGCGTGAACGAGCAAGGCAGAGGAAGAAAAAACTATTATATGTACAAATGGGTAAGACTTACAGAAAGGTGGGGTAAAAAGTGGTGGACTGCCTTGCATTTATCAAACGATAGCGGTAATTATTTTCACTTACGTTCAACCGCAAATTCTGAAAGGGTTATGACAGATACTGAAATAGTACAACAGCACTAAGGTATTGTTGCTAACGGTTAGTGTAACAGGTCGTTTTAATGCCTGTTACATATTGTTAGCACAAGTACGGATTATTAACAACTAAATATAATTACAATGGATAAAAAAGAAATGATACAAATAGCAAAAACTGCTATAGACAAAAGAATGGATTACGAAACTTTAAAGTACTCTGATTATATGTACGAAAAAGAAAGCCTTACAGAAGATGTGTGGGAATATGTAATTGAAGCAGAAGAGCAAGGTATGAATTGGTTTATGGAAACTTATGCAGAGTATTTGTGCTAACACGCAAATAAGGCGAGTTTCAATTCGCTTTATTCGCTGTTAGTGTTATTTTAATTATTAAATTTACAAAAAAAAAATGAAAGAAGAAAAAATTTGGTCACTAGGAATAGGGTTGTACCCTGGAATACTTTTTGGTTTTAGAACCTACGACCAAGGAGACTACGATATGCACGTATTATACTTCCCATTCGTGGAATTTGAATTATCAATTTATAAATAAAACAAATGAAAGGACAAAAGCAAAGCAGGGTAGACCTGGTAGAAAAAAAGATTAAAGCATTAACAAATGTTATGCAAGGCATAATGGATGAGATGGCTCAAATGAGGGATTTATCTGTAGGTACATTAGAGACAATAAAGTTAATGCCTGACTACAGCGAAGCATTAGAAAAATTAAAAGAAACCTTAACTAAAAAAGAAGAAGATGATACTAGCGATTAAGATACTTATAGTTCTTTCTATTGTTTCAATTATTGCAACGATAGGAGTGCTCTTTACGTTTTACATACTTATGAAAGACCTTAAAGGAAACAAAGACAATCTAATATCAGAACAGTTAAAAGAAATACTAAACAGATTATAAAATGGAAATATCAAACAAAATATTATCAGACATCACGGTGTATATGAAGTACGCTAAGTATAAGCCACTATTAAATAGACGGGAAGATTGGTATGAGCTTGTTACTAGAAATAAAATGATGCATACTAAAAAGTATCCTCATTTAAAAGAAGAGATAGATGAGGCATATAAATTAGTTTATGATAAAAAGGTTTTACCTTCAATGAGATCGCTGCAGTTTGGCGGCAAGCCAATAGAAATATCCCCTAATAGGATTTATAATTGTGCTTACTTACCTATTGATTCCGTTGATTCCTTTAATGAAACAATGTTTCTTTTATTAGGTGGTACTGGTGTGGGATACTCCGTGCAAAGCCATCATGTTAATCAGCTACCATCAATCAGTAAGCCTCACACTAAAAGAACAAAAAGATTTTTAATTGGTGATTCTATTGAAGGTTGGGCAGATGCTATTAAGGTTTTAATGAAGTCTTATATGGGTGACAAAAGGAGTTCTAATATACAATTTGATTACTCAGATATTAGAGCTAAAGGCGCACAGCTGGTTACGTCAGGCGGTAAAGCACCAGGACCTCAGCCGCTTAAGGAATGTATATTTAAAATTACAGGTATATTAGATTCTAAATCTGATGGGGATAGTTTAACCACGCTGGAAGTACATGATATAATATGTCACATAGCGGATTCTGTATTAGCTGGAGGTATCAGACGTGCCGCACTTATTAGTTTGTTTTCTGCTGAAGATGATCAAATGATTAGCTGTAAGTCAGGGCACTGGTGGGAATCAAACCCTCAAAGAGGTAGAGCAAACAACTCGGCTGTGCTTATGAGACATAAGGTAACTGAATCTTTCTTTATGGATTTATGGAAACGTGTTGAGCTTAGTAATGCAGGCGAGCCTGGAATATACCTTAATAATGATAAGGATTGGGGAACTAACCCTTGCTGTGAGATTGCTCTAAGACCATTTCAGTTCTGTAACTTATGCGAGGTTAACGCATCAAATATTGAATCTCAGGAAGACCTGAACAACAGAGTTAAGCATGCAGCTCTTATTGGTACGCTTCAGGCGGGATATACTGAGTTCCATTATTTAAGAAGTATATGGAGAGAAACTACTGAGAAAGATGCTTTGATTGGTGTATCTATGACGGGTATTGGATCAGGAGTTGTACTCGGTTATGATATGAGTGAAGCCGCTGAAGTTGTAAAGAAAGAAAATTCTAGGGTAGCAAAATTAATCGGTATCAATCCTGCCGCACGTACAACAACCGTTAAGCCTGCTGGAACGACTTCTCTTGCACTTGGAACTTCTTCTGGTATTCATGCTTGGCATAACAATTATTATGTCCGTAGAATACGTGTAGGCAAGAACGAATCAATGTATAAGTATCTTGCTAAAAACCACCCTGAACTAATAGAAGATGAATACTTCCGACCTCACGACACTGCTGTTATTAGTATACCACAAAAAGCACCTAAAGGTTCTATACTTAGAGATGAATCGCCATTTGATTTACTTGAAAGAATAAAGAAGGTTGCACAAGAGTGGGTTGTACCAGGTCATAGGAAAGGATCTAACACACACAATGTATCCGCAACAGTATCTTTAAAATCAGATGAGTGGGATAAAGCTGGGAAATGGATGTGGGAAAACAGAAATCATTATAATGGATTATCTGTATTACCTTACGACGGCGGCACTTATACTCAAGCTCCATTCGAAGATATAACGGAACAAGAATATAATGATAGGCTAAAGCATTTAGTTAATGTTGACCTTACTAATATAATAGAAGTCGAAGACGAAACAGATCTAGCTGGTGAGATTGCTTGTGGTGCGGATGGCTGTGAAATTAAATAAATTATTATGAGTATAAAGAAAATACCATCAGAGTATAAATCTTTACCTAAAAAAGATATGCGCAATGCTGTAATAGAGAACTTCGTATTTGGAATATTAGGTTCTACTATTGTGGTTTTTATCTCTCTTAAGATTGATATTGCGGTTATTATAGCTTATCTGATATATTACTTTTATGTTGGGCGTGTTATTAATAGACCTAAGTATGTAACATCAATAGGTAAGTTTATATTGTTTCCAATACCAACAGCTCTTGGAGCTTTTTCGGGTTACAAAATAGCAAGCTTATTAGCAGTATATATTCAATAATGCTATACACATATGTATAATAAAACGCCAGTAAAATTAATTACTGGCGTTTTTAGTTAGAAGCCTTAGGTATGGTACGCCTATTGTATATGCTTCTTTACTTACCGCATTCTTCACCGGTTGCTACATTCACCCAGTTTTCTTTTTGAAACCAGTCTCTTAATGTTGCACCTTTCTTTCTTGCTCCTTTAACATTACTTTTTTCAGATCTTTCCCTTTTACCGCTTTTACCTGCTGTACGCTTAGCTCTTACTACAGCATCCTTTTCTTTTTTGCTCATAGATGCTACCTTAGCGGCTGGTAAACAAGCTTTTGTTGTTCCTCCCCCTTTTGTTTTACTTTTCATTTTAGGGCCGCCTGCCTTTGTACATTTTACGCCATAGCCTGATGCGTATGCACTTGGCCATACCTTATACTTTCTTTTCGCTGCCGCTTTACATGCTGGTGATATTTTCATAGCTAATCTTATTTTGATAAAGTTTTTGTTTTTAATTTTTTTGTTTTTACTTTTATTCCCTTTTTCCCAGTAAATGTAATTGGTGTATTCTTTTTAGCAGCTTTTTCTGCCTCCTGTTCTTTCTTAGTTAATCCAAGTGACCACTTATCCCAGCCTAATGCTAAACCTATTCTTTGATAAGCGTGCATGTCTTCGGTTATAGCAGCCTCAACATTCTGGGCTTTTCTAATTAATCTATCTAATGGGATATTACCTACAGCCGCAACAATATTACCTGCCGCTAAATAAGCAGGGTTTTGTATATCAAATCCCATTGTTTCCATTTTATCTTTATCCCATTCAAAAGCTCTACCAACTGATTTTATTTTGCTATACTTAGAAGATATAGGTGGAGATATTTTTAATAGTTCATCAGCTACATTACTATATTTAGGTCTATCTTTTTCACTTTCTCTATAAATTCTAAGACCTACATTTTTAATAGTAGATACTACAGCCCCAGCAATGCCGATACCTCTTAGTAGGGAGTCTAGCATTGAATTTACAGCATTAATAGTTTTATCAGTTGTTAAACCCTCTTCATCTTCGTCATCAAATGCTAAACCAATTAATGCTTGCTGTAAAGCAGTAAATATAAGGTTCTGCACAGCCATGTAATAAACTATCTTAGATATATTTGTTTTAGCGTCTCCACGTCCATTCTTAAGGTCTAAGACGGCCTTTTTTGTTAATCTAGCATATTGGGAAGGGGTATTTGCAAAGGCTAATATAATGCGCCCTAACGGGCCCGCTTGTTGCTGACTAATCTTATCCGGGCGGCTTGACTGCTGTGAGTCTTCCGCTGCTTCCCTAAAATCATCAAAAGCCATTTGCTCTGCTTCAGCTTGAGTTAGTGTGTTATCAGCTTTCATTAATGAATTAATCCTGTTTCTATAGAAAGTTGCGCCACCTGAAGATATTGCAAAACTATCCGCTATCTGTGTAGGTGTAAACCCAAGTTGTAGTAACCTTGCTATTACAGCTTTAGGTCCGCCCTTTTTAGCCAAGTTTGCTATTTCTGCTTCTTCCACTTCCATTTTAAGACCACCTCTACGATCTACTAAATAGTCAGAATTAAATAAATACTTAAAATCTTTCCAATATTGTTTCTGGTTTGCAAATGCTTTTCCAGCAGCAATTGGGTTGTTATCCGACCAATTTATAAAGTTAATTGAAGATATTGTTTGTAGAATAGCAGATCTAGTATTAAAAAACATAATAACACCAGTAGATGCGTTAAGGTAGTCCATAAATCTACCTGTTAATCTATCCATATTTGGAGCTCTATTTCTACCACTTTCCATTCTATCTAATGAATTTTCAAGTGCATCCCTATAGTTACTACCAAAAGCAGCCTCTAGCTTATTAAGGTTGGCACTTGAGAATATTTCATCAACATTGTTTTGCCATACTTGTAAATATTTTACTCTAGTATCTGTATTAAGAACTTCTAAAAGATCTGTGGTTATAGTTCCTGTAGTCCAACTTTTTTCTGGCTTAGCATACCCCTCATTCTTTGTGAGTGCTATCAATGTATTCGCAAATTGTTGAAGCTCGGGGTTTTTATTCATAAACTCCCCAAGTTCGGCTTTATCTGAATCATTTATTCCAGGAATAGTATCACCTTGCTTAGTCCATATGTGATAGCGTACAGCTTGTTCTCTTGTAAAATCAGATCCTGGTATTTTTTTAGCTAAGTCTTTAGGGGTTATATCTAATTTATCTACTAAAGCATTGTAGTTTTTCATCATAGATATTCTGGCAGCACTTATATTTCTCATTGCTGCTGCATAAGGATCTAGTAAGTTCTCCTTATACCAAGCCATTTGTGCGTCTCCTACTTTGCCTTTACCTAAAGTTGTATACAATAATCCTATAAAGTCTTCTGCACTAGGCGGTATAAAGAACTTGAATCTACCTTTTCCATCACCTCTTACTTTTGCTCTTGCTGTAGATACTTCTCTGTTACTCGGTATACCTGTTTTGTTTTCTATTATATCGTTAAACGTTTTGCTAAGACTTTGTTTTTTGTTGAACTCTATTTGTTGCTCTACTTCATTATCATGAATCGTTTCAGCGTTGTCGATGGTTTCTTGAACAGTAGGTTTACCTTCCAATTGTAAATCTTTTGGCAAAGCCTTATTATTTCCCTCTGCAGCTTTCTCTTTAGATTTTGTTAGCTCAGGACTAATATCCTCATTTGTATCTATATTAGCCTTTTCTTTTAATTCTAAAAATGCAGGAATTTCATATCTTGCTTTGCCTATTATAGACTTATCAGAATTTAATGCCGCATCCATTTCCTTTGTTACTAAGTTAACTTTTGCTTTTGCTAAAAATTCTCTTAGTTGCTTTTCGCTTATATCTCCTTTAGCAAACTTAACGTACTCTTGTTGTATCTCTAAAGCTGTAGTTTCATGCTCTAATATTAAATTACTTATATTTTCGCCAATAACACTAAAGCCTGCTGATGAAGACTTCCTTACCGCTCCCCTTTGGTCTGCAGTCATTAAAGCAATAAACCCTATAGCTTCTGATTCACTTAATCCTTCTACTTGACTTATAATGAAATTTTGTGCTTCTTTCGCCTCTTTGTTTATTCTTTCAACATTGTTTTTAAAGTCCTTTTTAACTTCTGTTATATCTGCTAGGCCTGTAAGTTTATTTTCATTTAAAGTAATAAATGTAAGCTTTTTGCCGTTTTTTGTTTCGGTAAGTAAGTCAAAGCCGTAATCTTTAATATTTGGTATTGCTTTTAATAAAATATTGTTAAATATTTTTTCATTTGTAGTATTACCATCTATACCTAATGTTCTTATCGATCTACTTACAATTTTCAACCACTGTGCTATAGCTTCTGTTTTTGCTTCTTTACCTTTTGCTGTATTGAAGTTTTTATTTAATACATTTTTAGCAACTGAAAAACCAATAATTTGTTGTTCATATTTAAATAGTTTTCTGTATTCTGCAAATATTTTATTAAAAGTTTTTATATCAGGTGTCGCAGCTTCAAATAGCGCTCTTTCAAAAGCTCTTCTTTGTCTAGCGCTTAAAGTATTTTTTGTAGCTTCTAATATTATTTTTCTAAGCTTATCATAATTAAGATCAGGAGTGTTCCTAATTTTTGATGCCATAGATTCGAATGCATCTTTATTAGTGCTTCCAAATATACTCTTAACGGCTTCGGAGTCTAATGCAGAAACTATATCTGCTTTTTCCTTTGTTGGCACGATTGCTTTACTGAACATTATGTCTGCTTTGCCGGCAGCTATATCTTGCTTCTCTTGAGCTGTAACATCGCCATATTCTCTAATCAGTTGATTTGCAGATAATCTAGACATAAGGTTTATCATACCTTGTAGTGTCTTGCTCTCTCTACCTCTTCCCGATGCGTCAACAGTAACCATTAAGTCACCATTTGCGTCCATACCAAACGCTTTTAAAACGTCTGTCTTATCTAAACCTCTTTTTAATATAAATGGTGCTAACCCATTCTTTTTTGTAAACCTAGGGTTTTTATTATATAACTCTTGTAGTATGTTGTTAGGTAAATTAGTAGCTGACCCTTGTAATTCTTTACTAGTTAAACCGCCTGGAGGTATTGCTCCCTTAGGTAGTAGCTTTAATATTAAATCAATGTTTTCATTAGCCCACACCCTAGCCGATTTATAGTCATCTCTATTAAATACAGTTTTCTTATCAGATAGCTTTTTAACCGATATGTTTAGTTCCTCTGAAATAGGTTCTAAAACAGCTAGCAAAGCTGCATCGTCTTTTTTAACTCCTATCTTTGCAAAGGTTCTTTCCTTAGCTGGTATATCCTTAGTTATTTCTTCTATGGTATCAATTACTTTGTTTAATGCAACTTCATCTGCAATAAATTCTTCAGCGGGTTTTATTAAATCTGCAACCCTAGCATCTTCTTCTGCAATTTCTATTGCTGTGCTAGTGGATTCAAAAGGTAATACATCGTCTGATGCTATACCTCGCATACCCTCCCCCTCAATATCTTTTGTAAACTCTGTTTCTAATATTCTTTCCGATGCAGCTATTGCTCTTAATGGTAAATTTTTATTTATATATGCCGCAAGTGGAACACCTGATTCAGGCTTGTAGGTTCTTATTAAATCTATTAAGCCTCCTTTACCTGTATTTATTTCGTCAGTTAGTAATTGTCTGTCAAATCCGGGAGCGTTCTCTCTTTTGTTAACAAGACCGGCGACCATACCCCCAAACTCTTTTATTATTTCAAAGCTTCCATCCACGCCTTTTTCTTCGTATATCTTTTGCACTTTTTCAGACGCCGCTTTCCCAGCTTCTGTTACAGGCTTAGCTCCTTCTTTTGCTTTTGGCTCAGGTTTAGCTTCTGTAGGCTCTTGCTCTTCTATCTGCTTAATTTTAGCTTCTAGCGCTGCTTCTTGAGATTCAAATTCGCTAAAGCTTATCTCGCCAATATTCCTTTTATCATATAGATCATCTATTTGCTTGCCAATTTTATTGATTTCAGTTTCTTGAGCAGAGGTTAATGATTTAGAAAGTTTTATTCCGGCTAAATCATCCATAAGAGATTTTTTACCTTTAGGCAATCTTTGCTTTGCTTCCTCTATTTTCCCTTTTTGTATACCAGCTTTTTTACGGTCTCCAATTTTTAGCCTTTCAAATTGCTCTTTAGTTAGCTCTATTCGTGCGCTGCGACCATTTTTATCAATTATATCGGCATAGCCGTATCTTGAATCAGTTGATGAGGTGTATTTTTGTAGTGCATCAACTGTTGTTTTACCTTCCTTTAAGGCGTCCGCTACTCTTTGTTCTTTTATTGATACTTCTACAATTTTACCCGCTACAGTACCTTTAGCAAACTTTTTTTGAGCAGGAGTAAGTTTACCTTTGCTAATACTTTTATTAAGATCTTTTAAGAAATTAAATACGTCTACATCTTTATCAAAAGAAATATCTGCTCCAAAATATGTTTGAACTATTCTTCTGTATATATCCTTTATTTTAGCAATAACGCTATCATTAGGCTTTACTTGACCGTTATTTATTGCATCAATAAGCAACGTTAATGATTCTTCTGCCTTAACATTTTCTGAGCTTTCTTGATATTGCTTTAGGCGGGCTGCATAGTCATTAGGCTCTTTACTTTCAAGCAGGCTAGCATCAATGCTTAATAAGTGATTTTTTAATGATTTTCCAAGTTCAATCTGCAAAGCAGGATTATTTTTTATTGCATTATAAAGTATAGCGTGCCCCCCTTCGTGGTTTATTACTTTAGTAGCATTATCTTTAGTGGCTTGTCCTTTGTTAATTATTATAACTTGAGACCCATCTTTTAGTGTTTGCGCTATTAATGCTTGCTCCCCAGCGGCTTGTTTTATATCTGTACCTTCTCCTAATTTTCCTTCCTTTACAAGCTGAGATAATACTTCTTCAACTTCTTGGTTATTTTCTTTTGATATTACTGTAACGCCTTCTAATTGTTCTAATGCTTGTGTCCCTTTAGCGGTTGCTTTTTCTACTTTATCTTTTTGTACAACCTCCGTTAGCCTACTATCTATTTCTTTAATTCGAGTTGACTCTTCAATTGTTAATGCAGATTCATTTACTTGTTCTATTTTTTTCTTAAGGTTTTCTTTTTCTACAATAAGCTTTATAGCTTCTGTATTAGCATTACTAGATAACTTTAAAGGATTTATAGAACTTGATATTGAATTAATTTCTCTTACTTTCTGTTTTGCTTGGTTTGCCTCTTCTTCAGTAATTTCCCCATTAGATAGCTCCTCATCTAATTTGCTATCTGCTACCGCTACAGAATTTTTATTAGAAAATATTTTTATTGCTGCATCAGTAATATCGCCACCCTTTCCTAATGCGTCATATGCGGAGGGGAATCCACCATTTACTAGTTCTTTACTTATTTTATTATTAGCTATCATTTGTGGTATTTTATTAGCCACATTTATAGCATTTACTGGAGCACCATACATAGTTCCTCCGGATGTCCCTAATATAAAAGAATCCATAGTGTTCTCCATTAAAGGTACATCATTAATTAAATTTTGAGTCATGGTAGTAGCAACCTCTTCAATGCCCTCCCCAAAAGCGGCAACAGGAGCACCAAACTTTTTAAGCATAGACTCGTACATTTCCATTATACCTTTATATACAGTTTCTCCTGCTTTTTTCGCCCCCTCTTTTCTTACTAAGCCTTTATATAAGTTAGTAAAAGCCTTAGCATTTATTGACGAAAATACTGTTTCTGCAGCGGCTAACCCAACACCCTTTACAGTGGAAATAAGCGGGTCTTGATCTGGATTTTGTTTTTGCTGCTCTTCAATTTCAGACCCCATAAAGGCTACTGTGGACCCTAATGCTAGGTTTTGCATAGAGGTTGTTGAGCCACCTAACATCATCGCAATGCTTATAGGTGCGCTTTCTGCAAGGCCTGAACCTATTTGCTTAAACCCATCCATTATTTCGCCCTCTGAAAAGCTTTCTGCTACCCCTTGATATTGATACTCATTTTTATTATATAGCTCAGCAACCTTTGCTAGTCTTTCTCTCTCTTTGCCGTAATTTTCAAGAGCTACGTTATTTATATTATATTTTTCTTTAAACTCAGCAGCGGTTCTAGCTAGCGCTGGCTCATCAATAAGCGCGGCAACTATATTTTGTGGTGATGCAAAAACGTTATACAAGCCTTCTCCAATCGAAGAGATCATTTCTCCAGACCTGGACAAACCGGATCTAACATCAACGCCTAGCTTATCAAGGTAAGACATGTCTTCTATAATCTTATCTTTTTCTTCTTTTAATTTTTTATCACTCCCAGAAATTCTTTTTTTGACTTCTTCGTTTATAGCCTTTTGCTCTTCTGGGTCTAAGCTATTAAAATAATTATCATTTTTTTCTTTTCTAGTCTTCTCTTGCTTCGCTAAATCAGTGGAAAAACTTTCTTCCGATTCTAGCCATTTATTTATTTTATTAGCAGAATCCTCATCACCTTTTTTTGTAAATTCGTCTATAGAAAAAACCTCGGAGTTCCCGGTAACTTCATTGGTAATTTGTATTCCATCAGCCCCTGGTATAGCTTCTGCAACCGTATAACCTGACCCCTTAAATTTATTTGTTAATAGTGGAACTAGCTCCTCTTCGTCTAAGTCAACTTCATCAACTTCCACCCTTAGCTTAGGGCTTTTGGGAGTAAAAGTTTTTGAAGGCGCTAATTGCTTACCAATATCAAATTGATCCTCTTCTTCTAACGCTAAAGGTCCAACCCCAGATGCTGAAACTTCTTCCGTTGCTGCGGCCACATCTTCCTCCACAACAACATCTTTCTTTCCCGGCTTAAACCCTAGATCTTTTTTTAATGTAGCAATATCAGGTATGTCGTAATAATTAGCCAGACCTTCTCTAACTTTAATGAGCTTTTCCTCATCTAACATATCCGTTTTAAAGGCTTCAAAACTGGGCATGTCAAAATGTTTAGTTGCCCCATTATATAACTTTAATAAAATTTCTTCATTCATACTAATATAATTTATTTCCTGTGGATATTGTGTTAGAATATGGGCCATATATTAGTGGTGGAGAAGCCGGTTCTGTTTTAACTTCTATTGGTATAAATTCTTCTTCTAAATAAGTTTTTATCTTATCCATTTCTGTAAATATATTATACCCCTCTTCTAATATTGGGTTTTCAATTATAGTAGTCTCGCCTTTTTCTTTGCCTGCTCTCATTGTTTCTTTAAAAGGTATAAATTTACCGTCTTCTATTTTAAAGTTAAGACCTTTAGTAATTAAACCACCCATCTCTTTTCTAAAAGCATCTATTATTTCTTTCTCATCTATGTCCGATGCTTTAACTGGAAAGCCACTTTTAGCGGTTTTTATTTTCCGTATTTCAGCAACGTTAGATTTTAAATTTTCAAATGCTCTATCAATTGTACCTTGCGTTTTAGTAGCTT
>Ga0228664_1000476_pt1 | contig 23986 bp, 20 predicted proteins | sample 78DmetaG_FD_183029 | JGI IMG/M metagenome (GOLD analysis project Ga0228664, IMG submission 183029) | Seawater microbial communities from Monterey Bay, California, United States - 78D | ecosystem: Environmental > Aquatic > Marine > Coastal | place: USA: California | collected 2016-09-26 | reverse complement strand
CAATCAATTCCATTGTCACTGTAAACCACCAGTAACCTTGCGCATAGAATTGCGACAGCTAGACTTAGTTTCAGTCTGTATCAGTTAGGTGCTCGATCTAAATTGGCTAGCGAACAAAGCGCACAAACCATCTAAGTAGTCGGTAAGCGCCTGCAAACCTATTAAAAGGGTTACAAATTAAATGCCCAGACTCATTCTCTAAACCGTAAGAGAGAAAGAACTCACGTAACATAACAAGAGAAGCAAAGCATGTTCACTATCGATCTGCCACAGCAAATAGAAACACGTCTTTTGATCCTGGCCATGAGTAGGTTGGAGATAGAGTGTTTGGCGCTCAGGGGCGCTCGAATTCGTTTGTGGAGCATTCTGGTGGTGAGCTAATTTATAGGCCAGTCATTATCTGGTCGCAACCAAGGCAATATATTCGATAAATCGTTATTAGGAACAGTGATCATACTTAGGCGCGATTCCACATGTTTAAGGAGATCGTCACCAAACAACTCAATACTCGCCATATCTGTCCAGAATTTAATCCCACCTCTGGTGCTCACAAGGCCAACAAAAGCGTCAGACATAAACCTAATGTTGTCTTGGCTCTCCAACCCCTCGCTCTCTAACTTTAGCAACAAATCTAAATGATTTCCCATCGCAATGAGAGCATGAGCAGCTTTAAACTGATCATCTGCTCCTGTTTCCTCATAATTATGCAGAAACTTACGCACAGCCTTACCGTTGTCTGACAGGTAAAATAAAGCTTCCTGCCATGCATGGCGCGTATGTCGTTGAGAGTCCGCCCTTGCCAATTTGTTTGCTACTCTAATTTGAACTCCAACAAAAATCGCAGAAACAAGAACTCCAAGTCCTCCAACTAAAGCGCCAATATTTCCAAGGGCTTCCATATGATCTTCCATTTCTGGCTGCATCAAAGCAATATTTAAGTTTCTGGCGTCAATTCCAAACGCTGTGGAACACTGACATAGATTTATCACGAATTAAGGTTTGACCAAAAGCAAAAGCCCCTGGAGTCGTTGACATCATTTGAGGGCAGACTAGCATGTAAGAACGCTCCGTTGGGTAGAAGAAACCCTGAGTCAGTGCGTAGCCACCCCAGTGGCACATGTCACTATGATCACTTGTTTTATACTCACGTATCACATTGTCATCTCCGTGCGAAGTTGCCCAGCCAAAATTGAATGATTTCGGGAACGGGCTATCATCACCAGCGACGCCAAATGATTTCGCTAGAGTGGTGTTTCGTTGAAGATTTTCGAATCGTCCCTTACATAACGTTGCTACACCTTGTTCGCTCAACAATCGCTTTCCTTTTTTGGATACCCCACCATCAAGAAGCATGTCATAAAATTTAGAATAATCATGGGCAGTCATTATCGTTCCTGTATCCCCACTCTCATAGAGCCTTGGACCAGAAAAATGTGCTGTTTGATTCGTCACATAATTCGTTCCTTCGGGGTAGCACTCCTGCTCTTCGGCTATTTTAGTTGATAAGCCACTCTCGTCTAAGAGCGCACCGTAAAGAGTTGGTACCCGATTTATTCTTGAGTCATTGTCTGCAAGAAAAAACGCCGCATCATTCATATCTAGGGGCTTAAATAGCAGCTCCGACATAATTTCGGAAAATTTCTTAAACTTTCCTCTGCTTTTTTCATAGAGAATTTCGATAATTCGACCAAGGACTGTCGCACCATGCCCGTACGAAAATTCACCGGGCTCGCATGTTAAAACCCCTGCCTTTCCAATAATGTCTACAAAATTTGCGAGGGATAAATTCGCGCCCAAAATCGATGAGCTTCGATAAACTCCGGGATGCAATTTTTGCCTCAGGGCGTTTGCTACCAGACCTGCGTTTCTATCACACACTCCGCCTTCAAAAAGAAGATCATATTCAGAAAATAAATCATACTCAATGCCAGCCGACTCACTCATTAGGTGTTTTATCAGCATGGGACTATTAGATTTTTTTCTATCAAAATTTAAATTTAAATTTTTGCCAGTAAGAATACTTTTGTAAGCAATCGATTCTTTTCCATAAGCATTGTCTACGACTATATCCCAAGAGCGATCAAAAGACGGAATAAATTTACTGACAGGATCATCGAAATTGAAAAGCTCCTCTTCGTAAAATCTTAGCGCCAAAAAACTTGTTAGCACCTTTGTCATACTATACATTCTAAACATTGAATCAGTCTGCATAGCTTTTTCTGACTTCAAATCGCTAACACCAAACGCCTTGTGATAAACTTCGTCTCCCCGTTTAGCTAACACCACAAGTCCAGGAATAGAAAGATGTTTGTCTTTTAGGATACTTTCGAAATGATTGTCGAGAAGTGATTCGTAATTTTTGCAAAATTTTGGTGCGACATTCATCATATCTAAGTCCAATCTGAGGAAAATTTATTTTTCAGGTTTAAGGCCATTTGCAAAAAATTTTTGACAACTGAAAGGGGTTTCTAAACTATCTAGCCTCTCACTAATCGAATGGCATCGTACTATTAGGGATTCAGCTATAGGAATATCAGCATCGGTCCACTCTAATCGTAAAGCCCACTAAATATACGAGCTGCATCCGCTGAAATTCGCAATTTCTTACCATGAAAATCACTTTATGCTTGAAATTGTGTGCTTATTAACAATTAGATCGAGAAAAAACCCTACCTCTGCACCAGAATAGTATGTACTAGCAAAATAGGGAACCTTTCTATGCAAGTGGGTACCCCCGGAGGTGGGGTCTGGATACGGCCATTTTAAGGTTTTAGAAGGTGGGTCTGAGTCTGCTTGACACGCAGGATTATAATACAGGACGTCCCTCAACACAGAGGCCCTGAATATGCAGATCAAGCGACCCGCGGCTCCAGAAAGCTCGCCCCCCCCCCTAGCGGCCGCTAGCCCGTCACCAGGATTAACTCATTTTGTTCGGCATCTTCAGAATAAAAATCGCTCCAGACGTTGATTAGTCGATACTTTATTCGCGCGAAAGCTTAAAAACATAAAGCTGTCCCCCTTCCGGTATGATCGAAGTATCTGCACCCGAAAAAGCGGATATACCGCCGAAATTTCCAGAGGCAATCGCAACATAACTTTCACCGTCTATCTCATAGGCTATGGGCTGACTTCTGATTCCCCCTCCTAAACGAGCTCTCCAAACCTCCTCTCCCGTTTCAGCATTGAGTGCAAAAGCGTGACCAGTTTGACTTCCAGAAAAAACTAACCCGCCTTCAGTGCTTAGAGTACCAGCGAGCATTGGCTCGGCATCATAATGACGCCATGCGACTTCGCCGGTTTGATAATTCATTGCAGTAATATGACCATAAGATGGAGTTTCACCAGATTCATCAGAGACCCCATCTACAGACACGGGTAATCCACCCATAAATAGTTGACCTTCTACATGCATGCTTATTCCTTTTTGCATGAGTTGGCAGCTCTCAATTACAGGCAAGAATGCTAGATTCAATGAAGTATTAACCGATCCTGAAACAGACCCATTCATTCCTCCGAGTGCGCCAGGACAAACTCGCATAGTCGGCTCTTCTGAAGGCATAGCTTCGGGGTTAACTACGGGCCGCCCATTTTGTTCCATAGATTCCGCCCAATTAAGCTGCTCCATATAACTGGTTGCTCGTATGAACTCTCCGTTCTCGCGATTGATTGCATAAAAGAACCCATTACGATTTGCCTGAACTAAAGCCTTTGTAACGCTCTCTCCTTGATTTAAATCAACCTGAAAAAGGTGTGTGTTACCGTCATAGTCCCATACATCATGGGGTGTAAATTGGTAGTACCATTTCCTTTCACCCGAATCCGGATCAATTGCTAAAACGCTATCTGAGAACAAATTGTCTCCTAGCCTTGCATCTCCGTTCCAATCTGGGGAAGGATTTCCAGTTGTCCAATACAATAAATCAAGCTCGGAGTCGTATGCACCAATGGTCCATGCGGGTGCGCCGCCGGTTTCGAAAGAATTACCGGACCAACTTTCGTATCCAGGCTCGCCTTCAGCAGGGACGGTATAGTGGCGCCAAACTCTCGCACCGGTTTCGATATCGTAAGCATCAAAGAAACCACGAATACCAAATTCGCCGCCTCCTACACCTATCACTGCTAAGTTCTTTACAACAAGCGGTGCAGACGTTGCGCTAAAGCCTTTGTAATATTCAATAATTTCACTTTCCCAAAGCTTTTCTCCTGTAAGACGATTAAACGCAAGAAGCTTGGCGTCCAGTGTAGCCATTAGAATAGTATCACCGTGAATTGAAGCACCTCGATTTGCAGGGCCACAACAAAGCCTCAGATCCTGTGGGAGTGGGTGATCGTAACGCCAATATAGCTCTCCTGTTTTAGCATCTACTGCAAACAGTCTGTTGAAAGAAGAAGTTACGTACATGATGCCGTCATAAACGATAGGCGAAACAGCAAATTGACCTTGTGTCCCTGTAGGCAAACTCCATGCAAACTCTAAGTCTTTTACATTGTCGGGCGACAAGGCTTTGATAGGGCTATGACGATGGTTCGCGTAGTCACCGCCGTATTGAATCCAGCTATCAGAATAATTGCTTTGGCTTTCTACCAGCATTTGACTTGTAATCGGCCCTTTTCCTTGGCCAATATCCCGACTATTAATCCAATGTGTAGTGAGAATTTCAATGGTTTCGCCTCCATCGAAATCATTTGATGCTTGCGGCTGATCTTCAACGATACCAGTTTCATTAGGACTACAGCTTGCCACGAGTCCAAGTGAAACAAGTATTACTGCTGCATTTTTTATTAGACTCGATATCCTAATGTCTATCATGAGAACTACTCCCCGAAGATATTTATCAAAAAAACTAAGCACAAATTTATGTTATCCGCATATTTTTAACTGCAAGTTGATCTATTAGATTTTAAGAATGCAATAATTTTCCAAAGGTCTTTTGCACCTTCTGGAAAGTTTTCACCAAAGGCGATCATTCTCGTTCCTGACACGCCGCCCGTCACAACTGTATATATTTCTTCATCGCTTCCGCCATGTAGCCACTGACAATCAAAAAGATATGGCGCATCAGATCTTTCCGGTGTCAGTTTATGACAATAACCCGCGCAGGTTCCTACAAACAATAAACGACCACGCTTGAGCGCCTCGGAATCATTGAGATACTCATCTGCGGGGCTTGAAGTGACCCCATCATTCTCGCAGGAGAATAACGAGAGCCCCGCAAATATAATTATTAATTTTTTTTTCAATGTCATAAAAATTCAACTGTGTAAATCTATCTCTAAGAAAATTATGGATAGCGTGGAAATGGGTCGCCCTATATTCAGTTTTTATAACTTAATTACTAGCTATCCTAGAATAATACAAAATAGCGAGTTAGAGAACCTAGGGCAAGGCCATAGGTACCACCGGGGGTGGGGTCTGAATATGGCCATTTTGAGGTTGTTAGGGGGTGGGTCTGAGTCCGCTTGACACGCGGGGTTATAATACAGGTCGTTCCTCCACACAGAGGCCCTAAATATTCGGATCAAGCGGTTACTGGACGATCGAGAGGTATAAGCTGACGAGATAGGTTGTTTGACGCTCAGGGGCGTTCCTATGCGTTCCTGCTTCACTAATCAGCAGTCAATTGCTTAAAACTGTCCAACCTCAGAATCAAATTTGTGGGATCAATTAAGCTCCATGTGGTTTCAAGAATGCTCATGTCGGTCTGAATTATGTCCGTATACATCCCAGTCGTCGTTTCAAATATACCGCTGCAATCAGGAGTTTGGCCATTTTCATTTAGCGCACCAGACGCGTTGAACTCTCTAAATTTTGTAATCTTCACCGTGGCCTCAGAGAGAGAAACTACTTCTAGCCCGGCGTCAAACTGACTAATACCGTCGCTCGTACTGGGAAGACCATCTGTGAATAATCTTAAACAAGCGTAGATTGTTGCATCAGCCGAATTCAGGACACCGATATTATTAAACGCTAACCCAAAAGTTAAGCCTGGTGTTACGCCATTATAAGGCGAGGGCCATTCAACCGTGGGTTCATAAGAAGCAGGAGGTGCAACAGTAATAGTTGCTGATGTTGTTGAACTTTCACCCTCGTCATCAGTCGCCTTAAAGGTGACAACTGTTGAGCCATTCGGTAATGAAAGAGTGGCGCTTAAACCAGTAGCCACTTCTACCCCATCTACCAACCACTGAGTAGCTGCAATCGTTCCATCGTCGCTCGCATTAGCCTTGACGCTGACTGATTCTCCAGCAGCACTGTCAGTGTCAGAGACAGCGTTATCGCCACCGATAATAGAAACAGCTGGAGAACTAACAAGGGCCGATAGTGCAGCCGGAGAAGTAAGGAAAGTATCCACCTGATCAAAAGTGATGGTTGCTTTACCTTGAGTTGCTTCCCAAAAATTTAGAGGTAAGGCCGGATCAAGCAGCGGGAGTTTTATCGACTTTGAATGCCCAGTTCCCTGCAACTGGAATCTATGAAGTTCTTGATCGATATAACCCCATTCATTCGGTTTCAACTTCTCCTCGGAGACAACAACATACATACTTCTGAAGTTTTTTTGAGACTCTAGATGTGAAGGACTTCTTATACCCGCGTCGGCAATTATTTCTTCCATCGTCAGAGAATGAATAGTTGAGGCCTCGAAAGTCCCATTAGATATATCCTCCCATTTAAAATCCTGAGCTATTTTGATTTCTTGCCCGACTTCGTCAGCTCCAATTAGACCCATCATATAGAGTTCAAAATTACTGTAACGAAATGAATTGCTTGTCACTCCAGAATTTCCATTCACAAGCCCATCAAATTTTTGGGTATTATTAGGGCCCTTAGCTTGATACGACCCATTACTAAGCGCTTGAAGTGACCCGTGTTTCCATCCCCCAAGTTGACCGCCAATATTTGTCCAACCCCAATGTCCTGGACAAACTAATTCCGGATCGCCACGGTATCCATCAAGTATTTCTAATTTTGATGCCCACGTGTGCATCAACTCATGAAGACTAGGACCCATGGTTATACCATTTAGATGAGGATAATAATGGACAGACTTTAATTTCCCATTGCTTCCGTAATCATCTGAATAATCGAATAGTTCTTCCGCAATTCCAGTGACATCATTTTTAACGCTATAGGAAGTCCCATATGCACCACCATTATTTTCAACACAAGGGCGAATTTTTGAGCAGCCAGAAGCGATCATAATAAAATCAAACTCATCTTCAAAATGTTTAAAAAGTATATTTGTTATTAATTTGACAGTGCTTGAAGCGAGTCCCGATCCATTCCCTCCCCGCTGAATATCTCTAAATTCATTTTGATATTTTGAATTAGATACTAAATTAACTACCCTTCCGCTTCCTAAAATCGATATCGTATAATCAGCCGTTTCAATGGTTTTTATTTTAGCTGGCGATCCTGCGTCTTTATCTATCGCATCATCAACACCATCCCTATCGACATCGTCTATAAAATGATTGTTATGATCTATAAAGCGAGTTCCTTGGTCGATTAAAACTTCCCGCTTTTCCCACTCCCTTGGGATCGATCCAGTGAATGAGTTCTCACCCCAGAGATCAAGATAAGTAAGATTCTTGATTCCGCCAAGTTCGTTAGGGATTTCTCCACTTAGGTTATTATCACGAACATTAAAATTAGTGAGATATACCAGATTTCCTAGCTCAGCAGGGATGCTTCCGCTGAGGGAATTACCACCAAGATTAAAGAAGGTTAAGTTTTTCAGATTGCCCAGCTCAGAAGGGATAGTTCCGCTGAGAGAATTATTTCCCAAATTCAGGGAGGTGAGATTTGAAAGATTTCCTAGCTCACTAGGAATAGTGCCGTTTAATCCGTTTGTCCAAAACCAGAGTCGGGATACTGATCCATTCGTGCAAGTAACCCCAAACCAACTACATTCAGTCCCAACAGCTCCCAACCAACCCGTATTATCCGTCCAGTTAGCACCGCCGGTGGAATTATATAGCGCAACTAAGGCATCACGCTCAATCTGAGGAACCTGCGCATAGGAAGGCCCTGCTAGTGAGAACAATAGAAGAGATAGAGCTGTGTGGATGAGTGGCTTAATAGTCAATCCCAATGTTACCTAACAGGTCATCCAGAATAGTATGTATACGGGTGCAATGAAACCATTCTGACTTATCGGAGTGTGCCCCTAGGGTGGGGTCTGAGTATGGTCATTTTGAGGTTTTAGGAGGTAGGGTCTGAGTCCGCTTGCCACGCGGGGTCACAATACAGAGCGTTCCACCACACAGAGGCCCTGAATATGTATATCAAGCGGCTATTGGACGATGGAGAGGTATTTTGCTGGCAGTAAAGTGTCGACGCTCAGGGGCGTCCCTATGCGCTTGTGAGGCATTCTTGTGAGCGGTATGTCAAGCCAAGCTCTGCAGCCACTCTTCGTGAGTCACCTCTGAAGTAGTCAGATCAACAGCGATAGCCGACAGTCTCTGGTGAACGTAGGGTGCTGCTGCTTTGGCCGCATCGATTCTAAGCCGGATACTCAAAGATTCGTCTCGCATCACTTCCAGCATGTAGTCCAAAGGTAGATCTCCCCCACTACTCGCGCGCTCAACCATCTCTCGATTGAAGCGACTCAAACTGCCAGGTTTACGACCCGCATTGGATCTAGCGCCACCATGTGCCACTAGAATCTCCTTGATTGTTTATCAACGCGGATAGATTGTATTCAGCGAGGGGGGTAAAGGAGTAGCGATCATTGAAATAACTGGGTAAATACTGGGTAAACAGACTGCTCACCAGGGAGTACAAAATATGGGGGTTAACATAAATTTTTGTTTTTATTAGTAAATATTGGTCGGGACGGCAAGATTTGAACTTGCGACCACTACACCCCCAGTGTAGTGCGCTACCAGGCTGCGCTACGCCCCGATTTTTCATGAGTTTAACTATTTTCACGGAAAGATGACAGCGCTGCGAGGCCTAATCTTTTCTACAAGGTGGCGATTACAGCTTCCAACTCATTGATGATTGTTTTTAGCGCCACATCGGAGACCGCAGAGACAGCTACGGGTTCGCTTTTGTCATTCATCTTTAACCGTGCGCCGCCTATCGTATAACCTTGTTCGTAGAGGAGGCTTTTAATCTGACGAATGAGAATAACATCTCCTCGCTGATAGTAACGGCGATTGCCGCGTCTCTTTACGGGTTTGAGCTGTGGGAATTCTGCTTCCCAATAACGCAGGACGTGGGGCTTCACCAAACACAGTTCGCCTACCTCACCAATCGTAAAATAGCGCTTCGGCGGTATTTCAGGCAGCTCGTCGTTATTCTTCGCTTCCAGCATAGCCCTCTACCCGTGCTTTAAGTTTTTGGCCCGGACGGAAAGTGACCACCCGCCGCGCATTGATAGGAATTTCTTCGCCGGTTTTCGGGTTTCGGCCAGGACGCTCTTTCTTGTCGCGTAAATCGAAATTACCGAATCCTGAAAGTTTTACCTGTTCGTTAGACTCAAGTGAGGCACGAATTTCTTCGAAAAACTGCTCGACCACTTCTTTCGCTTCGCGCTTGTTCAACCCAAGCTCTTCGAACAGGCGTTCTGCCATGTCGGCCTTGGTTAGTGCACCGTCTGTCATATCAAACCCTCGTGTCGGTTTGTTTTGTGTAAAAACACACTAAAAATGTTAAATCGCTGCAGCGTTAAAGCTATAAAAGCAGAATTTAGATGCGTAATTCCGCTTTAAAATCGCTCTCTAGCACCTTGATGCAATTAGTAATAATAGCAGATATTTCTTCATCGCTAAGCGTGCGGGAAGGATGCTGCCAGGTCAAGCCAAATGCGATGGATTTTTTACCCTCACCCACACCAGCGCCGTCGTAAACATCAAACGTCGTCAACTCTGTCAGGTCACTACCGGCATTCGCACGGATACTAGCTGCAATATCGCCTGCGGCGGTATCGACACCGACCACGATCGCGAGGTCACGACTGACTTCTGGGTATCGCGACAATACAGATGCGGCGGGCAACTGCCGCGTAACAAGCGCCTCGGTATTCAGTTCGAACAAATAAGCAGCGCTCGCAAAGCCAAACTGACGCTGCAGACGCGGGTGAATAGCGCCTAGATGGCCTACACACTTTCCGGAAAAACGCACCTCTGCGCATTGCCCTGAATGCATCGCGGGGTGCTCGCTTTTCACAAATTCGACAGGCTCAGCATGCTCCCCTTTATTAGCTAACGATTCGACAATGCCTTTGATGTCATAGAAATCGACCGGCTTTTTCGGCTGATTCCAATTGATCGGCTCTGCGCTGCCATATATAAGCCCGGCGAGACAGCGGGTCTGCTTAATTTCACCCGCCACTTTCTCAAAAACCAGGCCCTCTTCGAACAAACGCACCCGTTCGCGCTGTCGATTCAGGTTGTAACTCAAAGTGGACAATAAACCGGGGAGGATGCTCGGGCGCATTACGGACATTTCAGCCGAGATCGGATTTTTAAGCACTACGGTCTGGCTCTCTGGGCAGACGCTACTAACTAATTCTGGATCGATAAAGCTGTAGTTGATTGCTTCTTGATAACCGTCGGCAACCAACCGCTGCTTTAATGCTGCGACCGGACGGATACGCTCGGGTATCCTTGGCAATCGCTGAGCAGTCATACCCGGTGTTTCTGGCAAATTGTTGTAGCCGAATACGCGCGCTATCTCCTCGATCAAATCGGCTTCGATAGACACGTCGAAACGGAAAGAAGGCACGGTGAACACTATACCCTCGGCGTCTGAACTCTCTTCAACAAATCCCAACCGAGTAAGGATATCTACAGATTCAGCCTGCGGCACATCGACGCCCAATAGGCGCTTAACATTCGCGAACTTGAGTCGTACTTGCCGAGTCTTCGGCAAATTGCCAATGGCAGTGCTTACAGGGCCCGCGTCCCCTCCTACTATCTCGAGCAATAACGCCGTTGCGCGCTCGAGCGCGCCTGCTTGTAACGCGTAATCTACACCGCGCTCATAGCGATGAGAGGCATCGGTATGCAGGCCATAGCCTCTTGCCTTACCCGCTATCGCGAGTGGCGAGAAAAACGCGCACTCAAGGAAAATCGACTTAGTCTGACTCGTAACAGAGCTTGATAATCCGCCCATAATGCCCGCCATAGCGAGACCCTGCGTATCATCCGCTATCAGGAGGGTAGCCGAATCAAGAACAACCTCGCGGTCGTCTAAGAGTGTTAATTTCTCGCCCTCTTTCGCCAATCGAGCAGTCACTGTACCGTGCAGCTTGTCGGCGTCGAAAGCGTGCATCGGATGACCTAATTCCAACAGCATAAGATTAGTGACATCTACGACCGGATCGATGCTTCTTAGCCCGCTGCGGCGCAGCCGTTCCTGCAACCAATAAGGGCTGGGGGTAGCGATATTGATATTCTCAATGACCCGACCCAAGTATTTCGGACACTCATCAGGTGCGGCTGTTGCTACCGGAATTTTGCGCTCAGTCGTGATTTTAACGGTTGGATAGTCGATCTCGTTGACCTGAGTGCGAGCGAGAACCCCCACTTCTCTTGCGAGACCGATCATGCCAAGACAATCGCCGCGATTGGGTGTCAGGTCTAGCTCAATAAGCTGATCGTCTAATGAAAGTGCTAATCGAATATCTGCGCCTAGTGAAAGCGTCTCAGGAAGCTCGAGCAGGCCGTCCGATGATTCAGCAAGACCGAGCTCTTCAGCGGAGCAAAGCATGCCATTAGACTCGACACCTCGCAGTTTAGCGGCCTTGATTTTGAAGGGCTTGTCGCCGCCGTCTAGAACCGCACCGACCCTAGCAAACGGCACCAACAGGCCCGCTCGTACATTGGGCGCGCCACAGACAACTTGAAATTCAGTCGTGCCATCACTTACTCGGCAAACAGACAGCTTGTCGGCATCTGGATGCTGCTCAGCACTCTCGACACGCCCAACCACTATGCCGCTGAACTGCGAAGCTGCGGGTGTTACACCGTCAACTTCGAGACCTGCCATCGTCAGCGTTTCAACGAGCTCAGCCGTCGCCATGCCCGGATCGACAAATTCTCGTAACCAGCTTTCGCTAAAAATCATGTTGAACTCACATTCGTTTGGTGGTCGTGCAGAACGAATACCCTTGGGGTCGACTCCCACCAAGGGCAATAACGACTAATTAAATTGCTGAAGGAAGCGAAGGTCATTCTCGAAATAGGTGCGCAAATCGCCTACTCCATATCGCAGCATCGCCAGGCGCTCGACACCCATGCCGAAGGCAAAACCGTTATGTGTTTCTGGATCTATATTAGACATCTCGAGCACACTAGGATGAATCATGCCGCAACCCATCACTTCGAGCCACCCAGTGTGGCCACAAATTCTGCAGCCTTTTCCACCGCAGCTCACACACCCCATATCAACCTCAGCCGACGGCTCGGTAAAGGGAAAATACGATGGCCTAAAACGCACGGGAAGGTCTGCTTCAAAATAAGCTTGGAGAAATTCGATTACCGTGCCTTTTAGATCGGCGAAACTGACGTCTCTATCTATTAGCAGGCCTTCAACTTGATGGAACATCGGCGTGTGAGTCAGATCGGAATCGCAGCGATAAACTCGCCCCGGACAGATCATCTTGAAAGGAGGAGAACCGCCTTCCATCACCCGCACCTGAACCGGCGACGTATGCGTCCGTAAAACAGTCGCAGGGTCTATATAAAAAGTGTCGTGCATCGCACGCGCAGGATGGTGCGCGGGAATATTGAGCGCTTCGAAGTTATGATAATCATCTTCGATTTCGGGGCCCTCGGCCACTTCATAACCGCTGCCTGCGAATATGGCAGAGATGCGCTCTATAGTTTGCGTAATTGGGTGCAGACCGCCTTGATTCTGGCGTCGCCCTGGGAGGGTCACATCGATTGTTTCTGCTGCGAGTTGCGCGTTGAGGCTCTGCTCTACGATCGCTGTTTTACGCGCCGCGAGGGCTGCGTCGATTGCGCGTTTGACGACATTAATACGCTCGCCAGCCGCAGGTCGTTCGTCGGCAGGAAGTTGGCCTAGCGCCTTCAACTGCGCGGTTACCTCCCCCTTCTTACCTATATAATGGACACGCAAAGACTCCAGCGACTTTTCGTCGCTAGAGTCTTGTATTGCATCGAGTGCCTCTGTTAGGAGGCTATCTGGAGTTGCCATCAATCAGCCCTTGCCGAATCTTAATTCGACTCTATGGTGAGACTCTTCGCGGTGCCCTACTCTCGAACGAGAGGCTCCGGTAGGAGATTCAGCGCAGAATTAGGCTGCGAGGCTAGCTTTCGCCTGATTGAGAATCGCATTGAATGCCGGCTTATCATGAACAGCCAGATCAGCCAATACACGACGGTCAACTTCGATGTTTGCCTTCTTTAAGCCAGCAATTAATCGGCTGTAAGTCATGCCATTAACACGTGCTTGGGCATTGATACGCGTAATCCAAAGAGCGCGGAATACACGCTTCTTAACGCGACGGTCACGGTAGGCATATTGGCCTGCTTTTGTCACTGCCTGAACCGCTACGCGGTAGATACGACTACGGGCACCGTAGTAGCCTTTTGCTTGCTTTAAAACTTTTTTGTGACGACGATTAGCGACGACGCCGCGTTTAACTCGAGCCATGTGAGATCTCCTTTGACCTTAGATTAGATTTCGCGAAGCATGCGTTTTACCGCAGGCATGTCGGACGCATGAACGGCACTCGTGCCGCGCAGCTGACGCTTTCGCTTAGTCGTCATCTTGGTGAGGATGTGACTCTTATAGGCGCTTTTACGCTTGTAACCGGAGGCGGTTTTCTTGAACCGCTTCGCAGCACCACTGTGGGTTTTTAACTTTCCAGCCATTGTCTAACTCCGCATTTGCTCCCATAGGTCATTGCCTTGGGGCTAAAAGTATCGATACCTGCACAAACAAAGGGAGTCAGTTTCTAGTGATAATCGAGCATACTCGACTAGTCTAGACGCTGACCCTCAGCTTATTGCGGGCGCTTTTTGACCGGCGCTAAGACCATTACGATCTGCCGACCTTCCATCTTGGGCTCCTGCTCCACGGTACCGAATTCCTCTAAATCCTTGCGGATTCGATTCACTAGTTCCATGCCAAGATGTTGATGGGCCATTTCCCGACCGCGGAATCGTAACGATACCTTGGCCTTGTCCCCATCTTCGAGAAAACGTGTCAGGTTGCGTAGTTTTACCTGATAGTCTCCTACTTCCGTCCCTGGTCTAAACTTAATCTCCTTAACCTGAGTCCGACGCTGCTTCTTCTTGCTTGCAGCCTTTTGCTTCTTCAGTTCGAAGATATGCTTACCGTAGTCCATTAGCTTACAGACTACCGGATCTGCATCTGGTGCGATTAACACGAGATCGTGTTTTATCGCCGCGGCGGCTTCTCTTGCCTCCGCTATCGACACGATGCCCAACTGCTCTCCCTCGACTCCTACTAGGCGGACCTGCTCGGCTTCGATGTGCTCATTAATTATGGGCTTTTTAGAACTGCTCCTCATGGCTTGCGCGAACGCTCATCCCTCGTGTCAATTAATTTGGATATCGCATATCAGATTAAATTACTGATTTTGCTCGATAAAATAATACTCGGCTACCTACAACCGGCTAGCTAGCGGATTGTGTACGGCCGAAAAGGGCGACATCATCGCTCAAATGAGAGCAAAAGTCATCCACTGTCATCACTCCGAGGTCTTCACCTCCTCGCGTGCGCACCGCTACCGAGCCAGAGTCGACCTCTTTGTCGCCGACGACTAATAAATAGGGCACTTTCTGCATTGCATGCTCACGAATCTTAAAACCAACCTTTTCATTGCGCAGATCCGAACTAACCCGAATACCTTTCGCTGCAAGCTTCGCTTCAACCTCACGAACATAGTCAGCTTGCTTGTCGGTGATGTTCATTATAATCACCTGCTCCGGGGCGAGCCATGTTGGCATCGCGCCGGCGTAATGTTCTATCAACACGCCAATGAAACGTTCGAACGAACCAAGAATCGCGCGGTGTAACATTACCGGTTCTTTTCGGCTGCTGTCTTCGGCAACATAGCTCGCGCCGAGGCGCCCCGGTGTGTTGAAGTCGACTTGAATAGTGCCGCATTGCAGAATGCGCCCCATGCAGTCTTTCAACGAACACTCAATTTTAGGGCCATAAAACGCACCCTCGCCTGGCACCAATTCCCATGGCAGGCCTGTCGCATTGAGCGCGTCTTTCAACGACTGCTCTGACTGATCCCAGATCTCGTCAGATCCTACTCGCTTTTCTGGGCGCGTCGACAAGCGCAGGATAACCTCATCGAAGCCGAAGTCTTTATAGACGGCGAATAGCAAGTCCATGAACTTGGCCACTTCGCTTTGAATCTGGTCTTCGGTGCAGAAAATATGCCCGTCGTCTTGAACAAACGCTCTCACCCGCATCAATCCATGCATGCTGCCAGAAGGCTCATAGCGATGGCATGAACCAAATTCGGCTAAGCGCATCGGCAGGTCGCGATAGCTTTTGAGGCCTTGGTTAAATACCTGAATATGGCAAGGGCAGTTCATTGGCTTGATCGCGTACATGCGGCTCTCAGACTCAACGCTGAACATCTCATCGGAGAACTTCGCGGCGTGACCCGAACGCTCCCAAAGGCTGTAATCGACGAGCTGCGGGGTATTGATCTCGAGATAACCGTTGTCGTTCTGAACCTTGCGCATGTACTGCTGAACGGCTTGATAAACACCCCAACCCTTAGGATGCCAGAACACCATACCAGGCGCTTCTTCTTGGAAATGAAAGAGATTAAGCTGCTTACCTAGCTTGCGGTGATCGCGCTTCTCTGCTTCTTCGATGCGCTGCAAATATTGCTTTAGGTCTTTAGGCGTTGCCCACGCGGTGCCATAAATTCGTTGCAGCATGGCGTTGCTAGAATCGCCGCGCCAATAAGCACCGGCGACCGAGGTCAATTTGAAGGCTTTAAATTTATTGGTATTCGGAACGTGTGGACCGCGGCAGAGGTCGATGAAATCACCCTGCTTGTAAAAAGAAAGATCCTCGTCGCCAGGAATACTCTCGATAATTTCGACTTTATACTCTTCGCCCATCGCTTTGAACATCGACACTGCTTCGTCGCGGCTCATGACTGAGCGATGAACCTCAAGCCCCTCTTTGACGATGTCACCCATCGCTTTCTCGATAGCCTCGAGATCTTCTGGAGTAAAGGGACGCTCGAACGCGAAATCGTAGAAGAAACCATCTTCGATCACCGGACCGATAGTTACCTGAGCTGCCGGGAATAAACGCTGTACAGCTTGCGCCATGAGATGGGCGCAGCTGTGGCGGATGACCTCGAGGCCATCGCTGTCGCGCTCGGTGATAATTGCTATTTCGGCATCACGCTCAACCATCGTCGAGAGGTCAACTAGCTCGCCGTTTATGCGCCCAGCTAGCGCTGCTTTGGCAAGGCCCGCGCCGATTGATTCTGCGATTTGTGCAACGCTTAAGGCTGCGTCATATTGGCGCTTGCTGCCGTCTGGCAAGGTAACTTCGAGCATGGGATTCACTTTAAAGAGTTGGAGTTATTAGTAAGAGAAGTGCTGTCGCTCGCCTATCAATACTATTCCGGCGGCTTGCGGCGCGGGTGTCGAAGCGCTCTCGAGAAGCCCTATCAAAAAGACTCCGCTGACACCTCCACCCGAAACACCCCACCGAGCAACTCAGTGCAGATTTTATGGAAGATCTCGTTGAAGATCCTACTGAAAATCTTACCGACGATCAGAGAGCGGTCTGTAGAATGGTAGGCACGACCAGATTCGAACTGGTGACCTCTACCATGTCAAGGTAGCGCTCTAACCAACTGAGCTACGCGCCTATTTCACCCTACAGAAGGATCGCAGATTATACGGAATGGCATGCAGTCCTGTCGATCCTTTTCTCACTATTCATTGCCCTGTCTCGACCAGCCATTCGAGCCAAGAACATCGTTAGGCGATCAGACGATGTCTTAATTCGGCGATGCGATCGCGCGTTTGCGCCGCCTCTTCGAAAGACAGATTTTTAGCGTGCTCATACATCTGCCCTTCGAGTACCGTGATTTCCTTAGCAATCGCTTTCGGATCATTAAAGTCTAATTGCGCATAGGCACCGGACTTCTCAGCTATCCCCCTACCCTTTGTTCGTTCCCGGGTAGCAGGATTCGCGTAAGCGCCCTCCATTACGTCGAGAATGCGCTTACTCACGCCAATCGGCGTGATGTTGTGCTCTTTGTTGTAAGCGACCTGCACTTCTCGGCGTCGATTAGATTCATCCATCGCGCGCTGCATCGAACCCGTTATCTTATCGGCATAAAGAATCGCTTTTCCGTTGAGATTTCGCGCGGCGCGTCCTATCGTCTGAATAAGTGAGCGATCGGAGCGAAGGAAGCCTTCTTTGTCGGCATCGAGGATAGTGACAAGGGCGACTTCCGGAATATCTAAGCCTTCGCGTAACAAGTTAATGCCTATCAAAACATCAAACTTACCGAGACGCAGGTCACGGAGAATCTCAGAACGTTCAACGGTATCGATATCGGAGTGCAGATAGCGTACGCGAACGCCATGCTCGGCGAGGTAATCTGTCAGATCCTCCGCCATACGTTTCGTTAAGACAGTCACGAGGACGCGCTCGCCATCCGCGGTCACACGAGTGACCTCAGATAATAAGTCGTCTACCTGCGTTGTCGCAGGACGCACCTCAAGCACCGGATCAAGCAAGCCCGTTGGGCGAACGACCTGCTCAACCCTCGCGCCCTCGTTCGCTTCCTCGTATTTACCCGGGGTCGCCGACACGAATATTATTTGCGGGGTAAGATCCTCCCATTCCTCAAATTTTAGGGGCCGGTTATCGAGTGCGGAGGGCAATCTAAATCCGTATTCCACCAAAGTCTCTTTACGCGACCTGTCTCCTTTAAACATCGCTCCAAGCTGCGGAATCGAGACATGCGATTCATCCGACACGATAATCGCGTTGTTCGGCAGGTAGTCGTAAAGTGTGGGGGGTGGCGCGCCCGCTGGGCGGCCGGAAAGATATCGAGAGTAGTTTTCGATACCGTTGCAGTAGCCAAGTTCTTGAATCATCTCTAAGTCGAATTTGGTGCGCTGCTCCAACCGCTGCGCTTCGACTAGACGATTATTAGCGTTGAGAAAGCCCAACCTATCTTTAAGTTCAACTTTTATGTGATCAAGCGCATTGAGCAGGGTATCGCGCGGTGTGACGTAATGAGACTTAGGGAAGACCGTAAGCCTTGGCACCTCCTTTACCACTGCGCCTGTGAGTGGGTCAAAATAGGACAGCTTTTCAATCTCATCATCAAACAACTGAATTCGAATAGCGTTTCTTTCGGACTCTGCTGGATAGATATCGATAACATCGCCTCTCACTCGATAGGTCGCGCGCTTAAGCTCCATGTCGTTTCGTGTGTATTGCAGCTCTGCAAGACGCTTAAGCAGCGTTCGCTGCTCAATTTTATCTCCCCGGTCTAGATGAACGACCATCTTTAGATAAGCCGAAGGATCGCCGAGTCCGTAAATCGCCGAGACGGTAGCAACAACGATCACATCGGATCGCTCCATAAGCGCTTTCGTAGCAGACAACCGCATCTGCTCGATGTGATCATTGATCGAGGAGTCCTTTTCAATAAAGAGATCAGACGCGGGGACATACGCCTCAGGCTGATAGTAATCGTAGTAGGAAACGAAATACTCGACGGCATTGTTAGGAAAAAATTCCTTAAATTCTCCGTAGAGTTGCGCCGCAAGCGTTTTATTCGGCGCCATAACCAGAGCCGGTCTTTGCGATCGCTCAATTACATTCGCAATCGTAAACGTCTTGCCTGACCCGGTCACGCCCAGCAGAGTTTGCGCACGCAGACCGTCGTCTAATCCCTCGAGAAGCCCCTCAATGGCTTGAGGTTGATGACCGGCGGGCTTGAAGTGTGAATGAATCTCAAATTTTTCGCTCATGGATGGGGAGAAATCCTTTTTCTTTTACCGAGTTTATTGACACGCACTTCAGGCGACAAAAAAGGCTAAATAGCCCGACAAATCGTCGATTGGGGACGTAGCCTACACTAGAATCGCATCAACTGCTTAGTGAGTGTTGACCCTCAACTCATTTCTCATTACTATACGCGCGGTTCGACGGGAATCGATCGCGATTAGCCGTAGAATTTTTGCCCAATAGCTCAATGGTAGAGTAGGTGACTGTTAATCACTTGGTTCGTGGTTCGAGTCCACGTTGGGCAGCCAATTTTGTGAAATCGAACTCTCGCATCCCCAGTGGTGCGAGAGCTTCACAAACCCTTCTTTCCAACTATTGTTTCTTCGCTCAGGTTTCTTCAGCTAGGGTCTCTTCAGCTAGGGTCTCTTCAGCTAGGGTCTCTTCAGCCAAGCTATTTCCAACCAACGCCTTTCGAAGCAAGATCTCTTTATCCGAATTCTCTCCCACTAGACTTTCTTATCCTTTATTCCTCCTGATGCTGAACATCCCCCCCCCCGCTGAGCTTCGCTGGATAATTATTCCTCATCGTAGCTCTTACTGTTTAGGATTTGGATAAGGTGCGATATAGTCTGCTCTCGCAGAAATTTAGCGTACACGGCGCACACTCACGCACGCTTTACTTAGCCCATTGCGTAGCGCGCGAGTCGCCATCTAATTTTCGTATCAAACGCTTATCAGGGAGCTCAACATGCGCAAAATGGTTGCCGCATTAAGTTTGTTTATAGTCACACTATTCGCCTCAGCAATAGCGAGCGCCCAAGACAATCCCGTGGTTGTAATGGAAACCAACAAAGGCACGATTAAAATTGAAGTCTGGCAAGATAAAGCGCCATTATCAGCGGCGAACTTTTTGCGTTATGTAGACGAAAACTACTATGACGGACTGATATTCCATCGCGTAATTCCTGGTTTTATGGCACAAGGCGGCGGCTTTGATGAAGACATGGTGCAAAAGTCGACATTCGAAACCATTAAGAATGAGGCAAGCGCTGCTGCGCCTAATAACCGTGGGACACTCGCCATGGCGAGGACTAACGTTATTGATAGCGCGACAAGTCAGTTCTTCATTAATCTGGTCGACAATGACTTTTTAAACCACACAGATGAAACACCACGTGGCTTTGGTTACGCCGTGTTCGCTGAGGTTATTGAGGGAATGGACGTTGTTGATGCGATGGCCACGGTTAAGACAGCCAACAAGCGCGGTCATCAGAATGTCCCTGTGGATCCGATCATAATGACGCGTGTGACTCGCCAAGACTAAATTGACGCCGCCTACTCTCGATTGTTTTCGGATTGTTTTCGGATTGTTTTCCATCGATGCCGGCTCTACTGCTGGCATCGACTTTTACTTCTTCTTACCCGCTCTAGCACCGAATAACGCGGTGACCTTCGCACCAGTAGCGCCCTCTTCGAGTGCAGCCTCAAGCGATTTTTCGGGACTCCCCTGCTTTCTTCCCTGCACTTCAGAATCAAGTTCGGGTTTAAAACCCGCAACAGCTGACAGTAAAACCTGTCTTATCTCTTCGCTATCAGCTGACTCACACGCCTGCGCAAGTCTGTCGATGAGCGGCTTAAGCTCTTGCCAACTGAGGGTCTCTTCCTCGGCACGCATGATTTTAGGATGATCTGTCCCCGTCACTGACTCGCCAATCAGCAGTTCCTCGTAAAGTTTTTCCCCGGGCCGCAATCCAGTGTATTCGATAGCGATATCGCCCCGATAAGAATTCTCATCGCGCACATCATAGCCCATTAAATGAACCATTTTTTTCGCTAAATCGACGATCCGAATCGGGTCATGCATATCGAGCACAAAAACATCGCCCCCCGTCGCCATCGATCCTGCCTGAATAACGAGCTGCGCCGCTTCCTGAACAGTCATGAAATAACGGGTAACCTCTGGGTGCGTAACAGTAACCGGGCCGCCCATGCTTATCTGCCGGCGGAACAGTGGCACAACAGACCCCGAAGACCCGAGCACATTGCCAAACCGAACCATGCTAAACAGCGTGGGCGCTTTATCGCTATCGCCAACTCCTGCTGCCGTCTCAATTCCCCGCTGCGCGAGCGCTTGCAACACCTGCTCTGCAAAGCGCTTAGTCGCTCCCATGTAGTTAGTTGGACGCACGGCTTTATCGGTGGAGATGAAAACGAAATCCTTTACTCCGTTCTCCTGTGCTGCCTGCGCGGTAGCGAGCGTGCCGAAAATATTATTTCTTACTCCTTCTACAATATTGTTCTCCACCATAGGCACCTGCTTGTAGGCTGCCACATGGTAGACGGTCTCAATCTTATATCGCTGCATGACATCACGCACAAAGCTCTCGCTACCCACTGAACCGAGGGCAGCATGCAATGTGACAGAATTACCTGCACTTGACTCCAGCCGCATCAGCTCAAGCTTAGTTAGCAATTCTTGTTCAAGCTCGTAAAGCCCGTATTCGAACGAATCCAGCAGCACAAGACGAGACGGACCGATTGCTAAAATTTGCCGGCACAATTCCGAGCCGATAGACCCCGCGGCGCCGGTAACTAAAACCGACCGAGATTTAATACAAGCCCCGAGCAACTCTGGGTCCGGAGGAACAATATCCCGACCTAGGAGGTCTTCGATATCGATATCTCTAATCTCATCAACTCCAACTTTGCCGGAGACCATATCAAACAAATCAGGGACTGTTTTTACATGAACAGGCAAATGTTCGAGTTTATTAAGTATCTCTTTACGTTCGGCGTGTGTCGCAGAAGGAATAGCCAACAGAATCTGTCTCACTGAGAAGGCTTCGACCAGTTCGTATAGTGAGTTGGGCCCGTACACCCTGACCCCGTGGACCGTGCTGCCAAGCAGCTTATGCCCGTCGTCTACAAACGCGACGGGGAGATACTGGTCGCCACTTTGGAGCGCTGCCAGTAGCTGCATACCAGAGCTGCCGGCACCGTAGATGATAACTGGCTCTTTAGGCCGGAAATTCTGAATCAAACTGATAATCAATAATTTACCGAGTAGCCTAGAACCACCCATTAGCAAAAGCGCTAACATCCAAAAAATCGGCAGTATGGCTAATCGCGCCTCACCTTGTGCGGAGGAAAGGCTGTAAGCCACGGCGAGAATGAAGGTTGCTATAGTGACACACTGTGCTATCAGGAGACTGGATTGCAGTCCCATATAAAGCACGAGAACGCGATAGAGCCCGACGCGGATAAATGCGAGCAGGCTGAGAATAAGGGCTACGCTTAAGAAAATGAGCGTCTTCTGCTCCTGCTGAAAAAACGCCGCTCCAGACAGTCCGTACGCAAACACTAGCGAGGCACCAAGCAGCACGGCATCCCAGCACCCGGTGATGGCGCGCTTCAAGGATCTCGAAATAGGAATCGAATAGACCTGCATTTTGCGTCCTTAATTAAGTTGAATCGGCGCCTCACCGGCGTCTGCCCTGCCAGCGCCTAGTCGATAGCAACCAAGCAATAGCGGCGCAAGGCCGATTGTGGCAAATAGTACACCGTAATGGGGAAGAATACCCGCCACCCATGCGAGAGGTAGCAACCAACAAATATTGATAAGAATGACACCCCCTACCACACGCGGATGGCTATTTAGGCGCCGGGAGAGAATCTGGTAGGCGTGCTGCGAGTGCCCTTCATACCATCGCTCGCCTCTTATTATTCTAACCAGGAGTGTCACCGCTGTGTCTGCGATAAACACGCCAAGCAGCAACACCCATGACCACACCGCCATTCTCTGCGTAACGAGAGATTCCAGCGCCAGAAGGCCTAGCGCGAACCCTATAAAGCCGCTACCCGCATCGCCCATAAACAACGAAGCAGGCGACCAGTTCCAGAGAAGGAAGCCTGCGGCTGATGCGGCTAGAACGACCGACAGAGTGAGCACCACATCGTGCTCACCCGATTCGCCGGCCGCCACGTCCAGCCCGACTAGAAGCACCACACAGCTTAGCGACGTTACCAGTAACTGCGAGGCTGCGATCCCGTCTATTCCATCCATGAAATTGGTGAGATTACATAACCAGACTAGCGATAGCACTGCGAGCAAGCTTAGCGTAAGCGGCTCTGAAAGCGAGAAGAAGCCAAAGTCCACTGAGTCGACCCCAATCGCTCGGACCGCTGCCAAGCTCACTATGAACTGCACTGGCAACCGTACTTTAGAAGAAAGCTGCCATCTGTCATCGCTAAACCCTAAGACCACAATGAATAGACAGCCTAGATACGCGAGCGCGCTTTCAGAGATCGCAGCAGACGCGACGAACCAGATCACGCAGAGAAAATAAGGAGCAGCAAGCGCAGCACCGCCTCCTAATGGCTTAGGTGCCACATGGGCGCTGCGAGCGACGGGTGTGTCCAAGAGCCCAAAGCGAGGCCCATACCTAATCACACCCGCCGACAGCACAGCAACAAGCGCGAAACTACTCAGCGACACGATAAACAAAAACATGACGTCAATCGCCCCCATCCTGAAACGCTACTGCGCATATTGCGGATTTTCAATTTATGAAAGCCGGTTAACACCCGTCCATCGCGGGTGCGACAACTAAAACAAGATGACGATTCTTCTCAACTGTAGCAAGACCGATGCCCTTAACTTCCGCCAGTTCTTCGATCGCAACAAAATCACCGTGTAGCTCTCTATAACGAACAATTTCCCGGGCCTTGGTTAATCCAATGCCAACTAAACTTGCCGCTAAACTTTCGGCATCTGCTAGATTAATATCCAACTTAGCCGCTTCAGCGGAGGCCAAAGCACCCGTTTCATCTGTCTGCGCCAATGCTGAATTAATTCCAACAAGCGACGTTAAAGCCAAAAAGAACAGCGCGGTTAGAACGCCCAAAGGCATCGAACAATATTGCCCGCGAGGGCTACTACTCGTCTCTAAACCTGACGTTGGCTGATCCGAGCTCAGAATTTCTTTTGTAAGAATCATTTACTTCTCCTTTTACTGAGTATTG
>Ga0228664_1000472_pt1 | contig 24097 bp, 23 predicted proteins | sample 78DmetaG_FD_183029 | JGI IMG/M metagenome (GOLD analysis project Ga0228664, IMG submission 183029) | Seawater microbial communities from Monterey Bay, California, United States - 78D | ecosystem: Environmental > Aquatic > Marine > Coastal | place: USA: California | collected 2016-09-26 | reverse complement strand
TAATAATATCTATATATGGCGGATATTAATCCTAATATTTATTTATATTTCGGTATTGGTTCGATTATAGTAATTACATTACTTTATTCTATCAGCAAATATTTATTTAATGATCCTAAAATTACTTACATCATATTTTCAATCTACTTATTTTTTATAATTGGTTCACAATTTGGAATTAACCTATATCTATCTAATGACCTATGTGGTTCATATCAAGTTTCAACAGTTTTATTTAGTATAGTTCCTTGGCTACTTATATTCGGAGTTTTACAATTAATACTTACCATTTTTCCTGGTTGGTTATCCCCGTTTTCTAATACAATCGGATACATGATCAATTCATTTAGAGTTAAAAATACACTTAATAAAATTCTTAAGGAAGATATTTCTTCTACTACTGCTGGTAGTGAGGAATTAGCTAAATTTATAAGAAATATGAATTCTGATAAATCTTTAATCCTTAATGAATTTAGCAGTAATGATGCGCAATTTAATCATCTATGGGATGTTATGAAAAAAGGAAACTTATTACAAAAAAATGCTAATGAATATAAAAATGCTCTTAAAAATATTGTTCGATCCAAAGATATTATTTCAGAATTTATATGGTATTGTTTAGCTGGTATATTAACAGTTACAGCTTCATTTAACTCTATTATCTCTACTAAATGTCAACGTTCAGCATCTCAAATGATGTCAAATCATGATGATTATCTTGAAAAACTTAAACAAACTAATAGTAAAGAATCCGAAACAAAAGACCGCGTATATACTATTAATGATTAATAACTATTATTTACATAACATTTATATAATACAAAATAGATACATATGATAGTATTGCTACTACAATTCCATATAACCAAACAGGAATTATTGTACTTCTTGTTTTTCCTAAACCAAAATTTCTTATACTACCATCATTATTAAATAATAAAACAGGTTTTATTAACATAGTCAATAAAAATATCATTAAAAATAAACATATTGTTGAGCCTACTCTATTGTTTTTTACTAAATTTTTCATCATATTTATATAATATACTATTTTTTTGTATAATATATAATTCTTAATATATTTATTATATAAATATAATATATAATAAATGACTGATATGTCTTGCATCTATCTTGCACCTTCTAACCGTTGCAGTGATACAAATCCAAAATATTGTACTTCTGTATTTCAATTCAATCCTGAAACTAATAAATATCATCAATGTAGAATATCATCAACTTTGAACGGTAAATGTATTATGTCTAAATCTAACAAATGCCAAGATCAGATATTCGCACATCAAAAGTATTTAGTTTCTACGAAGCGTCGCGCCGAACAATCTAAAGATCGCGTTATACCAGAGACTTCATCCTCGCCGTCGATTGATAGTGCGCACTCATCGCGGTACGAGTCCGATCTCGGAAAGATTCGCACACAGACCCAGACCAAGCCACCCACTACTACTCTACCATCACAGCGCCTCCTTCCACATCCTTCTTCATCACGCCGCCCTCCTCCACCTCCTCCACCTCCTCCACCTCCTCCACCTCCTCCACCTCCTCCACCTCCTCCACCTCCTCCACCTCCTCCACCGCCACCCACAACAAATAATTCTATCAGTTTTGATAATGTTGATCCGTCATGGTTAAAATCTGAAACATTGGTTAGTGGTAGTGGCAGTTTAAATCCTATCTTAAACAATAATTGGAACAGACTTGACTATTCTACTAAACTACAATTTACAAAACCAAGACCTCAAGGTATGTTTTCTTCAAAAATCACAATAAATTCATCAGACTATAGAACATTAAAAAATTCAGCAGAAGATATGTTTGATGGTTCTCCAAATCCATATTTATATGTTCTTAAACAGTATGTAAAACCATCGGCTTCAGGAGGAAGAAAAGCACGTAGATCTAAAAAAGCGCGTAAATCTAGAAACATGCGTAAATCTAAAAAAGCGCGTAAATCTAGAAACATGCGTAAATCTAGAAACATGCGTAAATCTAGAAACATGCGTAAATCTAGAAACATGCGTAAATCTAGAAAAATGTGATAGTAATATCCTAGTCAATATCATTTTTAACGGGAATAAAATTATATTTCCACTCGTTATCACTTAAATTATATAGACAATCCAAATAACCATAATCTTTGACTGCTTCCATTCTTTCAAAACTAATATTTAGTTTATTTATCTTTATATTTTGCTGACCAGAAATTACACCGGGGTTATCTAAATCAGCACCACCAGTTCCAACAATATATTGTTCTATTTTGATAGAATTTTCATTTTTATTATCTGAAATTAAAATTGTAGATTTTTCATAAAAATGTGTATCTGCACATAAATAATATATTTTTTTTGAACTAGACTTTGTTATATTCAAAATATTATAAAAAAATTCAATTAATAGTCCAGAATAACTTTCTACCATAATGGTCTTTTTATCCTTATATGAAACAAGTGGGTGATGTCCAACTAATATTATATTTTGTCTATCAGGATATTCGTCTATAATTTCTTTAACTCTCTTGTTTTGATATTCTCGTAATTCTTCGGATGTAGTTATATTATTATCTTCCTCATTTGAAAAAATATTATTTTTACTATAACATTTATACTGTAGTTTTTTAGATTCATAAACAGTTGTGTCTAAAAATATGACTAATGTATTTGGTGCATCTATATTAAACATCACATCAGTAAAAAATGATACATTATTACAATTATTATTAACATTATTAATAAATTCGATTGTTTTTATAAGTGTATTACATTCAATTGTATGCATACCTTCATCATTATTATAACTTACAATATCATTGATATCATGATTTCCAAAAATTAATTTAACCCCTTTTTCTCGGGTCGTTTTTAGTTTACATAATAATTCAAATAACATATTAAAATGTATAGGATTAAATACTTTATACTCAATTTTTTGAGTTTCGTCATATTTTTTTTCAGGATAATAATTATCTCCGGCAACAGATACCATAGCATAATCGTTACTTTTTGTTACATCAACTAATTTACTTACAACTATTTTTTTTTTACCCCAACATCCAAAATGAATAAATTTGTAAGAATTACTCATATATATTATATAATAAAATTGATTATTTTTATTATATATATTATTATTATATATAATAAATGAATTTATATAATACTCAATATTCTGAACAAAAAATTATTGATAATATAAATCAATTAGATCTTAATATGATTTTGTGTAATCAAAAATTATCTGCTTATTTTTGTGCAAACTATATTCTAAATAAGAAATATCAGTGCTCTTCTGAAGAAAAAGATATAGATATACATACAGTACTTCAAAAACAGAGACATATTACTTATAATGAAATTATAAATGAATTACATAATAAATAACAAATAATATATAACATATTATCTAAAGTAAATACAATAAAATTTTTTTTATAAAAATTGATATTAATTTATTATTAATATTAATAATAATAATCAATTTAATACAATATAGTTATGAATTGTGTGGTTCATACACAGAATATTCCTGATTTTGAAGATTTATGTAAAAAAGAAATTGACCCAGATAATGAAAAAATTTATAAAAAAGCAATCATTGTATTTGATAAATGGAGCAAAAATTATAATGGTAGTGCTGAAAAACTTCAATCAGCATTCATAAGAGTTTACAGTAAATATTATCGCGATAATAAAATCAGTATGAAAAAATCCCATCTTGTTTGTCTATATCGTGAAATGGTTAACAACAATGAACTTGAAGAAAATAAAATGCTTGAAGTTTTATTTCAAAAAAAACCTAGTAGAAATATTTCTGGTATTGCTAGTATTACACTTGTTATGTCACCCACACCAAACGGACAAAGTTTTAGTTGTAAACATAATTGTTATTATTGTCCAAATGAACCAGCACATAAAGATAATGATTGGCAAGAACAACCGCGTTCTTATTTATATAACGAACCAGCAGTTCGAAGAGCTAATGAAAATGGTTTTAAAGCTTATGAACAAATGATTAGCCGTATGAACAGACTTTATGGTAATGGTCATACAATTGATAAATTAGAAATTATTTTAGAAGGAGGCACGTTCACAGAATATCCTGTTGAATATTTAGAAATATACCATAGAGATATATTTTATGCTGCAAATACATATTTTGAACGTAATGGTAAGAGAGAACCTCTTTCAATTGCTGAAGAAATTCGAATTAATAAGACAGCAAAAACCCATATAATTGGAATTTGTATTGAAACCCGACCGGATGCTATTGATGATGAATGGATTGTTCGATTTAGAGAATGGGGCATTACCAGAATTCAATTAGGGGTTCAACATACTTTTAATAATATTCTTAAAAAAGTTAATCGAGGACATACAATAGAACAAGCGATTGACGCAATTAAAATGTTAAAAGATAATTGTTTCAAGATAGATATCCATTTAATGCCAGATTTGCCATTATCTACACCTGATATTGATAAAGAAATGTTTGATTATGTATATAATCAAATTCATCCGGATCAAGTAAAAATCTACCCATGTGAAGTAACACCTTGGACAATTATTGAAAAATGGTATAAATCAGGTAAATTTGTTCCATATTCAGAAACAAACATGAATGATTTAATTGATGTTATTAAATATGCTATGAAAACTTGTCCACCACATATTAGACTTCCTCGGGTAGTTAGAGATATTCCAATCGAATATATTATTGCTGGAAATCCATATTCAAATCTACGACAAATGATTGATAATATTTTTGAAAAAGAAAATACGCAATCAAAAGAAATTAGAAGTAGAGAAATTGGGCGTCATATCAAGTATTATGAAGAATCCGCAAAATTTAATATTACACAAGTAGATGCTAATGACGGAAAAGAGTATTTCATTGCTTATGAAAGTTATGATAATAAAGCTTTATTCGGGTTTATTCGTCTCCGCCTACCAAATAAAAAAAAACATAATCCAGTATATAATTGTATTAAAAATCATGCACTAATTAGAGAATTACACGTATATGGACAATTAAATGCTGTAGGTACAAAAAATACTGATGCTGCTCAACATAAGGGCATTGGAAGGCAATTAATTAAAAAAGCTGAAAAATTAGCAATGAAACATTACTATAAAGGTATCGTTGTTATTTCTGGAGAAGGTGTTAAAAGCTACTATGAAAAATTTGGTTATAAAGATGTTGATACATACATGATCAAAAGTTTATATTTAGATTATTTATTTGTCGTTGTTAGAAGTGTTATTAAAACTATTTTAACAACATTTATTATTAGTGTTATTTACATGATGTTTTAATTATATATAAATAAAAATAAAAAATACAATGCTTATCATATTTTTTATTTTTTTATTTTTTTATTTTTTTATTTTGATTTATCTAGATATGCATTACGACGAATTCTATCACAATATTTAATACTATTATCTTGTTCATTATTATTTTTCACAATAATAATCTCAATTTTATATTCCTGTAATATATTTTTTTGTTTTTTATCTACAATTGTTTCAAGATTTTTCTCAAATTTTGAGATATTCATATTTGATTCACAATCATATTCATATTCTGGTGATTGCATTTGGAAATATTGTCTAGTTCTTGTTATAACAATATATGTAAATCAATTTTTTGTTTTCAAGTTATTATAATATAGAATACTTACAATCTCTTGAAAATAAAAAATATAAAATAAAAATAAAATAAAAAAAAAATTGAAATGGAATTAATTTTATATGAAAGTAACGTAACCAAACAACTAACGCAATCAACTACCAAACTCAATCAATCTAGAAAATATGTCGAGCTTTATTAACAACATGCAAAACCTCGCAATTGATTCGTCTAACAAAAATGACGATAACAAGAAGATTAAAGAGGAAGAACAAAAGAAGCGGATGGATGAAAAGAAAGATGCGCTCATGATAAAGTTGACCGATCTTTACCATGAAAAGATCCGCTCGGCAATTGAGCGTGCATCTTTAAACGGTAGTCGTGAGAAGTATATGAATTTCAATTATGACGATTTTAAGGCCAATTTCCCAGGAATGGGAAATCCGCGAGCTGTTCAAAGGGAATGGCTCAACGAGATGGTCAACCCTACCTCTAAATATCTAAATATTGGAGAGGATACCGAAAAAGCCTGCTTCTCTGGTTTGAAGTCCGACATCTGGGGCAATGGGAAGTTTACAACACATTTTACATGGTAAAAACAAAAACTAACAAAAAAAAAACAAAAAAAAACAAAAAAATAAAATTATAATTATGATAGAAAGTGTAATTATAATTTTATTTTTTATTTTTATTTTTTTGATAAAAATTGATAAATATTGAATCTTGTTATAATTCATATTAATTATATTTAATATGATTGAAGAACATGCTAATAAAATTCTTGATTATTGGTTTAATCCAGATGGTAATCATGATAATAAAAAATGGTTCATAAATAGCAAATCATATGATGATGAAATAAAAGAAAAATTTTCAGAAATATTAGCACTTTATGAAAATAAAAAAGGTATTGAATGGTTAAAAACTAAAAAAACATTTTTAGCATATATTATTATGATGGATCAATTATCTAGACATATTTACCGTGATACAGTAAATGCTTACAAAAATGATAAAAAAGCATTACTAATTGCGGAAATGGGAATAGATACATATTTGTATAAATTAAATGGTTACGAATTACTATTTGCATTTATGCCTTACTCTCATACAGAAAATTCATTATATCATATTCATGCTGATAAAATAATTGATGAAATAAAGATAAAAGGCGATTTTAATAATAAAATTACTAATAAAATCGAAAAACACTATTATGGGCATAAGAATATTATAAACACATTTGGACGTTTTCCAAAAAGAAATAGAAATTTAAATAGAGTATCTACGGAATTAGAAAATAAATATCTAGAAGCGGTTAAATTTAATTTTTATTAAATAATATATTATTAATATAATATAATGTGTGGAATTATAGGTTTAGTTTCAAAAAACACAGATTTACAAAATATATATATATTAACAAACGGATTATATATGTTGTTAAATCGTGGATATGATTCGGTTGGCTTATCTTATATATGTAATAATAATATTAATTGTATTAAATATTGTAATAAGCCAGAAATTAATTGTTATGATTTACTTATAAATACTATAAATGAACAAAAAATAGAATCTAATATTTTTATTGGTCATAGTAGATGGGCCACTCATGGACGACAAAGTGATGAAAATTCTCATCCACACACTAGCTTTAATAAAAATATAGTTTTAGTACATAATGGTATAATTGACAATTTTTCTATTATTAAAAAAAAACTACAAAAATATGGGTATAAATTTAACTCTGATACTGATAGTGAAGTAATTGTTAATTTAATAGAATATAATTATTTATTATTATCACCTGAAAATAGAACCGAGGGTGCTTTTATAAATATAATTTCTAGTTTACATTATGAATTAGAAGGTACATGGGGTTTATTAATAATGAATAATGATTTTCCTGAAATATTATTTGGTTATAGACATGGTAGTCCATTATTAATTGGACAAACTAACGATGAAATCGTAGTAGCTTCAGAAAAAAATGGTTTTCCAAATACAATACATGAATATTTTGCATTAGAATCTAATGATGTTTGTACAATGAAATATGATTATAAAAATAACGAATTTAATATAAACACAAAAAAGTCAAAAAAAATAATTACTCTAATGGAGACTAAACACCAGGATACACCAGATCCATATAAATTTTGGTTGGAAAAAGAAATAAACGAGCAATCGATATCAATAAATAGAGCTTTAGGTTATGGTAGTCGTATTTTAGATGATAATAGAATTAATTTGGGTGGATTACATGAAAATAAGGATAAACTTAAGAATATTGAAAATATAGTAATAGTTGGTTGTGGTACATCATATTATGCTGGCTTACTTGGAAAATATTATTTTAATGAATTGACCAATATTAAACAAGTAATAGTAATTGATGGAAGTGAAATATGTTTAGATTATATTCCATTAAAAAATACAGCAATGCTGATTTTATCACAATCTGGAGAAACAAAAGATTTATTTGACTGTATAGATATGGCTAAAAAAAACGGTATTTTAACAATCGGAATCATAAATTCAGTCGATTCAACATTATCTAGAATGGTTGATTGTGGATGTTATATACATGCTGAAAGAGAAGTAAGTGTTGCATCTACAAAATCTTTTTCAAATCAAGTTATAATTTTAAGTTTGATATCAATATATTTTGCTCAATTAAATAATATTAATATGAATATATGTGACAGTTATATAAATGATACTAAAACTATATGTGGAAACATAAAAGAATTATTATATAATATTAATAATAATAATCTAATATCTGATAATATTATAAGTATACTAAATAAAAAGAGTATTTTTGTTTTGGGAAAGCAAAAATCAATGGTAGTGGCTATGGAAGGTGCATTAAAAATAAAAGAAGTATCATATATTCACGCCGAGGGTTATTCATCTGGCGGTTTAAAACATGGTCCTTTTGCACTATTAGATAAGGATTGTCCAGTAATATTATTAGTATTAGATGATGAACATTTAAATAATAACAACAACTGTTATCAAGAAATAATATCAAGGGACGCCGAAGTTATATGTATAACAAATATAGTAGAAAATAACTATAAAAATAGTATAGTAATTCCTAATAACAATAAATATAATGAATTATTATTAACTATTGTAATACAAAACATAGCGTTAAAATTAGCTATTGCAAATAATATTAATCCAGATAGACCAAGAAACCTAGCAAAATGTGTAACTGTTGGTTAAAATATTACTTATATCGAACCATTTGTATTTCCTTTTGTTTGAAACCTAATTTATTATAAAATAATAAATTTTTTTCATTACAATCAAGAATTATTTTATAACAGTTTAAGTTATCAGATATATTGATTAATTTATTAATAATATCTTTACCATATCCATGTGATCTAAAATTACTATCAACAACAATATCTTCAATATGTGCAACACGATTTAATCCATGTATTATTTTATTTTCAATAATAACAGTTCCTGTAGCAATAATTTGATTATCAACTTCAATAACAATAATTTGATGTAATTGTGATAAATTGTCTACAAAATTACTAAATAATTCATATGTTATAATCTCTCTATTAACTGTGGTTAATTGTTCTAATAGTGAAAGATAATTCTTATTAAAATCGCCTTTCTGAATATTTCGGATATTCATTATAATATAATATATATATAATGAATAATATTATTAGTATAAATAAAAATTGATAATAATATTATTTTCACTATTATAATAATAATATTAGTGAAAATAATTCATGTTAACTATTTATAATAAAGTAATAAATTTGACCAATAATTCGTATATTAAGATGAGTTTTTTAGAAAACGGATTAGTAGATTATAGTGATTATAATTATGACTTATTAAAGAACATCATAAAGACCAATAACTGTAATAAAAGTAATGTTATGGTGTTTAATAAAGATTATAGTAATCCTAAATTACTAGAAGAGAGAACACATAGATGGTTTAAAAGTTATTTAAATACGCCAAATTATGATAATAATTCAAATAAAAGTTACATGTTTGGTGGTCTTGATAAAAATGAAATTAATGATGGTTTACCGAAATTATATTATCCATATTATGATTATTTTAAAAAAATAAACACACGATATAATCAAATTGTAGTTAACTATTATGAAAATAATGAAGATTTTATTCCAATGCATAGGGATTGGACGTACAATATGGTTCCAAACTATGAAATTACAATTTTAACATTAAATAATCGAAATAGTAATGTGAATAGAATATTTACATTTGAAAATATAAAAACTAAAGAATTAACTAGTGTAGAGTTATTACATGGAATGATTATTACTATGGGTGGAAATTTTCAAAATGAATATAGACATGGTATTTTAAAAAATGATAATATTAATACTAAAAATAGTAGATTAGGTATTACTTTCAGACAATTTCTTTAAATATTTAAGAGATAATAAATAATTATTATCATTTAAATTTAATTAGAAAAATTCATCACCGTCTAGCTCACCATCATAGTCTTCACCCAAATATTCATCTAGGTTATTAACTTCTTCATCAATTTCACGATCCAATTGATCTTGGTGATCAATATCTAAAAGATATATATCTTTATTACCATCAACAACACCTTTTTTTTTAGATAAATGTAAATCTTTAATAGCTTGTTGTTCCATCTGCTCTCTTTCATCATCATATGTATCTTTAACATATTGAGTCAATCCTTTTTGTAACCCTTTACCCCATTTTTCAAGTTTATTATTTTTAAATAAGTTTTCAATTTCTCTTTCCTCATCAGTTAGGTTTTTAAGAGCAGATGTAAAAGTATCTTTTTCTTTTTCTTTTGAACGTAAGATTTTATCCATTATTGTTTTATAATTATAATTAATATACTCTTTTGTATTACATACAATTTCCATGTAAGAAACAATTAATTTACTTATTTTAGATTGTAATTCTAATTTCTCTCCTCTTACAATTTCAAAATCATCAATTTCACCTTGAAGATCTTGTAAAACTTCTTCTTGTTCAACAATATCGGGATCTTCTGGTATTGGTTCTAGAATAGCGGTGGTTTCAGTTAATTCAATATAATTATTAATAACGTTTAAGAAATAAAATTTAAACAATAAAGTTATCACTTTCTCATCTAAAACAGATGTAATTGTTACATCATTATTATGAATGGCTGATAAATATTCTGTATAAAATGCTAGGGAATTAATATATGAAGAATTTTTTTGTATTAAATTTAAAGAATTCAATAACTCTTTCTCTCCATAATTAACTTTTAAAGGCGCATAATGTTTCTTAACAATATCTTTAACATCTAAAATATGTCTTTCAGATAATTCCCAATGTCTCGGAATAGATATATTACTATTGTCAACTTCGTTTATGATTATATTTGGAAATGTATTTGTAAAATCATTAATTGTATTTCTTATAAATGTAACCATTTTATTAACATGGTTATCTTTATTATGTATGGAGTCATCAATATCAAAATCGGAAATATTATCTAAACATTTTTGAAGATTGCTGAATTTTTGTTTTGGTAGTTTCGAATTAGATTTTATAAAATCTATAATTTTATTGTACAAAAATATATTTTTTTGACCTAAATAATTTTTCATATTGCGCAATTCAATATTATCATCATTTTTAACTGAAATACTGAATGTATCAAGAAGTTTGATGAATAAATCAGTAAACTCTATATCAATATTATGATTAGTAAGCGGCGACTCTCGGATATTAATTAATATATCTCTTAATATTTCAATATTATTAATGGATGGTGTATCAAGATTTAATGAAACTCGATTTTCATAGTTAACGTATTGCAGTAATTGCTGTAAATTTTCTTGATCATATTTAATGCCTTTATCCTTTAATAAATCGATTTTCTGTTGGATGGAATATTCTATATTAAAATCGTCTGGTTTAGCCATACATATTTCGCGTAATTCTTCACTTAATACTATGTTGTTATTGTATTTACAATAAATAATGAATGCTCTATAAATAGTATCTTCAGAGAATCCGGCTGTGAAATCTGGATTACGAAGTTTTGTATCTCTGGGATCAAAAAAGAATGGTGCTTTTGCTAGAATATTAATATCATATAAAATATCACTAATGCTAACAACAATATCATTATCATTTAAAATTGCCGGAATTAAATCTGTAAAATATGACAATATATTTATGTTGTCAGTATCGCAACAAGAATTTTCAAGGAAAGGCTCATTAGTTGCATTTGTAATGAGGGCGGCTTTTTTACTAACTATTTTTTGAATATGTTCTTGTATTGATAGAGAGAAAAATATAATTTTGGATTTAAGAGATAAGATTTGATTATATTGTAGTGACGATCCATCATGAATATTATCAAGAAGTTGTTTTCTAAAAATATCAGAAACGTTTATTAGTTTAGGTAGAGATACAGGTATTAATGGTGGTAAAAAATTAATCCAAATATTATCATAATCTTTTTCTAACAATATTGTTTCTTGTTTATTTTCTTTTAAATAATTAATTTTTTCTATAAATCTTTCTTTAATAGCGGCATTCTTAAGAACATACGTATCAATAATAGTTTCAATTCTTTTAGCTATCGTTGATTCATTATTTTTTTTGATAGTATTCCAAGGTTCTGTTGAACTTTTAATTTTATTAGCTACACAAGAAATATAAAATAAACCAGATTTATCACCATTAGATAATAATGGATAACCATCAAAAGAACGTATGCATCCAGGAAATGTTTTTTTAGATTTAATTGGTGGAACACTAACTTGGATTGCTATAAGAATAAATGTTAATGATAAAAATAGGTAAGATGTGTTAACAGTTTCATTGTATGTTGCTATATTTTTCTTACCTCTTTCTTGCGCGCGTTTAACAACTTTTTCATAGTCATTTTGACTTGGAATACTTGCATCATGAATCAACATAACATTCTTAATTATAAAATCATATTCTTTATCAAGATTAATAGACATAAACTGTGTCATTGATTTAACAATGTTTGTAATAAGTTTTCTCTCTGGAGAGTCCGTTTTTTTCAGAGATGGACCTCCTAATAAAACCGCATCAGCTAATTCTTTTTCTAAAATATCTCTAGTTTTTAATTTATAACCTTCTTCAGTGAATCCTTCTTCAGTATCTAGGTCAATCGATTTAATAATATATCCACTATGTTTATCAACCCAATTATCACCATCATCACTAATTGTTCCTTGATCAGCACATACTTTATCTAGATGTAATAAATAATCACCTTTAGAAATAAATGTGTTAGCTAATTCACTAATAAATAAAGGAATAAGTTTAATATTAGTTTTAGAACAATATAGCCAATAATGATTTTCTTTTTCAAATGGTAATCTAGTGAAATTGACACAAAATTTCTGAATATCATATTGTTTTTTAACAAAATCAGTTTGTCCCAGGATGACATCGCGTAAAATTTCATAAGGTGAAGATATTTGTTCTACATTTTCAATTGTTGATCCGATTTTATTGTAAAGACTATTATATTTTAAAAATTGCTCTTCTTGAATTAATTTAAGAAGTGAAAGCTGTTGAATATTGTTTTCTATAATAGAATCTATTTTTTTTACGAGAATATTTTGTTCTTGAGAAAATGAAGAATCAAATTCATTAATAATAGAATTTACATCATCTTTAGTAATATTATTACTTAACGATTTAATTGGTATACACTGATTCGGTTCCGAGTCATTTATACATTTATTTTGGAAATTACAAAATAATTTGTTATCAGTAATAGTAATATTTTCTTTAATAATTTTAGTATCAATTAACCATTTATTTTTTTTTCTAATATAATATTCAGATTCACCATCAGGATTTAAAAGAATAGCAATATTGCCTTCCTCTACGGGTTTTTGGTATGCATCAGCACGTTCTTTTTCATTTAAGTATTCATTATCAACAAATATGGTTTTATTATTATCTTTTTGTAAAGTGAGTCTATCGCTATATTTATTAGTTATGATATAGCATTGATTTTTTTTATCTAGATATATATTTTTTTCATTTTCAGATAATTGTTCATAATCATTAATAAATTTTTCTACAATGTTTGCACCACGCAGTTCAATATCCATTTTTAATAATATAGAAAAATATAACCGTCCTTTGTCAAGTTTAAAAATATGATCTAATATTTCGGAGTCTGAATAAGTATTATCAGGAGAGAAATTGTAATTATCAAGAACTATTTTTTCTAAATCAGGATTTGTCTTAAGAATAGTAAGTAAATTATTAATGGGTTTATTAGTTTTAGTTTTAAGAATGACCTGTTTAATTTTTTTTAATTCTGATTCGTATTTTTTCTTATAATTATCAACTTGTTCTTTAATATAATTTGTTATATGAGAGTATTCATCAATTGATAAATCTGGAATAAACACCATAAATGGTGATAACTGATCAACCAAATTTTTTAAAGATAAATTATTATACTTATTCTCTCTTGTTATTTCAAATAATTCGGTAATATTGGGAATAATATTCTCAATATACTGTCTATAATTATCTTGAGTATTATTATTTAATTCTTCATCAAGAATATATTCTTTAATACCTGATAGAAAGTTTGAAACTTCAGGATTTTTAGTTTTATCTGTGAAACTTTCAATAACTGATGTATCAACATTTGTTTTATCATTGAGAAACTTCCAATATGATAAATAATTAAGATTTAGATCAGTTTTATCTAAAATGTTGGTTACTGGTGAGTTAATGAGTGAAAATTTCGCTACTTGTTTTGGTAAGATCATAAATGATTTTAGTGATATTTTATCGGGTTGAACAATTAAATTATTTTTGTAAGTGATTCCAGAATTTAACATTTGAGATACAAATCTAGATTTTGATGGACAGCATTCTTCTCCTGCAACTGATGAATAAAAATTATCTAAATTATTAGTAATAACATTAATATTGTTATCTACAGTAGAATTTATTACATTATTTTGTGGATTATCTGGCGATGTAAATGGTGTAAGGTATGGATTTAATGATTTTAATAATATTTTATATTTACTTTCGTCATTGACAATTGAGTTATTTTTATATGTTTCAATAATATCAAGTTCTTCATTTAATGTAGTGATTAGTTTTAATGAATCAATATCATTGTCTTCTAGGTTTTCGTCTTCAATTTCAAGATCATAGATTTTACGTTTATTAGTTACAACTGGTAATAACCAGTATAATTTTTGTTTGAATTTTTGTATAACTTCAACAATTGGTTTATAATTTGGACCGTGAATTTTAGCCATACTAATATTGCCATTAGAATCATATATAGAATATGATTTTCTTAATTGTTTGAAGCGTTGAATAGAACGATGTATATCATTTAAGACTTGTGGCGTTCGTTGTGAATTGGGAATTTTAGACAATAATTCATCAAGTAAATCATTCGTTTGTTTATCTATACCGAAACGTTGTTCTTCTTCAGGAACATCTACAATTTGTGTGATTTCATCAAGTTCTTCCCCAAATTCAATTTCATCAGCATCAACAATAATGTCTTGTACTTGTTGAACATTATCGGAATCATTCACTTGATCAAGATCAATATCTAGATTTTTATCAACTAAATCTTCTTCTTGTAAATCTTCAACTTGATTAATGGAGTCAGGAGATGAACGTATGATAATTTTTTCGATAGGTAAATCTTCAGGAATACCTTTGTATGCAAAATCAATATATATAATATCGTTATCTGGATATGTTTTAATTTCAATCATATCTTCATCGAGTGAAATAATTTCACCGGTAATAATAAATGGGATATCACCTTTAAAATATATATTAACCCATGTCTTTGGTGTTAATTGATTTTGCATAGCATAACCAGAGAATTCTGATCGACTGAGTAATATAAGTTCTGTAATATCGGTATCATCAAGAATACCATCACTAATATAAAGTATGGATTCATCTTTAGTATTAATGTTAATAATAGTAATTTTAGTATTATCAATATATTTGACTAAAAATATATTTTCATTAAATTTATCGTCTGGTTGTGAAATTATTTGTATAATGTCTCCTAATTGAATATTAATAGGTTTATCGACCATTACCTTATATTTATTATAGAAATTATTATCATTAACAAAATGTAATTAAAGATAATTCTGCAATCAAATATAATATATAATGCGTCTAGAATGTGATTTATCTAAAGTAGCTGATACAGATATTAACATTTTACTTAATACATCAGATATTGATGAATTATCTAAATTGGGTTTAACAAAAAAAGAATGGAGAAGTTCTGAAAAACAAGAATCCTATATTTTCGTAAAATATATAAAACAAAACATAAATTTAGAAAATATTTGCTCATTAGGGTTATTTCGTTCTGTTTTATTTTATAAAAATCAATTAAAATGTTATTCTCCTCCAAAATCCTTAAATATAAATATTTTTGTAAATAATTTTCAAGCAAAAGAATGTCTAGTTGAGGAATTTGTGGAAGGAACAATGATAAACATATTTTATGATAATGAAAGTAATAAATGGGAGATTGTAAGTAAATCCACTGTAGGTGGAAATGTAACATATTTTAAAGAACAGCCAACATTCAAAGAATTATTTAATGAGATTTGCACTGAAAACAATATTACATTTGATAATTTACCTAAAGACAATTGTTATAGTTTTGTCTTTCAACATCCAAAAAATAAATTTGTTATTCCGATTGTAAATAAGCGGATTGTTTTAGTAGCGGTATACAATATTTCTGGATATCAAATTAAAGAATTAGATAAAGATGAATATATTAAATTTCTAAATAATGTTGATGTACCATATAAGATAGAGTTTAATAGTTATGAAAATTTAGTAAATAATTATGGAAGCAATAATACACCATATACAATAATGGGTGTAGTTGTAAAACATACTTCTGGTCTTCACACAAAAATTCGAAATCCAAATTATGAAAATTTAAAATCACTCCGTGGTAATTGTCCAAAATTACAATATCAATATTTATTCCTTCGTAGTTCACAAAATGTGGAGCCGTTTTTAAGATATTTTCCTGAAAATAAAGAAGCTTTTGAAAAATATAGAAATCAAGTTCATAAATTTACAAGAAATCTTCATAATTATTATATAAAATGTTTTGTCAAGAAGGAAATAGTATTAAAAGATGCACCATTCCAATATAAACCACATCTTTATAATCTTCATAAGAAATATATTGAAATGATTGGTACTGGTGGAATAATTACAAAAATGATAGTTATAGAATACATTAATCATCTTCATCCAGCAAAACTAATGCATTCTTTAAACTATTCAATATATAAAAATAACAATAACTATAATGTAAATAATTGTGAAGTAAATATGGATTGTGAGTAATATATTCAGTTAGCAAAAATAAAGAAAAAAATTGAAAATAATTTATATGATATACACTAACACAAATATATCATATAATGGAATCAATTAAATCAGAATTAGAAGAAAAAGGCTATGTTATAGTCCCGAATGTTCTATCAGAAAGCGATATTCTTGAGTATAGAAGTAATTTTGATAAATGGTATAATAGTACTCCAAATTTAAAAAATTTACATAACAAAATAGATCCGCATGGTATATTTAAATTTCATGAAGTTGGACATCAACGTTTTGCGTGGTTGATTAGAACACATCCAAAAGTAATAGAAATATTCAAATATATTTGGGAAGTTGATGAATTGGTAGTATCATTTGATGGATCTTGTTATATGTCAAAAGATATGGAAAAAAAAGATAAATATTGGACGCATACAGATCAATCAAGTGAAAAAAAAGGGTTGCATTGTTATCAAGGAATAGTATCTTTAACATCTAATGTTGAAAGATCATTAGTTGTTTATGAGGGAAGTCATAAATTACATGAAAAATATTTTACTGATAATAATATAATTTCAAAAAATAATTGGTGTGTTATCAATAAAGAATATACAGATCAATTGAAAGATAGTAAAAAGATTTTAAATATTAAAGCTGGATCATTAGTAATATGGGATTCTAGAACATTTCATCAAAATAACTATGGAAATGGAAAATGTGAAGAACGTTTAGTTCAATATGTATCATATTTACCAAAAGAAAATAAAGCAAACACATTAGCTATGCAAAAAAAAAGACGCGATTATTATAATAACCGTAGAACTACTTCTCATTGGGCGTATCCCATTAAAGTTAATGGCCTTCAACCACAAACATATGGAAATAATGATTTACTAATTGATTATACAAAACTTATAGTTCCAGAATTAAAAGATATTGAAGAAAAAATATATAAATTGATTTAATATATTAAAGATTATAGATTATAGATCTTTTAAATTTTCAAACTGTAAATTAGATTTGAGAATTAATATTAGTAAGTAGATTTGTGTAAATATCTGTGGCTTTTTTAATAGAATCAAGAAGATTCTCTGTTATAATAGTAGTATCAGTAGGAATTTTATATCCAATGCGGATAATACTTAAATCAATGTGTGGGTGTGGTTTTTGAAATCCGCAAAATGTAAGAATATCATTTTTAATATAATAATTATCATATAGCATAAATTCAATAATTTTACCGATAGTATAATCTTCTTTTTCTAGAAGAATATCGAAAGAATTAGGAATAGTAGTATTTGATTTAATAATAAAATCATTTGGTTTTGAGAAAATATTGTTTAAATTAGTTAGTTTATCAATGATAATTTGAACTGATTTTTTTAAAATTTCTTGATTATCAAGAACCCCAATAGTCTCGATTCTAAATTCAAAAGTATCTGGAATAAAAATACGTTTTGCCTGTAAAAGCATAAAATCTTTTTTAGCAAATTCAACATCAGTTTTTTCTAGATCCAGTTCTGCAAGTTTCATTGCCCATACTTCTTCAATTTTAGTTGTATCAGGAATATTACGATATGAACATGTAGAAACACAGTTAAAACAGCTATTTTCTTTTGCAGTTCCTTTACTAAATTTGCATGTAAATTTAAGATGTTCACCAGAAATAGAATCAGAAATGCGTGGTCTTAATCTAGCAAAATCAATATATTCATTAGTAATAGGATCTGGTGGAAAAATATTACGAAGCGAAGATTCATTTAGATATTTATCAGTTTTAATATTTTTAATTTTAAAATCTGAAGTAGTGACATAGATAATTGTATCAGAATCATTTTTAACATCAACTTCTAATAGATAATCGTCAATAGGCATATCAAGATCATTAATATGAATTGGAATACAACTTAATCGTTGTTTTAAAATTTCATTATTAAGCCTGCATGTATTGATTAAAAATTCAGCATCATTTTTTTCATATGGGGAAGTTCTAAAAACAATTAAATTAATATCAGCTAGAATAACACGACGGATTGCATTGGCTAAACTAACATTTATATTATCAAGAGTAAATACTAGTGTTCCATTATTTTCATTAATATCGCTAATAGTAATATCAGCCATTATTATTATTTAATAATATAAAATAATAAATTATTAAATCAATTTTTCATTAAATAAGTTAAAAAGACAATATGAAAATAAATAAAAATAGTAAAATGAGTATGATTTTATTTTATAGTAATTATTGTGATAAGTGTAAAGAAATATTACCAGTATTATCACAAAGTCAAGCTAGAAAAGAAATAAACTTTATTAGTATAGATAATAGAATAAAAAAAAACGATGGAGCAACATATATAATTTTAGAAAATCAAAAAGAAATAATTTTACCCCCGAATGTCAATAAAGTACCGGCTTTATTATTAATAAACAGAGGTAGTCAAGTAATATTTGGAAAACAAATATTAGAACATGTTCAACCACGTCAAATGCAGAGAATGCAAAATGAAAATGATGGTCCAAGTGAACCATTATCTTTTAGTTTAGGAGACATAAATAATTTTGGAGTAATGTCAGATAACTATAGTTTTTTAGACCAAAGTGTTGATTCATTAGCAGCTAAAGGAAATGGGGGATTAAGACAATTGAGAAATTATGTTACATTAGATGAAACTGATAATATTGAGACACCACCAGAAGATTATGTTCCAAATAAATTAGATTCATCATCTTTGGAAAAAGTAAAAATGGAAAGAGATAGTTTAGCAATGCCACAATAATTAATTATATACAAAAATAAAATTATAACAATTAAAATATAAAGATTATAATATTTATAATACAATAATGGATAATAAAACAATTTTAACAGGATTTAATAATCATTTGGAAGAGTTTTTAAAAGATATAGAAACTCTTTTTCCTGAAGATTTTGAAATTAAAACAAGCATTAATTATTTAAAAAGTGTTCGGAAAATGAATCCAAAATTAGTAATTGTATCATGGAAAAATTATATTTCAACTCCATATAAGAATGAAATACTTTGTGGAAATATCGATTTTTTTATGAAAAAAGATTATAATAAAGATTTAGAAGGTGCTGCTTACTGTAATGAAATTATTTCGAAAATTGAAATGTTACGTAGACCGATAAGTGAGATGGGAGATGATAATTTAAATAAAACAGTAAAATATATTCAAAATTTAACGAAATTATGTGAACTATATGTTTAAAAATATATTTAAATAAATTATTATATAGATAATTATAATTTATTTATGGAAAAAGTTCCAGAAGAATTTCAAAAAATAATAAAAGATTTTGTAAATGATTTGTATAATACATTTCAAGATATTTTAACTGAAGAGAAGTATCCTTTATTCCATAAAATACTAAATACAAATACAAATACAAATACAAATACAATTAATGATGATGATGATAATCATGATAATCATGATAATCATGATAATGATGAAGATAGTAAAACCATGAATACAAATAATGAAATTTTTATGGAACTATATAATTACTGTAAAACAAATTATCCAGAAAGATTTTTTGATATATTATATCAAAATAATGATATTTTTGAAAAAGAAGAAATAAATACTTATTTTTTACCAAATTTAGATTTTAAAGATCTCTGGAAAGAAAATATTAGTGATAATACTAAAGAAACTATATGGAAATATTTACAATTAATTTTATTTTCAATAGTTACTGGTATTAAAAATCAGGATTCATTTGGCGACACAGCTAAACTTTTTGAAGCAATAAATGAAGATGATTTTAAAAATAAAATAGAAGAAACAATTTCACAAATGGGAGATTTATTTAATTCAAATAGAGAGAATAAGTCTTCAAATAGTGAATCTAATGATAACTCGACAAATGAGAAAAATAATAATATACCAAATCCAGAGGATATTCATAAACATATAACTGGTATGATGGATGGTAAATTAGGTAAATTAGCTAAAGAAATTGCTGAAGAAACAGCTGCGGATTTAGATTTTGATTTGGATAGTTCTGGTGCAGATATGAATAGTGTGATAAAACAATTATTTAAAGACCCTACCAAAATTATGAGTTTGGTAAAAAACGTGGGCAGTAAATTAGACAATAAATTAAAAAGTGGCGACATTAAAGAATCTGAATTACTGGAAGAAGCTAGCGAATTGGTAAATAAAATGAAATCAATGCCTGGTATGGGCAATTTTGAGAAAATGTTAGGAAAAATGGGGATGCCTTCAGGTGGTAAAGTTGATATGAATGCATTTCAACAACATATGCAACAAAATATGAAGAATGCAAAAATGAAGGAACGAATGAGAAGTAAAATAAATGAGAATGAAGAAAATAGAGATGAAAAGATGAATAGTGAGAGAATGAAATTAGAAAAAGAAATAGAAAATTATAAAAATAATAAAGAAATAAGCGATTTTTTATCATCTGTAGGATTAAATGAAGATGGTAAAGAAGGTTTCGTATTTAAGACCGGTGAAACTGTTCAGAGAAGCAGTAGATCTTCTGTAAATAAGAAGAAGAAAAAAAATAGTAAAAAATAATTATAATAGATAATATAGTATAATATATATTTTATAATCAAATATATATTTTATAATAAAATATATATATAATGATAACACCAATTTGGTTAAATAATCCATTAATATTATTAAATAATAAATCCATATTAGAAATATGGCCAAAGCCAACAATGACAGTGGAAGAAAAAATTAATGCTATAACAAGATTAATTATTCTTTTAACAATTTTAGGATATTTTATTACAATGGATACAAAAATTTTATTAATATCAAGTGTCACTTTAGCTATTTTATTACTATTATATTATATTCAAATAAATATTCCAAAAGATAAAATAAAAGAGCAATTTGTTAATAATAGAATGTATAATAATTTATTACCAGAAGTTTATCCAAGTTTTACAGATCCAACAATGTATGAAATGGTAAAAAATAAATTAAGCAAACCATCAGAATCTAACCCTTTAATGAATGTATTAGTTCCCGATGTTTATTATAAACCAGATAAAAAAGCTGCTGCTCCAGCATTTAATAAAAATGTAGAAACTGAAATAAATAATAGTGTTAAAAAAAATACAGAGAAAAATTTTAATGATAAAAATATTGATCAAAGATTATTCAATGATTTAGGAGATGATTTTATTTTTGATAGATCTATGAGACAATGGTATTCAAATCCAAGTACCACAACTCCAAATGATCAAAAAGGATTTCAAGAATGGCTTTATGGATCTATGATTTCAGGCAAAGAAGGTAATGCATTAGCTCTAGAACGAAATCAAGGTGGTGCTTATAATTATACAATGTATTAAAATATATTATTTTATTTTTTTTAATTAAGAAAAATAAAAATAAAAATATTAAACAAATAATTATATTAAACAATTATATAGAATGGAAACCGTAAGTAACTTTTTATTTAATAATATGTCAAGAATCGGTAATGACAATTATGATGTTTCTAACAGAACAATTGAAAATACAAACGCTAGCAATTATATGTTAGAAAATTATACTCATCAAAATAATATTGGAAATACTATATCCATGTCATGTAATCAACCAAATGTTTTTTGCCAAGGAAGTCCTGCTGGAGGAATTGATGGTAATAATATTGACGAAAATAGTGTTTTAAAATTTGCACCTATATCAAAACAAAAAGAACGTGTAGGAGCTCAAGAGAGATTATTTTTAACAGTTCCATATTTAGGAAAAGGTCCTAGCAATCCAATTTTAGAAGCACAATTACAACAGGGAGAACATAATACAAATCGTAAAAGTGTAGATCCAAATAGCGAAGTATCATTCACAAATTATTCATATGTTCCATTAATTCCTTCGATTGAAGCAAGCGTAACAAACCCTGCCAATTTAGTAGAAGGTGTTGCAGCGGAAGGTTGGATTCGTGGCGGTTTACCATCAAGAGAATTAACACGTGACCACGATTACGCTATTAAACATACCCCAAACCAATACGCATAAATTAACTACTATAATTATAGTATTATAACTAATTATAATTATAATACTTAAAAAATAATTAAGAATCAATTATTATAAGATATGAGTTATGATTATAATATGGTTTGTACATATCATAATATAGATGAATCTGACGAATCTGAACTATTATATAGAATTCAATTTTTGCAAGTATTTAATCTTGATAAATATGATGATAAAATAATAAATATAATTATTGAAGAAGTATATGACTCTGTTAAAGATAATAAAAATATAATTTTATTATTGAAAAATAATAATTATTTTGATGATAAAATAATGGCATTTATGGTTCTTTTTTCATATAAGACCTTTTATATGATACAACAAATATTAAGTGAAATTAATAATAATTTAGAAGTAGATAATAAAAATTTAAATCAATTAATTAATTTCATAAAAACAAATTATTAAGATATATATAATGGCTTCAACAAGAAATAAAAATAGTGCTGGTAACTATAAATTAGAACAAAATGGTATAAATAATATAAGAGATAATTTATTATATCATAATTCTCCAAATGGACACGCTAATATAGCTGCTTTTCCGGAATTATATAGAGCATCCTATATGCCCGCAGATAATTTATCTAAAAATTATGTAGATATAGAATCAAATTTGAGAGGAATTAATGCAAATAATTTAGTAAACCCAGTAAGCGGAAATATTAAATGTGAAGAAAAGAAATTACCGATGATATCATTTTTTGACAGAGAAACGGTTATTATGCCGGATAATTTAACTATAGATAATAATAGACCATTTATTATGGGTTAATATATTATTTACAAATAATAGCATATATAAATAAATATTATAATTATATATACTAATGAGTGGTACATCATATAATCAACAAATATACTCTAGTGCAACATTAGGTGCTGGTGGTGCATCATGGAGAAATAATAGAAATAATATAAATGGGGGAATTTCAGGAGAAACAGGAGCTCAAGGAGCAACCGGCCCAACAGGAGCTCAAGGCGC
>Ga0228664_1000469_pt1 | contig 24175 bp, 31 predicted proteins | sample 78DmetaG_FD_183029 | JGI IMG/M metagenome (GOLD analysis project Ga0228664, IMG submission 183029) | Seawater microbial communities from Monterey Bay, California, United States - 78D | ecosystem: Environmental > Aquatic > Marine > Coastal | place: USA: California | collected 2016-09-26 | reverse complement strand
GTTGAAAAAGAAGAGGTTGTTGAAAAAGAAGAGGTTGTTGAAAAAGAAGAGGTTGTTGAAAAAGAAGAGGTTGTTGAAAAAGAAGAGGTTGTTGAAAAAGAAGAGGTTGTTGAAAAAGAAGATGATGCTGAAAAAGAAGAGGTTGTTGCAAAAGAAGAGGTTGTTGCAAAAGAAGATGATGCTGAAAAAGAAGATGATGCTGAAAAAGAAGATATACTAGTGGTTCGTATGTCAAATATTAAGATCAAAGAATATTCTTTGTCACAAAAAATAAAAAAATTCTTTTTTAATATATTTAACAATAGGTAATAAAAAATAAAAAATAATAAATATAATTCTAAAATATAGAATATTTCTTTAAGTTCTCAAAATAATAATATATATACTGCACATTTTTTCTAATTTGTCAATTGACTTTTCAAAATCGGACATTTTTTATGTCCAAAAATGAAAAGTTGGTTATAGAATTTTGCAAAAAATGCGAATTTTTCAATTTACATGATAATGCTTTAATTTATTATTTTACAATAAAATATTTGTTATTGTAAAAATATATCGATTTTTGAAAAATATTTAGGAACATTTTTTTATTAGGATATATTACTAATGAATCCTAATTTTTTGTATCCAAAAATATCCAAAGAATTTATTTGTAATTGTTGTGACTACACATGTAGTAAAAAGAGTGTATTTGAAAAACATTTATTGACACGAAAACATGAAATCCTAACAAATCCTAACAAATTTGTATCCGAAAATAAATTATATAATTGTGAGTGTGGAAAAGAATATAAGCATCATTCTAGTCTATGCTATCATAAAAAAAAATGTAAATTTGATGAAAAAAATAATTGTAAAAATAAAACGACTGAAATAGAAAATATTGATAGTGTTGATTATAAAAACATGTTTATTAGAATGATGGGTGAAAATCATAAACTTCAAAATTTATTAATAGAGCAACAAAAACAAACACAAGAACAGTTTAATACATTAATTCCTAAAATCGGAAACACAACAACAAATAATAATAGTCATAACACAAATAATTTTAATATAAACATGTTTTTAAATGAAAAATGTAAACACGCTATATCGATGGATGAATTTATAGATAAAATAAATATTTCAATGAAAAATTTATTATACACAAAAGATAATGGGTTAACAGATGGATTGACAAATATATTTGTTGAAAATATGAATAAGCTTTCGTTATTTGAAAGACCAATTCATTGTACTGATAAAAAGAGAGAAACCATTTATATAAAAAATAAAATACATGGAACTCATGATACGCAATGGTCTAAAGATGAAGAAAATCAAGAAGTCGAAAAGGCTATAAATAAAGTTTCTAGAAAGCAAATGCAAAATTTAAAACAATGGACCGAAGAAAATCCAAATTTTATGAATAATGATCATCTTCAAAAAGAATATACAAAGTTAATTGCTTCATGCTCTAAAGATGTTGAAAAGGATAAAATAAAAAAACGATTATGTGATAAGGTATATTTATCGGAAAAAAATAAAATATGATTAAAACTTATTGTAAAACATCTTTATACATTTCAAGTGCTTTTTCTCTCTGTGAACTATAATCTACTATAGGTTTCGGATATAATATATGTTTTGCTGTATTATATTCATGATAATATTTATACCATTGATGTATATGTTTATTTGGAATATCTTTTAATTGTGGAAGCCATTTTTTAATATATACACAGTCTGGATCATGTTCATCTGATTGAGACCATGGATTGAATATACGAAAATATGGTTGACTATCAGCGCCAGTTGATGCAACCCACTGCCAATTACCATTATTAGATGCGGGATCATAATCGGTAAGTTTTTGAGCAAAATATTTTTCACCTTCTCTCCATGATATCAATAATGTTTTAATTAGAAAGCTAGCTACTATTAATCGACCTCTATTATGCATATAACCAGTTGTATTCATTTGTGTCATAGCGGCATCCACTATTGGAAAACCAGTTAATGCATTTTTCCAATCTTCTAAATTATTTTTAGATTTAGACCATTTTATAGATGAATATTTTTTCTTTAACGGTCCGTATAATACATATTCGTAATCATTCAATATTTGAGCATAGAATTCACGCCAAATTAATTGTCTGAAGAGAGAATCATTCTTGCTCATAGCTAAAGCAGTTTCTCTAATAGAAATGCAACCATATTTAATATATGCTGATAATTGTGTAGTTTTTGTAGATAATTCATTTCTAGTAGAATCGTAGTTTTTAAATGAATTTATTTTTTTTAGGATATTTTTACCATTTATTCTACCACCACAAACAAGCAAATTATCATTAATTTTAATTAATTTATTTGCGGCTTCTTTCAATGAATAATTAGTTGATATCTTTTTAGTACCAAATTTAATTTTGTACGTTGATAATGGTTTATCATATGCAATTTTTTTTACTTTATTATAAAATGGTGTAAATTTCATATAAGCCTTATCGGTAGACGATACATTAATTGAACCTGGTTCATATAAATAATAGTCATTTTCAAACAATAGCTTAATATCTAATTTCTCCAATGTCTCTAATTGACGTATTCGTTCTTTTGCAAAAGGTGAATAATCGCGATTTTCAGCAACTATATTAATATTTAATTCTTTTACTAATTTAGTTACAATTTTTAATGTATCTCCATAATAAATTAATAGGTCACCACCTTTACTTTCTATATCATCTTTTAGTTCAGTTAAACTTTCAATCATAAATTGAATAGAATTATCAGATTTATATATATTAGATTTTGATACTTGTTGGGGTGTAAATATAAAACATACGTAAATCTTTGAACATAAAGAATTTAATTTATGTAATGTTATATTATCTTGGATACGAAAATCTCTATGAAACAAGAACAACCCGTTCATTATACATATAATTTATATATATTTTCTATATAAATTATATTATTAAATATAATAATTATAATAAATATTATAATAAGTAATATCCTAACTTTTTTTCATAGGTTTTATCAAAATCTTTATGTAATAATATTTCTTCTTTTGAAAAAATATACTCTGTATCAATTGAAAATGTATCTCTTTTTGGTTTACCTCTACCTTTATATTGGGTTATATTAATTGGGTAATTTGGTTTTATTTGAAAATTATAGTTATTTTTTAATCGATTTAAAGTAGTAATATAATCATCGCGCAAATCTTCATATTTTATTAATAGATAATTATCAACTAATTTTGGCATATCATCATATAAATATTTTAATTTTGTTTTTCTTAAATCAAAAATATTTTCATATCTTTTATTTGTATAAATGTTTCTGTCTTCAATAATCTCATAATTATTATTTTGAGACCAGAATTCATTATTAAGAAATTTAGCTTTATTACCCCTGATATCTTTTTGAATATAATATGGATATTTGTATAAAGAATTTATCCACGTAAATGGGTGTCTAATTAATCCAATAAATAGAATATTACTAGTATCATCCGGAAATTTATTATATCCAAAAAAATGTTTGTTTATTTGATAGCTATGAATATTTAAATTAAAATTTTGTAATAAAGCTTCTTCTAAAAAATTTGTTCCACTGCATCTTTCTCCTAAAATGCAAAAATATTTAATATTTAAAGATTTTTCAGAATTCATTATAAGTTAATGTTATATAATAGAATGACCAAAATTAATTCTATTATTTAACAAATATATAATTATTATTAAATAGTTGGTATAAATTCCCATTCTAATTCAAAACAAATTTTTTTCCAGATTTCATCTTGTTCGATACGTTTTTCTCTATCTTTTAACATAGGAAAAAAAGGTAAAAATTGGCGCTGTTCTAATAATTCACATAATTTATATACTGTATAATAATAATTCAAAAAATTAACTCTATCTTCGGGACAATACTTACTATATGGACCTTGTATATCCATAAATAAATTACACAAACGTTCCTCGAGTTCAGGACTCATTATTGGCGGACGTATACCAAGCTTATCTTTAATGAATGGAATATGTTCATAATATTTATTATAGCCTAATTTTTTTAAAATTTCCTTCGCTTTTTTGTTTGTTAATTGATGAATTGTAATTCGCTCCTTTTTGATTTGTAGTTTAACATTTTCCAGAACTTCTTCAGGAATTAAAGTAGTTTCTTTTGCTTGAAATTGCGCTAATATTTCTCTAAAGTGATTTATTCTCTTATATGCATAAAAACAAACCTCTTTAGGAGGTTCTTTATATGTAGGTTTATCGTTATCAACTAGAAAGCGAGTATATTTGCTACAAACATTACATACAAGTATACCTTCTTGTTCAACTGGAATAATTTCACCTTTATTGCAATATTGACAAATATCGGAAGCAACAACAAAATTATTAATATCAATGATTCGGTTATCTATATTATAAAAATATTTCAAGACATTATTAGGTGTTTCATTTGTATTTTTTTTAGTGTCATCTTCATTTTTGATATTAAAAAATGTGTCCAATACTTTAGTCTTATTATTACAATTTGATATATCTTTTTTATTTTCAAAATACTCAAATATAAATTTAGAATTATCTAAAAAATATTGTTTTTTTTTACATTTTTTCGATTTTATTTCGTTATCTATATAATTTATTTGTTCTTTTAATTCTATTTTTTCATCAAAAGATATTGTTGAACATTTTTCTGTAAATTTATTATAAAGTTCTTTTCTTTTTTCTATTAATTTAGGTAAAATAGTTGATTCATCTTGAGTGAACTCTTTAATGTAATTTTCATGTTTACCATCCAGTTGTAGTATAGCTTTTGAATCAGAAATCGGTTTTGTATTTTTAGGCTTAAAATTTGACATAATATATTAATTACTTAATATTTTTTTAATTATTAATTAAGATAAATACTATTAAAATGTAATAATTTTATGTTAATAAAAGATAAAATAAAATGGATGAATATAAAATTACCGAATGTGACAATATAGAAATTGATTACATAACAATAAGAAAAATGCAGTTTATTTACAATGCTATTGAGGAGGGATGGAATATTAAGAAAAGTAACGATAAATATATATTTACAAAACGTCATGAGGGTAAAACAGAAGTGTTTCTTGATAGCTATTTACGTCAGTTTTTACAAAAAAATTCTGAAACTATTAAAAAATTTTAATTCAACATTTCAATTAATTAAATTAATTAAGTGTTAAAATTAAAATTTTTTTTCTTTAGCAATAATATAAATAATGGGAGGAGGACTTATGCAACTCGTCGCCTATGGCGCCCAAGATGTCTATCTTACAGGTAATCCCCAGATTACATTCTGGAAAGTGACCTACCGTCGCTATACTAACTTCTCAATTGAATCGATTGAGCAAACTTTCAATGGACAGGCTGATTTCGGTCGCCGTGTTACTTGCACTATCTCAAGAAACGGTGATTTAGCTTACCGCACTTATCTTCAAGTAACACTTCCCGAGATTAACCAAGCCATGGCTAACCAATATAACGGTGTTGCAACTTCCCCCAATAAAGGTGTCTACGCTAGATGGCTTGACTTCCCCGGCGAGCAGTTAATCTCGCAGGTTGAAGTTGAAATTGGTGGTCAGCGCATTGATCGCCAATATGGTGACTGGATGCACATCTGGCAACAGCTTACCCTTACTGCTGAACAGCAGCGTGGTTACTACAAAATGGTTGGCAACACCACCCAGCTTACATTCATCACTGATCCTTCATTCGCGGCCATTGACGGTCCTTGCTCATCGGATGCGCCCAGACAGGTTTGCGCGCCCCGTAATGCTCTACCCGAAACAACCCTCTACGTCCCCTTCCAGTTCTGGTATTGCCGTAACCCTGGACTTGCCCTTCCCCTCATCGCGCTTCAATACCACGAGGTCAAGATTAACCTTGATCTCCGCCCTATTGATGAGTGCTTATGGGCGGTATCATCGCTCGGTGATGATTGCGACTCGCCAAATGCTGTCAAAGTCCGGACAGCATACAACCAGTCGCTTGTTGCCGCGTCGCTCTACGTTGACTATGTCTTCCTTGACACTGATGAGCGTCGCCGCATGGCCCAGAACCCCCACGAGTACCTTATTGAGCAGCTTCAGTTCACCGGTGATGAGTCGGTTGGTTCGTCTTCCAACAAAATCAAACTCAATTTCAACCACCCTTGCAAAGAATTAGTTTGGGTTGTACAGCCTGACGAGAACGTTGATTACTGCTCATCGCTTGAGTGCAATCAGCTTCTTTTCAAAACTATGGGTGCACAGCCTTTCAACTACACTGATGCTATTGACGCTCTACCCAACGCAATTCACGCCTTTGGTGGTCCTGAAGCGGTCGGTGGTACTGTCAATTCATTTGTTGATCCGTCTGGTCTTTTCCAGGATGCTGGTGCCATTGATGTTGAGACTCTTTCGAACTCGTGGTGGAATGCACCCAACGGTAGTAATGGTGTAAATATATCGCCTCAAGCTCAAAATACACCTGATACATACGCCCAGCCAAATTTTGGACCGACCCCCTTGTCTAACGATTATGAAAACTCTGGTGTCTCTGATGCAGGAACTTTCGTCCTCTCGGAGTCATCGATTGATCTTCATTGCTGGGGTGAGAACCCGGTTGTAACTGCCAAATTACAGCTTAACGGCCAGGATCGTTTCTCGGAGCGTGAAGGTACATACTTTGACCTTGTCCAGCCTTACCAGTTCCACACTCGCTCTCCCGACACCGGTATTAACGTTTACTCGTTTGCCCTTCGCCCTGAAGAGCACCAGCCTTCTGGAACATGCAACTTCTCGCGCATTGACAATGCTACTCTTCAGCTTGTCCTCTCGAACGCGTGCGTTGAAGGCACTAAAACCGCCAAAGTCCGTGTCTACGCTACAAACTACAACGTACTCCGCATTATGTCGGGTATGGGTGGATTAGCTTACTCGAATTAAGCGTTTTAATTTTAATAAAATAAAAAATATTCATATTATAAATAATATATTATGAATTATACAGGAAAACTAGTATATCTACATAAATAATAAAATAATATATCATATATATAAATGAAGTTAATCACAAAAATATGTTTTTGGATATTAATACTATTATTGGGGTGTTATGTTTTATTATGTATGAACGATTTAGAAGGATTTAAAGGTGGTAGAAGACGTGGTAGAAAAGGGCGCGGTGGAAGAGGTCATGGTAGAGGTAGAAGATGGCGCGGAGATGATGTCGGGTATGGATATGGTAGAAGAAGATATGGTATAAACTATTATCCAAATTATTATCCAAATTATTATCCAAATTATTATCCAAATTATTATGGTTATAATAATCGGTGGACTGATTATATATATAGAGCTCCAGTTGTATCATATTTTTATAATTATTGGAATGCATGTAAAAACGGATGTATTAATTTAGGTAATGGTGAGTGGGGGTGTCAATATCCTGGTAATGGACCAAATGATTGTACATTTGCAACAGACTGTTATGGTTGTGGTAATGTATATTAATAATTATATAATAAATAGATAATTATATAATAAATAGATAATTATATAATAAATATGAAGGTGGATATGGATAAACGAATGGAGATATTAAAACAATTATATAATAAACGTTTATATAAAAAAAATAATTATAGAAATGATATTAGAATGCAGATATTGAACCATATAAAAAATAATTATAACATATTTATATAATGGGAAAGTCTGAATTAATAATCATAACATTTGTGATTACTGCAATTTGGGATGTTATATTAAGGAAAATAGTTGAAAACTATAATTTGATGCCAAAATTTGTAAAAGAATATAAATTTTTATTATATTTAAAACCATATTTTGAAATGCATACATTATTATCGGCAGCATTAATAGCTGGATTTGTTGGAGCAATATCTCAATATATTATATTAAATTTATATAATTTTCCTACAAATTTAAATGATATACCAATATTTTTATTGATAACATTTATAATATCTTCTTTATTTGGTTTTATAATGAAATTTACAAAATTATTTCCACATTTAGATGCAACATATTATAAGAATTTAGGACATATAAATGGTGCTATACATGATGGCGTTTCTGGATTATTTGTTCAGATTACATTATTAGTTATGTATTTTGTAAAAAAACATTTTATTTAGTATTATTAATTTATAAATGGATGATAAATTAAATACTATTGAAAATGAAATAAAAGAATTAAAAAAAATAGTATTACTATTAACAGAAAAGATTGATAATATTAATAAAAATATTGATAATAATGTAGTAACTGAATGTAAAAAAATGGGAGAACATATTAATTTTGTTGATGGTGTATACAGCAATATTAAACGACCGATGTGGTATTTATGTAATAGAATAAATTATTGTATAGGTAGAAATTATATAAATAATTTAGATACAAAATTAATTGTGGAAAAGTGTAATGATAAATGATAATAAAAAATTATGTATAATAACTTAAAGAAATTTTACTATTTTATACAAAAATGCAGATTTTTGTTAAAACATTAACAGGAAAAACTATTACATTGGAAGTGGAACCAAATGATCAGATTGATGATATTAAATCAAAAATTCAAGATAAAGAAGGAATCCCACCAGATCAACAGAGACTAATTTTTGCAGGAAAACAACTAGAGGACGGTAGAACATTATCAGATTATAATATTCAAAAAGAATCAACCCTTCATCTAGTTCTTCGATTGCGTGGTGGATTATAAATTATTTAATATTTTTATATATTTAAAAAATTGATAAATATAAATATAAATATATAAAATTATAAACAAAAATGACACGAATTATTTCGATTGAAGGTAATATTGGGTCTGGTAAATCAACTTTGGTTAAACAATTACAAGATTATGATAAAAATATTAAATGTAATCTAAAAGTATGCTTTCTTCAAGAACCTGTAGATATTTGGAATACTATTACTGATGAAAATGGAAAAAACATTATAGAATGTTACTATGCCGATCAAAAATCATATGCTTTCTCATTTCAAATGATGGCTTATATTTCTAGAATCCATACTATTAAAGAAGCTTTAACAAAAGATTATGATATTATTATTACAGAAAGGTGTGTTCATACTGATAAAAATGTTTTTGCTAAAATGCTTTACGATGAAGGAAAAATTAATGATATCGAATATAAAATCTATGATCTATGGTTTAATGAGTTTTTAAAAGATCTCCCAGAGATTGAGATTATTTATTTAAAAACATCACCAGATATTGCATACGAAAGAGTAATTAAACGTAGTAGACCAGGCGAAACAATCCCACTAGAATATTTGGCTAACTGCAACAAATACCATAATAATTGGCTAAATAATTATGGTAATATTCATATTTTAGATGGTAATATTGATACTTCTGATATAGTTAACACATATTGGTGTGGTTTAATAAATATTATTTATTCAGTTGATAATGATGAACCAATGGAATTGGAAGAACACGATCCATATATTTTAACATTTGATGGTGCTTCCAGAGGAAATCCTGGACTATGTGGTACTGGGATTGTTATTTGGGATAAAGATAATAACATTGTATCTAAAGATAGTCAATATGTAAGTGTATCAAATACTAATAATTATGCAGAATATAAAGCTTTAGAAAATGGATTATTAAAATGTGTTAGTCTAAAAATAAAGGTATTAGAAGTAAAAGGAGATTCACAGTTAGTGATTAAACAGATAACTGGTGAATATAAAGTGTCTTCTAATAATTTGCTACCAATATATAAAAATATTATGCGCGTACTTAAAGAATTCGATAACGTAACATTTAAACATATTCCTCGGGAGGAAAATACAGAAGCTGATAGATTAGCTAATCATATCTTGGACAATCTATAAATATTTATCGGTGTATAATGTTAGTAAATAAATTAAATATGAAATACTATAAAAAAATATTATAATTCCAATATTTTTTTCATTAGAATAATGCAAATTGTAACTATTATTAGTATATAATAAAATAAAGCTCAAAGAATATGATATTAATAATGAAAAAAACTTATTAGATACAAATATTAATGGTAATACTAATATAGTTATTATAATAAATTCTGTAACAAATACTATTAGTGCGTTATTAATTATGCTATTTTTATCTTCAAGATTTTCATCATTATAGAATGTAGATATATCAGACAAACTATTAGAAATAAACAAAATAAACATTAATATTATTATATGTTTTTTATCATATTTAATATATACACCAATGGCCATAATATATGCTAATACTTGTAGATTTATTCCATGAGAAATAGAAAGATATTTATTATCATTTGTTAAAAAAGTCATATTTGTATTATATTAATATTATTATATTAGCGAATTAGTAATAAATTATTAATAATATCCACTGGTTTATAATTAAGAATATCTACATCTTTAGATGTAGTTGGAAAAATATCATCACCATAAATATCTTGCAATAGTAACCATTCAAATAATCCACCAATATAAATATAAACATTATTAAATCCCATACTTTCGATTTGTTTATACTTATGAAAAAGTTTATCACAATTAGTATTGGAACCATAAATAACGATTGATTTATGTCTAATAGATGAAAAATGATTATTGAATAATAAAATTTCGTCCTGCGCAGTAGTGGTCCCTTTTATAAGACATATTTGTTGTGATTCATTAAGTGTATTAATAATTATATAATTTTCATTATTAATAACAAATTGCATATCTTTAAAGCTTATTTTATTAATAGAGTTAGTATTACCCATTAATGTAATATAGTAAAAATATTTATATTATTTAATCTAAATAAATAATATAAATATTATAAAAAAAATTATTTCCCATATTATTATATATGCCAACGCCAAGAGATAAAAAGTTATACAATAAAACAAAGAAATATATATATAAAAAATATCCTAAACATAGTGCTTATAGAAGCGGTCATCTAGTTAAAAAATACAAAGAAGCTTATTCAAAAAAGTATGGAAAAAATAAGAATCCGTATATTGGAAAAAAAACAAAAAAGGTTGGTCTTAAAAGATGGTTTGCGGAAAAATGGAGAAATCAGAGAGGCAAGGTAGGATATAAATATAAAAACGATGTATATAGACCAACAAAAAGAATTACATCTAAAACCCCAAAAACTTTTTCTGAACTATCAAAAAAAAATATCACACGACGAAGAGGTGAAAAATATCGAACTGGTAGAGTAAAAAAATTTTAATAAAGTAGTTAATTAAATTCTACAGTAATTTCTACTTCTTCCCGTTTAATACTTTTAGATGCTGAAATAGATAATTCTTCTCTTTTTTTTCTAGTTTTTTGATTATTATTTTGAATATTTGTTGGTAGTGCTCGTCTAGATGTACTATTTCGTGAATTCATATCATTTTCAATAGATATATAATTATTATCGATGTAATCTATCACACCATTTTCTAATGCCCATTTAAAAAAATTCAGTTGCCCTATAGTTGTTTGTATTAAAGAAGTATCATTATACGGAATTGTTATTCTGTCCCATCGACAGAAAGGATCAAATCTACGTTTAGAATATGCTTTCAGTTTAAGTTTATAATCAATATATACTTTGAATCTGGAAGTCTCATCTCTATTATATACTGTATAATTTTTTTTAGCATAGTTAGTAGCAAACCAGTCAACAATTCTTAAAGATATTCTAGAGTTACCATTAATTATGCTTAACATTCTATCAAGATTTCCGTCTTTTTTATAAAATTCAAGTAATTTACCTAATAATAAATCGTTTTGAGTTGTATAATTCATTAATTATACAAGTCATAAGTTTTTAAATACTTATTTTACATAGAAGAATTTTTTGGAATTAAAAAATTTCTCTGGTCGTCCAAAACATCTAGATAATCTTTGGTTAAGAATGGATTTTTATATGTTAAAGACATTAAATCTCGACTATTCATTTTTTCATTATATTCATCTTTTTTATTAGTGACATTATATTCACTTTGAATTATATTATCAATAATTTTATTATCTGAATTAAGAATTGGTTTATCATTTTTATAAGACTTTTTTGCCTTTTCTCCATTACACCATTTAATCTCATCGATAACTTCTCTCTTCATTATTAAATATATATAATATATTTTTAATTATATATTAAATTGATACTAATTAAAAATATATTATTGATAATATGTAAATAAATAACATTGTATAATATTATTTATGAGAATAATATTTCCTTACATAACTATAATAACGAAAGTATATAGTATACCTATATTAATGACCATTGATAAAAATGAATATTATTCGGGAAGCAATTATATTTGTGATGATATAGAGGGAACATGTATAGCGAAAAGATATAATATCGATAAATATATAATTATTATTTCAACTGCTATATTAATAATTATATTACTAATAATTATTAACAGTAATAAAAAAATATTTTATAGAAAAAAACCCTATAGAATTCATGACAAGTGTGATTCTGATATATTGGATAATGTATTAAATAATGTATAAAAACTTTAAATATCTAGTTATATTTTTTTTATGTTAAGTTTTTTTGTAAATAAGAATGCGTTACTGTTTTTGCATCTTCTTTCTAAATTGCATTTCAAGCAACATATAATTACATTATCATTAGTATGTCCGATAGAGTTATCAATTCGGTCTAATGTCCATTGTAATGGGTCTCTAGATATTTTATATAAAAAATTCATGTTATTATTACAATAATAACATTTTAACTTTGATATAACTAACTTTTCAATTATATTATCTAGAGTTATTAAATGTACAATGTTAACTTTTTTAATTATATCTTGATTTTTGTAACTGTTTATTTTTTTGTTTATTTCTGAAATACATAATTTTTTTTCATCAAATAATATATCAGAGTACATCTTATTAATGAATTCAATTTGATTTTTATGAAGTAATAATTTTGGATCAATAATTTTATTATTGGATCTTTCTTTTTCTATTGGCATTTTGAAAAATATTTTTCTCTCTTCCATTATATAAATAACTATATAAAATGGGTTAAACTTTATATTATATATAATATATATATTATATAATGTCTGAAGAATGTCATGAATTAAAAAATATAAAATATAAAACCATGTTGATTAGCGGAAAAAATAAAGAGTTATCATCATCTATTAGTGAAGATATGAGTAATCTAGATATTTTTCTAGAAAACGAAAGTGCTAACAATAAAAAAGAAGTTTGGAATAAGTTAGATAAATCTATGAAAATAGACAAAATTAATTTATTTATTAAAACTTTAAAAACAAAACATAAATTAGATCAAGATGAAACATTACAATTAAAATCATATTTATATTCGACTATCGAAAAAAAAGGTCTCTCTAGAAATAAGGATATTGACTATGAAAAAGAAACTGGTAAAATTAAAAATATACCATTGCTACATTTTAATCCTGTAACAAGAAAATTTACTTTAAAAAAACATGAAAAACATGTTTCTACTGCAAAATGTCTAGGACCGAAAAAAAAATTATCTACTAGTCCTCGCTCAAGAAAAAAAATAGTTGTTGTAGAATAATTATATAATATATATTATAAAATTGACATAATAATATATATTATATATTATTATATACACAGTAAATATTATACTATGAATAATATAGTCAATAATTTAAAAAAAAATAATATCTTTACAGATAATGAGTATAATGATATATCAAATTCTATATATAATACTATCAAATGTATGATTCTAGATAATATTGAAAACATTATGAAACCAGATTTCATCGATAAATTAATGGAAGAAGTTAAAGAAATATATTACGATCAATTATCTGAAATATATTCAGATAATATTGATATTATTAAAAATGAGATTGACGTTATTATTCTTAATGAATTAGATAATATATATAGAAAAATAACTCCAATGCGATCTTATAAAAAAACATTTATTAGAAAAATTTATAATAAATCAGATATTGATACAAAAATTAATTATGTGAAAAATATTCCCCAACCAGAACAAAGAACACCCGAATGGTATTTGTTCAGACATAATCTTTTAACCGCTAGTTCAATTTGGAAAGTATTTGGTACACAATCATCACAAAATCAATTAATTTATGAAAAATGCCAACCATTTAATATCGAAAAGTTTAATAATCCATCACCAATTTCACTAACATCTCCTTTGCATTGGGGACAAAAATATGAACCTGTATCTGTAGAATATTATGAAAAATTATATAATACAAAGGTTGGAGATTTCGGATGTATTCAACATGAAAAATATAAATGTATTGGAGCATCGCCTGATGGTATTGTAATTGATCGAAATAGCGATATTTATGGTCGAATGCTAGAAATTAAAAATATTGTGAATCGCCCAATAACTGGAATCCCTAAAATTGAATATTGGATACAAATGCAACTTCAGATGGAAACTTGTGATCTAAATGAATGTGACTTTTTAGAGACTAAATTTGTAGAATATAATGATGAAGCCGCATTTAATCTTGATGGAACATTTCAAAAAACTGATGATGATAAACAAAAAGGAATAATGGTTTTATTCAGTGTTAACGGTAAACCGTATTATGAATATGCACCAATAAATTATTCAAAAGAAGATTATGAAATATGGTGTGAAAAGATAATGGAAAAACATGAAAATAATAATTGGATTCAGAATATATATTGGAAATTAGATATTGTTAGTTGTGTATTAGTGCAACGAAACAAAACATGGTTTAATAAAGTATTACCTAAAATTACTAATATATGGGAAACTATAGAAAATGAGAGAAAAACTGGATATTCACATAGAGCAGCAAAAAAAAGATCTAGAGATACAAATGATACAAATATAAATAAAAATAAAATTTTAGTAAAAAAAGATCATTATAATAATTAAAATAAATATTATTTATGATGAATTATAATAATTTACACGAATACCTGAATTATTTTTTGGAGGAACTATTGTTTGATGTTTGATATGTTTTTTATCATATAATGTTCCACACATTTCAGCTCTAGAACATAATCCGTTATCTGGCGTTGTCCAATACCTAATATTATTAGTTTTACACGATCTAGCTTTAAATGTCGGATATAATAAATAATTATCTTGAGACTCGTTTGCTGATACTCCTTCTCCTGGTAAAATACTTTTTAGTGGATAATCATTTTTTAATAATGGTTTATCTATAGTATCTGGAAAACTACCAGGACGAAGAGGATCATGTATTACAGAAAAGGTTTCTTTTGATGGCATGTATGTATTTGTTAATATTACTATTAATAATAAAAATAATAATAGACTATGTGAAAATGTATCAAAATTTTTATTAACCAGTTTTTTAAAATTGTTAAACATCTTTTAAATTATTATAATATTTTATTATTATAATAATGAATAAAATAATTAATGATGCGTTTAATGAATATCGAAAAATAGTTTTAGAAGAAAAAAAATCACTTGATGAATTATTAGAGATAGAAGATAAATTAATTCGTGAAAAAACAAATCTAATGTTTGTTGGTAATTTTCCAAAAACAACTAAATATAATAAGCGTAAAAATAAACAGACAATTAAACGTAATACAAATTTGAGATTAACATGTAAATATGGAGAAAAATGTTATCAGAAAAATCCTGAACATATGAAAATATATTTTCATCCTAATAATGAAATGGAGATTTTGGAAAGTGCTATATTAGAAAATAGAGCAAAAATAGATAGTTATATAATAAAACAAAAAATTGCAGCAAAGCAATATACAGATGTTTTATTTGACAAATTTTATCAAGAATATTTAGATAACGATAATCAATTATCAGATAATTGTATTATATATATTAACACATTAAATAGAAGTAATTATCACTCTAATTATGGATTACAAAATTATCCTTATACAAATGACATGCCAAATTTTGCAATTTTAATATCAATTGTAGGAAATTTACAAGAATATAAAAATAAAGAAGAATTTATTAAATTATTTTTATTTACATGTGAACAAGAAGGTATTACGGGGACATATAATTATACGTATGGTTTAAATAACTATATTAGTTTTAAAAACCAATATCCTGATTTATGGAACATACTAAATGATAATGGTATATATATTAATGAAGCAGAACATTTTAAACCAATATCTAATACGTTAGTAATAAAATTGCTAGATGTGAAATTTTCAAAAAAAAGAAAAAGAGGAGGAAAACATAAAACAAGAAAACATAAAACAAGAAAACATAAAACAAGAAAACATAAAACAAGAAAACATAAAACAAGAAAACATAAAACATAAAACAAGAAATATGTAATATTAAATGGATTTAAAATTAATATTACATAAATAAATAAATGATGGGCGATACAGAACATGAAATGTATGTTGTTAAACGTAATGGTATGAAAGAAATTGTGTCGTTTGATAAAATATTAAGTCGAGTAAAAAAATTAGGAATTGATGCAAAATTAAGTATTAACTATACAACTCTAGTGATGAAAGTTATTGATCAATTATACGATTGTATTGAAACTAGTAAATTAGATGAGTTAACTGCTGAACAATGTGCAGCTTTAAATACTACACATGCAGATTATGGTAAACTAGCAAGTCGTCTAGTTGTATCAAATCTACATAAACAAACTAGTGATTCTTTTTCTCATGTAATGAATGAATTATATAATTTTAAAGATGTAAATAATAACCATAAACCATTAGTTGATCGAAATATGCTTGATATTATTAATTTAAATAAAGATTATTTAAATAGTCTTATTGATTATGAACGAGATAATCTATTTGACTATTTTGGTTTTAAAACTCTAGAGAGAGCATATTTAATGAAAATAAATAAAACTACAGTAGAGAGACCCCAACATATGTGGCTGCGTGTTTCTCTAGGCATTCACCAAAATGATATGGAGTCAGTTAAAGAAACATATGATTTAATGTCTCAAACATATTTTACGCATGCAACGCCAACACTTTTTAATGCTGGAACTCCAAAACCACAATTAAGTTCATGTTATTTAATTGCTATGGAAGAAGATAGTGTTGATGGTATTTTTAATACACTTAAAGAATGTGCTCAAATTTCCAAATGGTCAGGTGGTATTGGTTTACATATTCATAATATTCGGGCTTCTGGTAGCCATATTAGAGGAACAAATGGTTCATCAAATGGATTAATACCAATGCTTGGAGTTTTTAATAAAACTGCTCGATTTATTAATCAGGGTGGTAAGCGTAATGGTAGTTTTGCAATATATATTGAACCACATCATGCAGATATTGAATTATTTTTAGATTTAAAAAAAAATCATGGAGATGAAGAATTACGAGCAAGAGATTTATTTTATGCCCTTTGGATTTCTGATTTATTTATGGAGAGAGTACAATCTTCCTTAAAATGGTCATTATTTTGTCCCGATAAATGTCCAGGTTTAGATAATGTATATGGTGATGAATATAAAAAATTATATTGTCAATACGAGTCATCAGGAATGTACAGTAAACAAATAGAAGCAAGAGATTTATGGATTAAAATTTTAGATGCTCAAATGGAAACCGGAACCCCGTATATTTTATATAAAGATGCGTGCAATGAAAAATCGAACCAAAAGAATCTCGGAACAATCAAGTCATCAAATCTATGCACTGAAATTATTGAATATAGCGATGATAATGAAACTGCAGTATGTAATTTAGCATCTATTTCATTAACTATGTGCGTTGATAAAAATACAGATGTTTTCTATAACGATCCAATAATTTATACAAAAAATAACTGTATATCGTGTAAATTATTAAAATTATTATTAAAAAGAAAGAATATTAAATTCAATGAAGTAGACGTAAAAGATGAAGATTTTAATTTTATTAATAAAAATAATGATGGTACTGTAACATTTCCTCAATTTTATGATGGTGATAAATATATTGGAGGATATACAGAGATGCGGAGTATTTTACAAAACAAATTTGATTATGACAAACTTCATTATATTACAAAAGTCATAACAAATAATTTAAATAAAATTATCGATATTAATTTTTACCCTACAGAAAAAACTAGACGTAGCAATTTACGTCATAGACCAATTGGTATTGGTGTACAGGGTCTAGCAGATGTTTTTGTATTATTAGACATACCTTTTGATAGTGAAGAAGCCAAAATTATCAATAAAAATATTTTTGAGACAATTTATCACGCATCTCTTGAAAAAAGTTGCGAATTATCTAAAATCCGAGAGCGAAAACTAAAAAAAATGAAATTTGGTATGATTGATAACTGCTGGCAATATTTATATAATGATGATATTTCAACTAGCTATTCTGTTAATCCTCATTGTGGAAGTGATGATTTCACATATATGATTGAAGAATCGCTACATCGAATTAGACCGATTCCATGTGAAATTAATAGAGATTCACATCTTGGATCTTATAGCTCTTTTATTGGTTCGCCATTATCTAAAGGAATTCTTCAGTTTGATATGTGGAATGTCACACCAAGTGATCGTTATGATTGGACTAGTTTGAAAGAACAAATTATTAAGTATGGTGTAAGAAATAGTTTACTGGTGGCACCAATGCCTACTGCTAGTACAAGTCAAATATTGGGAAATAATGAATGTTTTGAACCATTTACAAGCAATATCTATAGTCGTCGCACCCTAGCCGGCGATTTTGTTGTAATTAATAAATATTTAATTGAAGAATTAACTGAACTTGGTATCTGGAATGATAACATTAAAAATAATATTATTCAAAATAAAGGCAGTGTTCAATATATAGACACATTACCAAAATGTATTAAAGATAAGTATAAAATTGTTTGGGAAATACCTATGAAAACGCTTATTGATATGTCGAGAGATCGTGGTGCATTTATTTGCCAATCTCAAAGTTTAAATTTATGGATTGAAGACCCCACTCCAAAAACATTAACAAACATGCATTTTTATAGTTGGAAATCTGGATTAAAAACTGGTATTTATTATTTACGTAGAAAACCTAAACATCAGGCCCAACAATTTACAATTGAACCAGATAAAAACCCCACAGCTGAACCAAGTGAAAATGAACCATGTGATATGTGTTCTGGTTAAATGATATTTAAAAGTTAATTTAAAAACAATTCTATATATTTTTTTATAATGTATAATCACAAAATTATATCCAAGAATGGAAAAAATAGAGATGTAAAGAATAAATGGTGCTATGGTGATTCATCGCACTATAGTTCAGATGAATCATATAATAGTAATTCTATTACTAGAACTAATAATCATATCTATTTTTATTGTGATGTAAATACAGAAACAATATTAGAATTAAATAAAAATATTATGACAATAAATAATGAAATTAAAAGTAATATTTTTAATTTTGAAAAAAATAATGACGATATGGAATTTAATATTAAAAATTTTACTATTTATTTACATATAAATAGTGGTGGTGGTTACATCACAGATGCTCTTGCTGGAGTTGATGCGATTTTAAATTCAATTATTCCTATTACTTCAATAATTGAAGGGCATGCTGCTAGTGCGGCAACATTTTTAAGCATTGTTTGTCATAAGCGTATTATTACAAAGCATTCTAGTATGTTAATTCATCAACTATCAGGTGGATATTGGGGAACATATGAACAAATGACTGATGACTATAAAAATAGTAAATATCTACAAAAAATTATTAAAAAATTATATATTGAATATAGTAAAGGTAAATTAACTAATGAAAAGTTAGATAAATATTTAAAAAGAGATTTATATTGGTCTCCTAAAAAATGTAAAAAATTATGTTTAGTTGATGAAATTAGATAATTCGACAATTATATTTTATTAGATTAATTATCTACAATCTTTGTTTTTTTTGTTCTCGGAAGTTTGCATAGTAATACTTTTTCCATTTTACTAATATTGGAATTAGTAGGAATTTCTTTTCCATTTTCCCATCTAGAAAGTACTTGCGCCGAAACGCCTATATCATTTGCTAGAATTTTTTGTGTTTTACTTTTTGCATTTCGAGCTTGTAAGATTAACTGACCTAAATTTTTAGGAGCATCAATTTTAAAAGTTTCATCAATATTATTTATAACTTTATTAGTATTCTGTTTATCAATATTAGGTTTAGTCGTAGTTTTATTGATAACTAGTGGTGACCAGTCTTGATGATTCATATTATATTATTATAATGAAATATATTTTTATTAAAAATCAATTTTTAATAAAAATCAATTTTTAATAAAAAATCAATTTTCAACCTTTGAACATTTACATATCATATATGGGTTTATTATATATTATATTGTTGATATAAATTATAAATACTTGGAATTGTTAATATATCATTATTTAATTCAATCTTACAATAACATCTTAAACATAATAAAATATCGACAAATGCATTATGTAAATTACTTGGATTAGAATCGAATAAGTGAGTATATAGTTCTATAAGTTTTGGATATTTATAATATGTTTGATTATTATTATTAATTTTAATAATTTTACATATATTTACAGAATTCTTCATTGTACAGTATTCAGGTTTTTTTTGATTCCCTTTTGTAAAATATTGAGACATTTTATTACGTATCGATTCTACCATAATTAATCTTTTATCAAATGAAATATTATGAGCGACCACAATATCACATTCTTTTAAACAAACATTAAAACGATTCAAAGCTGCGCGAATATTTACACCTTTATTTATTGTGTCATTTTTGGTTATTCCATGAATTTTAGTAGATCCTTCGGTTATATTTATATGACTTGGAATATTTATCAACATATCACATTCATTTAATATTTTATTAATATCAGAGTCATAATATATATAACTTAACTGGACAATATAAGGCCACTTTTCAGTTTCAAGAATAGAAGGATTATGTCCTTCTGGTAATCCAGTTGTTTCAGTATCAAATACTAATATTTTCATATTTTTATTTATATAAATATTAATATTATATTTATATATCAATTTTAGATAATTATATATCAATTTTTAGATAATTATATATATCAATTTTTAGATAATTATATATGTATATATTATAATGGTTGGTAAAACAAGAAGTAAAAAAGGTTCATATAATGGACGTAAAACATTTAGAAAGAAAGCTTCAAAAAAAAATAATCATAAACGCGGTGGTAGTGTAACCAGCAGTGAAAGAAAACGTCAGGAAAGAAAAAATAGAGTTAGAATTTCAGCTATGAAAGATTCAGAATTATTTCCAAATGTTAAAACTCTAGCACAAGTTGAAGCTAAATTAAAAACACCACCAAAACCAAAAATATATTCGCCTAGTCCTAGACCTTTGACAAATAATATCAATTTAACATATACATCACAAAAAACCCTGCAACAAAAAGCAAAATTAGATGCAGAAAAAAAACGATTGTTTGATAATGCTCCTGTAAACATTAAATCTTTACTTATTAAACAAGCTGCGCGCATACCTTTAAGTAAAGAGGAAAAGGGTAAACTTGATGAATACAAAAAAACTCAAAGAAAATAATTACCAGGTATTTTTTATAAGGTTATTATAGTATAAATCACCACTATGATCACTTATTCTCCAACATCTAAATATTGAAAAATCATACCATGAGTTATCTTGGTAATTAAAAAAAGTTTCAACATTTGTATCTGTAACTCGTATATTTGTACCGACATGTCTATATCTGAAAGTTGGAAATGCAGTAACAATATCTTTATTATTTGTTACTCTATAATGCATTAAATTTTTCTTTTTTTCAAACGCCTTCTTCCAATATTTATTACCGACTCTTGGACTTGCAAATGAAACAACTGTTACTAATTCATCAATATTGTGTGATAATATATAACCAAATAGAGTTGATAATGCAGCGCCTAAACTATGTCCTGTAATAAATATTTCATAATTTGGATATTCTTTCAATTTATTTTTTACTTCTTCAATGAGAGAACCACATACACCATTATTTGTCAATTGAGTATAAAACCCTTTATGAACTTTAATGTTATCAGATAAAGTATGCTTAAAAATATTCAAGTCATAGTACCAATCATATAGTGATTCACTGCCTCGAAAAACAACACATATCCTTTTATCTTTATCATTTATTGTTATTCCAGTTTGAACATCGGTTTCTTTATTTGAAATAAATTTGCATACTTTTCCAGAACATGCAGTTGTTTTTAAATTTAATAATATTTTCTTTCTCTCTTCACTAATATCTAAATTTTCAATTTTATCAGATGCTCTATTTATAAATTGCTCAATTGTCTCATCTTTATTTATAACTTTAAACTCTTCACCATAATTATACACTAATAAAGTTATACGTAATAGATCTAATACTTTTTCATGTGATATCATTACATCTTTATTAAAATTTAATTTTATATCACTACTAGAAATATCAGTTGTTTTATTCATATATATATATATTATTGCCTAGATAATAATATTACCCAGATAATATTATTACCCAAATATATAAATTTTACATTATATCTTTAGAATGCCATATTTTAAAACATTGCAAACAATATGGTATTTTTCGTTTTATGTAATTATCAGAAGTATTATTAGTAGTCATTAATTTAATATATATATAGTCTAATTTTTTCTCTCTACAATTAGACACTATACATTTATTTTTTATATTATTTCTTAAAAACAATGGGTGTAATCTTGAAACATTACATTGATTACTAGTGATATATATATTATCTTTAATAGATATAAAATTATTAAGAGACTTAACTATAAAATTATTTCTATATATTAAATAATCTAATTTTATACTTAACAAGAAAATTTTATTTTTTAATGTTGCAAATTGATTACATGTTCGGATTAAACTTAATATATCATCTGACGATAATAATTTTAATATATATAAGTGTAAATCATTTGATAAATACAATATATTACTCATTATATAATAAATGTTTTATTAATCTCTATACATTTTTTATAAAAATATAAAAAAATGTATAAACTTTTTATATTTTTTATATTTTTTATAATTTACCAGAATGATTACTAAAAACTAGTAGATTTCTATAGATATGCTGCTTAACATATTAAACGTTGTTTTAAGAATTGTAAATCCTTTTGAATCTTCACATGATATATTGCTCCAGGACCACCATAATATTCATTATCCCATAAATCAGCTTCTAATCTAATGATAAAATTACTCCATGTACTCTCGCCAATAGTATAATCTGCATGTTTACTACAGTACTTAACTATTGATGATGTTCTTGGTGACATTGTATCTATATCTTCAAATTGTTTAACAGATTCAGTACTACTGTCACACTCAATCAATAACTCATTAACAAATTGTAATGATTGTTTTGCGGTAGCAATTTTACGTCTCAAGGTTTTCTGAATTGTTGTGGCTAAAAATCCAAGAACAAGTTCTTGTAACTCACATGAGAGTTTGTCCCAATAATTCATGTTGTATTTGTATCCGTATGGCTGGCGCACCTACATAGAAACCTAATATATTTACTTCAATTTTTTGTATCTATATATATATATTCTTATAATGGACACATATAGAGAAAAAGATTTAATTGATAATATAGAATTTAAAGATGACTTTATAAATGTAAAAAATGATATGGTTAATATATCAATAATGTGTTTTGGTGATGAACTTGATTTATTTAGCTTTTACAGTAAAACTAATCAAAAAGGATATGCACGATGTACACTTTATTACATGTTAAAATGGATAGTAGATAATTTACCAGAATATAATAATGACACATTAATTGGAATATTAACAATTCTTCCTAGTAAGCCTAGAAGAAACATTGAAACAATAATAAAAACTTATAATAATATTGGTTTTTCCAATATTACTAAAACTATAAGTCAACCATTAACTGATGAAGATAAAAAGGAGCTTGGCATAAATGACGATAGTGATATATTTGACACATTTAGTGAAATAGCTAGTGCAGCTGGAGAAAAAATTAGTACGATTATGAATAATCTAGAGTTTTGTGAGGAACAAAATAAAAAACGTAGAAAAATTGCAGGATCTAATAAAAGTAAAATAAAAAAATCGAAACAATCCACAGGATACAAAAAG